>Ga0182745_1000924_pt1 | contig 29772 bp, 28 predicted proteins | sample eDN3rd30CKraftBY_FD_128523 | JGI IMG/M metagenome (GOLD analysis project Ga0182745, IMG submission 128523) | Enriched backyard soil microbial communities from Emeryville, California, USA - eDNA 3rd pass 30_C Kraft BY (version 2) (version 2) | ecosystem: Environmental > Terrestrial > Soil >... | reverse complement strand
TTCCAACAAATACTCGCGGCACAGTTTAGTAGAGTTCTTGAAAAATATAAAATAAAGTTTCTATCTGCATAAGTGTAACTAAGGTTTATCGCAAATAGGATTCGCCATAAGACTTAGTTTTTTTTATTGTTAGAGATGGTTAATTTGAGGTGTTATTTTGAAAGGTTTAAACTATTTCCATCCTTTAGTATGGAGCATATTATTCGGTACTATTTTTACTCGAGCAGCGAGTTTTATGACGATCCCGTTTCTTGCACTCTATCTACATAATGAATTGCATGCGTCACCCTTAGTGATTGGTGTCACTCTTGGGGCAGCTCAGCTATTTGCAACATTTGGCGGCCTATTTGGAGGGTTTTTAACAGATAAATTAGGAAGGAAGCTCGTGATACTCTTTACGATTTTTGTATGGAGTGGCGTGTTCTTTGGCTTTGCTATTGTGCAGAGTGTGCCATTATTTATGATTCTAAGCAGTCTAAACGGTTTGTGCCGCTCCTTTTTTGAACCAGCAACACAGGCATTGATGATCGATTTCACAGAAAAAGATAAGCGCAGAAGATTGTTTTCAATACGCTACACAAGCATCAATATTGCTGGTGTGATTGGGCCTGTTTTAGGTGTGTGGATTTCCAGCTTATCAAGCGCAGTGATGCCGTTCATTATCACGGGGGCAATGTATGCAGCCTATGGATTTGCTTTGATAGCTTTACTCAATCAGTTTGAAATGCGTCAGCAACTGGCTGCCAAAAGACAAACGCTTTCGGCCATGTTAAAGGTCGTTGGGACTGATACGAAGCTTCTTCTTTTACTAGCTGGCGGTATGCTGATTAGTCTGGGGTACTCACAATATGACTCGACATTACCGCAGTTCGTTAATCTAACCGTGGAAGATGGTGTTCAACTCTACTCAGCTTTACTTGTAATCAATGCTTCCATCGTCTTATTGCTGCAATTGCCGATTAGCGTATATACAGAGAAGATTTCAACCTTTAAAAGCTTAAGTCTAGGGATGGTTTTCTTTGCTTTTGGATTTATCTTGTTCAATATTGCTGCGAGTTGGACTTTGTTTATCATCGCGATGGTTGTCTTTACGATTGGGGAGATTTTTGCCTTCCCTATGATGAATGCGATGATTGAAGAAATTGCGCCAGATACCCAAAAAGCCACTTATTTAGGAGCATCTCAGTTAAAAAATATCGGCGGATTTATTGGGCCGATTCTCGGTGGATGGCTGCTAACGCATTATGCAGGACAAATATACTTTGTTATGGCAGGAATTATGTTGCTAAGTCTTGTATTTTATAAGAAAGCATTATCCGTAAAAACAGGCATTTAATAAATTGTTTTTGATAATGATATGAACCGAAGATACTGGCGGTACATTGAAAAAGTGTAAGACAAATGGTGCTGTATAAGAAAAGATTGTGCGAAAAACTCCTATTGTAGAAGAGTGGTTTTGTTCCTCGATTCAAGTCTTTTACAAGGGAGTTTTCATTGCGTGTATATATTAAGTAGTCTAAGTTGTATCTCAAAAATAGATTGATTTTAAAATAAAATATTAGTATTATTTAACTATATTATTAAATAACTTTAGAACTAACTGCTTGGTGTAAAAAAGTTTATAATAGCACTTTTGACAGAGTGTTCAAATTTCCTTTGAAAGGATTGTTGCATGCTGTGTCAAAAGTGCTTTTTTATGCCGAAAACTATTAACTTGTATTAACGCAAATTTTTTTAGTAAATAAAAAGTTATTGGGGGAATTATAGTGAATAACTTCAAATTTAGTAGCAAGGTTTTAGCATCTTTCATCTTAATGGGGATTTTACTATTGACTGGCACGATCGAAAAGTCTATGAACTTAAATGACCTTGCTGTTGAAGCAGCAAATTTAGATGGTATTATACTTCAGAATGGAAAGAAGTTCTATTACAAGAATGGTATGCTTCAAAAAGGACAGCATAAGGTTAATGGAAATTGGTATTTATTCGACCGGAAAACTGGTGAAATGAAATACGGTCAACAAAAAGATATTAACGGTCAATGGTACCTTTTCGATAGAAAGAATGGTGTTATGCGTAAAGGTCAAGTATACGATGCTGGGAATTGGTATTTATTTGACAGGGCTTCTGGTGCGATGAGAAAAGGTCAAGTATACGATGCTGGAAATTGGTATCTATTTGACAGGGCTTCTGGTGTGATGAGAAAAGGTCAAGTGAAAGATGCTGGGAGTTGGTATTTCTTCGACCGCGCTTCCGGCATTATGAAAAAAGGTGTTGTTCAAGATCAAGGCAACTCTTACTTATTTGATCGCAATTCTGGAATTAGGAAGTACAATTTGACGACAGGGAAATTTTTCACTAATATTTATTCCATTAAAAGCCCTGGAGACTTATTAGTAATAGCGAACAAGAACAATGCATTAGCCTCTTCATATGTTCCATCTAAATTGCGTAATGTAAATGTTACACGAAAAAGCAGCACATCTACTAGAATGGTAGATGGTGCAGCGAGCGCATTAGAAAGTCTATTTGCTGGTGCGAAAAAAAGTGGTATTCAATTAGGGGCATTTTCTGGATATCGTTCGTATAAAGATCAGCAGGCGGCTTATGGCAAGTATAAAGATGATAGCATTTCGGCTCGTCCAGGTCATAGTGAACATCAAACAGGGTTAGCACAGGATGTTGTTTCTGCGGCTAAAGTCAACGGAGACGGTTCAAATGTTTTAGTTCAATCCTATGGGACAACTAAAGAAGGTAAATGGTTAGCAGCTAACGCACATAAATATGGTTTTATTATTCGATATCCTAAAGGAAAAGAAAAAATTACAGGGTACAGCTATGAACCATGGCATATTCGTTATGTAGGAAAAGATGTAGCGGCCAAACTTTACGCTCAAAATTGGACATTAGAAGAAGCTTATATAAATGGCTATTTAAAATAAGAAAACGCAACATAGGCATTTGCTTATGTCGCGTTTTTTTAATTTAGCATGCTATTGATTAGAAGGATATAATCTTTTTTGCTTTCTTTGCTGTTTTAATACTTGCACTAGAAGAAGCTGCACTAATTTTGTTTCCGGAGTCTCGTGTACTGGATGGGCTAAATTCATCTTTTCTAATGGGTCTCTTGTTAAATTATATAATTCAAATTCTTCATCAACAGGCTTAGTTTTCGTTGTATTCAACACAATGTCTGCCTCTGTTGTATCTGAAAACTCTGATATGAAAAGCTTGGTTGACTCTAAATCCTCAACATTTGGTGTACTCCAAAATTGGGGATTATCAAAATAACGTGTGTACTTCCATATTTCTTCCCTATCTTGTCGGCCGGTAGGTAATTTAATTATTATTGTTTCTAAATGATTGGGCTGAATGACAGCTGAATAGGGCTCGCCTTGAAGTGTTATTTGGTTTAAGCCTTTCGTTACCTCGTCATCCGTCATGAAGTAAAGGGGTTCGTTGGCACATTCCGATACACTCTCTCCTGTAATATGAGGTGTGAGATTTCTTCCGACAAATGGATGTACCTCGGAATGGGTTTTACGCAATTTCTCTTGTACTTCCTCAGCGTTTATACCAGCCAGGCCTAGTAGTGTCGGGAGGATATCTACATGACTCGTCAGGAAGTCTGTTTCGTTTGGTTCTGCAAAAAGCTTTGGACTGTGAATAATAAAAGGAACGTGCAAAGCTTCTTCATAAGCGTTATGCCACTTTTGGAACAACCCACCATGAGCTCCTAGTAAACTGCCGTGATCAGAAGTGAAGACAATAATTGTATCTTCATAGAAAATAGAATTTGCAAGTGCCGTATATATTTTAAATAATTCTTTATCCACTTTCTTTTGTAAGGAATAGTAAAGCTTTCGATAAAACTCGGAATCGATTGTTGGTTGAAAGGCCTTTTGATAAACATCTCGATAACTCATTTGAGCTCGTGGTTTTGTTCGCAAGTCTTCCTTTGCTGTAGGTGCGGGTGGAATCGCTGGCAGTGAAGGGTCGATTTCAAAATTATAGTTTGGACTTAGTCGGGTTAGTAGGCCGAATAGTGTAATATCATGTGGATTTACTAAAGAAGAGACAATGAGCCATGGCTGATGTTGCGCATTTGGATGTTGTTCTAATGATTGAATTAATTCCACAACCTCTGATGCATAAATTTCATCTCGTCCACTAACCCCAATTTTAGCTGAAGATCCAGAATTTCGAGGGTCAGCTCCATGAGGTTCAGGTCCAATCCAACCATCAAAGCCATAACGATTTAACCGATTTGCCGCTTCATAAAGCTTTTCCTTCCGAGAGTTCGGAACCCCAGTGTTTGGATGATAGCTTTGTAGTGCATTATGTGTACCAGGAATTAAAAGATCTTCATCAGAGAGATGCCATTTTCCTTTCCAAAATGTTTGATAGCCTGCTGTTTGAAAATAGTTGCCTAAAGTTGGTACAGTATTAGAAGTAAGCCAGTAAACGTTTGGATCAAATGCTCCCTTTGCTGCACCTGTAGTTTGTGTAACCCCATGCAAAGAAGGATAATGACCGGTAAACAAAGTAGTTCTGCTAGGTGAGCAGGCAGTACTTCCGATATAATGATTTTGAAAAGATAGCCCTTTTTCACGCAAGATTTCTTGTGCGATTAAATTTTCTTTTCGCCATTCTTTTAATGCGTCAGCTTCGTAACAAGGCGGGTAACATTGCTCATCGACAATTAAAAAAAGAATATTAGGTCGTTTAAATTTTAGATGTTCATTTGCCGAATACAAATTTTTCACCCCTTTAATGTATTATTATATGTAGTGCTGCTTATAAAGGTTAGAGCATTTGTTTAGAATACTGTATGAAGAATCCTTTCGGCGCATGAAAACGTTAGTAATTAAAGTAGGAAAGGGAGGTTAATATGTTTAAAATATATAGAATCATACATATTGTTTGGACAGCCATTTTTGCTTTTTTCATTTCCATACCAATTTTGGAGATTGGGGCATTAGAAAAGGCTGTTTATGATGATGCCTTTTTTGTCGTTCTTTGGATTATAGGGATTGTATTCCTATTCATTAAAAGGTTAACAAAAATTGGTTTCGTTTTAACGATATTGCCATTACTGTTTGCTATATTCAATTTTATATTTTAACTTTTGTTGAAATTGACATAACACCTTTAAGTTGTATATAATCGATATAACACCAAAAGGTTATATTTTAATTGTGAGGAGTATTTAGTACATGTCAAATGAGCAAAGAAATTTACCTGAGATTATTCAAACGGTATCCATAAATGCACCCATTCAGAAGGTTTGGAACTTTGTTTCAACAGCTGAGGGCATTTCAGAGTGGTTTATGCCAAGTGATTTCAAACTAGAAGTAGGTCATGAATTTACAATCCAATCTCCATTTGGTCCATCGCCTTGTAAAGTAATTGAGGTAGAGGAGCCAACTAAAATTTCGATTCAGTGGGATACAGACGGCTGGGAGTTAACGTTCCTTTTAAAAGAAACGGGCAGTGAGACAGAGTTCACCGTGATTCATGGTGGCTGGGGCGAAGCAGACGCGATTGTACCAAAAGCTCAACGTCCACAATCAGCAATTCGCGATACGATGAATTTAGGGTGGGCAGGTATTGTCCAGAAATTAAAACAATTGGTCGAGGCTTAATGGCTGCTGAGCAACAAAAGGTCGATGTCTTTCAAGCAATCGCCGATCCGACTAGGAGAGAAGTGCTGCAATTACTTTCGCAACAAAATCTATCCATCGCTGAACTGACCTCTCACTTTGAAGTGAGTCGAACTGCGGTTGTAAAGCATTTAAATGTTTTAACGGAAGCAGGATTAGTACAGGGTAAAAAGAATGGGCGAGAAAAAATCTATCACCTACAGCCAGAGCCCTTAAAGGAACTACAGGACTGGCTTGCCTACTACGAGAAATTCTGGCACAACAAACTGGCAAAACTAAAATATATCGTAGAAAACGACAAGTAAATATTTAATAGAAGAATCTATTTTGGGTGAGTTAATCCAAGATGGGTTCTTTTTTTGTTTAGGTAAGCGGGAGAGGGATAGGTGCGCCTCGGTTGTGGTGGAGTTTATGGGGGCTCGAATGCGATTTTTGATGGGAGGTGGAGTCGAGGTGACGTTCATCGGTGGTGTGAACGCCACATTTGATCGGGGTCGGTGTGAAAGTGGCGTTCATGGAGGTTATGAAAGCCACATTTAATGGGGATTAGGAGTGAAAGTGGAGTTCATCGGGGTTATGAAAGCCACATTTGATGGGAAGCGGGGTCGAAGTGACGTTCATCGGGGTTATGAAAGCCACATTTGGTGGGGATAGGAGTGAAAGTGGAGTTCATCGAGGTTATGAAAGCCACATTTGATGGGAAGCGGGGTCGAAGTGACGTTCATCGGGGTTATGAAAGCCACATTTGATGGAGATAGAAGTGAAAGTGGCGTTCAACGAGGTTATGAAAGCCACATTTGATTGGGACCGACGTGAAAGTGGCGTTCAACGAGGTTATGAAAGCCACATTTGATTGGGACCGACGTGAAAGTGGAGTTCAACGAGGTTATGAAAGCCACATTTGATGGGAATCGGCGTGAAAGTGGTATTCATACGGGCTCTCATTGCCACATTACATCGAGATCAGCAACAAAGTGGCGATTAAAGAGGATCTCATTGCCACATTACATCGAGATCAGCAACAAAGTGGCGATTAAAGAGGATCTCACTGCCACATTACATCGAGATCAGCAACAAAGTGGCGATTAAAGAGGATCTCACTGCCACATTACATCGAAATCAGCAACAAAGTGGCGATTAAAGAGGATCTCACTGTCACAATTCATCGAAATCAGCACGAAAGTGGCGTTTATCCTGCTCATGAAGCCATTTTACACCAGCAGCATCACTACATTATCTTAATTACTCATTCGCGGTCTTATTAAAGTGGTGGAGGTGACCCTCACTAGTTCTCAATTTTGTAGGATATGTCAATTAAAATAGCTGAATTTTCGTATTATAATATTTTCAATTGATGAGGGAAAGGTGTGAGTTAGGATTGGTAATTGAAGATCAGGTATTGCGAAATAGTTGGATTGCGGCTTGCAGAGAAGTGGATGTGAAGAGTGAACCACTCCAAGTGACCATACTCGGTGAACGTGTCGTTCTTTTCAAAAATGATGAAGGGTTTCATGCATTCAAGGATTTATGTATTCATCGCGGGTCTGCGCTGTCATTAGGGAAAGTAAAGAATGGCTGTCTGGTTTGTCCTTACCATGGGTGGGAATACAGTGCCACAGGTGAATGTGTTAAAATTCCACAATTACCGGAAGGAGCTGCAATTACCAAAAAAGCAAAAGCTATTACCTACGGATGTAAAGTAGCCTATGGATTTGTATGGGTAAATTTAAATAACAACGAACCATCACTATTTGATTATCCAGAATTTCATGATGAACAATACCGAAATGTTATTTGGGGCCCACAAGCAGTAAAAGCAAATCCTCCTCGCATTATTGAAAATTTTCTCGATGTGAGTCATTTAGCCTTTGTTCATGAGGGCTATCTCGGTGTGCAGGAAAAGCCGGAAATAAGTGATTATAAAGTGCACAAAGAAAATGGTCGCATTTATACAGACGAGATTACTGTATTTCAACCAAATGCCGATGGAACAGGCGTTTCAAAGGATGTCCTTTATACATATGAGGTGTTAAATCCCATTACTGCGCGGTTTACAAAACGTGATCCATCTACAACTCATGCATTTACAATGTTTATGACGGTTCTTCCTGCTGGCGAATGCGACTGTATTGCCTTTGGAGTTGAATCTTTCAACTATGACATTGGTCAGACAGATGAAGAAGCGATTGAATTTCAAAATACAATTTTCGAACAAGATAAGCCAATAGTCGAAAATCAAAAACCAGAAGAACTGCCTTTAGATTTACAAGTCGAACTTTCCTTAAAATTTGACCGTTTAAGTATCGCTTATCGTCAGTACTTAAAAGAATTCGGTGTTACGTTAGGGGTAGAATAATCAGTATATCAGTGCGGCTAAACTGGAAGGGCATCATCCAAAATGACCTTCCTATTTTTCTTTTCCCTTTTCTGCTCAATTCCAAACCTCTCGTAAATTACCAAATTTTCTAGGAAAATATTATTTCTTCTGTCAACCCTTCAAAAGTTTTAATTTTCAGATAGTTAACTTTTAGCTTAGTTATATTTTAATTTTTGCAAAACTGTTCTAAATGCCTTTATATCGGTGTTTATCAAGGTGATTTTTCTGACAATTTGATAGATACTTGGTCACAATTTTACCTCTAAAAGTTCATAAAATTGTCACATTTATATATTGCAATGAATCTATCACTTTGATTCGTGCCGAAATCCCTGTAACATTAATGGGGAAGGAGGGTGTTTTAGTATGTTGAAAATAGAAAATTTATCGAAGGTATATAGAGGTGGCAAAGTCGCTGTAGATAAGTTAAACCTTGATATTCAAGAAGGGGAATTTATTGCTTTCATCGGTACAAGTGGGAGTGGGAAAACAACGGCATTAAGAATGATTAATCGTATGGTTGAACCAACAAGCGGGAAAATGACCCTAAATGGCAAAGACCTGACCAAGATGAACGCCGTTACTTTAAGAAGAAGTATTGGCTATGTAATTCAACAAATCGGGTTAATGCCGCATATGACAATCCGCGATAATATCACGTTAGTTCCACACTTATTAAAATGGTCGAAAGAGAAGAAGGATGAGACGGCTCGCCGTTTAATCGAGCTTGTCAATTTACCGCAATCCTACTTAGATTTTTACCCAGCCCAACTGTCGGGTGGTCAACAACAGCGTATAGGGGTATTGCGTGCCCTTGCTGCCAATCAGGATATTATATTAATGGATGAACCATTTGGTGCACTTGACCCGATTACGAGGGATACACTTCAAGATTTAATCAAAGATCTTCAGCAAAATCTGAACAAGACAGTTATTTTCGTCACCCATGACATGGATGAAGCTATTAAACTAGCAGACCGTATTGCAATTATGCATGAAGGAAAGCTAATTCAATTTGATACCCCAGATAATATATTAGCAGCCCCAGCTAATGATTTTGTAAAAGAATTTATCGGTTCACATCGCCTCATTCAACAAAAACCAAATGTCAAAACCGTTGATGAAGTTATGATTAAACCTATCTCGATTACAATAGAAAAAAGCCTCGATGAAGCCATTCGCTTAATGGTGGAAAAACGAGTAGATACGCTTTTTGTAACAGATGGCGACAATCGACTACAAGGATATTTAGATGTAGAAAGCTTTACAGGTGCACGTAAGACAAAGAAAAGTGTTTCCGAATGCTATGAAAAAGACGTCTTCTACGTAAAAACTGGTTCTAAATTACAAGATTCTGTGCGCAGAATTTTAAAGCGAAACTTAAAAAATATCCCTGTCGTCGATGAGGAGCACCGTTTAGTCGGATTAGTTACTCGTGCAAATATTGTTGATATTGTCTATGACACAATTTGGGGAGATGAAGAACCTACACCGCCACTTACCGAAGTGAGTATTGGTTCGGAATTTCTTAAGGAGTTGATTGGTGAATGATTGCCTTTTTCACTGAAAACAGCTCAGATCTTTTATTAAAAACCTGGGAGCATTTCTATATCTCCATGATTGCTTTAGCGCTTGGAGTTATCGTTGCTGTTCCTATTGGAATCTTTTTATCGAAAACGAAATATGTAGCAAAAATTATGTTAAGTATTACAAGTGTACTGCAAACAGTTCCATCCCTTGCCTTGTTAGCTATTATGATACCTTTGTTTGGTGTAGGGAAAGTGCCGGCTGTTGTTGCACTTTGTATTTACTCATTATTGCCGATTTTAAATAATACGTTTATCGGTATGCGCTCAGTGAATGCAAATACAAAGGGTGCTGGGGTCGCCATGGGGATGACAACGATGCAATCCATCCTGTTGGTAGAACTGCCGCTAGCTATCCCGGTAATTATGTCTGGGATTCGATTATCCGCGGTATATGTCATCTCTTGGGCTACGCTTGCTTCCTATGTTGGTGCAGGGGGTCTTGGGGACTTTATCTTCAACGGATTGAATTTATATCAGGCAGAACTAATCATTGGTGGTGCCATTATTGTCACTCTTTTAGCACTGCTGGCAGATTTCCTATTATCTAAGCTGGAAAAATTGGTTACGCCAAAAGGATTAAAAATTGAAGGGAGTCGAGCTTCATGATAAAAAGACTCCTATTACCAAGTGTAGTCGTATTAATTTTGCTAATAAGCGGTTGCTCGCTATCTGGCAATAAAGACAATGAAAAAATAAAAATTGCTTCTGTTGTTACAACGGAAGGTCAAATATTGGCTTATATGATGAAAGATATGATTGAACATTATACAGATGAAGAGGTAGAAATTATCAATAACCTCGGTTCAAGTACGGTAGTCCATCAAGCAATGGTGAATGGTGACGCTAATATGGCAGCTGTTCGCTATACAGGGACCGATTTAACCGGGGCATTACAGGCAGAGCCTATTAAAGATGCCCAAAAAGCATTGGCTTATGTGCAAAAAGAATTTGCCCAAAAGTTCGATCAAACATTTTTTGACTCTTATGGATTTGAAAATACTTATGCCTTCATGGTAACGAAAGAAACTGCTGAAAAGTATAACCTGAAAAAAGTAAGTGATTTAGCTAGTGTAGCGGGGGAGCTGGAAGCAGGCGTAGATACTTCGTGGATGAATCGTGAAGGAGATGGCTATAAAGCTTTCGTGGAGACTTATGGATTCGATTTTTCTCGTACTTTCCCAATGCAAATTGGCTTAGTTTATGATGCAGTGGATACGGGTGAACTGGATGTAGTTTTAGGCTATACAACAGATGGCCGCATCGCTTCCTATGATTTAGTCGTGTTAGAGGATGATTTAAACTTCTTCCCTCCATACGATGCCAGTCCATTTGCTGATACAGAATTACTAGAGGAAAAACCAAAAGTCAAAGAAGCAGTGGATCGATTGGTAGGGGAGATTTCTACGGAAACGATGCAGAAGTTAAACTACCAAGCAGATAACAATTTAATCGAACCGGCTGTTGTAGCGGAGGAGTTCTTAGCAAAACACGATTACTTTTCAGGAGGTGATGAGTAATGCAGGATATGACCCAAATGTCTACAACGGAGCAATTTTTCTTTTATATGCAGGAAAACGGCCTTTATGTATTCAGTCAGTTTTTCGACCACTTTTTAATTTCGACTTATGGGGTATTGCTAGCGGCGCTCGTTGGGATTCCGCTCGGGATTCTCATTTCAAAATATGGTAAGCTGTCGGCTGTGATCATCACATTGGCGAATATTATTCAAACAATCCCGGCGCTAGCATTAATGGCTATTTTAATGCTTGTTTTAGGACTAGGGAAAACAACAGTGATTGTCACGGTATTCTTTTATTCTTTACTGCCGATTATCAAGAATACTTATGTCGGCATTACAACGATTAACAAAAGTGTTACCGATGCAGGACGCGGAATGGGGATGACCAAGGCACAGGTGCTCTATATGGTGGAATTGCCATTATCGCTCTCGGTCATTATTACAGGGATTCGAATCGCCCTTGTTGTCGCAATCGGGATTACGGCAATCGGTGCCTTTATCGGTGCAGGCGGTTTAGGAGATATTATTATCCGTGGTACAAATGCGACGGATGGCACAGCTATTATCCTGGCAGGTGCGTTACCGACCGCCTTGATGGCCATTTTATCGGATATTATTCTCGGAATCATTGAACGCAGATTAGATCCGGTAAAACGCCAACTAAGAAAAACTATACCAACAACTTAATGATTGAATGCCTAGTCTCTTTTTAGAGGCTAGGCATTTTTTAGGTAGCAGGAAAATAAAGATAAGGCTGAATTTATTTAAATTAAGATTAGCCGCTTTCGCCAAGCTACATACTATGAAGACTTACGGAAGTTTATATTTGAAATAAAAGGGAATACCCTTTTATGGATGATTGTTTTGTATAGGAAAGGGTAAGAGCCAATGATTAATTTTATAGGTATAACAAATGACGATCATTTAGAAAAAAATATCGAAATCAATCAAGCCGTATTATCCGATTATAAATGGTTTTGGGTCGATTTTAGTGAACCAACGGATGAAGAAATCGAACACCTTGCCGAAACGTTTCACTTTCACCCTCTTGCCATAGAGGATTGTGTCCACGAGTTTCAGCGTCCCAAATTGGATTATTATAAAAGCTACACCTTTTATGTCACTCATATCCTTCGGGCAGAAGAGGAGCACATTATTAAGGACGAGCTGGATTTCTTTGTTGGGGAAAGCTGTATTGTTACTTTTCACAAAGTCCCTTCTGAAGAGGTTTCGAAAGTATGGAATCGATTTTTATCCCAAGAGACGATAACTGGTTGGGATCCGCACTATATTTTTTATGAAATATTGGATAAACTGGTCGATAATTATTTTCCTTTAATCTACAAAATTGAAGATGAATTAGAAAAAATGATTGAGAATACAAACAAGCAATCGATGAATCATCTGATGAATGAATTATTTGAAACACGAAACATGCTGTTAAATCTATTGCATTCAGTTAATCCGATGCGTGATTTACTTTATCGCATGCTGAATTCCCATCATTTGAATGTTAATCGAATCAGTGAAAGAAGAGAATATTTCTCTGATATATATGATCATCTGCTGAAGCTTTCCGAAATGGTCATGACAAATCGAGAGGTCACGGCAGATATAAGGGATAGTTATTTATCGTTAAATTCACATCAAACAAATAATGTCATGAAGCTTCTTACAATTATCACGTCAATCTTCGCGCCGTTAACCTTCATAGCTGGAATTTACGGCATGAATTTCAACAATATGCCCGAGCTCTCGTGGAAATATGGGTACCTGTTTTCCTTAGGGCTTATGGCAGTAATTGGTGTCATCATGTTGCTTTGGTTTAGAAGGAAAGGCTGGTTTAAGTAGAAACGAATCCTTTATTTTATTTTTAAGCTGAGTAAAATTAATAAAACCCCACTAAATATGCAAAAGATTTTTAGAAAAGAAATTTTATCTCCTAATCCAGCAACTCCTAATGCGGTTGTTGTAATCAAAATGCATGGACCAACTAAAGCCAGCATGGAGTTAAGTGCTAAAGCTTTTTCTAAATCATGTGATTTGTACATTAAGCCAGCTATTGTTAGCTCTAGACTGCCAGATACTAATCGTATGATTACCATAAAGAGTAATGCTGATGCCACAGCCACCATCCTTTCGCTTTGATAAGAAAGCTTATGCTTGTCCGGTGGTGAATATTTGTAAAAAAACTATGAATGTGCGAAAAGCTTCTATCAAAAGATTTCATGCAACTATAAAAGAGTCGCTCCTTTTTAAAGAAGCGACTCTTTTATAGTTGGAAATTATAGTTTATTAATAACACCGTGAAGCGTTTCGTTTAACTCTTCATCGTATTTTGCTAGTTCGATTAGGTTTGCTAAACGTTCGCGTAAAATATGGCGTTCGATAACTAATTGCTCATCTAACACACTTACTAATAATTCGATGATTAAGTTATTGCGAATAGCCATTGCTTCACTTTCGCGTTCTGGACTAATTTTTGCATTTGGTTTTAAAACTGAATTACCCATTGAATATTCCCCCTATGTGGTTTCGCTTTATCGTTTTGATTTTAACATAAAATCATTGAAGTATAAATATTGTGAAGTTTTGTTTTGTAATAGGTTGTAAAAAAGAGAAGGAATTTAAAAGAAGTATTTAGAATATATATTTAGGACGTGTTTGGCAATGTTCTAAAATGAAGGAGGAATCACAAAATGAGGGGAACAATTCATAACAAAAAGAGAGAGGTAACAGAACAAGAGGCCTACGAATTTTTGAAGCAGGCACAAGTTGCTCATGCAGCAACAGTAGGAGAAGATGGCTATCCATATGTTATTCCTTTTGTATTTGTATACGAGTCAGGAACAAAACTTTACTTACATATAGGCAATTTGCGAGAAAGTCACTTTTGGGAAAATGTGAAGGTGAATCAGAAGGTGTGTATTGAGGTGTGCGAGATGGGGGATGTGGTCCCAGGCAAAAAGTATGCATGCCATTCAGCCTTAGGATATACAAGTGTCGTAGTATTCGGCACTATTTCGCATATCCAAGAGGATGCAAAAAAAGAGTGGTTTTACGATCGACTATGGAAAAAGTATGGGGATCCAAATTGGACTTTTGAAAAAGAGGGCTACCCTGCATTACCAAAAACAGAGTTATTTGAAGTAGAAATCGAGAAAATTACAGGGAAGTATAGCGAAGCCTTAAGTCATTAAGTGATGTTAGGGTATCTTGGGTGAATGCCAAAAAAATCGGTGGAGAAAAAGTGGCGTTCATAGCCAAGATGAACGCCACATAATTTTTCCCATAAATAAATTTACGATGATTTTTGGGAAGTTGTTTTAATTTCTTTATATCTTTTTACGCGATATGGATTTTTTCGGTCCTTGTACATAATTTTATCTATAAAGTTTAGCGTTTCATCAACATTCGTTATATTTCTAATCGCATTATCGCCATGGGTGGCGTTAATGTGTAGTTTTAATGAAGCTTGTTTTTTTCCAGTTACCGTATTGATTTTCTTGGCGAATTTTACGGATTGGTCAAAGGGAACGATAGAATCGTTTGTACCATGAATCATGTAAATCGGAGGGAAATCCCGAGTCACATAATTGATGGGGCTTGCAGCATTCGCCTCTGCTGCTTTTTCTCGAACATTGTATCCCATTAGCTTATTTGCAATATTAATACTGTTGTCTGGAAGTTTTGTAATATCTGAAATTCCATACCATGAGACGACACCTTGTACGGCAGAGGAGGCTTTAGCGTTTCCCATTGAAAGGTCCTCCATTTCTCCCATCCCATTGGTTGTAGCGAGCATGCTTGCTAAATGGCCGCCAGCTGAATTCCCCCATACCACAATATTAGCAGGATCTAATCGATATTGCCTTGCATTGGCACGTATAAAACGAATGGCTGCTTTTACATCATAAAGCTGAGCAGGCCATTTTGCTTCGTCAGTTAATCTGTAGCCGACATTGATCACTACATAACCTTGTTGGGTTGCCATTTGAATCGTTTGCAAAGAGGCGGATTTACGGTCGCCACTAAACCATCCACCACCGTGGAGAGCTACTACCACTTTATATGGTGAATTTCCGATAGAGGGATAAACGATATCTAATTGTTGCCGGTCATTTTGGGAATCGGTATAGGGAATATCCAAATACCTTTTTCTAAATTGGTCCATGTCCACGTAATGTGTCGATCCTTTAATCGCTTCTTCTGCATCGATTTCTTCTTGGCTATCCGCTTTTAAATTATTGGTCAATCCTTCAAGAAGCTGTTCATCTGCTTCACCGGTGATGGTGATGTCAACGTTTGGTGAATTAGATTCCTGTGATATAGTTTCTTGGGCAAGGGTTGAAACGGTCCCGCTCAAGCTTAAGCAAAACAAGAAAGCAAGCATTATTTTAGAGAAAAATTTCATAATAATCCTCCTAAAACAGCCATTAGTGCGTTTATTTTAACCGTTACGTTGATGGCTATTCCAAGGAGTTATTTCGAAAAATATCAATTTTTTCTTGCTAAGGATTTCTATAGAAAAAAACCCGAGAAGGCTTCTCGGGCAATGTATTAAATCATCAACATTAAAGCTTCTTCACCGATTGTCCCTTTAACAATTCCCAGTTTCTCCGCTTCGTGGGTAACAGATTCGAGTGGAGCTTTTAATAATTCATCGATTGTTTTTACACCAACAGCACGCCCTGCGATGATTTGGCGGTCCGCTAATTTGCTATTTAATAAGCCAACGTCCAGCGCGCCGCACATAATGTACCCATTTTCGTTGGATACTGTTAAAAGTGTTGTTTTTGGTAATCGTACAGTGACAGCAGTAAACATGTGTCCGTTCAATTCGATTGGTTCTATCGAAACCATATTTATCGCCCCTTTCCTTTATAAAATATGGAGGGGACAAAAAAGTGTTCCCGTCTAGACGGAATTTTTGCGATCATTTTTGTGGTTCTCAAAGAAAAATATGCATGATTTGAGTGAACTGTTTCATACTAATTTTGATTTCACGTAAGAAATCTACTATGTTGAACAGGGGTGTGACGGATGGATAGGAAAGGTTTGTTTGATCCTCATTCTGTAAAGAATCACCGCAACTGGGAAAAGCCAAAGTTTCATAAGTCTCAAGTAAATGGGAAAACGGAGATTACGCTCCATAACCAGATTTTGAGGACGGATGCCAAGGCTCGACATTATTAGTTCATCATTTAGAGATTTCAGAGTGTGAAACAAGAGGCCCGGAATATTCCGGGCTTTTCCTATTGTGATTTGTTGGTATCGATATGTTTTTGAAAAAAATATAATGTTTACTTTAAAGAGGATAGGGGAAAATAAAGTATTCATTTTTTTATGGGGAGTTTTTATATGAAAGAGATAGTAAAGAATCCGGTATTCACAATAGCCGCATTAATAATTTTATCATTAGTCGTTTTAGGAGCAGTGTTTCCGATTCGTTTTGGAGAGATAGCCAATACGGTATTTGATATGACAACACGTAATTTTTCATGGTTTTATTTGCTTTCTGTGTTTGTCATCATTCTATTCTTGTTATCCTTGGCTATAAGCAAATATGGTTCAATTCGACTTGGCGGGAATAAGGCGAAACCGGATTTTTCTTTTATCACTTGGATTTCTATGCTGTTTTCAGCTGGTCTTGGGGTAGGGTTAGTTTTCTGGGGTGTCGCAGAGCCGATGAGTCACTTTTTCACTACACCGACAGACGATGTAGAGCCTTTAACAGCAGAGGCTGCAAGGCTTGCCATGGGTTATTCTTTCTTCCATTGGGGAATTAGTCAATGGTCCGTCTACACATTAATGGGTCTTATTATGTGCTATATGCAATTTAACAAAAAGAAGGATTTACTCATATCGACATCATTAGAGCCGGTCATCGGGGCTCGTAAAGGAATAAAAAATCTCATTGATATCTTTGCGGTTATCGCAACGGTCATGGGGGTCGCAACTTCAATAGGATTAGGAGTACTGCAAACAAATGGGGGCTTAAATGCAGTTTTTGGTGTCCCAATCAGCTTTGCGATACAGGTGTTGATCATTGGGATTATGTTCATTGGATATATGCTATCCTCAACAACGGGTTTGCAAAAAGGCATTAAAATTTTAAGTAACGTCAACATGGGGCTAGCCATTCTATTGCTCGCCTTTGTATTTATCATGGGGCCAACTGTGTTTATTTTGGAAACATTTACGTTAGCGATAGGGGATTATATTTCGCATTTTGTGGAGTATAGCTTACGGTTACAGCCCTATAAAGAGGATACATGGGTAAAAGATTGGACGATCTTTTACTGGGCATGGGCAATCTCTTGGTCACCATTTGTAGGAGCATTTATCGCGAGGGTGTCACGAGGCAGAACAATTCGAGAATTTATATTTGGTGTATTATTGGTTCCACCAGTGATTTCGTGTTTTTGGATTGCCACTTTTGGCGGTACTGCTCTCTGGTACGATTTGCATGAAAAAACAGGAATAGCAGAGCTAGTGAATGAAGATGTAACAGTTGCCTTATTTGAAACGTTGAATAATCTGCCCTTATCAATGATTGCTTCCGTCATCGGGATTGTTCTTATTTTCACTTTTTTGATTACCTCGGCAGATTCAGCAACCTTCATCATGGCAAGCATGACATCCAATGGTGCGATTAATCCGACAGTGATTACAAAATTAACTTGGGGAGTATTAATGGCGGCAATTTCAGGAGTCCTGTTGTACGCGGGAGGATTAGATGCATTACAAACAGCATCACTAATTGCAGCATTACCGTTTATCTTCATTTTATTATTACTCGGCATTACATTATGGAAAATGCTGGGTACAGAAATGATTCCGATTAAAAAGCACGAGATCAAACGAATGAAAAAAATACGAGAACATATTGAACGTGAGAATGCACAGAAGAAATAGAGAAATTTAGCCCGGAGAATAACTCTCCGGGTTTTTTTATTTGTTATTAAATTCTGGATAACTAGAGAACCTCACAAGGGATAACCAAATTTCACACTTTCTAATATGAGTACTTCTCGGTCTATTTTCATATAAAACTTTATTTCTTTATAGACTTTATAAATACTTAACAAAAGTTTAAAAAAGTTTACTCTGACATTCTGTTGACACATTACGAGGATAAGATAGGAATTGTTCAAGAGAACACCTACACCAAACAACAATTCTAAAACATAAAAGTAATGGAAAGGAGAACGAGGATGCCGATTCAAACTTCGTTTAACCCAAAGGGGCGTAAGGAACTGAAGCATGAAATATCAAAAGCAGAATATATCGTTTTACGAAACAAGCTCCAGCATTTTATGAGGATTGATTCCAATGCAGGCAACAATGGCAAATATTTAATACGTTCTACTTATTTCGATAACTTTGATAACAAAGTGTTAACCGAAAAAAAAGAAGGCTACTTAAATCGAGATAAGTATCGTGTTCGAATATATGGAAAAAGTTCAGCCATTATCAATTTGGAACGGAAAAGTAAACGAAATAATCTAACGTTCAAAACGAAATGCCAGCTAACGTGTGGAGAATACGAGAAGATGCGTGTCGGCGATATTCTTTGGATGGAGGAGGACGAGCGCGAACTAATTCGCGACTTATTCTTTGAACTGAAGCATAACCGGTTAAAGCCGATGACGGTCGTGGATTATGAACGCGAAGCATGGCAGTACCTTTATGGAAACGTACGTGTCACATTTGATATGAAGGTGCAATCGAGCCTTCGAAATACAGATATGTTCAACAAGGACCTGCCCATGGTCGAGGTCCTTGAACCGAATTTAGTCATTATGGAAGTGAAATATGACGAGTATCTACCTGATGTCATTAAGCACTTACTGCAACTGTCCGACACGCAAGCAAAAAGCTATTCAAAATATCAGTTAAGTCGCATGTACTTATAAAATTTAGGAGGAAAGAAAAATGGATACAACAAATTTCTCAGATATCTTTAAATCAAGTTTTGTCGAAAAAACAGCTGTCTTCTCTTTAACAGATTCTTTAATTGGCTTGGGGGCGGCATTTTTAATCGGTCTATTTATTTACTACATATACAAGAAAACGTTTAAAGGTGTCATTTACTCTCACTCCTTTAATATTGCATTAATGATTATGACTTTAGCTACCTCTTTAGTGATTATGGGGATTAGCCAAAACGTATTGTTATCTCTAGGTATGGTTGGGGCTTTATCGATCGTTCGTTTCCGAACACCGATTAAAGACCCAATGGATTTAATGTATTTGTTTTGGTCAATCGTAGCGGGAATTTTATGTGGAGCAGGCTTTATCCCATTAGTTGTTATTGGTTCAATCGTTATAGGTTTAGTTATTGTGCTATTTGCCAACAAAATTGTGGTGGAAAATCCGTATTTACTAGTAGTGAAATTAGATCAAGATAGTGCTTTTGAAGAAGTAGAGCATATGGTGAAAGCGCAAGCCAAAAAATTCACTTTAAAATCTAAATCGATTATTCAGGATTTTGAAATTGAAGCAACTTATGAAATTCGCACAAAAGACAATGATGCAAAGCTTGTTTCTAATATTTCGAAGCTTCCAGGCGTACGCTCGGCAGTGATGTTAAGCTACGATGGCAACTTTACAGCATAATGGACAAGCATTTTAAATAAAAATAGGGGGATCCAAATAGGGTCCCCTTTCATCTAGAAAAAAGGAGATTTAAGATGAGAAACTATCTTAAAGGCATAATTCCTGCACTGATAGGGTTAGCACTTATTATTGGGGGTTGTTCGGATGAAGCGGCAAAAGGAACAACTGCCAATTTCGAAGATTTGATCAGTAAATATGTCTCTTATAGCAGTGAAGATGCTTATACGGATTGGTCGGAGGACAATGTGACTTATGTCCATTTAGATGGGACTTCGGCTACCTTTGATGGGAACGGTGGGGTTGTCGTAGAAAATCAGCAAATCCAAATTCGCACAACAGGTACGTATGTGTTGGATGGAAAGTTTGATGATGGTCAAATTGTGGTGGATACAGAGGATCCAGGTACGGTTCGCCTAGTGCTCAATGGGGTAGCTGTCAGCTCTTCCACAAGTGCACCCATCTATATAAAACAGGCAGATAAAGCGGTTATTTCCTTAGAAGAAAATACAGAAAATACGTTTACGGATGCAAAGGAATATCTATACGAGGATAATTCAACAGAACCAGATGCAGCGATTTTCAGTAACGACGATTTAACAATCAATGGTCTAGGTACTTTAACAGTCAATGCAAATTATCAAGATGGCATTAAGAGTGATGATGAACTTCTTATTACAGGAGGTCAAATTAATGTAACATCAGCCGATGATGGCGTGGTCGGGAAGGATTTACTCGCGATGAAAGAGGCAACACTTTCAGTCCAATCTGTTGGAGACGGTGTCAAATCTTCTAATACAGAGGATGAAGAGAAAGGCAATATTGTGTTAGAAAGTGGTTCGCTAACAATTCAATCTGAAGGCGATGGGATTCAAGCTGAAAGAGCACTCGTTGTAACGGATGGACAATACACAATAACTACTGCTGGCGGTAGCCCCGAAACTATCGAAAGTACTGAGGAATTTGGCATGGGCGGCCAAGGAAATATGCAAGGCGGCATGGGGGATTTTGATGCTTCTGCAATGATTGATCGAATGTTAGAGGGGATTGAGATTTCCGATGAACTGAGAGAAAAGCTGGAGGCAGCTGAAAGTTTTGAAGACCTTCAAACAATTCTGCAGGAATATCCTGAAATTCAAGAACAGCTTCAGCAATCTGGAATAGGAGGCCGTGGCGGTGGGCCTGGTCAGTCCGGTGAGATGCCTCAAATGCCGGGCGCAACAGAAGGTGCTGGGGATTCTACTGAAGGACAACAAACTATGCCACAAATGCCATCGGGTGAACAATCGAATGGCCAAATGCCTGGAACTGAAAATGGCAAAGCCGACCAAGCCGTTTCAAATGGTGAAGAGGAATCAGCCGATACGACTGCCGAGGATACGGTGAGTACTAAAGGTGTAAAAGCAGGCACTGAACTAATTCTAGCTGGAGGTACATTCACAATTGATTCCTTTGATGATGCAATTCACAGTAATGGCACTATCGCGATTTCTGGAGGGGGAATAACTGTGAATACTGGTGAAGATGGAATTCATGCCGACACAGAGGTTGTCATTTCAGGTGGGCATCTTTCCGTTGAAAAAAGCTATGAAGGCCTAGAAGGTAAAAATATCACGATTACAGATGGAACAATTCATTTAGTTGCAACGGATGATGGCATTAATGTAAATAGTCAAGAAGCTGGTTTTAGTCAGATGGGTGGTGGAATGTTCGGTGGTAACGAATCGAATCAGGCGACTGTTGAAGAGACTGCTTCTGCTGAAGAGGTAACTGAAGCTGAAATGGAAGAAGGTAACCTTCTCATCGAAGGTGGCTACATCTATGTCAATGCTGCTGGTGATGGATTAGATTCAAATAACACTGCTAAAATGACAGGCGGCACAGTTATTGTCTATGGACCAACGAATTCGGGCAACGGTGCACTTGATTATGCCAACACATTTGAAATCGAAGGTGGAACATTGATCGCTGCAGGCAGCAGTGGCATGGCGCAAGGGGTTTCTGATAGCTCTTCTCAAAATGCGATTATGATGACGTTTACTGATTTCCAACAAGCTGGTACGACTGTTTATGTTGAAAATAGTGAAGGTGAGCAAGTCTTTGCGATAGCACCAGAAAAAGAATTCCAAACAATCCTTATTAGTACTCCTGAGCTTGAAATGGACGAAACCTATACATTGAGCTCGGGCGGAACTTTAACAGGGGAATCAACGGATGGATTATATGAAGTTGCAGAGTTTACAAAGGCGAGTCAATCTGTTGAATTTGCACTTTCCACTGTGATGACCTATGTAAATGAATCCGGAGTGACAGAAAGCTCAAGTAATATGATGGGTGGATTCGGCGGAGGTCAGAGAGGCGGCATGGGTGGAGGAAACCCATTTACTAGCTCTGAAGATGCCGATGAAAATACGGATACAAATCAATAATTTAAATAGCTTTAAGCAAGGTGGGGAAAAACGTAATTGTTTTTCTTCATCTTTTTAATTTTTACATTTTTTGTAATTTTAACGACCTTTGTTCATAATTTTAAATTTGGCGCATATATCCTAAAATATATCAAAATATCATTCAAATTACGCCTTAAGTCTGATATGCGTCTATTTCCTCAGTCTGTTAACAGGAGATAGGAGATATCTTATTATAAGTAGTAAGATTGAAACGGACGAAGGGGTAATAGGATGGAAAGGAAAAAAGTTTACTTATTACTGACAGATACAGGCACTATTTTCACAAGAATGGTAAAGCTCTATACAAGAAAGCCCTATAATCATGCATCGATTGTATTTGATGAAAACTTAAATGAGGTCTATAGCTTTGGGCGCAAGAGACCTCGGAATCCCTTCATTGGCGGATTTGTAAATGAGGATGTAAGACAAGGGTTATTTAAAAATGCAAGATGTGCAATTTACAGCTTTGACGCCAACGTACTGCAAATAGAAAAGATGCAAATGTTTATTAAAGAAATTGAAATGGAAAAGCACCTTTATCGTTACAATTTGTTGGGGTTGATTACGTTCATTGTCAATAAACCTTATCAAAGAAAACGTGCATATTTTTGTTCAGAATTTGTCGCGCAGGTTTTAACTGAAGGAGGCATTGGCCAATTTCAAAAACCCAGCTCCCTTGTATCACCAAATGATCTGCAAAATATGAATAATCTCCAATTAGAATTTGAAGGCCAATTAGCAGATCTGCTAGAAAGCGCCCCGTCCAAACAAGTTTATCCAATTATTTATTAGCTCTAATATTTCTGCATCCAAAATGGCTTTTTAATTAAGCTTTTTGGAGTTTTTTATTGTGCAGAGTTTAAGTATAAACACTTAAGGTTAAGAGAGAATAAATACGTGAATAAAAAAATGAGGTGACCGAATTGGAAAATCAAATGCCGCGAGAAGTAGGAATCGATCATAGTATCGGTCTTTTAAAAGAAGGCTATCACTTTATTTTAAATCGAAGTGAAAAATTTCAATCGAATGTTTTTGAGACGCGTATATTGGGAAAAAAGGCGATTTGTATGATAGGGGAAGAAGCGGCACAAGTCTTTTATGATCCAACGAAATTCCAAAGAAAAGACGCTGCTCCTAATCGAATTGTTCAAACGCTATTTGGCAAAAATAGCGTGCAAACCTTAGATGACGAAGAGCATCGAAATCGAAAAGAGATGCTAATGTCTGTAATGACAGAGGAGCATTTAAATCATTTGCACGAGCTTATACAGATGCAGTGGGAGCAATCACTGGATAAATGGAGCAAAATGGACAAGGTTGTCTTTTATGAAGAAGTAAAAGAGTTGCTCTGTAAAGTTGCTTTCAAATGGATTGGAAACCCCTTGCATGAAGACGATGTGAAAAAAATGACGCAAGAGCTCTCATCCATGTACGAAACAGCTGCAACACTTGGTCCGAATCATTGGTTGGGTAGAGTTTTCCGAAACAAGTGTGAAGAAACGATTCATCAGCTGATTCAAGATATACGGGATGCGAAAGTGAAGTTCCCGAATAATACAGTTCTTCATCAATTCGCTTTTCATAAGGACTCACAAGGAAACCTTTTGGATGTTGATGCAGTGACAGTTGAAGTGATTAACATGTTAAGACCGATTGTTGCCGTCTCAATTTATATCAACTTCTCCCTCTTGGCTTTAATCGAATTCCCAGAAGAAAAAGAGAAGCTAAAGACTTATAATGACTACTCTAAAATGTTTGTACAGGAAGTAAGAAGGTTTTATCCGTTTTTCCCATTTGTAGCGGCAAAAGTGAAGACCGATTTTACATGGAATGGCTACCAGTTCCATGAAGGGACGTTAACCTTGCTTGACCTTTACGGGACAAATCACGACCCTACAAAATGGGAAGATCCAGAAAAATTCAACCCAGAACGATTTGCGCATTGGAAAGGGAGCCCATTTGGTTTTATCCCACAGGGTGGGGGGGATTATTATTTAGGCCATCGTTGCGCGGGTGAACAAATGACAATTGATGTAATGAAGAGCAGCTTAGATTACTTAGTGAATCGTATGGAATTCCATGTACCAGAGCAAAATCTGGGCTTTGAAATCGACGATATCCCAAGTATCCCAAAAAGTAAAATCATTCTTGAACAAATAACTAGAAGCCGAAGTCATTAAGTGACTTTGGTTTTTTGTTGTTTAGAGTGATATTTCCAGTATTTATTATACATTCCGTATTAGGTAAAATAAGACTATTAAACTTGAAGAAGGAGTAAATTAATGAATGAATTTGAACCGAAAAAAGCAGTAGCCATTGAACAATATAAAGAAGTAAAAGCATCTCGCAGGCACTATAGCAATTTGCGCTTTGCCCTCTTTCCGGTATATTTTGTTGTCCAGTTTGGATTGCTGCAAATTGCCTTTAAAGAGGATATCAAAGGATTATTATTTCCAGAGCTGGTAATGCCGATTTGTGGAATACTAGTAACTTATGTATTTTGGACAATCGAATCGAGAATTACACTCTACTATAAGGATTTAGAACAAATCGGAAATCACCTGGAGGAGTATTTAGAGTTCGAACGAAAAATAATGGTGAATTTAAGCAAACAGTCGATACTCAATAATACAAAACTTTCGATAAAAATCGTTTATGGAACTTTCCTTTTATATTGGCTTGCGGTTCTATTAAAGTCGATATTTTTATAAAGAAATGTCGATTTAAGAAGGGATTTACCAGTTCCTTCTAGAACAATAGAAAGGTGTGAAAGAAAACCTATAGGAGCTGAATTTCTTGCATCAAAATAAGGAAGAAATCTTAATGCATTATGAGAATTCTGTCGAGTGGGTAAAGAATTTGGAAAATTTAACGGAAGAACAGTGGAGGGCATCTATTGCAAAAGGAAAATGGTCACTTGCAGAAGTGATCGGCCATTTCCCAGCTTGGGATCAATTTGTTATTGAAAAACGACTGCCTTACTTATTTGAAAAAGAGGCACTGCCAAAAGAACCTAACGTTGATGAAGTAAATCATCAATCATCCATAATAAGCAAAACGAAAACAAAAGAAGAGATTATTTCAAAATTTATTGGCGTTAGAAGAAGTTTAATCATTGCCATCAACAATATAGAAGATGATTTATGGGAAAAGAAAGTTAAGATTGGTTCTAAAACAATGACACTAACGGACTATTTAAAAGGAACTGTCGAACATGATGAGCATCATTTCAAACAGATTCAAAAAGTCTTAGATTCTTTTGACATTGGTACATAAGTGAGTAAGCTGCATTCTATTAATCATGACGAGGTGAAGGTAAGTGGACGCTAGATTTCCAATTGGACAATTTGAAAAGCCAGCGCATGTTACGAATGAATTAGTGAAGGAATGGATTGATAATCTTTCTGCATATCCGTCGCAACTAAAGGCGATTGTCGAAACTTTAACTGACGAAGAGCAGCAGCTGACATATCGAGAGGGTGCATGGACGATTAAACAGCTGGTTCATCATATCGCGGATGCGCAGATTAATGTCTATACACGCATTAAATTAGCCTTAACAGAAGAAAACCCAATGATTAAGCCTTTTGAAGAAAATGGTTGGGCAAATCTAGTAGACTCTAATTTACCAACTGTATCTTCCTTACAAATTATTGAGGGTCTGCATGCGCGGTTAGCCTATTTGCTCGAACAGCTGACAAAGGAGCAATTAGACAGAACGTATACGCATCCTGATACAGGACTGCAAACCATTTTATCTACAGTAGCTTTTAGTGTATGGCACGTGAATCACCATTTAGCACATATTCACCATGCTTTAGCAGCGAGAACTATATAAGAGAAAAACCCCATTTTGAAAGCAACGAATCTATCAAAATGGGGTTTATTTAATGAGGTGAAATTAGATGAATGCAAAATTAGTAAGGGTGGGTACCATTTACTTACCTGTTAAAGAAGTCGATGTATCTGCCAGGTGGTATGAAGAAAAATTAGGTGCTCATATTTCATACATTGATAACTCTAAAGCGATTTTAAATTTTGCTGATCAAAGCTTCTTTCTAGTACAATCACCGTCTAATGAGAGTGCTAATTTTGTTGATAGCCAAGGTGAAGAAAGGTTTTCGGTCACTTTCGAAGTGAATGGGCTCGAAGTGCTTCAACAACTTCACGAAGAATTTAGCAGTAAGCAAATCCATGTAGGCTTGATAGAAAACCGCGGGCATACAGGGAGAAATTTCGTCTTTGAAGATTTGGATGGCAACAAATTTGACGTTTGGAGTGAGTTAAGCCCAAAGTATAAAAAGAGATTTTCTGAACAGTTAGGAGAATTGCTATGAATCGTTTAAATTTGATTACTTTAGGTGTAAAGGATATGCAGGAATCCCTTCGATTTTACCGGGAGGGTCTAGGGTTTAATGTAGTGGTTTATGGCGAAGAGTCCAATCCGGATGTCATTTTCTTTAATAATAATGGGACGAAAATTTCTTTATTTCCTCTTGCGCGATTAGCGAAGGATATAAATGAGCAGAATCCTCCGGAAATAGGAACGGGATTTGGTGGAATCACATTAGCTTACAATGGGAAGTCAAAAGAAGAGGTAGATGAAGTCTTTGCAGTGGCTGAAAAGGCCGGAGCTAAAATTGTTAAACAGCCTGAAATTGTTTTTTGGGGTGGGTACAGCGGCTATTTTCAGGATCCAAATGGCTACTACTGGGAAGTTGCATATGGTGAAATGTGGAAATTTGATGCGAATGATATGCTGGTCATTAAATAAGCGGTTTTTCAAATGAATAACAGATATGGTATAATGCATATCAAATGAAGAGAAGGGAAGATGGGTGGCCGATGATTTAATAATCTTATTTTTTATTTTTGAAATTAAAATTCAGGAATTTTAAAATAGGATTAGTCTGCCCATTTTTCCATAAACGTTCAACTGCTATTAATATAAATAGCGTATTTGGTATTGTTAAAAAGCTTAGTATATTGCGAAGTCTTTTAGCAATAATCTAAGTTGCACTTATTTAGATAGACGAGGTCTAAACTTTTCTATCTGGCAAAAATGAGACTAATCCTTCCAAAGAATATTTGGGAGGATTTTTATTTTCCACATAATAATCATCCTCCCTTAAAAGAAGGGAAGCGGGTATTAATGCAGGAGCTATTAAAATTGCAAGACATCAAATATGAAATAATCGATTATACAATCTTCAAAAATGTGAATGGAACCGTGCATAGCGGGGATGTGATCGGAATCATCGGTAAAAATGGTGCAGGAAAATCTACCTTGCTGCGCATGATTTCAGGGGATCTTCCAGTATCAAATGGAAGGATTAACTGGCAACAACTGCATGTAACGGTCGAAATGGTTGAACAGGAGACGCAAAGTTTTTCAGCAGGTAATGTGGGGGCTGAAGAGGCGCATATATTAGCGAAATGGAAAGTGCCATCAAGTCCTTATAGTGCGCTAAGTGGTGGTGAGCGGTTAAAGGCGAGGCTCGCAAAGGGTTTCACAAAAGGTGCTCAGCTTCTGTTGCTGGATGAACCGACGAATCATCTTGATGAACAATCTACACAGGGGTTAATCGAACAGATTAAAAATTATAAAGGAAACATTATTCTTGTCTCTCATGACCGTTATTTTTTGGATAAAGTAGTGACGAAAATATGGTCGCTTGAAGACGAGCAGCTAATTGAACATAAAGGGAATTATACGAGTTATATGAAGGCGCGGGAACAAAGAAGGCTAACACAGCAACGAGATTACGAAAAGCAGCAGCAAATGATTCAAACCATTGAAGGACAACTAAATGAACTATCCTCATGGTCACAAAAAGCGCATGCAGCCTCCACGAAACAGGAAGGCTTTAAAGAATACCATCGAGTAAAGGCGAAGCGGACAGATGCCCAAATCAAATCTAAAAGAAAACGTCTTGAAAAAGAGCTGGAGCGTTCACAGGTGGAACAAGTCAAACCTGAGTATGAGGTGAACTTTACTTTAAAGGCAAATGATAAGCAGGGAAAACGCTTTTTAGAAGTGAAGGATTTGCAAAAAACAGTAGACAACCGTATTTTATTCGAAGGTGTGAACTTTAATATCCAGCATGGTGAAAAGGTTGCTGTAATTGGCCCAAATGGAAGCGGCAAAACGACTCTATTGAAAATCTTAATGGGTGAGATAAAGGCAGACAGTGGAGATGTATGGATTTCCCCTGCAGCTACAATCGGATACTTGACCCAAGAAGTGTTTGACCTCCCATTAGAAAAGACGCCAGAAGAATTATTTTATCGACCAACCTTTGAAGAGCGAGGGAAAGTTCAGAATCTCATGAAGCACCTAGGCTTTTCCGTTGACGCTTGGAAAGAACCGATACAGAATATGAGCATGGGTGAACGAGTGAAGTGTAAACTGATGGTTTTTATATTAGAGGAAAAAGACGTGCTGATTTTGGATGAGCCAACGAACCATTTAGACCTTCCCTCGCGTGAACAACTGGAAGCGACCTTGTCTCAATATACAGGGACGCTGCTGATTGTCTCCCATGATCGATACTTCCTCGAAAAAACGACGAATAGTCGCTTGGAGATTAAAGAGGGGCGTATCTATAAAAAATTCACAGAAATGCCTACTGTGATAGATACACAAAAAGAGCAATTGTTAAAATTAGAAACAGAAAGACAGGAAGTACTTGGGAAGCTTAGCTTTATGATGGCGAAGGACGCATTGTATATGGAGCTAGATGCGAAATTTAATGAACTGACTAAGCAAATTAATCAATTAAAGAGAAAGTTATAATAGCGAACCCAAAAGGAGCATAATTACGTTCTTTTTGGGTTTTTGAAATTCATTATATTTATATAATTAAGAAACTTATGTATGGCAATTCTTGAGCATTCCCATAATAACTGTACAAATGTACAAAAGTTAGGGAGAAGGTGATGGGATGTCACCGTTCTTTAAAAAAAGGACGAAAAGCGCACAGCCCAAAGTGATCATGCCAGAGAGTGAAATCTTAAAGGATAAGGAGAGTCAGAAGGTTTCATCGAATATAGAAGCTACGATTGATGAGTTTACTCAGATTTATAAAAATGATATTGATTTTCTTGTTCGTAGATTTCAGTTGTTTGGTTCTCGTCCTGCAGCGCTTCTATGCCTAAAATCATTAATCGGAAAAGAAGAGGTTGAACGGGATATTATAAGACCATTGCAGCAGAGTAAACTCCCTATCGATCAATCCTTGCACGAGATTGACTATATTGTAAACAATGTACTCTATTATTCAGATGTGAAGATTGTTACAGAGCTTTCTCCTTTAATACAATCACTAACTTTAGGGAGAGCGATAATAATAGTTGAAGGTATTGCCGAAGCACTTGAACTAGATGCGAAAAAAGCGGAAAAGCGTGCGCTTATGCAGTCTGAAACTGAACGTGTCGTTCGTGGATCCAAGGATGGTTTTATCGAGCAGCTTGAAACGAATATCGCCTTATTAAGAGCCAGACTCCCAGTCCCGGAATTTCGAATTGAATCAACGGAAGTAGGAATGAGAACTAG
>Ga0182745_1000922_pt1 | contig 29802 bp, 28 predicted proteins | sample eDN3rd30CKraftBY_FD_128523 | JGI IMG/M metagenome (GOLD analysis project Ga0182745, IMG submission 128523) | Enriched backyard soil microbial communities from Emeryville, California, USA - eDNA 3rd pass 30_C Kraft BY (version 2) (version 2) | ecosystem: Environmental > Terrestrial > Soil >... | reverse complement strand
GGTCAAATCCCGCAGGGACGCCGAAATGGCTTCGATCTCGGGCCCGCGCGGCCTTGCGGGTAGCGATGCTACCCGCTGCACCCGCGCAGACCCGATATCTTCGCCATTTCGACGCCTCGAACGCGGAATTAATGGGTCCTGACCCTAGGCCGCCTCGGGCCGCCAATAGGTCTGCAGGCCGCTGACCTTGCGCGGCGCCTTGTTCTTGCAGATCATCGTCTCGATCGCGCGCAGCGCGCCGACGAGCGCCGCAGTGCTGTGCGGCTTGTTCAGGCAGGCGAGCGCGATGTCGGCGGCGTCCTCGGGGCATTGGCCGGTGACGAGGAGCACCGCGATGCCGCGGTCGCGCGCCAGCCGCGCCACCTCGCGTCCGCTCATATGCCCGGCGAGTCCCAGGTCGAGCACGATCGCGTCGACCGCCTCGGCCGCCATTACCGCCACCGCCGCCTCGCCCGAATCGACCGTCGCGACGACGGCGTAGCCGCTGTGCTGCAGCGTGTGCTCGTAATCGAACGCGACCAGCGGATCATCCTCGATGACCAGCAGCCGCTTGATGCACGACGGGCGAGACGCAAAGAGCATAGAAACTCCGTTCCACTGCGCCATGACGCGCTCCTGTCCGTCCTGCAATATCGCTTCTGCTTGCCATCGACGAAGCGACACTTTTCCGGCTATGAGCGTGATCACAACGCAACACTTTTCTCCCCGAAAAACGACAAGAAAGCGCTTCCGTTCCGATGACGACCCGTCGCCCGCCCCGATCCGCGTCCCGACCATCGCCCGACCGCGATGCCCCGAAGGGCCGCCGCGCCGCGCGCGTGGCGGCGCCGCGCAAGCCGAAGGCGGCCGAACCCGAGCGCGAGGAAGGGCCGCAGCGCATCGCCAAGCTGCTCGCGCGCGCCGGCGTCGGCTCGCGCCGCGACGTCGAGCGGATGATCGAGGAGGGCCGCATCGCGCTGAATGGCGAGGTCGTGGCCCAGCCCGCGCCGCTGCTGTCGTCGCTCGACGGGCTGACCGTCGACGGCAATCCGGTCGCCAAGCCCGTCTCGACCCGCCTCTACCGCTTCCACAAGCCCTCGGGGTGCCTGACCGCCGCGCGCGATCCCAAGGGGCGCAAGACGATCTACGACATCCTGCCCAAGGGGCTGCCGCGCCTGATGCCGGTCGGGCGGCTCGACTATAATACCGAGGGGCTGCTGCTCCTCACCAATGATGGCGAGTTCAAGCGCCAGCTCGAACTGCCCGCGAGCGGGGTCGAGCGCACCTATCGCGCGCGCGCCTTTGGCGACATCAGCCAGACGCAGCTCGAGGACCTAGTCGAAGGCATCACCATCGATGGCGTCCGTTACGGCAAGATCGACGCCAATCTCGAACGTCGCACCGGTCGCAACCAGTGGATCGAGCTGACGCTGACCGAAGGCAAGAACCGCGAGGTGCGCCGGGTCCTCGAACATCTCGGACTCCAGGTCAGCCGCCTGATCCGCACGCGCTACGGCCAATTCACCGTCGGCGACCTCGATGTCGGGCAGGTCGAGATCGTCCCGCGCGACGAATTGTTCCAGTTCCGGCGCCGGCTCGACAAATGAGGGTCATCGCCGGCGAATGGCGCGGTCGCAAGCTGCTCGCGCCAAAAAACGACGCCACCCGCCCCACCGCCGATCGCACGCGCGAGACGCTCTTCTCGATGCTCGCGAGCCGCCTCGGCAGCTTCGAGGGACTCCATGTCGCCGATCTCTTCGCGGGCTCTGGCGCGCTCGGCATCGAGGCGCTGTCGCGCGGCGCCGCCCACTGCCTGTTCGGCGAGCAGGACCGCGATGCGCTCGATGCGCTGCGCAAGAATCTCGCCACCCTCGGCGCGGCGAACCGCGCCGACGTCCGTGCAGGTTCGGTCCTCGCCCTCGGCCCTGCGCCGCGCGCCTTCGACCTGCTGCTCTTCGATGCTCCCTATGGCACCGGTGCGGGCAGCGTCGCGCTCGACAAGCTCAACCGACTCGGCTGGGTCGATCCCGAAAGCTGGGTCTCGATCGAGACGGCCGACAAGGAAGCGGTCGAGATCGCCGGTTTCGAAGTCGATGCCGAGCGCAAGGTCGGCAAGGCCCGGCTCACTCTGTTGCGGCGCGTCTAGAGTCGACTTCGACGAAACGCGTACCCGTCATTGCGACCTCGGCGAAAATCGAGGGAAGCAATCTCCAGCTATCGCCCTGCCCGAACGATGGCTGGGGATTGCTTCGTCGCTACGCTTCCCGCAATGACGGCTCAATACGCGACCGGACCAGCAACAACCCCAGCAGGCTCAGCAGCCCCGCCACCCCCAGATAGAGGCCGACGAAGCTCGTCCCGCCCCGGTCGCTCAGCCATTGCGCGGCGATCGGCGCGCCGGCGCCGCCCAATATGCCGCCGACGTTGAACGCCACCGACGCCCCCGTATAGCGCACCCGCACCGGGAACAGCGCCGGCAGCCACACGCCGAGCGGGCCGTAGACCAGCCCCATCACGAACAGCGACGCCGACAGCCCCAGCGCGACGACGGGCCAGGACCCCGACGCCAGCGACGGCCCGAACAGGAAGCCGATCGCCACCGTCGCCGCGCAGCCCCAGCTCAGCACGCGCTGCGCGCTCGCGGCGTCGCTCCAATATCCGGCGAAGACGATCCCCGCCGCCATGAACAGGATCGCGCCGAGCTGGATCAGCAGGAATTGTTCCTTCGGATAGCCGAGCGCGGTCGTCCCGTGCGCGAGCGCGAAGCTGGTCGCGAGATAGAAGATCGCGAAGCAGGCGACGACCGCGAAGGTGCCCGCGAGCAGTGCCACGCCATGCTCGCGCAGCACCGCGCCCAGCGGCACGCCGACCGGCGGCTCGCGCTCCATCGCCTCGGCAAAGGCGGGCGTTTCGTGGATCTTCAGCCGCACCCACAGCCCGAGCCCGACGAGCACCGCCGAGACCAGGAAGGGAATGCGCCACCCCCAGGCCGCGAATTCGGCATCGCTCAGCCACAGGCCGAGCAGCAGGAACAGCCCGTTCGCCGCGATGAAGCCGACCGGCGCGCCCAATTGCGGCGCCATGCCGAACCGCCCGCGCCATCCCGGCGGCGCATTCTCGACCGCGAGCAGCGCCGCGCCGCCCCACTCGCCGCCCAGCCCGAACCCCTGCCCGAAGCGCAGGGTGCACAGCAGCAGCGGCGCGATCCACCCCGCCATCGCATAGGTCGGCAGAAAGGCGATCAGCAGCGTCGATCCCCCCATCAGCATCAGCGAGGCGACGAGCGTCGACTTGCGCCCGATCCGGTCGCCGAAATGGCCGAAAACGACGGCGCCCACGGGCCGCGCGAAAAAGGCGAGGCCGAAGCTCATGAAACTGAGCATCAGCTGCGCCGATTCGGACTCGGACGGAAAGAAGAGCGGCCCGAACACCAGCGCCGCGGCGGTGCCGTAGATATAGAAATCGTAAAATTCGACCGCGGTGCCGACGAGGCTCGCGACCAGGATGCGCCGGTGCGCGCGATAGGGTGCCAAATCCATGGGCGATCGCCCCTTCCCAACTGCTGTCGGCGCCGCTTTGGACGGATTGCCCCGCTTCGCGCAAGGCGGAATAGGCGTAGGGTGGGTTTGAGGTGGGAGAAGGGCTTGAGGCAAATGCGATCAGCTATCCCGGTGCTGAGAAGTCGCCACCGTGTCGAAGCGCGCCTCGCCGATTTCCAAGGCGTGACTCGAAGCGTAGCGATAGACAAGCACCGCAACGATTGCCGTACCAAGCAAGATCAACCCCGGAACAATGAACCCTTGGAGACCTCCAGCGTCTCGGCAAAGAAAAAACGCTGCACCGACGCCGCAAACGACCACTACAGCCGTACCGCTGCGCGCAGGGCTTGGGTCCTTATAGGCCTGCTTGTCACGGGGCGCCGTAGCGCACCATGCGATAAATGAAATCCACCATGCCAGTTGAACGTCGTAACGCACATCTTTCAATAGATCGACCGACGGCATGCGCGCAGCGATGTAAGAAATGAGTAGCCAAGCACCCGTTATCATCAGGAAAAGACTCTGAGCGACCGGTCTCCAGAACTGCCTGGTGCGCAAATTCTTCCAAAATGAGATTTTCATTGGCGCCTCTCCAGCGGTCATTCCCCGAACGACAGATGCACCATCCCGTCAACGTCCGCAATCCGGTCCAAAGTCGCCCACACCCTGCGCCCAACCCCATCATCGCCCCAACGCGCCGCGCTGGACAGCACGGCCGCCGTTCCCTAATCGTTCGCGCGTGAACAGCCTCCCCGCCTCGCCGCCCGACATCCCGCCGCCGGACCCCTCGGACCCGCCCTATCTGCAAGGATTGAACGGCCCGCAGCGGCAGGCGGTGCTGACGACCGAGGGGCCGGTGCTGATGCTCGCGGGGGCCGGAACCGGCAAGACCGCGGCGCTGACCGCGCGCCTCGCGCACATCATCGCGACGCGCCGCGCGTGGCCATCCGAAATCCTCGCCGTCACCTTCACCAACAAGGCGGCGCGCGAGATGCGCGAGCGCATCGGGCGGATGATCGGCGACGCGGTCGAGGGCATGCCGTGGCTCGGCACCTTCCACAGCATCGCCGCGAAGATGCTGCGCCGCCATGCCGAACTGGTGGGGCTGCAGAGCAATTTCACCATCCTCGACACCGACGACCAGCTTCGCGTCCTCAAGCAGCTGATCCAGGCCGAAGGACTCGACGAGAAGCGCTGGCCGGCGCGTCAGCTCGCGGGGCTGATCGACAAGTGGAAGAACCGCGGCCTCACTCCGCCCGACCTCGATGCGGCGGACAAGGAGGCCTATGCCGACGGCAAGGGGCAGCATTTCTACGCGCTCTATCAAGCGCGACTGAAGACCTTGAACGCCTGCGACTTCGGCGACCTGTTGCTTCACATGCTGGTGATCCTGAAGAGCCACCGCGACGCGCTCGAGCAATATCAGGGCCGCTTCAAATATATCCTCGTCGACGAATATCAGGACACCAACGCCAGCCAGTATCTCTGGCTCCGGCTGCTCGCGCAGACGCGCAAGAATATCTGCTGCGTCGGCGACGACGACCAGTCGATCTATTCGTGGCGCGGCGCCGAGGTCGCGAACATCCTGCGCTTCGAAAAGGATTTCCCCGGCGCGACGGTGATCCGCCTCGAACAGAATTACCGCTCGACCCCGCAGATCCTCGCCGCCGCATCGGCGCTGATCGCGCAGAACTCGGGTCGCCTCGGCAAGACGCTGTGGACCGAGCTCGACGAAGGCGACAAGGTTCGCGTCGTCGGCGTGTGGGACGGTCCCGAAGAAGCACGGCGGATCGGCGAGGAACTGGAGAGCCTCCAGCGCAAGCGCGTCTCGCTCGACCGCACCGCGATCCTCGTCCGCGCGCAGTTCCAGACGCGCGAATTCGAGGACCGCTTCATCGCGATCGGCATGCCCTACCGCATCGTCGGCGGTTTCCGCTTCTACGAGCGCGCCGAGATCCGCGACGCGCTCGCCTATCTGCGCCTCGTCCAGTCGGCAGCCGACGACCTCGCCTTCGAACGCATCGTCAACGTCCCGAAGCGCGGGCTCGGCGACAAGGCGCTCGCGCGGATTCACCAGTTCGCGCGCCACGAGCGCGCGCCGCTGTTCCACGCCGCGGCGCGGATCACCGAGACCGACGAACTCACCCCGCAGGCGCGGCGCCAGCTCGCGAACTTCGTCGCGCAGATGCGCGGCTGGCAGGGCAAGGCGAGCGAGCTGTCGCACCCCGAGCTGACCCAGCTCATCCTCGACGAATCGGGCTATACCGCGATGCTCCAGGCCGACCGCAGCGCCGATGCCGCGGGGCGGCTCGAAAACCTGTCCGAACTCGTCCGCGCGATGGAGGAGTATGAGTCGCTCGAGGCGTTCCTCGAGCATGTCAGCCTCGTCATGGACCGCGACCAGAACGACGACAGCGAAACCGTCACCATCATGACGATCCATGCCGCCAAGGGGCTCGAATTCGACCATGTCTTCCTGGCCGGCTGGGAGGACGGGGTATTCCCGTCGCAGCGGTCGATGGACGAGGGCGGCACCGCGAGCCTCGAAGAGGAACGCCGCCTCGCCTATGTCGCGATCACGCGGGCGCGGCAGCGCGCGAGCATCTATCACGCGGCGAATCGCCGTATCTATGGCCAGTGGATGAGCAGCATCCCGAGCCGCTTCATCGCCGAGATTCCGCCCGAGTTCGTCGACAGCGAAAACAGCTTCGGCGGTGGGCAGAGCCTGTGGCGCGCGAACTGGTCGGCGCAGGGGGATCCCTTCGCGCATGTCGCCGAGCGGAACCCCGCGCGCACGATGACGCGCGGCCCGGCATGGCAACGCGCGGTCGCCGGCTCCTCGACCATCACCCGCGCGCCCGCGCCCAGCGAAAAGGCACCCGCCGCCTCGGTCGGCGCCAAGCCGCGCGCCGACCTCGCGATCGGCATGCGCGTGTTCCACGAGAAGTTCGGTTATGGCGAAATCGTCGATATCGACGGCAACAAGCTGGAGGTCGAGTTCGAGCAGGCGGGCAGCAAGCGCGTACTCGACGGCTTCGTCCGGCTCGCCTGAATCCTATTGTCTACTATATAAGTTATGATATGCCGTCCCATGCGGCCAACGAGTCGCGTGTTGGGAGAGTCTTCATGAAAACCAAGCTCTTAGCGGGCGCGATGGCGCTCGCCCTGATCGGCTGCTCGGAACAGCGCGCCGACAATGCGACGTCGAGCGAGGCACCGGCGATGGCCGAGGTCGCCGCCGACGCGGCGGGCGGTCCAGACGTCGCGGTCACCGCGGCGCCCGGCGTCGCCTTCAACTACGCCTATGCCTTCCGCCTCGACGACGATCGCATCGCGAAGGTTCAGGAGGAGCATGCCGCCGCCTGCGAAGCGCTCGGCATCGCGCGCTGCCGCATCACCGGCATGACCTATCGGCTGGTCCGCGAGAATGCGGTAGAGGCGCGGCTGGAATTCAAGCTCGACCCCGCGATCGCGCGCAAGTTCGGCCGCGACGCGCTCGCCAGCGTCGAAAAGGCGGAGGGCGCGCTGGCGGAGGCGCGGATCAGCGGCGAGGACGTCGGGACGCAGATCAGCGATTCGCAGCGGCGGAGCGCCGACATCGGCGCGGAGATCGCGCGCCTCGAGGCGCGATTGAAACAGGGCGGCCTCGGCGACCGCGAGCGCACCGAACTGCAGCAGCAGATCGCATCGCTGCGCGAGCGGCTCGATGGCGAGCGCGATACGCGCCGTTCGGGCGAGGCGATGCTCGCGACGACACCGATGGCCTTCGATTATGTCGGAACCGGCGGCCTGCCCGGCATCGGCTATGGCAATCCGTTCAGCGATGCGGCGAACATGCTGGTCCGCAGCGGGAGCCTGCTCCTCTCCTTCGTGCTCGTGGTCGGCGCCGCGGTGCTGCCGTGGGCGCTGCTCTTCGCGCTGCTGCTCTTCCTGTGGCGCACGGGACCGATGGCGCGGGTGCGCGGCTGGTTCGCAGGCCGCAGCAAGACGCCGACGCCGCCCGCGACATGACGACCGCGGCCGGGGACGGTGCAATCTGTCCCCGGTCGGCACGCTTCGGCGATGAAGGAGAAGGGTCGTGGTGGAGCCGAGGGGAATCGAACCCCTGACCTCTGCAGTGCGATTGCAGCGCTCTCCCATCTGAGCTACGGCCCCGCGACCGGCGGCCTCTTAACCAGCCAGCTTGACAGTGGCAACGGCTTTTCTGACCAAAGAGCCGTCCGCCGGACAAAAAGTGGGGGGTGAGACATATGGCGAGGGCCTGGCATCTGCTCAATCGTCCGCAAGGACTGCCGACGACCGACGATTTCGCGCTGCGCGAGCTACCCGACGCGCCGATCGAACGCGACCAGCTTCGCGTCCGCAATCGCTGGCTGTCGGTCGATCCCTATATGCGCGGGCGCATGAACGACGCGAAAAGCTATACCGCGAGCTTCCAGCTCGACCAGCCGATGACCGGCGGCGCGGTCGGCGAGGTGGTCGAAAGCCGGATGGACGGCTTCGCGCCCGGCGACCTGATCCTCCATATGGGCGGCTGGCGCGACGGCGGCATCATCGGGCTCGACATGTCGCCCTTCAAACTACCCGCCGAGGCGCTGGGTGCGGGGATGCCACCGCAGACCTTCCTCCACAATATGGGCCTGACCGGCGGCACCGCCTGGATCGGCCTTCTGCGCATCGCGGCGGCCAGGCCCGGCGATACGGTGTTCGTGTCCGCCGCCGCGGGCGCGGTCGGATCGGCGGTGGTGCAGATCGCCAAGGCGCGCGAGATGACCGTCATCGGATCGGCAGGCGGCGCCGAAAAATGCGCCTGGGTCAAGGAATTGGGTGCCGATGCTGTGGTCGATTACAAGGCCGGCCCGGTGCTGGACGGGCTCGCCGACGCGCTTTCCGCGCTCGGCAAGCCGGGGATCGACGTCTATTTCGACAATGTCGGCGGCGAGCATCTCGACGCGGCCTTCTGGGCCGCCAATGATTTCGCGCGCTTCGCGATCTGCGGCATGATCGACGTCTACAACGACGGCAAGGCGCAGGCGATGCAGCACATCATCCGCGCGATTCCCGCACGCATCCGCATGGAAGGTTTCATCTACACCGACCAGTTCTTCGACTGCATGGAGGAATTCTACGCCGACATGGGCGGGCTGATCGCCAGCGGCGCGGTGACGATGCGCGAGACCGTGCACGACGGCCTCGAAGCGACGCCCGAGGCGTTCCTCGGGCTGTTCGCGGGCGCCAATATCGGAAAGATGCTGGTCCGGCTCTAACCGGACCTCGATCTCAGCTGCCGAAACCCACCGACAGGAAGTCCGGCATCGGGCCGTTCCAGCCGTCGTCGGGGCCGTCATCGTCCTGCTGGCGGTGCCTGGCCGGCGCCGGTTTGCGATCGTCGACTCTCTTCGCGGGCTTCGCCGCCGCCGGCTTCTCGGCCACCTCGGCGCGCTTCGGCTTGCCGCGGCCGCCGCGTTCCGACTTCTCACGTCGCGGCTCGCGCTCTTCGTCCTTCGCGGGCGCGGCTTCGGCCTTGCCCGCGTCGTGGATCGGAATCGTGTAGCCGGTCAGCTTCTGGATATTGTCGATCGCCTCGTCGTCCGACGGTGTGATCAGCGTGAACGCCCTGCCCTTGGCGCCCGCGCGGCCGGTGCGGCCGATGCGGTGGACATAGTCGTCGGGATGCCACGGCGCGTCGAAGTTGAAGACGTGGGTGACGCCCTTCACGTCGAGCCCGCGCGCCGCGACGTCGGAGGCGACGAGGATGTTGATGTCGCCCTTCTTGAACCGGTCGAGTTCGGCGATGCGGCTCGACTGATCCATGTCGCCGTGAATCTCGCCCGCGGCGTAGCGCGAACGCTGCAGCGATTTCGCGAGTTCGCGCACCGTCGTCTTGCGGTTACAGAAGATGATCGCGGTGCTGACGTCCTCGGCGTCGAGGAGATCGCGCAGCGTCTCGCGCTTGCCGCGCTCGCTGGTCTTGACCAGGAACTGCTCGATATTCTCGTTGCGGCTCGCGGGGCGCGCGACCTCGATCGTCTTCGGGTTCGACAGGAACTTGTCGGCGAGCTTCTTGATCGGCGGCGGCATCGTCGCCGAGAAGAGCAACGTCTGCCGATTCGCGGGCAGCTTGGTGCAGATGTTCTCGATATCGGGAATGAACCCCATGTCGAGCATCCGGTCGGCCTCGTCGATCACCAGCAGGTTGCAGCCGGTGAGCAATATCTTGCCGCGCTCGAACAGGTCCATCAGGCGCCCCGGCGTCGCGATGAGCACGTCGACGCCCTTTTCGAGCGCCTTGACCTGATCGCCCATCTGCACGCCGCCGATCAGCAGCGCCATCGAGAGCTTGTGATACTTGCCGTATTTCTCAAAGTTTTCCGCGACCTGCGCCGCGAGTTCGCGCGTCGGTTCGAGGATCAGCGAGCGCGGCATGCGTGCCCGCGCGCGGCCATGCGCGAGGATGTCGATCATCGGCAGCACGAAGGAGGCGGTCTTGCCCGTGCCCGTCTGGGCGATGCCGATCATGTCGCGCATCATCAGCACGGAGGGGATCGCCCCCGCCTGGATCGGCGTCGGTTCGTCATAGCCCGCTTCGGTGACGGCGCGCAAAAGTTCGTCGGAAAGGCCGAGGTCGGCAAATTTCATAGGGTCATCATGTCCGGAAAAAACGGGGCAGCACGGCGCCCACGTCAGCCGTTGCTGCGGCGGCCCTTGGGCAAAGCGCGACGAAAAGTCAAGGAAGGCGGTGAATTACCGCGTCAGTCGTCGTCGCGCGGCACCGCCACCATCAGGCGGAACTTGTCGATCTCGCACCGTGCGCCGCTTCGCGCGTGAATCTCGTCGCGATCCTCGCAAAGCCGCCCGTCCTTATTCCCCTTCATGTAGAAGCCGGCGTAGAAATCGAGCGCCTGGCAGCCGCGGTTGAGCTGCGCGCGGAGCCGCTGGTTCTGGCGGGTGATCAGGTCGATGCTGTCGCGCTGCACCGCCTGCATCCCCCGAATGTCGCGCATGGCCACGCATTTCGGGGCCTTCTTCTCCTTCCACACGATCGGCATATCGTCGCGCATCCGCGCTCGCGGCGCCGGGCTGGCGGAAAAATTGGTCAATGGGGTGCGCTTGGCGGGCACGCGGATGATGATCTGTTCCTCGATGATCACCTGCCAATAACGAGCGACCGGCGGTTCGAGCGGCGGCGCGACGGCGACGAGCGGCAGGGGCGGCGGCGCGGGAATATCCGCATCGGCCGCAGGCGCCGCGGCGGCGAGCAGCAGGGCGGTCGCCGTCAACACGCGCGCAATGTCGCGCCTTTCGCGCCGATCCCGATAAAGCTGCTCACCCTTGGCTCCCAATGCCGGCTGGACGAAAAGATGCTATTCGTCCATCGCCCCCTTTAACGCCTGCGATTGAACAACAAATGAATTGCTTTCGGCGCCCGCTGTCAAGCCGGGCGTCACCCATCGGACCCGACGACCATGACCCAGCCCCCTTCCCCTCGCCTGCTCGACCGGCTGCAAAGCCTGCTCGGCCCCAAGGGTTTCAGCGACGACCCCGAGGTCATGGCGCCTTGGCTGACCGACTGGCGCGGCAAATATCACGGCCGGGCCGCTGCGATGCTGTCGCCCGCATCGACCGAAGAGGTCGCGGCGGTCGTGCGTCTGTGCGCCGAGGAAGGGGCCGCGCTCGTGCCGCAGGGCGGCAACAGCGGCATGGTCGGCGGCGCGACGCCCGATGCCAGCGGAGACCAGCTTCTGCTCAGCCTCCGGCGCCTGAGCCGCATCCGTTCGATCGACGAGACGGCGCGGCTTGCGGTCGTCGAAGCCGGGGTGATCCTCGAGACCTTCCACCACGCCGCGCTCGACCGCGGCCTGCGCTTTCCGCTGACGCTCGGCGGCAAGGGGTCGGCGACGATCGGCGGGCTCGTGTCGACCAACGCCGGCGGCACGCAGGTGCTGCGCCACGGCACGATGCGCGCGCTTGTCGCGGGGATCGAGGCGGTGCTTCCCGACGGCAGCATCTTCGACGGCCTCGCGCCGCTCAAGAAGGACAATCGCGGCTACGACCTCAAACATCTGCTCTGCGGTGCCGAGGGCACGCTGGGCATCGTCACCGCCGCCTGCCTGCGGCTGGTGCCCGCGGCGACCGCGCGCGCGACGGCGTGGATCGGGCTCGAATCGCCCGACATGGCGCTGGCGCTGCTCCGCCGCCTCGATGCCGCGCTGGACCGCCAGCTCGAAGGGTTCGAGATCATCCCGCATAGCTGCCTCGACGCGGTGCTGCGCCATATTCCGCAAACGCGCGCGCCGCTCGCCGCGAGCCATCGCTGGTATGCGCTGGTCGAACTCGCGGGGGACGGCGGTGAAGACCTCGACGCGGCGCTGGAGGCGCAGCTCGGCGAAGCGCTTGAGGCCGGCCTGATCGCCGATGTCGTGATCGCCAAGAACGATGCCGAGAGCGAAGCCTTCTGGCGTCTGCGCGATTCGATCTCGGAGGCCGAGCGCGCGGAAGGCCCCGCGCTCCAGCACGACATCAGCGTTCCGATCGACGCGATGCCGCGCTTCATCGCCGAAAATCCCGCACGCCTCGCCGCCGCCTTCCCCGGCGCGCGCGCGCTGTCCTTCGGCCATCTCGGCGACGGCAATGTCCACCACCATGTCCAGCCGCCCGCCGACGTCGACGGCAAGGCCTGGCTTGCCGCGCACGGCGAGGATCTCAGCCGCCTCGTCTATCGCCATGTCATCGAACTCGGCGGGTCGATTTCGGCCGAGCACGGCATCGGCCAGATGAAGCGCGACCTGCTCGCCGAACTCGACAGCCCGGCGCGGCTCGCGGCGCTGCGCGGGATCAAGGCGGGGCTCGACCCCGCCGGGCTGTTCAATCCCGGCAAGCTGATCGACTGACGGGGGCGGGCAAAGCCGCATCGGCCCTTGCGTCGCGGCGCGCGGGCCAATAAGGCGCCCCATTGTCTTTTTTCGGGCCCGCGTCCGGGTCCCCGTTTCGGAGCTTCATCATGGCCACTGCGCCCGCCAACGCCAACCTGCCGCTTTTCTACAAGGACCTCGCGCCGCTTTCGAGCGTCGACCATGCCGATTTCCGGGCGCGCTCGATGGACAGCGCCGACTTTCTGATCAACCAACATGCGGTGCCGCTGACGACCGACGAATTTTCGTCGGCGTGCCGCTTCTTCCCGATCGTCTTCTCGGCGGGCGACAATCCGGTTCCGCTCGCGCTGATGGGCATGAACGAGGGCATGAACACCTTCGTCGACGCCGAGGGCAAGCTGATCAATCCGGTCTATGTTCCCGCCTATATCCGCCGCTATCCCTTCCTTCTCGCGCGTCTGCGCCCGGATTCGGACGAACTGTCGCTCTGTTTCGACCCGACCGCCGGCGCGATCGGCAAGTTCGACGAGGGCGACAAGCTGTTCGAGGACGGCCAGCCGACCGAGGCGACCAACGGCATCCTGGAATTCTGCAAGAATTTCGAGGAAGCGGGCCAGCGCACCGGCATGTTCATCGAGGAGCTGAAGAAGGCCGATCTTTTGATGGACGGCGAGGTCAGCATCACGCCCGAGGGCAGCAGCCAGCCCTATATCTATCGCGGTTTCCAGATGATCGACGAGGCCAAGCTGCGCGAACTGCGCGGTGACGTGCTGCGCAAGATGATGCAGAACGGCATGCTCGGCCTGGTCTTCGCGCACCTTTTCTCGCTGCAGCTGATGCGCGAAGTGTTTGCCGAACAGGTAAAAAGCGGCAAGATGCAGCTGGTGACGGAAGCCCCCACCGCCTGAGGAGACCGAGCATATGGCCACCACCGCAAGCGCCTTCGTCGGAACGACCACGGAACCGCGCTATACGAAGGTGGCCATCTGGCTCCACTGGCTGATCGGCCTCGCGGTGATCGCCAACATTTGCCTTGCGATGCTGACCGAAGGGATGCCGCGCGACGTGCACCGCGCCGCGATGGGCGTGCACAAGGCGCTCGGCATCACGATCCTCGCGCTCACGCTGGTGCGGATCGTCTGGCGGCTGCTGCACAAGGCGCCGCCGCTTCCCGCCGCTGTTCCGGCGTGGCAGCGTCCGCTCAGCAAGATCGTTCATTTCCTCTTCTACGCACTGCTGGTCCTGCTGCCGCTGTCGGGGTGGGTCTGGATGTCGGCGGCGGATGCTCCGATCGATTTCTTCGGGCTGTTCACCGTGCCGTCGCTCGTCGCACCCGACAAGGCGCTCGCCGACGTGATGCACGAACGGCACGAGTTGCTGGGCCTCACGATGCTCGCGCTGGTCGTGATCCACATATTGGCGGCGCTGAAGCACCAGTTCGTCGACCGCTCGGGGGTCACGGCACGGATGAATCCCTTTTGATCGCGCCGCGCGGCGCGTCAGAAGTCCACCGCGAGACCCTTGAGTTCCCAGTCGCCATAGCGCACCGGATTGCGTCCGCCCGGTTGCTCGGCGTCGGGTTCCTCCGCGATCGGCTTCGGCGCCGGTACGGGGTCGTTGGACCAGTCGGCGGGCGCCCGGACATGCGCGGGACGCTTCGCGGCGCGCGGCGTGCCGCCGATGGTGGGTTCGCTCTGCTTGGTCATGGGCCGTCCCGAATGAGAATGAATGTCGAGAGTCAGATAATGTCTTTGCCCGCCCACGCCAACCACCCGAAGCATGCGCGACATGGCTGAGCGCCGCCGCTCTCGCGGCCGCGCCGATGCCGGCGACCCGCCCGGCACCGCGCCGCGCCGCGCCGCGTTGCGGCTGATCGACGCCATCCTGCGCCGCGGCGATTCGCTCGACATCGCGTCCCATGCCGCGACGCAAGGGCTCGCGCCCGCCGACCGCGCCTTTGCGATCGCCATCGTGTCCGAAGCGCTGCGCTGGATGGTCGATATCGACGCGCTGATCGACGGTGCGACCGCCCAGCCGCTTCCCGAGGACGTCAAGTCGCGCGCCGTGCTGCGGATCGCGCTCGCGCAGCTGCTCGCGCTCCAAAGCCCGCCGCACGCGGTGGTGGCGACGGCGCTGCCGCTCGTAGACGGCGGGCCGCGGCGGCTGGTCCACGCGCTGCTGTCGCGCGCGCAGCAGGAGGCGTGGGCGCTGCCCGCGACGGCGAGCCTGCCGCCCGCGGTCGCCGCGCGCTGGATCGCGCAATGGGGTGAAGCCATGGCCGCGGCCGCTTCTGCCGCATGGAGCGGGCCGCCGCCGGTCGACCTCAGCTTCGCGGCCGAGCCCGAGGGCGCCGAATGGGCCGGGCTGCCGGCGCTCGCGCCGCGTCATCGCCGCTTGCCCCGGGGCCGGGCGGTCGAGGATGTGCCGGGCTTCCGTGAGGGCGGCTGGTGGGTGCAGGATCTGGCGGCGAGCATCCCGGCCCGCCTGCTCGGCGCCGGCAACGGCCGGCGAGTCCTCGACCTTTGCGCCGCGCCGGGCGGCAAGACGATGCAGCTCGCCGCCGCGGGCTGGGACGTCGTCGCGGTCGATGCGAGCGCGAAACGGCTCGAACGGCTGAAGAGCAACCTCGCCCGCACCGGCCTTTCCGCCGAGGTCGCGCAGGGCGACATCCGGACATGGGAACCCGATGCCGCCGCCGATGCGATCCTGCTCGACGCGCCCTGCTCGGCCACCGGAATCTTCCGCCGCCATCCCGACGTGCTGCACCGGATCGAACCCGCGCAGATCGGGGGGATGGCGGAGCTACAGGCCGAACTGCTCGCGCGCGCCGCGCGCTGGGTGAAGCCCGGCGGCGCGCTCGTCTATGCGACCTGCTCGCTCGAACGCGCCGAGGGCGAGGACCGGATCGCCGCCTTCCTCGCCGGCCATCCGGGCTGGGCGATCGAGGCGGCGCGACCCGGCGAATTGCCCCAGGGCGTCGTCCCCGACGCGAGCGGCTTCATCCGCACCCTGCCCACGATGCTCGCCGATGTCGGCGGGCTCGACGGCTTCTTCGTCGCGCGGCTGCGCGCGCCGGGGTGAGCTGAGGGCCTCTATTTTGCTCCGTCATTGCGAGCGAAGCGAAGCAATCCAGGGCGGTTTACGCCACTCTGGATTGCCGCGTCGCTTCGCTCCTCGCAATGACGATTACAAAGGGATCAGAACACCGCCTTCGGCGCATCCTCCTTCATCATCGCTGCGCGCACCATCGGGATCGGCGGGCCGCCGTAGGACAGGAATTCGTCGTGGAACGCCTTCCACTTCGACCGGTCGCCCGCCCCCCCGTTCTTGGCTGTCCAATCCTCGCGCAGCTTGCGGATCATCAGCTTGCCGAGCGTATAGTTGAGGTAGAGCGGGTCATAGGTGCCCCGCGCCGCCTGCTGGCGGGCATTGCCCTCGTCCTGATAGCATTGCTCCTTGAACATCTTTTCGCTGTCCGCGACCGTCATGCCCTTGGTGTGCAGCCCGATCGCCGAGAGATAGCGGCAGTCGCGCAGCAGCGCGTTCGACAGCTGGCCGATATGCGTCTCGGGGTCGCCATTGCCGAGCCCCGCGTCCCACATCATCTCCTCGGTGTAATGCGCCCAGCCCTCGGCGAAGGCATAGCCGACGAACAGCTTGCCGAAGATGCTCTCCGCGCGGTTCGAATGGAGGAAGTTGAGGAAATGGCCCGGCCATACCTCGTGGACCGAGGTGAAGAGCAGGTCCTTCTTGCCCGGCACGAATGCGTCTTGGGTCGCCTTGTCCCACGCCGGGTCGGGCGGGGAGATGTAATAGACCGACGGCAGGCCTTTCTCATAGGGGCCCGGGATATCGATATAGGCGCTGTTCTGGCGGTTGTAGGGCGGCGATTCCTCGACCTGCGCCTGCTCGGTGCCGGGGATCGACACCAGATCCTTTTCGACCAGGAAGGCGCGTAGCTCGGGAAGCTGGCGCCGCGCCTCGGCGACCGGGCCGCCCTCGGGCTTGTCGGCGTTCATCTTCTTCATGCAGTCGGCGATCGTCGCCCCCGCGGCATAGGTCGCGCAGGCGGCCTTGAGCGCGTCCTGATTGCGCTTGAGGTCGGCCTGGCCGATGCGTTCGAGCTCATCCAGCGGCGTGTCGACGGCTTCGTTGGCGAGGATCATCTTCGCGAACTTGTCGGCGCCGAGCGCATAGCCGTCGGGGGTGCCCGGCTGCGACCCGACATAGGCGGCGAGGTCCTTCATCGCCGCCGCCGCCTTGGCCGCCGCCTCGTCGAACTGCTTCTGGAGCGCCGCGTCCTTCACCTCGGCGAAGGCCACCTTGGCATCGCCGGTGTAATAATCGGCGAAGCCGCCGAAGCCCGCGGTGCCGAACTTCACGAAGGTCGCGGGCAGCGGCAGCTTGAGGTTCGCCTTGATCTGCGCCGCGGCGGCGGGAACCTTCTGCGCATAGGCGATGAACGCCTTCATCCGCGTCGCGGGGTCGGCGTAAGGCCGCGCGATATAGACGTTGGGGTCGAGCGCGCCGACGTAGAAGGCGGGGTTCTTTTGCGCGAAATCGGTGTCGCGCAGGAAGAAGAGCTGGCCCTCGGCGACATGGACCAGATAGTCGCGCTCGAACTTCTCGGCATCGGTCATGTCGCCGTCGAACGCCTTGGCGTCGGCGATCGTCTTTTCGAGGAATGCCGCCTGCTTCTCGATGCCTTCGGGCGACCAGTCGGGAAGCTGGCCGTCATATTCATGCTTGCCCTGATAGACGGCGAAGGTCGGGTTGAGCGGAAAATAGCCGGCCAGGAAGCCGTCGCGAAATTCGCTCCACGTCTTGGCGCTCGACGTCGCGGATGCGGTGGCCGATTTGTTGTCGCTGGCGTTGCAGCCGGCGAGCACGAGCAGCGCGCCCGCGAGCGCGGCGCCGCCGAAGCGGGCGAATTTACGTGTCATATCAAGATCTCCCTCTGTCCGATGGCGCAGCTTGCCACTGGCGCCGGCGGCACGCATCCGTTAATCGACGAACGACGGATTTTGGCATCTGGTGCGGTGCAAAAAAGCGCGTTAGGGCGAGCGGCACATGGCGACCATCCCCCCTCCCCCGTCGGTCGATCCGGCGCTTCCGCCCGCCGAGCCCAGCAAGGCCCCCTCCCCGCTCGCCTTCGCCGATTTCCGCTATTTCTGGTTCGCGCGCTTCACCGCGGTGATGGCGACGATCGCGATGGTCGTGGTCATCGGCTACCAGCTCTACGACACCGCGCGCACCGACTATGGCATGTCGATCAAGGAAGCGTCGTTCCAGCTCGGGCTGCTCGGCCTCTTCCAGTTCGTGCCGCTCGCGGTGCTGACCCCGGTCGCGGGCTGGGCGGCCGATCGCTTCGAGCGGCGGAGCGTCGCGATCTTCTCGAATCTCATCGACCTTCTCATCGCCGCGACACTCTGGTGGCTCACCCGGAACGATGCGCTGACGCTGCCGCTGCTGTTCGGCCTCGCCGCGCTGCACGGCGTGGCGCGCGTCTTCTCCGGCCCCGCGATGAGCGCGATCGCGCCCAACATCGTGCCGCCCGCAGTGCTGCCGCGCGCGATCGCGATGAGCAGCATCGCCTGGCAGTCGGCGTCGGTGATCGGTCCCGCCGCGGGCGGGCTGATCTATGCCGCGCATCCGGCGTCGGTCTATGTCTTCGCCGCCATCCTCCTCGCGCTTTCGGCCTTCACCATCAGCCGCGTCCGCCCGGTCCAGCCGCCTCCCGCCGAGGTGCGGCGCCATCCGCTGCGCGAGATGGTCGACGGGCTGCAGTTCGTGTGGAGCGAGCGCTTCCTGCTCGGCACGATCACGCTCGATCTGTTCGCGGTTCTACTCGCCGGCGCTACCGCGATGCTGCCCGTCTATGCGCGCGATATATTGCACGCCGGCTCCGAAGGCCTCGGCTTTCTGCGCGCGGCGCCCGCAGTCGGCGCGGCGGCCGTTGCGCTCGGCCTCGCGATCCGCCCGATCGAGCGCAATGTGGGGGTGAAGATGCTGTGGGCGGTCGCGGTGTTCGGCGTGGTCACCGTCGGCTTCGGCCTGTCGACCCATTTCTTTCTGTCGCTCGGCCTGCTCGTGATCATGGGCGCTGCCGACATGTTCTCGGTCTTCGTGCGCGGCACGCTGATCCAGCTCAACACCCCCGACCATATGCGCGGGCGCGTCAGCGCCGCGTCGGGGCTCGCGATTTCGGCGTCGAACGAACTCGGCGAGATGCGCGCCGGCGCGATGGCGGCGCTGCTCGGCCCGGTCGGCGCCGTGGCCGTCGGCGGCGCGGCGGCGGTCGGCGTCACCGCGCTCTGGTCGTGGCTGTTTCCCGAGCTGCGGCGCGCCAAGACCTTCGAGCCGCAGTTCAAATAGGCCGCTCCCACCGCTTGCCGCAGCCCGGCCTCGCTTCGTCAAAATAGTATTGTCTATTTTTTTAGTTGAATTATATCAGCCTCACCCGTCACCGCGGTTTTCCCTTCATTCCGATATGGAGCGACCGCCATGCAGACTTCCAGCATTCGCCATAAAATCCTGACCATTCCGGGTCTTCACAACAGCGGGCCCGCCCATTGGCAAAGCCTTTGGGAACAGAAATTCGCGCACTCCGAGCGAGTCGAGCTTGGCAACTGGAGCGACCCCGATCAGGACGAATGGATCGCGCAGATCGCCGACGCGATCGATGCCGAGGACGCGCCCGTGCTCATCGCCGCGCACAGCCTCGGCTGCCACGCCTTCGCCCACTGGTTCGCGACCGCCAACGGCTTCGCCCGCGCCAAGATCGCCGGCGCGCTGCTCGTCGCGCCGCCCGACCTTTCGCGCCTGCCCCGCCAGGGGCGCCTCGCGAGCTTCACCCAGTCGCCGATGCTGATGCCGCGCCCGACCTTCATCGCCGTCGCGAGCGAGAACGATCCCTATGCGACCACCGCGCATGTCTGGCGCCTGTCGCGCAACTGGGGCGCGCGGTTCGTCAATGCGGGGCCGTTCGGCCATATCAACGCCGACTCGGCACTCGGCGACTGGCCTTATGGACAGTATCTGCTCGCATCGCTACAACCCGCGCCAACACCCGCCCTCGCGGACGAGGCGCTCTGGACCCGCTCCGGGGACTGGCCGCATCGCTTCGCCCGGCGCGATCCCCGGTTCGCATATCCAGAAGGTGCACAGCGACGATGAAAGCCAATTCGATCCTCGAAACCATCGGCAACACCCCGCATATCCGCGTGGCCAAGCTGTTCCCCGACGCCGAAGTCTGGATCAAGTCGGAGCGCAGCAACCCCGGTGGCTCGATCAAGGATCGTATCGGCCTTGCCATGATCGAAGCGGCCGAAAAGGACGGCAGCCTCAAACCCGGCGGCACCATCGTCGAGCCGACGTCGGGGAATACCGGCATCGGCCTCGCGATGGCCGCCGCGGTCAAGGGCTACAAGCTGATCCTCGTCATGCCCGAAAGCATGTCGCTCGAGCGCCGCCGGCTGATGCTCGCCTATGGCGCGACCTTCGACCTGACTCCGCGCGAAAAGGGCATGAAGGGCGCGATCGAGCGCGCGATCGAACTCGTCGAAACCACGCCCGGCGCGTGGATGCCGCAGCAGTTCGAGAACGAAGCCAATGTCGACGTCCATTTCCGTACGACGGGCCCCGAAATCCTGGCCGATTTCAAGGATACGCCGATCGACGTGCTGATCACCGGCGTCGGCACCGGGGGGCACATCACAGGCTGCGCGCAGTTCCTGAAAGACCATTGGCCTAATCTGAAGGTCTATGCGGTCGAGCCCGTGTCCTCGCCGGTCATTTCGGGCGGCCAGCCCGGGCCGCACCCGATCCAGGGGCTCGGCGCGGGTTTCATTCCGCGCAACCTGCATACCGAATTGCTCGACGGGGTGATCAAGGTCGACGCCCCCGAATCCAAGGCGATGGCGCTGCGTTCGGCGTCGGAGGAAGGCATGCTCGTCGGCATCTCGTCGGGCGCGACGCTCGCCGCGATCGCCCAGAAGCTCCCCGACCTGCCCAAGGGCAGCCGCATCCTCGGCTTCAACTACGATACCGGCGAACGCTATCTGTCGGTGCCCGACTTCCTGCCCGAGATCTGACCTCACGCCATGCGCCTGCGCGCGAGCCAATGGACGTTGCCGTTGCGGCGCGAATGGTCGGGGTGGCTGTTCGTCCTGCTGTCGGTCGCGGCCATCGCAGCCGTTCTCTACGCGAGCGCGCCTGGTGGCGGACCGGGCACCGCCGCGCGTCCGCATCCGGTGGCGCCGCCCGCCGAGGTGGTGCCCGAAGTGCTGCCGACCGAGCTCGCGCCGGTCACGGTCGACGACGCCCGCGCCGCCAACGCGCGCATCCCGCTCGTGATCAAGGGCTTCGCCGCGGCGCGCCCCTTCACCTATCCCGGCGACGCCGAGAACCGCGGCCGCGCGCGCGACTGCCTCGCCGCGGCGATGCTCTATGAGGCGGGCGACGACGCCAAGGGCGAGCAGGCGGTCGGCCAGGTCGTGATCAACCGCGTGCGCCACCCCGCCTTCCCCAAATCGATCTGCGGAGTCGTGTTCCAGGGATCGGAACGCTCGACCGGCTGCCAGTTCACCTTTACCTGCGACGGCGCGCTGGGCCGGCGCTATTCCGACGCGGCGTGGGGCCGCGCCCAGGTGCTCGCCGAGATGATGCTGTCGGGGATCACCGATCCGCGCGTCGGGCTCGCGACCCATTACCACACCGACTGGGTGCGCCCCTATTGGAGCGACAGCCTCCAAAAGATCGCGATCGTCGACACCCACCTCTTCTTCCGCTGGCCGGGCTATTGGGGCACGCCGGGCGCGTTTCGCGGCGCGGTGTCGGGTCATGACGCTCCGGTCGCCAAGCTCGCGGCGATTTCGACGCTGCACGCGCTCGCGCTGGGGCCACCGACCGCGTTCGCCGATGCCGACGCGCTCGCCAAGGAAGTGCGTCTCGTTCCCGGCGCGGGCGAAGCGACCGGGCGCGACACGCTCTATGTCGAACTCGACCGCCGCGCGCCGCCCGAAAGCTTCGTGACCCTCGCGCTGCGGCTGTGCGGCGAAAAGCCCTATTGCAAGTTCATGGGCTGGACCAACCCGACGCTGAAGCCCGCAAGCGACGCGATGAGCGAAACCCAGCGCGCCGCGATGAGCTTTTCCTATCTTCGCGACGACAAGGCGGGGTTCGAGAAGGCGCTGTGGAACTGCGGCGAGTATAAGCGCGACGACGCGCGCCAGTGCATGAAGCGGTAGGGCCGGCACCTGCCGCCGTCGCGTCCTCAGGCCGCGACCCCATAAAGCGCGGCCGCCCGTTCCTCGAACGCCGCGATCATGCGGCGCAGCGCCTTGTCGAACATCTGCCCGGCGAGCGTTTCGAAGAGGCGGTTGCGGAACGAGAAATCGACCAGGAAATCGACGCGGCAGCCGCCGCCTTCCGTTGGCGTGAAATGCCATTCATTGTCGAGATGGCGCATCGGCCCGTCGATATAATGGACCGCGACATGACTCGGTCGCTGCTTCTCGACGCGGCATGAAAAGCTTTCGCGCAGTCCCTTGAAGCCGACGACCATGTCGGCAATCGCCTCTTCCTCGCCGTCGTTGCGGACGCGGAGCGCGATGACCCACGGCAGGAATTCGGGATAGCGCGCGATATCGGTCACCAGCGCGAACATCTGTTCGGCGCTGTAGGGCAGCTCGCGCGTTTCGTGGTGGCGCGGCAAGGTCAGTCGGCGGCGCGCGCCAGCTGTGCTTCGCGCGCGGCGCGCATGCGCTCGAAATCATCGCCGGCGTGATAGCTGGAGCGGGTCAGGGGCGACGAGGCGACCTGCAGGAAGCCCTTGGCGCGCGCGATCTGCGCATAGGCGTCGAAGGCCTGCGGAGTCACGAAATCGATCACCTTGGCGTGGCGCGGCGTCGGCTGGAGATATTGGCCCATCGTCATGAAATCGATGTCGGCGCTGCGCATGTCGTCCATCACCTGATGCACCTCCATCCGCTCCTCCCCGAGCCCGAGCATGATGCCCGACTTGGTGAAGATCGACGGGTCGCGGCGCTTGACGCTCTCGAGCAGGCGCAGCGACGCATAATAGCGCGCGCCCGGGCGGATCGTCGGATAGAGCCGCGGCACGGTTTCGAGATTATGATTGTAGACGTCGGGGCGCGCATCGACGATCGCCGCGACCGCGCTTTCGGGCTTGTTGCGGAAATCGGGGGTCAGAATCTCGATCGTCGTCTGCGGCGTCTCGCGGCGCAGCGCCTGGATGACCTTGACGAACTGGCTCGCGCCGCCGTCGGGCAGGTCGTCGCGGTCGACCGACGTGATGACGATATGCGTCAGCCCCATCTTCGCCGCCGCGATCGCGGTATGTTCGGGCTCGAACGGATCGACGGCGCGCGGCATGCCGGTCTTGACGTTGCAGAAGGCGCAGGCGCGGGTGCAGGTGTCGCCGAGGATCATCACCGTCGCGTGCTTCTTGGTCCAGCATTCGCCGATGTTCGGACAGGCCGCTTCCTCGCAAACCGTATGCAGATTGAGCTCGCGCATCAGCTTGCGCGTTTCGGCATAGCCGGGACTGGTCGGCGCCTTGACGCGGATCCAGTCGGGCTTGCGGGCGCGTTCGGACGGCTTGGGTGCGGGAGCGTTCATCGCGCCCACATAGGCGCGCGCGCGCCGCTTCTCAACCATGCTTGTTGTGCATGGGATCGGATCAGCGTAGGTCGCCGCCATGACTCACTTCGATGACCTGCTCGCCGGCTACGCCCGTTTCCGCGCCAATGGCTGGAAACAGCAGCGCGAGCGGTGGGAGGAGCTGGCAGAAGGCCAGTCGCCCAAGGTCATGATCATCGCCTGTTCGGACAGCCGCTCCGAACCCGCCGAGATTTTCGACACCCACCCCGGCGAGATCTTCGTCGTCCGCAACGTCGCCGCGCTGGTTCCGCCCTTCGAGACCAATCCCGGCCGCCACGGCGTCTCCGCGGCGCTCGAATTCGCGGTGCAATTCCTGAACGTCGAGGAAATCGTCGTGATGGGGCACGGCATGTGCGGCGGCTGTCACGCCGCGCTCCATCGGACGATGGAGGGCGCCGAACCCGGTCGCGGCGGCTTCATCGCCGACTGGATCGCGATGCTCGACGAGGCGAGCGCTCAGGTGCGAACCGACTATCCCGATTTCGCCAACCGCGACGCCGGTCGCGCGATGGAGCTGGCGGGGGTCAAGGTCAGCCTCGACAATCTGCGCACCTTTCCGTGCATCGCCGAGCGCGAGAAGCGCGGAAGGCTGAGCCTGCGCGGCGCCTTCTTCGCGATCAACGAGGGCGTGCTGCACGTCCTCGACGAGGCGACGGGCGAATTCGCCCCCGTCTGAGCGGCGATCGCATCTTCCGTTCGCGCTGAAAGCCGCTACACCGGTCGGCCATGAACAACGCGACCCTTTTCGCCATCGGCGTCTATTTCGTGCTGATGCTGGGCATCGGCGTCTACGCCTGGCGCAAGTCGACCTCCGACAGCAGCGAATATCTCTTGAGCGGCCGCAGCCTCGGCCCCGCGGTGACCGCGCTCGCGGCGGGCGCGTCGGACATGTCGGGCTGGCTGATGCTCGGGCTTCCGGGCGCGCTCTATGTGTCGGGCCTCGCCGAAAGCTGGATCGCGATCGGCCTGTTCATCGGCGCCTGGATCAACTGGCTGATCGTCGCGCCGCGGCTCCGCGCGCAAACCGAAAGCTATGGCGACGCGCTGACGATCCCCGAATATCTGGGCAACCGGTTCGAGGACCGGCGCCACCTGCTGCGCCTCGTCGCGAGCCTGGTCATCGTCGTCTTCTTCGCGATCTACAGCGCCTCGGGCCTCGTCGCGGGGGGCAAGCTGTTCCAGACCGCCTTCGGCTTCGACTATCATGCCGGGCTGTGGATCACCGCGACCGTCGTGGTCGCCTATGTCGTGCTCGGCGGCTTCCTAGCGGTCAGCCTGACCGATTTCGTGCAGGGCACGATCATGATGCTGGCGCTGATCGTTGTGCCGGTCGCGGCGCTGCTGGGATTGCCCGAGGGAAGCAGCGCCGGCGCGATCCTGCGCGGGATCGATCCCAATATGACGAGCCTGTTCGGCGGAACCACCGCGCTCGCCATCGTCTCGGCGGCCGCCTGGGGGCTCGGCTATTTCGGGCAGCCGCACATCATCGTGCGCTTCATGGCGATCCGGTCGGTAAAGGATATTCCGACCGCGCGGCGCATCGGCATGACGTGGATGGGGATTTCGCTCGTTGGCGCGATCGCGGTCGGGCTGATCGGCCGCGCCTTTGCCGAGAGCAACGGGATGGCCGTGTCCGATCCCGAGACGATCTTCATCCTGCTCGGCGAGACGCTGTTTCACCCGCTTCTTTTCGGCTTCCTGCTGTCGGCGATCCTAGCGGCGATCATGAGCACGATTTCGGCGCAGCTTCTCGTCACCGGATCGTCGCTGACCGAGGATTTCTATCGCCTCTTCGTCCGCCGCGACGCCGGCGAGCGCGAGATCGTGACGGTCGGCCGCCTGTCGGTCGTCGCGGTGGCGGCAATCGCGATGCTGCTCGCGCAAAATCCCGATGGCAGCGTGCTCAAACTCGTCAGCCACGCCTGGGCGGGCTTCGGCGCCGCCTTCGGCCCGCTGATCCTGCTCGCGCTGACCTGGCGGCGGATGACGCTCGCGGGCGCGCTCGCCGGCATGGTCACCGGTGCCGCCGTGGTGATGCTGTGGATCGACCGCGGCTGGGATACGACGGTCTACGAACTCCTCCCCGGCTTCGCCGCCGCGACGCTCGCCATCCTGATCGTCAGCCTGGCGACGAAGCCCCCGCAGGCGGAGACGACGGCGCATGGCTGACGGCAATGTCGCGCTGCTGATCGACGCCGACAATGCGCGGCCCGCAGGTCTCGACCCGGTGCTGACCGCGCTCGCCGAGCTGGGCACGGTCAATATCCGCCGCGCCTATGGCAATTGGCGCAAGCCCGCGCTGAAAGGATGGGTCGACCAGCTTCATCGTTTCGGGATCGAGCCGCAGCAGCAGTTTGATCTGACCAAGGGCAAGAACGCCACCGACATGAAGCTGACGATCGATGCGATGGACCTGCTCTATCGTGGACGCCTCGACGGGCTCGGCATCATGTCGAGCGACAGCGATTTCATGCCGCTCGCGATGCGGGTGCGGCAGGACGGCATCCCGGTCTACGGCTTCGGCAGCGCCAAGACGCCCGAGGGCTTTCAGGGCGCGTGCACGCGCTTCATCGACGTCGACGTGCTGATCGACGCCGAGCGCCAGTCGCCCGGCCCCGACACCAAGGCGGCAAAAAAGAAAATCGATCCCGAGGTCGTCGAACTGCTGGGCAATGCGTGGAAAGCGGCGAAACGCGACGACCAGGGATATGCGCTGCTCGGCGAGGTCGGTCAGATCGCGGGCAACCGGTCGAGCTTCGACGTCCGCAGCTATGGCTATGCGCGATTGTCGGACATGATCGCCGACATCCCCAATTTCGTCACCGAACGAATCGACGGCGGGCCGATGCGGGTCAAGCGGGTGCGATAGCCGCGACCGCTCAGGGGATCGCGTAAGTCACGTTCGCCTGCCCGACAGGCTTTTCCGCATCGTCGGTCCAGATGCGGACGTCCATCACCGCGAGCCGCTTGCCGAGCCGCAGCATCTGCGCGTCGGCGAACAGCGGGCCCGGGCGGCACGGGCGCAGGAACTGGTAATTTAGCGCGCTCGTAACCGCCATCGCGACCGGGCCGATATGCGCGAGGACGAGCGCATAGGCGGCCATGTCGGCGAAGCCCATCTGCGTCGGGCCCGAGATCAGCCCACCCGGGCGCAGCGCCTGTTCATTGGGGTCGAGACGCGCCTGGACATGGCCCGGGGCGGCCGAGACCACCCGTCCGCGCGACCCCGGCTGCGAATGCGGGAAAGCCTCCGCCATGAAGGCGTTGAGCGCGTCCGCATCCATGCGGATCGCGCCCGACGAAATCGGTGCTTGCCCCTCGCCCGCCATGCCGGTCAGCGCGTCAGCTTCTTGTACGATGTCGCGTGCGGGCGCGTCGCATCGTCGCCGAGGCGGCGGATCTTGTCCTCTTCATAGGATTCGAAATTGCCTTCGAACCATTCGACATGGCTGTCACCCTCAAAGGCGAGGATGTGCGTCGCGAGGCGATCGAGGAAGAAGCGGTCGTGGCTGATCACCACCGCGCAGCCCGCGAAATTCTCGAGCGCTTCCTCGAGCGCGGCGAGCGTTTCGGTGTCGAGGTCGTTGGTCGGTTCGTCGAGCAGCAGGACGTTGCCGCCCTCCTTCAGCATCTTCGCGAGATGGACGCGGTTGCGCTCGCCGCCCGACAGCTGGCCGACCTTTTTCTGCTGGTCGACGCCCTTGAAGTTGAAGGCGCCGACATAGGCGCGCGTCTGCATCTCGTGCTTGCCGATGGTCATCAGTTCGTGGCCGCCCGAGATTTCCTGCCAGACATTATTGTCAGGCTTCAGATCGTCGCGGCTCTGGTCGACGAAGCCGAGACGGACGGTGTCGCCGATGGTGATGGCGCCGCTGTCGGGGGTCTCCTGACCGGTGATCAGCTTGAACAGCGTCGATTTACCCGCGCCGTTCGGGCCGATCACGCCGACGATGCCGCCCGGCGGCAGCGTGAAGGACAGGTCCTCGAAGAGCAATTTGTCGCCATAGGCCTTGGAGATGCCCGCGACCTCGATCACCTTGCCGCCAAGGCGCTCGGGAATCTGGATGACGATCTGGGCCTTGCCCGGGGTGCGCTTTTCCTGCGCCTCAACGAGCTGGTCGAAGCTCTTGATACGCGCTTTCGACTTGGCCTGGCGCGCCTTGGGGCTTTGCCGGATCCATTCGAGCTCGTCCTTGATCGCCTTCTGGCGCCCTTGGTCCTCGCGCGCCTCCTGTTCGAGGCGCTTGCCCTTCTTTTCGAGATAGGTCGAATAATTGCCTTCGTAGACGAAATAGCGGCCGCGATCGAGTTCGAGGATCCAGTTCACGACATTGTCGAGGAAATAGCGATCATGGGTAACGAGGATGACGTTGCCCGGATAGTCGACGAGATGCTTTTCGAGCCACGCGACGCTTTCCGCGTCCAAATGGTTGGTCGGTTCGTCGAGCAGCAGGATCGAGGGCTTTTCGAGCAGCAGGCGGGTGAGCGCGATACGGCGCTTTTCACCCCCCGACAGATTCTCGACGCTCCAGTCTCCGGGCGGACAGCGCAGAGCCTCCATCGCGATTTCGAGTTGGTTGTCGAGCGTCCAGCCGTCGATCGCGTCGATCTTTTCCTGGAGCGTGCCCATTTCTTCCATCAGAGCGTCGAAATCGGCGTCCTCGGGCGGGTCGGCCATCAGCGTGCTGATCTCGTTGAAGCGGTCGAGCATGTCGGCGACGGGACGGACGCCGTCCATGACATTTTCCTTGACCGTTTTCGCGGGGTCGAGCTGCGGCTCCTGCGCCAGATAGCCGACGGTGATCCCCTCGCCTGGCCAGGCTTCGCCGGAGAAATCCTTGTCGATCCCCGCCATGATCTTCATCAGGGTCGATTTACCGGTGCCGTTCGGGCCGACGATGCCGATCTTGGCATCGGGGTAGAATTGCAGGCTCAAATCCTTGAGCGTCGGCTTTTGCGCGCCGGGATAGGTCTTCGACAGACCTTTCATCACGAAACTATATTGGGCGGCCATCGATGTGCTCCGGATATGGCTGGGCCGCACGCGCGGCCGGGAGAGTCTGAGTTGGGCGCCGGTTAGCGAATGGGCGCCCGCTTGGCAATCGACGCTTGCCCCCTGCAGCGCTTGCTGGCTAGGACGGCGTCCATGACACAGCACCGCACCCTCGCCCGCCTTGCCGGGCTCGCCGCCGCCAGCCTGGCCGCGACCAGCGCCTTTGCCTTTCAACAGGCGAGCGCATCGGACCTCGCCCAGCAGGGCGACGATCCGGCGTGGGAAATCACCGAGGGACTGACGACCGAGATCGGCCCGCGCCCCGCCGGCAGCGACCGGGAGGCCGCGGCGCGCAAATGGGCGCTCAAGACGCTGACACAAATGGGCTTCGCCAATGTGCGCGAGGAGCCCTATCAGATGCCGGTCTGGCAGCGCGGCGAGGAGAAGGCGTGGCTGACCGGCCCCTTCCTGCCGCAGCCGCTCGCGATCACCGCGCTCGGCAACAGCGGCTCGACCGGGCCCAAGGGCATCGAGGGCGAGGTCGCTTATTTCGACGGCTTCGACGCGCTCGCCGCCGCGCCCGACAGCGCGGTCGAGGGCAAGATCGTCTTCATCGACAACCAGATGGAACCGACGCAGGACGGCAGCGGCTACGGGCTCTACGGGCGCGGCCGTTTCGTAGGGCCCACCGTCGCCGCCAAGAAGGGCGCGATCGGCATCGTGATCCGCTCGATCGGCACCGACAACCACCGCAACCCGCATGCGGGGGTGACCAATTTCGCCGAGGGCGTGACGCCGATCCCCGCCGGGGCGATCTCCAACCCCGACGCCGACCAACTCGTCCGCCAGCGTAGCCGCGCGACCGGGCCGCTCAGGATGAAGCTGCTGCTCACCCCCAAGATGATCGGCGAGCAGACCTCGGGCAACGTCATCGCGGAGGTGCCGGGCAGCGACCCCGCGGCGAGCCCGGTGATCATCGCCTGCCACCTCGACAGCTGGGACCTCGCCACGGGCGCGATCGACGACGCCGCGGGCTGCGGCATCATCACCGCAGCGGCCAAGCATGTCATGACCGCCGGCCAGCCGCGCCGCACGATCCGCCTGCTGTGGGCGGGCGCCGAGGAAGTCGGCGTGTTCGGCGGCCAGGCCTATTTCGACGCCCACGGCAAGGAGAAGCACGCCGTCGCGCTCGAATCCGACTTCGGCGCCGATCGCGTCTGGCGAGTCGATTTCAAGCTGCCCGAGAGCGCGGCGGACCTCCGGAAGCGGATCGGCGCGGCGGTCGCGCCCTTCGGAGTCGTGACCGGGCATGGCGAGGCGCACGGCGGCGCCGACGTCGGCGCACTGATCCAGGCGGGTGTTCCCGCGGTCGATCTGCAGCAGGATGGCACCCGCTATTTCGACCTTCACCACACGCCCGACGATACGCTCGACAAGATCGATCCGGCGCAATTGCGCCAGAATGTCGTGGTTTGGGCCGCGACTCTGTCACTGCTCGCCAACAGCAGCGACGGCGAATTGCCCTGAGGATAAGCGGGCCGCGGCCGAAACGACAGATTTCTGCCGCAGCGCACCATCTCAATTATTTTTGTTGACGATTCACGCGGAAGGACTAAATCCCGCCGCTCGCGGGACGGGAAAGTTTCCCCAGCGCGGAAAGGCATTTTAGGGAGCCCACACATCATGAAGAAGTTTGCTGCTATCGCCGTTGCCGCCAGCATGTTCGCCCTCGCCG
>Ga0182745_1000920_pt1 | contig 29827 bp, 18 predicted proteins | sample eDN3rd30CKraftBY_FD_128523 | JGI IMG/M metagenome (GOLD analysis project Ga0182745, IMG submission 128523) | Enriched backyard soil microbial communities from Emeryville, California, USA - eDNA 3rd pass 30_C Kraft BY (version 2) (version 2) | ecosystem: Environmental > Terrestrial > Soil >... | reverse complement strand
TTCGAGAAGCGCAACTCGACAAAGACCGCCCCACGATTCCTTGGCTCGGCAACCATCGGCTAGAATTCGTGTACGCCTGACTACTGCAAAATGTCATCGAATTTCGGGCTGCGGAAATCGGCGTTCAACAAACGTGTCATGCACCACCTGTCATTCAGCACGGATCCTCTTTTGGCTTTTGGTCTGCTTTCGTCAAACCTTTGGCGAGTGAATTGGACCCTGATATCCTGGTGATTCCCTGGTCCTCCACTGGTCCCCGACGTACCGTCTGGACTAACCATGTGAGATGGAACCCTCAGGCCTTCCTGAGTGCGCTCACCGTTGATTTCTCACGTTCGATCCTGGCATCAGATGGGAACTTGAATGATGCGATCAGCCTCTCCGTTGCGTTGGGGCTTGCTGGCCCTGTTTTTCGTATCCGCCGGGGTGGCGGCTCGAGGAGATGAGAAGACCCGATTATCCACCCGGAACGTTGTGCTGGTGACGACCGACGGACTCCGTTGGCAAGAGGTTTTCCGGGGAGCGGAACCCACCTTGCTGAACAAGGAGAACGGCGGGGTACGCGATGTGAACGCCCTGCGCAAGGAATTCTGGCATGATGAGCTCGAAACCCGTCGCGAAGCACTCATGCCTTTCGTTTGGAAGACCCTGGCCAAGAAGGGGCAGCTCATCGGCAACCTCGATAAGGGGAGTCGAGCCCGGGTCACGAACGAGAAGAACTTCTCTTATCCCGGCTATAACGAGATGCTAACCGGGTCGCCCGACCCGCGGATCGACAGCAATAATCCATTCGATAACCCGAACGTGAATGTGCTCGAGTGGTTGAATCACAAGCCTGAGTTCAAGGGCAAGGTCACGGCGGTTACCTCTTGGGACCTCTTTCCCCACATCCTCAACGTCAAACGGAGCGGCTTGCCCGTCAACGCCGGATGGGCAACCCTCGCGGGCGAGTCTTTGACCGAAAGCCAGCGCAACCTGAATCGGATGATTGAGCAGTCGCATAAGATTTGGCATAACTGCCGGTACGACGCGTTTACCTTCCCGGTGGCCTTGGAGACGCTCAAACGCGATAAGCCTCGGCTGCTCTACATCAGTTTCGGCGATACCGACGAGTTTTCCCATCAAGGCCGGTACGACCTCTATCTGGAAGCGGCGAACCACTTCGACAAGGACCTCGAGCACCTCTGGAATATCCTCCAGTCCATGCCCGAGTACCGAGACTCCACCACCTTGATCATCACGACCGACCATGGTCGAGGCGACCCCCCTCGGGCCTGGCGGGACCATGGAGCGAAGGTGAAGGGGGCTGAGGCGATCTGGATCGGCGCGCTTGGCCCGGATACGCCCGCGCTTGGTGAGATCAAAGAGGGGGCGGAGGCGACCCAGGGGCAGATCGCGGCCACGGTCGCGGCCCTGCTCGGTCAGGACTACCGCGCCGAAGTGCCCAAGGCCCATCCGGTTCTGCCCCAGGTGATTCGAGATACCGCCAGCGCATCCAAGGCCGATTGACTGCGATGACTTGCCGTTCTTGGCTCTGTCGAGCCCTTGAACATCGGTCTGAGTTCGGCGCGGAGATACGCGGATACGCGTCTTCCGGCTCATTTGGCCTTTCGGCTTTTCCCATTTTTTGGGATGGTTCGTGGTTAGAAATGAGTTGGAAGACGTGCCGAGCACCCATTGTACCGTGGTGCGGCCCCGACTCGGCCGGTGAAAGTGCGAGTTGGCTCCTTTCACTGGTCGTCGATCGACTGGGGTCGGAGGCTCGACCTGACTGGACCGCTCGAGTCTCCGTTCCGTTGAAGGGTCATTCGGGGAGCAATGAATGCTCCTTGTTCGGAGTGTCGGAGAACGCTCCGCCCCCCCATAAAAAGGCGTGCGAAGGAACGCGAATTCCATGGATGAAGCCCAGGTTGGGAGTGGGAAGACAGAGCCCCAGCGGGCCGTCTCGGGAACGAAGCGGGGCTCGGCTCGACCTCGAGGTGGAGACCCTGCTCAGCTTGGCCATGCCCTCGAGGTGCTTAGGGTCGTCGCCACGCTGTTGGTCGTCCTTTACCACGCGGCCCTTACCTATGCGCACCCGCTTCGCCTTACGCTCTGGGTTGCGCACGACCAAGGGGGACTCACCGGGTTCGACGTCTTCATATACTGGGTCAATGGATTCGTGATGCCGGTCTTCTTTTTGGCCGCGGGAGTCTCCGCGCCGGCCGCCTGCGAATCAAGAGGGCCGAGGGTTTTCCTCGAGCATCGCGCGAAGCGGCTCTTGCGCCCCTTGCTTTTCGCCTCGCTAACGATCTTGCCGGTGTTTTATTTGATCTGGGGCTACGGCCTGATGGTGACCGGCCGGTGCGACCTGGGGAGCATTCTGCGTTGGCGGTACAGTCCCGAGGTTACCTATAACCTGTACGGGTTGGGACATTTCTGGTTCCTGGAATACCTCTTTCTGGTCTGCGTGCTCTGGTGCGGGTGTTGGACGCTTCGGAATCGGCTTGGACGCGCCTCACTGGGAGCGGAAGGGGGGCTGGTTGCGCGTTCGCTGGCCTCGCCCTGGCGGCCGGTCCTGTTCGCGATCCCCACGAGCCTGATTTTTCTGGTTGATTCCGACACGATGCTGCGCGTGGATAACGTGATCGTGCCGAACCTGTTCCGACTGGTCCATTACGCGTTCTTCTTCGCGGTCGGTGGGTGGATCTCGCAGCTTCGCGAGCCCAAGGCGCTCTTGATTCCCTTCGGCCGGTTCTACCTGGCGTTTTCCCTCGTCCTGTTCGCGGCGATGTCTCCGTTGTTACTCCAGCATGCGAACAGCCCGTTGGAAGGGGGCTGGCGGGTTGTCTTTTGCGTTCTGGCCGCCCTGTTCGTCTGGCTGACCATCTTCGGGGCGCTCGGAGTTTTGTTGAGCCGAGTGCAGGGGCGAGGATCGGCGATGCGGTTCCTTTCGGAAGCCTCGTTCTGGATCTACATCATCCACGTGCCGATCGTCGCCTTGCTGCAGATCTTGCTCTTGCCCCTGGCGTGGCCCCTCCTGGTCAAGTTCCTGGTGGTCTCGGTGGTGGCGAGCGGGCTCAGTGTCTGGAGCTACGAAGCGATCGTTAGGCGGAGCGTCGTGGGCGAGATCATCAACGGAACCCGGAAGCGATCCACCAAACCAAGCTGGTTCGGCCCCGAGTTCGGCTGGCGCGCTTCGCTTGGAGCGATGATCTTGCTCTTGGCGGTGGGGCTCTGGATCGGACGCGATGTCTTGTGGGGAGACAACTTCCACGAGTCGGTCGCCGGTCAACTCTACCGCAGCGCTCGGATTAAGCCCAATGCGCTCGACGCCATGATCCAAAAGCACCGCCTGCGTTCGGTCCTGGTCTTCACGGGCGACCCGCGCGGGCATTCCTGGTTCCGCAAGTATCAAGAGGTCTGCAAGGATCGAAAGGTTGAGCTCTACGCGATCAATCTGCGCGATGATTTGGCTCCCACGCGAAAAACGCTGGATCGCCTGGTCGAGGTCCTGGCCGAAGCGCCTCGCCCGCTGATCGTGCAGGGATATCGCGGGATCGAACACAGCAGTTTCGCGACCGCCGTGGCTCGACTTCTCGATGGAGACACGCCCGACCAGGCCTTGAGCGCGTTCGGCTTGCGCTATGGGCAGTTCGGCGAGCCGGTGGCCACGCCGCTTGGCCGAACGCTCCTGTGTTATCAGGATTGGCTACAGACTCACGACTGGAAGTCCACGCCCGACCGGTTTCAGCGCTGGGCACGCGATGCTTACCTCGTCAATTCGTTCCCGGACGAGCAGGGGACTCGGGTCCACGGGCATGAGCTCATGGCTCGGAGAGGGGCGAAGCCCATTGACGAGCCTCGATCCGTTGTCCCACGATAGTCATTGAAGCACGCACAGGATGAGCCTGCGCCGAAACTGTCGGTGATCTTCGGGAGCGGAGCCTCGACCGGCGTTGGGCACAATCATCATTGGACATATCGCGAGTGGTCAGGCCTTCTTCTCGGGAGGCGTGCTGGTTCTGCTTGCGATAGGGCTTCGCCTGAGGATTGGAGGGCGAGGAAGGAAGACCCTTTCCACGCTTCTGGCTTGGGTTGGCCTCTTGCTGGCGGTCGCCTCGGCCACGCCGCTCCCCCTGGCGTTCTGGGCCCTCACGCTCATCCTGACCGTCACGTGGCTCCTGGCGGAGTCATGGAATCGGGCGCCGTTGCCGAGGTTACGCCCCTGGCTTCGCGGGCTCCTGGCTCTTATCTGGTGCGTGGGGATGGCGTGGGAGGCTCCCTATCACGTCATGCCCTCGATTCCCAAGGTGAGTGAAGCCCGGCTTGACGTGATCGGGGACTCCGTGAGCGCGGGGCTGGGGAATGAGTCGGAAACCTGGCCCAGACGGTTCGCTCGCGTTCATGGAGTGGAGGTTCGCGACCATTCGCGCGCTGGGGCCACGGTCCGTTTGGCATGGGATCAGGCTCGGGCGATTGCCCAGGGCCGTGGCATGGGCCTGGTCCTGGTTGAGATCGGCGGGAACGACCTGCTTGGATCGACCCCGCCGGCCGAGTTCGAGCGCGACCTCAATGCTTTGCTCGTCGAGGTCAAACGGCGAGGCGTAGCGGTCGTGATGATGGAACTCCCCTTGCCCCCTTTTCATCAGGCGTACGGGGCCATCCAACGGAAGCTGGCGACCCGTCACGGAGTTCGGCTGATTCCCAAACGCGTCCTGCTTGAGGTGCTCATCGGACCTGGGAACACCACCGACTCCATCCACCTCGCTCCGTTGGGACACCGCCGGATGGAAGAGGCTCTCTGGGAGGCGATCGGCCCCGCCTTCCGGTTGCACGCAGCCCGATAAACTGAACCCGCGACAGAGGGCAAGGGACCGATCCTAGAACTCGGCGATTCAAGTTTAGCGGGCTGACGTCGCCGGTCGCAGTTGGCGTGTCAAGGTCGCGGTAATGGACTTGCAGAGGGAATTGAGCGTCTCCGAGGCCTTTTCACGTTCCTGGCCGCCCAGGTTGGCTTGAGAGGTCATGACGCAGTAAACCAGGGAATGCTCACCCGCGTCGTACCAGCCGCTCTCCACGCGAGTGATCGGGTCGCTGTTCAACGCACCCCCTTTCCAGTAGCGTGGACCGAACTCGGACTTTTCCTCGTGGGAGATGGAGTTCCGTATCTCGTCGATCAACTTCGTGTCGACGCCGCGAAGCTTCCGTTCGGCGAGTCGCTGAAGGACCGCGGCGAGCGCGGCGGGGGTCGCTTCGTTATCGCCGTTTTCAACGCGGTCGGCGAGCATGTATCGACGCACCTGAATTGGAGCGAAGGCGGGGTCTCGTTGATGAATCCGATCGGTGAGTCTCTGGGGACCGCCGAGCAAGGCCGTGATCACGTTCGCCGCGGCGTTATAGACGACGTTCGATACCTTGATCGGGCCCATCATGATTCCACCGAGCCGCCGAACGGACGCCCCCTGAAGTCCTTCGCGAATCTCCTCGCGTTGCTTGGGTGTGAAGTGAGCGATCGCGGGATGGTCGTCGGCAAGGACCTGATCAAGCCCAGGTGGCGGCTGGTCGAGCGCATCGCGATGCTCCGCGAACCATTCGACCAGGAACGCCGTCTTAATTGCGCTCGCGGTGGGCATCACCGAGGTGTCGCCGAGCGCGAACGTGGCTCCCCCAGTTGGTCCACCAATCCAGATCTTGACCTGGATCTCCTCCGATCGCTCGCCAAGGATTTTCTGGATCTCGGCCTTCAAGCGTGTCGATGTCGATGTCGCGGGCTCGTCCATCTCCGCCCCGAGGACGTACGGAGGAGCCAGAACGATCACGAGCCCGATGGCCAGGTTTTTGAACCGTCGAATCACGCGCATTGAAATAGTGTCTGTAATAAGGAGCGGTTAAGATTCAGGTATGGGTGTTTGGCTTACGACATCAGCATGGCGCGATGTCGTAAGCAATCAACCGTGCTCAGACGGAGAGAAATAGGGGTGGAAGGACTCAGGAGACACCGTTCGCCTTGAACCAGGCGAGCATGCGCTTCCAGCCATCCTCGGCCTTGTCCTTGCGATAGGAGGGGCGATAGTCCGCGTTAAAGGCGTGAGGGGTTTCGGGATAGACGACGATTTCGGCGGTCTTGCCGGCGGCCTTGACCGCGGCGCGCATCTGTTCGACCGTTTCGACGGGAATCCCCTGGTCCGCTTCGCCGTAGAGGCCGAGGACGGGGGCCTTAAGCTCGCCGGCCAGGTCGATCGGATTCTTCGGGTGCAGCGGGTCGGGTTCCGCCTTGAGCCGTCCGTACCAGGCGACGCCGGCCTTCAGGTTGGGGTTATGCGCGGAGTACAGCCAGACGATGCGGCCTCCCCAGCAGAAGCCGGTGATTCCGAGCTTGCCGGTATCGCCCTTGCCCGAGCCTTTCACCCAGGCCACGGTGGCGTCCAGGTCGGCGAGGACCTGCTGGTCGGGCACCTTGGAGACCACTTTGGAGATGATCTCGGGAATCTCCTTGATGTTGGTCACATCTCCCTGCCGCACGTAGAGGTCTGGGGCGATGGCGAGGTAACCCGCCTTGGCCAGTCTTCGGCAGAGATCCTTGATGTGCTCGTGAAGCCCAAAGATTTCCTGGACGACCAGAACGACGGGGAAGGGTCCCCCTTTGTTCGGCATGGCGCGGTAGGCGGGAATCTGGCCGTCCGCGGTGGGGACCTTGACTTCACCCGCCTCCAGCCCTTCGGTATCGGTTGTGATCGTCTGGGCGGAGACCGGCTGAACCGCCAGGGCGAATCCCGCCGCCAGGGATGCGACGGTGAAATCTCTCCTGGTAAAATCACCAGGAGCAGAGGACGTGGATGGCTCGTTGGACATCGATCTGCATCTCCTCGAACGGCGAATGGGATCGCATGACCGCCTCAGGCGGCCTTTTGCGGATGTTAATGTCCGTGGTGTGAGAGGGGGGAAAGAACGTTATCTTGGTTTGGTTCCTCACACCCTAAACGGTCTTAATGCAGTCAGGGAGCGGATGCAAGGCTCGACCTTCCTAAACTCGAGGGTTGGAACAAAGAAATCATGAAAAACTTACTTCTGGAAGAGATAGAATATAAACACGACGAAACGGCCCTGGGCGTCTGGAGACGCTTTGTTTACCCCGACGGACAGTTATTCGAGGAGTTCATTTCCCACCAGTGGATCATGGGGATCCCATTGATCCACTACACGCGTGGGAGATGTCCGGAGACAGGCAAACGCGTGGTCGCGACCGGAGTCCTGGCGTTTGGCCGGATGGCACGCGGGGTGGTCGCGGTGGGGCAGGCGTCGGTCGGTATCGTGGCGGTTGGCCAACTGGCGATCGGGGTCTTGTTTGGATTTGGTCAAGCGGCCGCGGGGACGATCGCCATCGGCCAGCTCGCACTGGGGGGCATCCTGGGGATCGGGCAATTCGCCACCGGTCTCGTCTCAATTGGCCAGATCGGGTTCGGTCGATTCGTGCTGGCTCAGATCGGCTACGGCGAGGCAGTCTGGGACACACGCGGCGTCGCGCCCGCCGCCAAACGTTTTTTTAGCCCCTTTATGTGGAAGTAGCGTATTCGATAAAATGAATAAATGAGAAATAGGAATATACGAAATAATGAAAATTCGTGGATGTTTAAAAAGGATGGGGTGGGTAATCGGTAGAAGTCGCGGCTCTGGGTTTCTGCCGGTGGGCGGTGCCCTCTCGACAAAATTCTTCCTGGGAGCGCGGGCGTCCCGCCCGCATTTGGAGCTTACGAAGAGGGCCAGTTGCTTAGTTAGGTTCCCAGGAAAGGGGACGTTTGACCTTGATTCTCCCCACGGGTCGATGTGGGTTGCCCAGTAGGGTGTGTCAAGCGTCAGCGCGGACGCACCAATACGCAGGGCTGGTCACGAACCGTACCGCCGGCATTTCATGCCCATGTTCGGGAATTGGCGAAGCCGCAACGAATCAAGTCTAGCCACCCACTTAAGGTGCGTCCGCGCTGACGCTTGACACACCCTACGAATCGGCTGGATCGTGTTATTTTAGTTTGTGTAATTTCAATTGGGTTTAGTGTCGAGACGAGGCCGTCAAAGATGCGGATTCCCGACTTGCTGCTCGCCGTGTTTCCACCGTCGAAGGACCTCTTGTTGGATTGCGCTTGTCAAAAGACGGACGACGCAATGCTCTGGGAGATCGCGAAGGCGGATTATGGGTTACAGGCTGACGAGATGATGGTCGAACTCCGGGCTATTCGTGACACACGGGATGTGCCGCTCCCTCTATCGTGGATGCTGGGAGAGGTGCTCACATTGACGCACTACTCCGATCCCGACGTACCCATGGTGCCTCCGTTTCAACCTGGGCCGACGGGACTTCGTGGCCACCAAACGCGATTGTTCGCCTGCGCGGTCCTTCTCCATGTAGAGGGAGAGTTGCCCAGGGAATCGCGCATGGTCACCGATTCCGCCCTGGCACGATGCCTCGTCAGCGCGATGGTATTGGACGACGAGATCCGCGAAGCCGTTGCCTGTTACCTGACTTGGTGGATTGCTCGTCACGAAATGGAATCCGACATGCTTTTCTTTGCGCTGGGAATTCTTTGCCTCGCCAGCCGGCTGCGATTCGAGCGGTTTAAGGAACGGGATCTCGGAGCGATCGCCGAGTGGGTCCTTGCGATCGAATCGCTGGAATGCTCGAGGTACTCTTCCTATCTCGCAGGCCCGAGACCTCCCGCGTTCAGCGTTCACGCGGGCTTTTGGGAGCCGATCGCCGCCGAACTCCTGTCCCAGGCGAAATCGATCCGTGATGTCAACATGCGCACGAATCTTGAATTGTGCACGCTTCTCGTCGATAGCACCTCGCGTTAGTGGTGATCGAATGGATACGCTTCGCGGGGGGAAAAGGGGGAGTCGTGGGGCGGCGAGGTGACCGAAGCTCTCGTTTCCATTTCCCGCTTAAGCGTTTTCGAGCGAAATCGATCCCAGAGTGGGTGGGCCTGACGCTGACTCCCGTAGGCACTGGTCGCGAGGCATGGACGACCGACTTTTTTACCGAGCTCAACCGCTTCGATTCAAGGCGGAGGTCGGCCGTCCCCCTCGGCCTTGAGACGTATGGACCAGACCTAATTTTCTTCCAACCTGTAAGGGAGCGAAGTGCTCATGAGCAACCGTCGTACTTTTGTCTTTGGGCTGATCTCCGGAGTGGTGGCTCTTGGACTGGTGGCCGGCTCCGCGCTGGCGGACGAGCTTTTTGGTGTGATCACCAAGGTGGATGTCTCGGGAAACAAGGTGACGGTTGTCGAGAAGAAGACCGACAAGGAAGTGGAAGTGACGGTCACCTCGCAGACGGAGTTCGTGAATGCCAAGGGGGCCGCGAGCTCCATCGACCTGGAGAAGGTCTCTCGCAACGTCGCCAAGGCTCAGGAAAAGGGGCGTAAGGGGATTAACGTGGTGGTGACCCACGAAGGGGCCAAGGCCTCGAAAATCGCGGTGGCTAAGAAGAAGGCGGAATAAGCTCCGATTCGATCGAAAGTCGGAGACCCCGAGGCGCGACTCCGGTCCTCATCTAATGCGTTGAGGATCGGAGCTGGCCCGGCCCCTGATCCCTAAGGAAATGCGATTAAATAGGCATATGCGCGGTGACTTCGCGGATGGTTGCGAGAAGTTTGGCGAAGTCGATGGGCTTGGTCAGGTGGATGTCGAAGCCCGCTTCCCGGCTCATACGGATATCGTCCTGCATGCCGAATCCGGTGAGCGCGATGGAGGGGACGTTCCACTTGGTGAGGAGGAGGCGGATCAGGTCGTGCCCACTCCCATCGGGAAGACCGATGTCGGAGATGATCACGTCGAACTCGACACCGTCGGAGGCCATGATGGCCTCCTGGATCGACCCCGCGGTGGTGACGTTGTGTCCCAACCTGCGCAATAGTCTGGCGATGACCATCAACGTGGTGGGTTCATCTTCGATGAGGAAGATGCGGAGCAAGGGGGAGGGAGCACCTGGCTTCAAGGCGGGGGGCTGGGCGGCCCTCGCCGGTCGATCTGGAAGAGCTTGGGGGGGGTGTGGGGTCTGCGTTGATTGTTTAGGAACCTCTGGCGCTTCGATCACAGGAGTCGGTTCGCTCTTCAGGCGGATGCGGAAGAGGGTGCCGTGGTCGCGCCCGGGGCTTTCCGCGGTCAGGCTCGCGTCGTGAGCGTCAAGGATTCCTCTGCTGATCGCCAATCCCAGTCCCAGGCCGCCGAATCGTCGTGTGATCGACTGGTCTGCTTGCTGGAACGGTTCGAAGACTTGAGCCAGGACCTCGCGCTCAATACCGATCCCCGTATCGACGAATTCGATCACGAGTGACTGTTCGCCCTCTTTCACTTTGGCTTCGAGCCGGGTGCGGACCTCGATCGTTCCGCCCGTGGGGGTAAACTTGATCGCATTCTTGAGTAGGTTCCAGAAGACCTGTTCAAGTCGAACGGGGTCGGCGAGCACATAGGTGTCGGTCGCGGCGAGGTCGATCACCAGGCCGAGCCCTTTCTTCTCAAGGTCGTTCTGGCAAACTTGCAAGGCGTGGTGAAGCAGGGCATGTGCATCAACGATGGCCTGTTTGAGGGTGAGTTTCCCTCGAGTGATGCGCATGATATCGAGCAGGTCGTCGATCAAGCGTGATTCCAGCGCCACGTTGTCCCGGATCATCTCCATGGTAGGACGAATCTCCTCGGGAGTGACGTTGGTGCGCGCGAGCATTGAGGTGACGGCCAGCATGATTGGATTAAGCGGTGTGCGCAGCTCGTGGCTAAGGATCGCGAGGAACTTATCCTTCGCCCGGATCGCCTCCTCCGCGCGCGCCAGCGCCGCTCGCTCTCCGGCGAGGATGCGCTCGCGTTCCGCCTCCGCCTTGCGGGAAGCCGTCAGGTCGCGTAAGACGAGCACCAGGCCAATTGTCTGACCCGCCGGACCTCGGACGACCGAAAGCGAGTCTTCCACCAGGTGCCTGGACCTATCCCGTGAGACCAGCAGTGTCTCTTTGGGCAATTCTCGGACGACCCCGGAGCGGACGGCACGCGCAACCGAGTTTTCCACGGAACTGCCGGTCGCCATATTCACGAGGCGAAGGAATTCAGAAACAGACCGCCCAGCAGTCTCTTTGAGTGGATAGCCGATGAGAATCTCGGCGGCGGGGTTCATCATCTCGACTCTGCCCAGCGCGTCGGTTGAGATCACGGCCGTGTCGAGGCCGAGGATCGCCGCGCCGAGCCGAGCCCTACCCATGGCGCTCGCTTCGTCCTTCGCCACGGCTTGGTGCAGTTCACCTCGCCGGTATTTCCTGGCCAGCCAGAGTGCCCACAAGGCCGCGACGGTCGCGATCAGGACGGAGTTGAGAATCTGTAGATAGGCCAGCGAGCCTTCCTGGGTAAGCTGTCTGAATCCGCGACGTTCGTCGTCGACCATCGCCTTGATCGTCGCGTTGATCTGCTCCATGATCCGCTGGCCCTCGCCCGATCGGACCACGGCATTCGCTTCGCGGCCACCGTGGTCTCGCCGCGCGACGATCCCTTCGGCGAGCTCGGCTCCCCGCTGTTTGATCAGTTGATCCAGTGTTTTCAAATAGGTGCGCTGAGAGGGAGCTCGATCACTCAACGGTTCAAGTTGTTGCAGTAAGCCGGGAATTCGTTCTTTCGCTTTGAGATAGGGTTTGAGATAGTCCTCTCTGCCTGTAATCAGATAGCCACGTTGGCTCGATTCCGCTTCGCGTGCCTCGGAGAGAATCTCCGAGGCGATCTGGACAACGAGTTGGGCTCGTTCCAACCGGACGATCGCGGTCTTGGTCCGAGTGAGGTTGACCCAGGCGAGCAAGGCGTTGAAGCAGATCAAGCCGAGCGTCAGCGGGATACTCACCCTCTGGAGTGTCTGACGGCTTGGGATCATGCGCCAACTCTCAACATGGGTCACGGGTGATTGTTGGTCCGAATCGATTCCATTTTATCATTCGATCAAATCAAGAGCGCCAAGATTTGCCGTTTGGTTAGCGGCGAGCCGTTTGGCCCGGCCCTTTAATTTTTAGTGGTAAGCATGACAGCTTTAACTCAAGAAACAAATGGAAAGATGTGGAAGATAAGGGGACGAAGTGGCGAGAACAGCCTGGAGTTCCAACGAGAGGATGATTGCCGAACCCTTATTCAGGCCTTGAAACCCCTTTTCCGTCAATATGAATTCTCGGTTTCCGAGCTAGTTCTTCGTTTTATCCCTTCACCGGTCTCGGTCCACTAGACGGGCTCGTCAGATCGGCGGGATTGGTTGCGACATGTGCGAGGGCTCGGTATCGTCGAAGTCCCACAGCGCGTCCCCGGCGGCGGGGCCGGCTACCTTTCCTTTGCCTCGGGAATCTGATGCGCACACGATTTCAACGATTTGCAATCTTGCTGGCCCTCTTGTCCCCTCTCCAGGTGGCCTTGGGGGAAGAGGAAGTCCCGCGCGTGTACCGAGGCGCAACCGTCTTGACCGTGAGCGGGCCGGAGATCGCCAATGCCGACCTGGTCGTATCGGGCGGCAAGATTATCGCGGTTGGGAAGCGGGGCGAAGTCAAAATCCCCGATGACGCGGAAATTCACGACCTCGCCGGCAAGGTGATTATCCCCGGCCTTGTGGATACCCACTCCCATATCGGCGTGTACGCCAGACCTGGCATCGAGGCTCACTCCGACGGCAATGAGATGAGCGGGCCGGTTCAGAGCGGAATCCGGGCCCTCGACGCCATCTGGCCCGACGACCCGGGCATTGGAATGGCCCTGGCCGGGGGCGTCACCACCGCCAACATCATGCCGGGAAGCGGGAACGTCATTGGCGGGCAGACGCTTTACGTCAAGCTTCGTCCCGGCCCCGTGTCGGCCATGATGGTGACCCCCGGGACCCCCGAAGGGGGGATCAAAATGGCCAACGGCGAGAACCCCAAACGCGCCTATGGCTCCAAGGGGCAGGCTCCCGGTACCCGGATGCGCCTGGCGGCCCTGCAGCGCGAGCAGCTACTCAAGGCCCAGGACTATCGCCGCAAGTGGGAGGCCTATCGCAAGGCCAAGGCAGAAGGGGGCGAAAAGGCCAAATCCGCGACCGAGCCCGACCGCGACCTCGCGCTCGACTCGCTCGTCGAGGTGCTCGACCGCAAACGGACCGTCCACTTCCACACGCACAGGGCCGACGACATCATGACCGTCGTTCGCCTGGCGGACGAGTTCGGATTCGAGGTCGTCGTGCAGCACGGGACCGAGGCCTACAAGGTGGCCGAGGAGCTGGCCAAACGGAAGATCGGGGTTTCCCTGACACTCCTGGACAGTCCCGGTGGTAAGCCCGAGGTGGCGGGACTCACCGACCGAAACGCCGCGATCCTCGAGCGCGCGGGCGTGACTGTCGCGGTTAATACCGATGACTTCATCACCGAGTCCCGCTTCCTGCTCCGAACGGCCAGCCTCGCCGTCCGAGGTGGGCTCTCGGAAGCCTCCGCGCTCAAAGCCTTGACCCTCAGTCCTGCCAGGATGCTTCACCTGGAAGGGCGGATCGGCTCGATCGAAGCGGGCAAGGACGCCGACTTCGTCGTCCTATCCGGAAGACCCTTTCAAGTTTACACCCAGGTCTTGCAAACCTATCTCGAAGGGTCGATCCGCTATGATCGCGGCAACCCCGCCCAGGTGAATTACGCGATCGGCGGGTTCGCCCTACCGAATCCAACCACGCGGCCAACTCCCGCCGCGGCCGTGCCAACTCCCGAGCCGGTTACGGCTCCAGCCGCGTCGGGTATCGTCGATCGTGCGAAGATGCCCGGCCGCCTGGCCATCCGCGCGGGCCGACTGCATACGGTGAGTGGGCCCGCGATCCATGATGGGCTGGTCCTGGTTGAGGATGGAACCATTCGTTATGCGGGCAAGTATCAAGCGGCGGAGATTCCCGACGGCGTTCCCGTGATCTCGGCCGCGGTGGTAACCCCCGGGCTTATCGATACGCACACCGTGGTCGGTGTCTCGGGCAAGTTTAACATCCCAGCCGACCAGGATCAGGACGAAAAGAGTGACCCGAACCAGGCCGATGCGCGGATCCTGGATAGCTTCAACCCGTCGGAGCCCATGCTCGAGTTCTTGCTGCGGCATGGTGTGACCCTGGTCCAGGCGATGCCGGGCCCCGCCGACGTGATCGCCGGGCAGGCGGGGATCTTCCGGACCCGAGGGAAAAACGTGGAAGCCATGACCGTGCGGTTCCCCTCGGCCATCCTGTTCAACCTGGGCGAGGTTCCCAAGTCCACCTATCCGGGCAAGGGGCCAGGTACACGCATGGGGACCGCGTCCCTGATCCGAAACGCCTTGACCGGAGCCGCCACCTACCAAAAGAAGCGGAAAACCGCCAAGGAGGGGGCCGAGCCCGACCATCACCTCAAAAACGAGGCGCTGGGGTTGCTCCTCGAGAAGAAGATTCCGGCGGTGTTCTCGGCCCATCGCTCCGACGACCTCGACACCGCCTTGCGCATTGCCGACGAGTATTCGCTCGACGCGGTCCTCAGTCAGGCGACCGAAGCCTACCTGATGACCGAGACCATCGCCAAGGCCAAGGTCCCCGTGCTGGTTCATCCGACCATGCGGCGGCCCGGCTCCCCCGAAACCTTGAACTCCACCGTGAACAACGCGGCGATCCTCGCGGATCATGGTATCCCCGTGGCCTTGACCTCCTCCTTCGAAGGCTACGTCCCCAAGCAGCGCGTGCCGGTTTACGAGGCCGCGATCGCGATGGTCAACGGCCTTGGTTACGACCGCGCCTTGAAGTCGGTGACCCTCGACGCGGCCCGGATTCTCAAGCTCGAAGAACGGTACGGCAGCCTGGATGTGGGGAAGGTTGCCGACGTGGCTCTCTTCGACGGCGACCCGTTCGAGTACACGACGCACCTCTCGCACCTGGTTCTCGGGGGCGAGCTGGTGTACGACCGCGCGGTCGAGTTGAGCCGGCCGATCCCCGAGGGAGGGGCGGACATGCTCATGGAACCAGCGTGTTGCCTGGCCCACTAACGATCAATGGGCTGGACCCTTCGCGTCGAAGTGGCCCAGCCTAGTGGGCTACCTGGATTGAGTATGGCTCCGAGATATTGAATTTTCCCTGGGAGCGCGGGCGTCCCGCCCGCAATGGAATTGGGAACGACGAAGATTGGACAAGATACCCGAGATCTCAGGTTGGGTGCCTCGCTGCCAAAAGCACCTTGCGGATCGACTCGCGTGGCCCACTCTCTGTTTCTAGGAATCAACCCCTACTCCAATGCCTGCCGAAGTTTCCTGTCGGTTGGCGATTCCACTGGAATGAATGAGGAAGTGACTTGTGATGAAACATAAGCCTGGGTTGTGTCAACAAGTCTGGCGCGGAATCCTGGCGTCTCTCGCCTCGTGCCTCCTGGTCGGAGGGCTGGAAGCGGCCGAGACGCGTGCGCCTAATGTGGTCGTGATCTATGCCGACGACCTTGGTTATGGGGATATCGGTTGCTATGGGGCGACGAAGGTCAAGACGCCTCATCTCGACCGACTGGCCCGAGAGGGGCTACGGTTTACCGATGGTCATGCCGCCGCATCGACCTGCACCCCTTCACGCTACTCGCTCTTGACCGGTGAGTATGCCTGGCGTCAGAAGGGGACCAACATCCTTCCTGGGGATGCGTCACTGATCATTGAGCCAGGCCGGTTGACCGTGCCGGCCTTGATGAAGCAGGCGGGCTACACCACGGGCTGCGTGGGGAAGTGGCACCTGGGACTTGGCAACGGGAAGGTTGACTGGAACGGCGAGATCAAGCCAGGGCCGCTCGAAGTCGGCTTCGATACTTGCTTCATCCTCCCGGCTACGGGGGACAGGGTCCCTTGCGTGTATGTCAAGGATCACAAGATCGTGGGGCTCGATCCCAACGACCCCGTTCGGGTGGATTACCTCAACCCCGTGGGGAACGAGCCGACCGGGCGCGAGCATCCCGAACAGCTCAAGATGAAGCTGAGCCATGGGCACGACTTCACCATCGTCAATGGGATCAGCCGGATCGGTTACATGGCGGGAGGAAAGACTGCTCGTTGGGTCGATGAAGACATGGCCGCCGTGTTGGCCCGCGAAGCGAGTGGCTTCATTGAGAAGAACCAGTCGAAGCCCTTCTTCCTTTACTTTGCCACGCACGATATTCATGTGCCTCGCGTTCCGCACGCCCGTTTCGCTGGAAAGAGCGGTTGTGGAGTACGCGGAGATGTGATCGAGGAGCTTGACTGGACCGTGGGCGAGGTCTTGGCGACGCTGGACCGACTCAAGTTGGCCGACAACACGCTCGTGATCTTCACCAGCGACAACGGTCCGGTGGTGGACGATGGCTATGCCGACAACGCCGAGGCCGACCTGAACGGGCACAAGCCCGCCGGCCCCTTGCGAGGCACGAAGTATTCTCCGTACGAGGCAGGGACCCGCGTCCCCTTCATCGCACGCTGGCCTGCCCGGATCAAGCCGGGACAGTCCGATGCCCTCGTGTGCCAGATCGACTTCCTGGCCAGCTTCGCCGCCCTGACCGGGCGTGAAGTGCCACACGAGGCCGGGGTGGATAGCCTCAACGTGCTCCCAGCCCTGCTGGGCGAGTCGAAGGTGGGCCGCGACCACCTGGTCGAACAGGCTAACCTTCTCTCGATCCGGCAAGGCCCTTGGAAGTGGATCACCCGCCGGCCGAATGGAGCAACTCCGAAGAAGAAGGCCGTCGCGAAGGATCGAAACTCACCGGGGGGAGAACTGTTCAACCTTGCAAACGACCTCGCCGAGACCAAGAACATCGCCGCGAGTCATCCCGACGAGGTGAAACGCCTCTCGGCTCTGCTCAAGCAGGTTCAAGACGCCGGCCGCAGCCGTCCTTGAGCCTTTGGCCCGCATTCAGCTTTTGAGCAATGAGCGGCGATGGGTACGATGCCAAGGCCCGTGGCAAGCCGATTCCCGGCCTGCCACGGTTTCTCCTCCCCCGTCTTATACAAGCCCGAAGCGCGAGCGAGTGAATCTCTTAGGATTCTTACAAGCCCGAAGCGCAAGCGAGTGAATCTCTTAGGATTCTTACAAGCCCGAAGCGCGAGCGAGTGAATCTCTTAGGATTCTTACAAGCCCGAAGCGCAAGCGAGTGAATCTCTTCAGTCCGGCCTTATGATCTATGGATTGACATAATGAAAATGCGATTCACTCGTTGGCGAGTGAATCTCTTTAGTCCGGCCTTATGATCTATTGAGTGATGTGATAAAAAAACGATTCACTCGCTGGCGCTTCGGGCTTGTATAAGACACGTTACGCCAGCGAGTGAATCTCTTTATTTTACGAATCTAAATATTGGCATAATGAATTGTGGAGGCGTGGACGCTTCAGCCTCCTTAAAGGGGATGAGCCTGGCGTTCCCTTTTGAAAGAATCATTCGTTCAGCGGCCTTCGGCTTTGGCTGTCGCCGTCAGTTCCGAGGTTTTCGGGTCCTGAATCTGGGTCATCCGGCGTTGAAGCTCCTCGATGAGTGCGGCTTTTTGGGCCTGATGCTCGGACGCGCCATTTAAGTTCTTGGTTTCTCCGGGGTCGTTGGCGAGATGGAAGAGCTCGTCTTCCACCCCTGGCTCGAGGTGGCGGACCAACTTCCAGGCGGGCGTGCGGATCGTGCGCATGTGGGCGGTCGCGCCGTTGTGCATGTCGTAGAGGCCGAAGTAGGTGTCGTCCCAGGCAACCAGGGGATTCTTGGGGTTACGAAGCAACGGCGCGAAGCTTCGGCCCTGGATCGTCAGGTTGTCGGGCACGCCGACCCCCGCCATGTCCAGCAAGGTGGGGAACATGTCGAGGTTCGTCACGGTCCGGTCGATCGTGGTCCCTGGAGGGACGACTCCAGGCCATCGGACGAGCAAGGGAACTCGGATCGAGTCGTCGAACATATTCGGCCGACGTCCTTGCTTTCCGTTCGCGATCCAACTGCCGTTGCCCTTATGCCAGAGTCCATGATGACCAATCATGTAACCGTGGTCACTTGTAAAGAAAACGATGGTTTTCTTCGTCAGGTCGAGCTCATCCAACCGCGCGAGGAGCCGGCCCACGTTGCGATCGACGGAGCTCACGCTGCCATAGTAGCGTTTGGTAATGTTCTTCACCCGGTCGCGCGGGAGGTCCGGATAGTCGGGGATCGTTGGATCGAGGTCCTTGTAGTGGGCGGAATCTTCCTCTGTGACCGGGGCGTAGGGAACGTGCGGTTCTCGGAAATGGACGGAGAGTGAGAAGGGACGCTCGCGATTCCGCTCAATGAACCGGAGCCCTTCGGTGACGATGAGGTCGGCGGTTGGCCCTTCGACCGTCTTGGTGACCCCATTGACCTCGAGGATGGGATTCATTGAGTGGTTCCCACCGCCAAGAAATCCATAAAAATAGTTGAATCCCTGGCGGGTGGGATGGAACTGGGCATGATCGCCAAGATGCCATTTCCCCACGAGCCCGGTGGAGTACCCACGCGCCTTGAGCAGCTTGGGCCAGGTGATGGCCGAGGGGGCCAGTCCCAGGTCTGGCTCGATTTTCGGATCGATCCAGTCGGCAATGCCGAACTGCGTGGGATACCGGCTTGTGAACATGCTCGCACGCGAAGGAGGGCATACGGGCGTGACGGTGAACGCATTTTGAAAGAGAGCGCCTTCGCGGGCGATCCGATCCAGGTTAGGGGTATGGATCTCCTTGTTCCCGTAGGCTCCCACCGCCCAGCGTGCCTGATCGTCGGTATAGATAAAAAGGATGTTGGGGCGGTCGTCAACGTCGGTGGGGGGAGTCTTGGGCTGGTCCTGACCTCGGGCGATCGGGCCGGTGAGCGCGAACGCGAACGCGAGGGTGAGCAGGCCGGGACCGAGGAGGGCTCTCATGAGTGGTCGTCTCCGTGGAGGGCGAAATCGGTACGAGGATTCAATCGGGCCGTGAGGTCGGACCGGTTCACGTCCTCCAGGGCTCCGGACACGTTCCAGACTCGCTCGGCGGAACCGGCCTTGGGCTGGACTTAGGCGAGGACCGGTTTCACGACCTGGCCATGTACATCGGTCAGGCGATAGTACCGACCCTGGAATTTATACGTGAGTCTTTCGTGGTCGATGCCCAGGAGATGGAGGACCGTGGCTTGAAGGTCGTGGACATGGACCGGGCTGTCAACCACGTTGTATCCAAAATCGTCTGTTGATCCGAGCGATATCCCGGGCTTAACCCCTCCGCCGGCCATCCACATCGTAAAACAGCGGGGGTGGTGGTCTCTGCCGTAGTTCGTGGCGGTCAGCTTGCCTTGCGAATAGTTGGTTCGGCCGAACTCGCCTCCCCAGACCACCAGCGTGTCATCGAGCAACCCGCGCTGTTTTAGGTCGGTAATGAGCCCGTGGGTGGCCTGGTCGATATCGCGGCATTGGCGGCGGATGCCGCTGGGGAGGCCGCCGTGATGGTCCCAGCCGGGGTGGTAGAGTTGGATGAACCGGACGTCCCGTTCGGCCAGGCGGCGGGCGAGCAGGCAGTTCGCCGCGAAGGTGCCCGGCGTGCGGGCGTCTGGGCCGTACAGGTCGAACACCCGCGCGGGCTCGGAGGCAAGGTTCATGACCTCGGGCACGCTGGTCTGCATCCGGTACGCCATCTCGTACTGGGCGACGCGTGCATTGATCTCGGGGTCCCCCAGGTCCTGGTACTGGATCGTATGCAACTCGGCCAGCCGGTCGAGCATCTTTCGACGCCCCTCGCGGCTAATCCCGGCCGGGTTTTCCAGGTAGAGCACCGGGTCCTTGCCGCTCCGGAACTGAACCCCTTGGTGAGTGCTGGCCAGGAACCCATTGCCCCAGAGCCGCGCGTACAGCGGCTGGTCGATCCGGTCCTTCGAGATCAAGACGACGAAGGAGGGGAGATTCTCATTCGCCGCCCCCAGGCCGTAGCTCAGCCAGGCCCCCATGCTGGGGCGGCCCGCAAGCTGAGACCCGGTCTGGAAAAAGGTAATGGCCGGGTCGTGGTTGATCGCCTCGGTATGCAGCGACTTGATGAAGCAGAGCTCGTCGGCCACCTTCGACGTCCACGGTAGCAACTCGCTGAGCCAGGCCCCCGACTCGCCGTGCTGCGCGAAGGAGAAGAGAGAACCGGCCAGGGGAAGCTTCGACTGGTTGCCTGACATGCCGGTCAAGCGCTGACCCATGCGCACACTCGCGGGCAGGTCTTGCCCGTTCATCGTGTTCAGGAGGGGCTTGGGGTCGAAGAGATCGAGCTGAGATGGGCCTCCGCTCATGAAGAGAAAGATGATCCGCTTGGCGCGCGGGGGATAATGGGGGGCCGCCAGAACCCCTTGAAACGGTCCAGGGGCCGATGGACTCGCGGCCCGGCCCTCCCGTTCGAGCAACGACCCGAGCGCCGCTCCGCCAAGCCCCAGGGCAAACCGGCTAAAGAAGTCGCGACGGCTCATGCCAAAGTCGATGTGCTGGCAGTTCACGGTGGTTTTCCTCCATAAGTCGGCTTGGCTCAAGCTTCGCGACGTCGTTCGATTGGGGGGATGGCGGGGGACTTTATCGCGTCTTCAAGACGCTTCACCGCCCCGCGCCTCCGTCCCCGGCTATCGACGGAAGACCGCTTCGTCGTGATTCAGAATCGCTTCGGCCAGGATGGCTCCGGCCGCGACCTCGGCGGGACGGAACGCGGGGTCGTGGGGAGACTCTCCGACCGCCAGAAGTTGCCGAGCGGCTTCGGGGTCGAGCTGGTACAGGGTGCGCTGTTCGGTGAGAAGCGCGACCAGCACCGTTCGCTCGCGATCGACCGGCTCTCGTCCCGTGAGCAGGCGGAAGAGCCAGCTCACGCGTTGAGCGTCGCTGTCTCCCCCTTCCTTGAGCATCCGTTCGGCCAGGTGTCGCGCTGCCTCCACAACCTGCGTGTCGTTGAGCAAGGTCAGGGCCTGCAAAGGGGTACTCGTGCTCTGCCTTCGCACGACGCAGACGTTGCGCTCGGCCGCGTCGAAGACGACCATCGCGGGGTGAGGGACCGTTCGCTTCCAGAAGGTATAGAGGCTTCTCCGATAGAGATCGGGCCCTTTCGAGGGGACATAGCGGGCTCCCCCCATCGTCACCTCCCAGATCCCTTCCGGCTGATACGGCTTGACCGCCGGACCTCCGGACCACTCGGTCAGCAGGCCGCTGGTCGCGAGGGCCTGGTCGCGGAGCATCTCCGCCGTCAGGCGACGCGCGGGGCCTCGGGCGAGCAAGGTATTGGCGGGGTCGCGTTTGAGCAGCTCGAGGGGGCCTCGAGACGTTTGGCGGTAGGTCGCCGAGGTGGCGATCAACCGGAGCATCCCTTTCACATCCCACCCGGAATCCAGGAGCCGGAACGCAAGCCAGTCCAGCAACTCGGGATGGGTGGGCTGGGCCCCCTGGCTGCCGAAATTATCACTCGTTTCCACGATTCCCGTTCCGAACATCAATTGCCAGAGCCGGTTAACCGTCACCCGCGCGGTGAGGGGATGCTCGGGGCTCAGGAGCCAACGGGCTAGCCCCAACCGGTTTCTCGGCTGGTCGCTGGGGAAGGGGGGGAGGGCGGCGGGGGTGTCCGGACTGACCGGGTCGCCAGGAGCGTCATACGCCCCACGTTTCAGGATGAAAGCGGGTTTGGGCGTGGCGAGCTCGCGCATGACCATCGCTTCAGGAATCGGGTTGATCAGCCGGCTCTGCTCGGATCGAAGCTTCCTCAACGCGTCGGACTCTCGCTTCACGACCGAATCCAACCGCGCGAGGTAATACGTTTTCAACGGCTCGCGCTGAGCGGATGTGAGCTTCGCGGCTTCAGTTCGCCATGTCTCCTTCCAGCTTTCAACACCAGCCAGGCGCTCCACCTCGAGCGCGGTGAGTTCCTGGTCAAAGACCTGAAGCTCGTCGACTTTCCCCCCTTTGAATCCGTTGTCGCGAAACCGGAAGCCGATGGCCAGGTCGGGCTCCCCCGCCTCATAGGTGATGTCCTTGGCCAGGCCGTCGCGAATCACGTCGTGTTCGACGAGTGCTCCATCAAGATAGATATGAATGCCATTGGCTCGACTCGAGCCGTCGTAGGTGATGGCCAGGTGAGTCCATTTCTTCAATGGGACTTGCGCTCGGCTCACGACCTTGAGCGAATTGCCCGGCCACATGTGATGCAAGCCGAAGGCAACATGCCCCTTTTCGAGCAGGACTTCGTAACCGCGACTCCCCGCGTCAATCGGCGCCCGGCTGTGATGGAGCACGACGTAGCGAGGAGCGAGAGCGGGGGGGTGGATTTCCAAACTCAAGCTGAATGGGTCGGTCCGTGTGAAGTGCCCCACGCCGGGGAAGGTCGGGCCGCTATCTCCATCGAGTAGAAGGGCCTTGTCTTTTCCCCCATCCCGCTCGACCAGCGCGGTCCCTTCACCGAGCTTCGCGGGTTGTTTCGGCGCCTGTGCGTCCGCGAGTTTGCCCCCTGGAGCTTCGTCGAAGCGGAACGAGGACGTCGGCGTTACGGCGGCCGGTTCCTTCGGCCTGGCGGAAAGCCAGGCCTCGAATCGATCAGTGGCCTCCCCCTTGGCCTTGCTCAGTTGGGTCTCCTGAGCGGAAATCCGCTGGCTGAGTTGATCGAGCTTGGTGTCGGTCGCCGCGTCGGAGAGGAGGAGCGTGGGGACGGGCATCGCGGAGGTGTAATACGGAGTCTGGCCCGATTCGTCGATGTTCTGGAAAAAGGCGAAGAGCGAGTAGAACTCGCGCTGGGTGATCGGGTCATACTTGTGATCGTGACACCGTGCGCACTCGGTGGTCAGTCCTAGAAAGGCGGTCGCCATCGTATTGACCCGATCGACCACGTAGGCCACGCGAAACTCCTCCTCGACCACGCCTCCTTCTTCGTTCTGCATGTGCAAGCGGTTGAACGCCGTGGCCAGGAGCTGGTCCTTGGTGGGGTTGGGTAAGAGGTCGCCCGCGAGCTGCCAGGTGAGGAAGTCATCGAACGGCAGGTTGCGATTGAATGCGCGGGTGACCCAGTCACGCCAGGGCCACATCGATCGATATCGATCCATCTGGTATCCGTGTGTGTCCGCGTAGCGGGCCACGTCGAGCCAGTTGGTCGCCATCCGCTCGCCATACCGAGGAGAAGCCAGCAGGCGATCGACCAGCCGCTCGTAGGCATCGGGCCGGCGGTCCGCCTCGAACGCCTCGATTTCCGCGAGCGTCGGAGGTAAGCCGGTCAGGTCGAGCGTCACTCGGCGCAACAGGGTCGCCTTGCCCGCTTCCGGTGCGAGCGTGAGCCCTTCGCGTTCGAGGCGAGCAAGGACCAATCGATCAATTTCATTGCGGGTGCGATCAGCGCCGCGAGGGGTTGGCATTGGAAGCGGCTCGCGCCGGAGGGGCTCGAACGCCCAGTGTCGACCCCACTCCGCCCCCTGATCAACCCAACGCCTGAGGATCTCACGCTCCTGAACGCTCAAGCTCCGGTTCAGCTTCCGAGGGGGCATGACCTCCTCGGGGTCGTCGCTCTCGATCCGGTAGATGAACTCGCTCTCATCGCCATGGTGCGGGACGATGACCGGGTTCTCTTTCCGAAGCGCGGTCTCCGCCTGGTCGAGCCGGAGGTCCGCCTTCCGCGTCCCCGCGTCGGGCCCGTGGCACAAGAAGCACTTATCGGAAAGGATCGGCAAAACCTCGCGGCTGAAATCGACCCGCCCTGGTTTCGTTTCGCCTGCCCTTGCTTGTTTTAAGGAGAGCCCAAAGCTTAAGGAGATCGATGTCACCAATAAGGCAAGGGTGATCCATGAATCAATCAGTTTGCTATATGAGTTGATGCGAGAGTCGGCGCTCCGGGCTGGCATGGGTGAAACCCTCTTGCGGGGGCGTGTCGTCTGGTTGAGGCATCGTGACACGGGGCAGGTTCGCGATTCAATCTTCTCGCATCAACGTTATCAGGTTTCGGGAGGCTGGGGAACCTTTTCGCCTGGCCATTGATCCACTGAGCCAGGTTGAACCGGAGGGTTTGATCAGCGCTTGTCTCAGTCTTGTCGATGGACAGGTGGCGACATGCCGATAACTGGGTCGAACAGTAACCCATGTGGCGATGTCTAAAATATGGAGAAAGATTATAAATTGTGGATTCCTGAAAATGAACTGTAATGAGAGGCCGTGGTCTATCGGCCGTCCGGCGGAATGTTCAGAGTCCAAACGGTTCGACCAGGGGAGAGAGCTTGCGGGCGACGCCGATTCGGCCGCCGCGTTGGCGTTGGGTGCCCGAGACCCGTGATCGGTGTCGGGTCGAGGAACGACCGGCGGCGGGCGAAAGGTTGAGTGAATGCGCGGAGCCGGTGGTCCAGATGACCGACTGCGTTGGACGTTCCGCGGGAGCGGTCCGTTTTTGCCGGTAGGCAAGTGTGCCGATCAGGCCGAGGGTGACCAGGGCCAGGAGGTAGCCCGCCGCGAGCGACCAGCCCAGGCCGAGGGCGGGGCAGCCGAGCCGGAAGGTGCCCACGAACGCGAGCATGCCCAGGTTGGCGGTGGGGAGTTCTCGGGCGATTCTGCCCGCCTCGGCGGGGCTCGACTCCAGGTAGGTCACGATCAGGACCGCGAGGGTCATTCCTGGAAAGGTACTGAACAGGCCGGCCCATTGCACCCCTCCCACGACGCGCAGGAGCGTGATCACGAGTAAGCAAAGTGCCGGGACAACGGTTCGGAGGATTGCGCAGCGCACTTTCGACGGCGTGCGCGGAGGAGAGTGACTCTCTCGGATGGGGATGCGGGCGGCGTGCCTGCAAACCGTCAGAATGAGGAGCGTGGCTAACCCGATCCGCCAGAGGGGGCCGAGCTGAGGCAGAAACAGGGAGATCCAGGCGACCAGCAGATACGCCAACACCGACGTCGTGATGGAACGGGGGAGTTGCCGGCCCAGGGAAAGTGATTGGGCGAACGCGACCGGAAGCAAGGCCGACGCCACCAGGCCAGCCAGGCAAGCTTCGGCCATCTCCGCCGCGCTGGTGACTCCGCTCGCCTGCCCGCAACCGAGCAACGCGACCGCCGTTGTACTCGGGAGTCCCAGTAACAAGCTTCCACGTCTTGGCCCCGCCACCTGGCTCAGGGCCCGAAGCCCATGCGTCAGCGCAGCAAGGAGCGCGATCTTGAGCAGGAGGTCAATCATTGGTGCTTGGTCCCGCCGAAGCCTCCTTCTCAACCCGTGGAAAGGTTGCGAAGCAGCTCATCGGCCAGCGAATTCAACGAGGTCGTACAAGTGGTGCGTTTGCTAGCGTGCGACAATCGGCGAGCCCGGCGCGGTCCTCGACCAACCCACCCCGTCCCAATGTGTCCTGGAAGCGAGGTCAGGTTTGGTGCGTGATCATCCCCCGAGCCAATTCAGTGAACCGTATTCAGGTGAGTCGTGAGTGGTATCGGATAGGAAGGATGGGTGGCTTGAGTGGTTTTGGAAAAATAATGGAAATGGGTTAAACAAACGGTTGGGCGTGACTCGTCAAGACGTGGGTGAAGGTGGGGAGAAGGAGGTGAGTTTGCCGGGACGGGGTGTTCAAGGCTTTGCGGGCGGCTTCTGAACGGCTTGCTCGGGTTCCAGAAGCACGGCGTAACAGGCGAAAGGATCGCGCTCATTTCCGTAGGGACGTACCACGCGGGCGTTCATGGCCTTGTCGAGCCCGTCCTTCATGCCGGACCGGCCCATGATCGCATAGTTGTAGGGGTATTTCGTGGCATCGAAGTAGTTGTAGTAGCGGATCCCGAGCAGGACGTTCCGGTTCGCGCCGAAGGCGTCGAGTGCGAACTCGGCTCCGACCGTGAGCTGGGCGTTGGGGGGCAAGGCGGCCAGGATCGCCTTGGTGAAGGCATGAGGCTGATAGTCGAGCTGGCCGCCGTGACGCAGGCAGGCCCAGGTTGTGCGCAGGCCGCTGCCTGGAAGGAAGGTCAGGGCAAGAATGAGCGCGGAGAGGAGGAGGGAAGGGGTAAGGCCGGCGCGAGATCGGCAGGCGGCGAACAACCGTTCCATGCACCAGCCCGCTCCCAGGGCGAAGAACGCCAGGGGGTAACACCAGTATCCTTGCAACGGATGAGTTCCCTGGGACGCGATCAGCAGATAGACCCCAGACCAGCCCATGGCCGCGAGCCAGCCCAGCCTCGAGTCCTTCTGACGCCAGGCCAGGTAAGTCACGACCCCCAGCGCCGAGGCCAGGAACGCGGCCTGCGTATAGCCAGCCCGCTCGATGACCAGGGGAAGGTGCTCCCGAATCTCGCGCCAGGGGAAGAGCAGGCGAGCGGCCAGGCCGGGGCCGGCGGGCTCGATGATGTTGCCAATGAACTGGGAACGGAACAGGGCGGGCTCGCGCACGATCAAGAGCAGCCACACGGAGAATGCCACGAGCGCGACGCAGGCCAGCACCAATGGGCGGAAGCGTGAGCGACGCTCCCTGTATCTGTAAGTCAAAATCCCGCTTGTCAGAGGCGGAAGCGTGAGCGACGCTCCCTCTCTCCGAACGTCTGCTCGATGACCTCGTATCCACCGGAACGGAACGATACCGTGATACCCAACTCGATCGCCCACAAGCCACGCAAGGGGCACTCGTGGGAGAACGACCCATTCCATCGGTGTCGGGCTGGGCAGTCACCATGGTCGGTCGGGCCATTGAAGTCGTTGTCTTGGACAGGTGAACCGGGCGGTGAGCAAACCGATCTCGGTTGACTTGGGATTGATAGAAATGATTATTCGAAAACTGAAGAAATGATGATGGTTTTGCGTCGGCTCTCGAGGACCTTGATCCTCGAGAGCCTGGTGCTGTCGGGAAGACCGACGGAGAGCTTCCTCACGATGAGGGAGTGGCGGCCTTGGATTCGGGGATGACGCTCTCCTCGGTTTCGGTGGGAAAGTTTGCTGGAACCGGTAGCGTGACCTTTCCGGTCGCGGCCCACTCCGTCCCTCGGGTCAACAGGGTCAGGAACCCAACGCAACGGGCGGCGACCGTTTCCTCGTTCATGGTATGGCCCAGAACCGTTGTGAACACACGCCCCTGACCGTAGGGGATCACCCAGGCGATGGGCTCGTTGGTTCCGCTCCCTTTGTAGTCGGGAGAGGCGAAGGCGGTCGCGAGGACTTCCATGTTTTCGGCCGGCCCACGTTGCCCCTGGTAGAGCTCGTCCTTGGAGTGGACCCAGACGCGCGGGATTCCCTGGGTGATCGGGTGGTCTGGCTTCTGGATGGTGACCTTGTAAGCGTGTTGCGGTCCATGCCCAGCGCCAAGGCCTTCGCCCTTGGGAGTGCGAACGACCTTCCCCTCGTTGTCCAGGGTAATGCGATCGCCAAACGAGTTCTTGCGCCAGCCCAGGCCGATCATCTTGTTGAACTCGTCCCAGGGTTCAAACGCGTTGTTCGCCGCGTGAACGTTAACCAGCCCGCCCCCCTTCTTCAGGTAGGCTTCAAGCTGCTTTTCCACCCGTTCCGGCCAGCGTTCGCCGTTATAGTTGCTGACCACCACGTCGTATCGGTCGAACTGAGGGGAGAAGGCGTCCCACTCTTCCCCCTTGGACCCCTTGGGTGGGGTGGTCGCGACGCTCACGTCGAACCGCCCCGAATCCGTGAGGGCCTTCTTCATGATCGCGGTCATCGGAACCCAGGTATGGTTGTTTTGCCCATCAATGATGAGCACGCGGACCTTTTCGGCCGCGTGGGCCACGGTCCCTACAAGCAAGCACGCCAGGATTCCAAGGCTCAAGCTAGCTCGACGTCTGGTCATCTGCCGGTTCTCCCTTTGGGCGCGTTTCGCTCCCCTTACCAAGACCGCCACGCTCAGAGTTCCCTGAGGGAGGGGCCACGCACCGCCTGGATTCAAAAGGATACCCGGCCCGATCGGGACCACAACGGTCGACCCGGTTCGGAGTACGATTTGACCCCGCCCCTCCTTCGGCTCGCGACCCTGGATTTCGTCAGGGCTTACTCGCGGGGGAGGCGCCCCAAAGCTGGATCTGGTCGAACTGGCCGGTGTCATCGAACGAACCGAGCCCGATTCCTCCGTGTGTGAACCGGGTGTCGTGGGCGGTCATGGCGGGACGTTCCATGTCGTCGAAGAAGACCTGGATCAGGCCGTCCTTCACGGTTCGGACGATCCGAACGTGGTGCCACCCATCGGTCCAGGGGGTTCCCTTGGTCCGGTCCTCGGCGATCGAGACGTGGGGCTGGCCATCCACCACGAAGATGCTGTTGGCGTGTGGGTCCGCTTCCTTGCCGAGATGAACATAGTAAAAGTGGCTGGCATCCTGTCGGCCGAAGGCGAAGCAGAGGTCGCGGGGGTGGTTCACCCGAGTTCGCCGTCAAGCGACATCAACATCTTCAGCGAGGGGAGTCGAGCTGGCTCGGCCCCTTGAGCGGAACACCCGTATCAGCACAACGATTCCACCGATCAACCCGAGCATGGTATCATCGCCCACCAAAAGAACGGGCTACCTCCCAAGTTCGAGAGGTAGTCCGAAGCAGTATAGGGGTCGATGAAGTGATCACAACGTTCAATCTGCCCTCATCGTGAACCTAAACCCAGAGCTTGATCTCGGCGAGCTGTGTGAAAATATCGCCATTGTTTTCTGTGATCTGAAGGCGATAGTATTGATATGGTGTTGAGTTGAGGATCGAATAGATTTTCGTGCTTCCGCTTGTGGTGTCTGCCTGATTAACTCGTGAATCGAGAGTGGTCCAATTGACTCCGTCATTCGAGCCTAGAAGGTTCCAACTCTTCGGAGCGCGACCGGGGTAAGTTGAAGTATTGTCCCCGGCGGTAAGTGAATACTGAGTCACGACGTAGGCGTTTCCGCCTCCGAAATGGTATTGAAGCCATCCCGCGTTCGAGTATGTCAGCCATTCCGTATTATCTAAACCATCGAACGCTTCCGGCGCACCCTGTCCATTCGCTCCATCGTCCAAGCCTGAGTCAGTTGGCGTACCACCAGATACAACGTTGATCATTTCGTCGCGGGCAACTAGATTCATGCCGAAGAGGATGATGTTGTTGTCATTGTTGATCGTGATGGATGAGACGGTTTTGGCGGGGTCGAGAGCGAAGCTGTATCCGTAGAGGTAGGATGTGGTATTGATCTGTCCGGTTGACGAATTGTTGTAGTAAGGCATGGTCACAGCGATGGACTCGCCGGGAGCGACCGTTCCGCCCGTACCCGAGTAGCCGGTGGTGAGGTCACTGATAAACTGGTTGAAGACCGCCGTGGAACTGTCGGTGTAGTGGACGGTGAAGGTGGCATTATGAGCGCCCCGAACCGATGCTGCGAGAACCATGAGGTTCGTGTAGTTGGCACTCCTGACGGGGAAGCTCTGTCCTCCCGCCATGACGACGTTGTTGACGGCGGCGGGACCCAACTTGAAGGTCTGATTGTTCCAAACGTTCGCGGTTCCCGACGCCCAGTTCGTGGCGTTGGTCAGAGCCGCGTTCGAGACAGAGATAGCAATTCCGTTGAGGTTGCCAGGACCCGTGTTGTTGTCTTGGGTGATTCCGACTGTGTTGAATGCCGGTTGGCTGTTATGGGTCGAGGTGTGATTGAACGCCGAACCAAGGTCGATCTGAGAGGAATGATTCGCAGTATTAATTGCGAGGATTTTGATATTGTTGTTGTTAGGCAAGCCGAGATATTGAAGGGTTCGATTTGGATCGACGGGGATGACCTGTCCGTACACGTACCGTGTTGCCGTTGTGGAGACGTTCTGCGTGCCATTCCAGGTATCGACGGTGGAAAGAGTGGCGGCGATGGATTCTCCCGGCGCGGTTGAGCCCGCGGCACCGGTGTATCCGGAAACCCAGTCGCTGATTCCAACGGTATATTCGTCGTAGGAGCCGTCGGTGTAGAAGAGACGGTATTTTGATCC
>Ga0182745_1000919_pt1 | contig 29831 bp, 24 predicted proteins | sample eDN3rd30CKraftBY_FD_128523 | JGI IMG/M metagenome (GOLD analysis project Ga0182745, IMG submission 128523) | Enriched backyard soil microbial communities from Emeryville, California, USA - eDNA 3rd pass 30_C Kraft BY (version 2) (version 2) | ecosystem: Environmental > Terrestrial > Soil >... | reverse complement strand
GCCGATCGGCACGGGGCAGGGGCTGCTCAACCCCTATGCGCTACAAACGCTGGTCAAGCGCCTGCCCGGCGTGCCGTTGATTGTTGATGCCGGCCTCGGCACGCCCTCGCATGCGGCGCAGGCGCTGGAGCTTGGCATGAGCGCGGTGCTGCTGAATACCGCCGTGGCCCGTGCCGGTGATCCCGTGCGCATGGCACAGGCCTTTCGCCTGGCGGTGGCGGCGGGGCGTCTTGCGCATCTCGCCGGCGCCATGCCCAAGCGCCTCAGCGCCGAACCAAGCACGCCGGTGCCCGGTACGCCGTTCTGGCATGAGCAAGGCTACGGAGGGAATCGCTGATGGCGGCCAAGCCCGGGATTCACGCCATTGCCGGCTTTGATGACGACAGCGGTATCGCGCCGGCTTCCACGAGGCGAAGCAGCATGTCGCTGGTGAACGCCAAGCCGGTGGTCTACACCATCGCCGGCTCCGACAGCAGCGGCGGTGCCGGCATCCAGGCCGATCTGTTGACGCTGCACAGCCTTGGCGTGCATGCCTGCACCTTGATCACGGCGTTGACCACGCAGAACCAGCAGGGCGTGCGGATGCTAGAACCCCGGGAACCCGCGCAGCTGTGCCATGAATTTTTGACCATGAAGTCCACCATGCCGCCGGTGGCCATCAAGATCGGCATGCTGGCCAATGCCACGCTGGTGCGCACGGTGGCAGCGCTGTTGCAGGATCATCCCGTGCCGACAGTTTGCGACCCCGTGCTTGGCGCAAGCGCCGGCGGCGCGCTGCTCGATGCCGCCGGCAGGCAGCAGCTCCGCCTGTTGTTGCCATTGATAACGCTGCTTACCCCCAATGCACAGGAAGCGGCGCTGCTCACCGGCATGCCGGTGCGGAACCTTGCGGAAATGGAAACTGCGGCAGAAGCCCTGCGCGCACTTGGCGCGCCGGCGGTGCTGGTGACCGGCGGTGACCTGGACCTGGATGGCGGTTGCTGCTACGACTACTTCGCCAGCGCCACGGGGTGCTTCTGGTTGCAAGGGCCCCGTATTGCCACGCCACACACGCACGGCACAGGCTGCACCTTGTCCTCCGCCATCGCCGCGTTCCTAGCGCATGGCCAGGCGCTGGAAGATGCCGTGGTGCTTGCCAGGATGGCGGTCACGCAAGGGCTGCGCGACGCGCGCGGCGTCGGCACGGTAACCGGCGCCGTGGCGCATCCGGGCTGGCCGCGCGGGCTCGAGAACCTGCCGCGGCTTTGGCCCGGGCGTGCTGAAATGCCGCAGAAATTGCGTTTTGCCCCATGCGCGCCGCTGGGCCTCTATCCGGTGGTGGACAGCGTGGCCTGGGTGGAAAAGCTGCTGGCCGAGGGCGTCCACACGATCCAACTGCGCATCAAGCACCAGGCATCGGAGCCCTTGCGTGCCAGCATTCGCCAGGCCGTGGCGCTGCAGCGGCGTCATGGCGCGCAATTGTTCATCAACGACCATTGGCAGCTCGCCATCGAATGCGGCGCCTACGGCGTGCATCTGGGACAGGAGGACCTGGCGCAGGCCGACCTCGCCGCCATTGCCGCCGCCGGCCTGCGCCTTGGCACCAGCAACCACTCCTGGAGCGAGCTTGCCCGCTCCCATGCCCTGGCCCCGTCCTACCTGGCGCTTGGTCCCATCTTCCCCACCACCACCAAGGTCATGCGTTTTGCGCCGCAAGGGCTGACGCAACTATGCGAATGGGTGGCGCTGCTCGATCCCCACTACCGGCTGACCGCCATCGGCGGCATCGACACCCGCAACGCCGCGCAAGTTTTGGTCACCGGCGTCCCCAGCATCGCGGTGGTGCGGGCGATCACCGAAGCGCGGGACCATCGCCAGGCGGTGCGCCTGCTGACGGCGGCATTGGCTGAAGCCATGATCGAAAAGGGGAACGCATGAACGTCGTGGTCAATGGCGAAGCCCTGTGCATCGACGCCACCACGCTCGCCGCCCTGCTGGCGCAGCTTGGCTATGCCCCCGCGAGCGTGGCCACGGCGGTCGATGGCGAATTCGTGCCGCGCGCACAACGCGCTGGCCTGCCGCTGCGGGACGGCATGACCATCGACGTCGTGGCGCCCATACAGGGCGGTTGAACGCGCGCTTCAGGGGCGCGCGGCATCCTCGCCCGTCATCGTGCTTTGCTCCAGCTGCGCCAAGCCCTGGCGTTCGCGCCGCAATCCCAACCGCAACAGGATCGGCGAGGCGATGAAGATGGAGGAACTGGTGCCCACCACGATGCCGAACAGCAGCGGCTGCGCAAAGCTGGCCACGGCGGCGCCACCGAAGATCGCCATGGGCACAAGCGCCAGGAACGTGGTGCCGGAGGTGAGCAGGGTACGGGTCAGCGTGGAGCTGATGCTGCGGTTCAGTATCTCTGCCAGCGGCTCGTCCGGCGTGGCGCGCAGGTTCTCGCGCACCCGATCGAACACGATCACCTTGTCGTTTACCGAATAACCGATCAAGGCCAGCAGCGCCGCCACCGCCGTCAGATTGAACTCGACGCCGCTCAGCACGAAGAAGCCGAGCGTTTTGGTCAGATCGAGCGCGATGGTGAGGATGGCCGCCAGCGCAAAGTGATTCTCGAAGCGAAACCACAGATACAGCAGCATGCCGCCGCCGGCGGCCAGCACCGCGAGCACGCTGAGTTCGATGAAGTCGCCGCTCACCCGCGGCCCCACCACTTCCGCGCGCAGGAATTCCGCGGCGGGGTCCGCCTGCTGCACGGTGGTCTTGAGCGCATCGATCAACGCCGCGCTTTGTTCTTCCTGGTCCGGCAGCGGCATGCGCAGCTGAAACTCGTGCGCCGCGCCGAATTCCTGGATGCTCACGTCCTGCAGCGGGCCTTGCGCGATGGCCGCGCGTAGCGTTTCGATGGTGGCGGTTGGCGTATTGATTTCCAGCAATGCGCCGCCGCCGAAATCGATGCCGTAATGCATGCCGGGCGCCAGCAGCAGCGCCACCGAGCCGAGCGACAACAGCGCGGACAACACCAGGCCCGCGGTGCCGGCGCGCATGAAATCCACCACGTGGCCGCCGGGACGCAGCGCGGCGCTCAGGCGCTGCACCGCCTTGAGGCCGCCGATGCGCAGTGGCGTTCTGCCGTGATGACGGATGCGCCATTCCATGACGAGCCGCGTAATGCCCAGCGCCGTCACCAGCGAGGTCAAGAGGCCAACTCCCATGGTGATGGCAAAACCGCGGACGGGGCCGGAACCGATCACCATCAACAGGCTGATCGCGATCAGGGTGGTGATGTTGGAATCGAGGATCGCGGCCCAGGCCTTGTCGAAGCCCAGGGCCAGCGCCTGGCGTGCCGGCTTGCCGGCCAGGGTTTCCTCGCGCATGCGCTCGTTGATCAGGATGTTGGCATCCACCGCCATGCCGATGCCCAGGATGATGCCGGCGATGCCGGGCAGCGTGAGAGTGGCGCGCAGGATGCTCAAGAGACCGAGCACCATGCCGACGTTGACGCACAGACCCAGCCAGGCGATCAGGCCCCATTCGCCGTACACCAGCATCATGCAGCCCAGTACCAGGGCGGCGCCCACCAGTCCCGACAGTACGCCCATGCGGATGGAGTCGCTGCCGAGGTTGGGCCCCACGGTGCGTTCTTCCAATACCATCAGTTCCGCCGGCAGGGCTCCCGCGCGCAGCAGCACGGCAAGGTCGGCGGCCTCGCGGGTGCTGAAATTGCCGCTGATTTCGCCGCTGCCGCCGGTGATGGCGTTGCGGATGGCGGGTGCGGTGATCACCTGGCCGTCCAGCACCACGGCGAGGCGCCGCCCGATATTGGCGCGTGTCATCTCGCCGAACTGGCGCGCGCCGCTGTCATCGAGGCGGAAATTCACCTTGGGTTCGGTGGTGCGGGGATCGAACGCCATGCGCGCATCGCGCACGTGACGGCCCTCCATGGCAACCTCCCGTTCCAGCGGGTAGCTTTCGCCTGCGCCCGTGCCCGGCACGATCATGGCATTGGCGCTGCCGGCAGGAGCCACCCAGTAGAAGTCCATCTTCGCGGTGGTGCCCAGCAGTTCGCGGATGCGCTGCGGTTCGTCGACGCCGGGCAGTTGCACTTCGATGCGGTCGCGCCCCTGGCGCGTGATGCCGGGTTCCACCAGCCCGCTTTCGTCCAGGCGCCGGCGCACCACCTCCAGGCTCTGTTCCACGGCATCGTTCACCGTGGTGTCCACGTAGGGACGCCGCACCGGCACTTGCATGCGCCCAGGGGTGACGTCGATGGCGTAGGGCGGCTGCGCGCCGGCCTGATTCAGCAGCAAGCTGCGCGCCAGCTGTGCCGCCTCTTCGGTTCGCGCGGGATTGCGCAGGGCAATGGCGAAGCCTTCGGCATTGATCGTGGGACGTTCGTGCGTGATGCGGGCCTCGCGCAAAGCCTGTGCGAGTTCATTGGCGGCTTGCTGGTTGCGCGTTTGCAGCAGGTCGTCGACGTCCACCTGCAACAGCAGGTAGGAGCCGCCGCGCAGATCCAGTCCAAGCGTGAGCTGATTGGTGCGGTACCAGTCGGGTAATCTGGCCAGTGTGGATTCGGAAAGAAAATTCGGCAGTGCGCTGGCGCAGACCAGCAGCAGTACCAGGGCCCAGATGAGGCCCCGTGAAGTCTTGATAGGCATGGCGTATTCCTGAAGTGCTGGCGGGCACGCGACGCCACCGGCGCGAGGCTCGGTGGCGTGGTGTTACCCGCTTGATGGGAATGTCAGCAAAGGTGGGCTTTAGGCCCGGGCAGGAATACGTGGAGGGGCACGCGGTGCGGCGGGACGCAGCACCAGGGGCAGGGAGGGGACGGGCGCCGCGACGGCACGGGGACGCGCAAGCGCCGAGAGGGACAGCGTAAGTGCAAAGGCGGCGGCAGGCAGCGGCGTGGGATTGGGTGGCGAAGAAAGCCACCCTTCGTCGGCACGGCGCTGCGGCAGTAGTTGTTCGCGCGCGGACGAGAGTGTGGCCACCGGCCCATGCATATCGCTGGCTTCTTCCGCCAGCGACGGGTGCAGCGGATGCGCCGTACTTGCCCAGGCGGCGAGCAGCAGCGCGAACAGCGGCAGCAGGAAAACGTACCGGAAGGCGTCGACCGCGCCGGTAGTGCTGCGTTCATGCTGGCGCTGCGGGGACATGGGTCCTTACCTGCCGGAGCGGATGGATTGTTCCGGTTGTGGTGCCGGTATGAAAAAAATCAAGGGACAGCGGCGAAAAGCAGCGAATTCGCGCTTCAGGCCTCGATGCCGCCCATCTCGCAGATTCTGGCGAAGTGTTCCGGCGTGACCTTGCCGACGCTGAGACGGCCCAGGCGCACCAGGTCCATGTCCTTGAAATAGGGATCCTGCTTCAGCGTTTTCAACGTCACCGGCTGTTTGAAGGCTTTGTACGGCTTGAACTCCACGGCCGACCAGTCGCCCTGTTCGGCCGTGGGATCGGGAAAGTGTTCGCGCGACACCTTGGCGATGCCCACGATCTCCTGCCCCACGTTGCTGTGATAGAAAAACGCCAGATCGCCCTTGCGCATCGCGCGCAGGTTGTTGCGCGCCGCGTAGTTGCGCACCTCGGTCCAGTCGGTTTTCTTGTCTTCCTGCAGTTGTTGCCAGCTGAATTCGTAGGGTTCGGATTTGATCAGCCAATAGTTCATAAGGGGTCTACGCAAATGGAAGGACGGATGCGGCAAGGATAAAGAGGCTGTCTGGATTCGTCCACGTTGCCGTTGCAGCGGATTGCGGCCTTCCGGCAAGCCTATCTGAGGGGAATTGCTGCATCGCTTACAATAGCGCCTCTTTTTCCATCCAAACCGATGCAGAACCGCCGTGGCAAGAAACGTACAGGCCCATTATCAGGATCCCAGTGATGCGCTTTGGCTGCAGGCGGCTGCGCGGCTTGGGCTCGAGGTGGTGCGTTCGGCGGAGGCCTATGCGTCCTATGACGGGCAGGGCACGCTGACGCTGGCCAGTGCCGAGTATCTCGATCCTGACGACTGCCTGGCGCAGATGATCTTTCACGAGCTTTGCCATCTCCTGGTGTCCGGAGAGGCGGCGCGCGGGTTGGCCGATTGGGGCGTGGACAATACCTCGGCCAAGGATCTGGTGTATGAATACGCCACCAACCGCCTGCAGGCCGCGCTTGCGCAGGGCTATGGCTTGCGGCGGTTCATGGCGGTGACCACCGTGTGGCGAGGTTATTACGATGCGCTGCCGCACGACCCGCTGACGCCTGAACATGATGCCGCCGCCAGGCTTGCCCGCGCCGGGCTGGAACGCGCGCGGCATGAACCTTATCGCACCGTTTTGCATCAGGCGCTTGCCGCCACGGCGCAGCTGGCCGAGGCGCTGCGGGACTGGATGCCGCAGGATTCGCTGTGGCGCCAGGCGCAAGGCGCGCATCCCAGCGGCTTCTGGCGGCATCCGCAGGCGACGTTGCATTGTGGCGATTGTGCCTGGGCCATCGTGCGGCGTGACAACGCCATCGAATGCCGGCAGACGCGGCCAGGCTGCCGGCCAAACGATTATCGTCTTGCGGAAAATCCCGCCCCGCGGCGCAAGCGACGTTTAGACGCTAGCGAGCAGGCGTGCGAACACTACGAACCGCGGCTTGCGCAGGAGGATTGTTTTCGCTGCGGCGCCTGCTGCCACCGCGGTTTTGACGTAGTGGAAGTGCAGGCCAGCGAGCGCTTTGCCATGCATCATCCGGAACTGATCGAAGTGCGCAACGAGGAACGCCGCGTGGTGCCGCGGGTTGAGGGCCGCTGCGTGGCGCTGATTGGCGACGGCAGCGCGCAGGCGCCCTTTCTGTGCCGCCATTATGAGGAGCGTCCGCGTTCGTGCCGTGAGTTTGAAGTGGGCGGGGATGCCTGTCTGATCGCGCGCCGGCGGGCGCAGCGTTGAGGGGATTGCTGATTTATAGCCGCGGGCGTTCGTAGTACACGCAACTGAAGTCCCGCAGCGGCGTATGATGCAGCCGCTGATCCACGTAACGCATCCCCAGCTTCTTCATGACGCCGATGGACGCCAGGTTGTCGGGATCGGCCACCGCGCAGAACGCGCGTATTGCGGGATCGCGCTGAAACACTGTGAGCAGCGCCTGCGCCGCTTCGGTGGCAAGGCCCTTGCCCCAGGTTTCGCGCTTGAAGCGCCAGCCCAGCTCCAGGTTGTCGGGCTCGCACGCCGGCTCGCCGAAGCGGTACTGCCGCACCAGCACCCAGCCCAGGTAGGCATCGCTTTCCTTGTCGTTCACCGCCCATAGCCCCAGGCCTGTTGCCGGATCGGTGAAGGCGGCAACGCGCGGCACGAAATAGGTTTCCAGTTCCTCCCAGGTGCTGGGCTTGCCATCGTTGAGATAGCGCATCACCTCCGGATCCTGGTCCAGTTCGTACCAGAGCGGCAGGTCGCGCGCGTCCATCAGGCGGTAGCGCAGGCGGGACGAGTCGGGGATGTCGAAAACGGGCATGGCGGAACCTGTGCGTTCAAGGTGTGGCAGGCGGTGATTGTGCCATGGATTGGCAAGCCTCGGGGAATCAGCCTTGCCATACCGTTAACAATTTCTTCAACAAGCATTTAATTTGCGCCAACGTTGGAACAGTACAGTCTTGCCGCCCGCGTTTCAGGGCGTTGCACTGAGGCTGACCACATGAACTTCCGCTCTCCCTATCTTTTCCCATCGACCCCTGCCTTTGCGGCAACCCCTGATTGGCGCATGAACAGCCTGAGCATGAACGGGCTGCGTGCGAACCGGCTGCGCGCCATGGTGCGGCAAGCGTCGATTGCCATGCTGTTGGGCGCCGCTGCCAGCGCCGCGGCGCAGACGCCAGGCGCCGCGAATGCGGCAGAGCGCGCCGCGCTCGAGGAAATCGTGATCACCGGCTCCAACATCCGCCGCCCACAGAACGACGGTACCGTGCCGGTATCGGTGATTGGCGAGGAAGCCATGGAAGTGCGCGCGGCATTGCTGCCCGTGGAATTGCTCACCTCGCTGCCGTCGGTGGTCAACCTGCCCGAGAACGAAACGCGCCTGGGCTCGTCCGGCGCGCGCGGCGACAACGCCAACATCAACCTGCGCAGCATGGGCGCGACCGCCACGCTGGTGCTGGTGAACGGCCGCCGCATGTCGATCAACCCGATGACCGCGGGCCTGTCGCAGGCCGTCAACGTGAACCAGCTGCCCACGCAGGGCGTGGACCGCATCGAAGTACTGCGCGACGGCGCCTCGTCGATCTACGGGTCCGATGCGGTGGGCGGCGTGATCAACTACATCATGAAACGCGAATTCGACGGCATCGAAGCCTCGATCCGGCAGGGCGGCACCGAGCATGGTGGCGGCGCCAGCACACAGCTGGCGGTTACGTTCGGTTCCACGGATCTGCTGGACGGGCGTGCCCGCTTCGTGGGCAACATCGAAGGCCTGCGGCGCGACCCCATTCTGCTGACGCAGCGCGATTTCAGCCGCACGGCGTTCAACTCGGCTCGCGCGGAACCACCGTTCAACAATCTCGGCGGCCCCTTCGACGGCCGTTCCGCGCGCGGCTACTGGCCCACGTTCCTCGTGGGCAATGCCACCGCCAACAACTATTTCCGTCCCGTCGGCGGCGTGCCGAGTCTGACCAATGTGGCGCCAAGCCGTGCCGGCGACCCGGAATTTTTCCTGGACCTGAATCAGTTCGGTTACGCCTCGCCGGAAGTGAAGCGCGGCAGCGCGTATTTCGCCGGGGAATACGATCTGACGGACAACGTTACCGCCTTCGCCGAATTCAGCTATTACAAGGCGTTGTCCACCATGCAGCGCCAGCCGCTGGCGCTCAATGCGCCGACCACCGACAAACTGATGGTCATGCCGATCGACAATCCCTACAACCCGTATGGCTCGCGCTTCTACCATCCCACCGGCGCGCCCAACGCCGATGGCACGCCGCGCCTGATGGGCACCCCCACTACGGTCAGCTTCACGCAGATGACGCTTGCCGGCCTTGGCGCCGAGGTGATCGAGACCAATTCCGATGCGCTGCGTTTCGCCACCGGCCTCAAGGGTTCGCTGAGCGATAGCTGGGACTGGGAAGCGTCGGTGTTCTACAACGAGGTCAACGGCAATGATGAAGCCTATCCGGACGTGCGCGAAAGCCTGCTGCAGTCGGTTATTTCACGCACCGACGCCAATGCCTACAACCCCTTCGGCTACACCTTCAAGGTGCAGGACGGCGCGGTGGTGGCCGATGCGCCCTATGCCAATCCGCAGGCGGTGGTGGACGCGTACAGCGCCGTATTCGCGCGCGAAGCGCAGAGCTACATCGCCAGTGCCGACGTGCGTGCATCCGGGGCCTTGTTCGACTGGTGGGGCGGCGAAGTGATGGCAGCCGTGGGCGCCGAGCACCGCCGCGAAAGCCTCGAGGACATCCGCCCGCCTTTCAGCGGCGAAAACCCCGAGAGTTCCGGGCTGGACACCACCAACAACGATTTCCTGCTGCATCCGCCGCGGCCTGACGTGTTCGGCAGCCGCGACGTGACCAGCGTGTACGCCGAGTTGATGGTGCCGCTGATCAGTGCGGAAAATGCCGTGCCGCTGGTGAATCGCCTGGAGCTGAACGTGTCGGCACGCAGCGAACGCTACAGCGATTTCGGCAACACCACCAAGCCCAAGATCGGACTCAACTACAAACCGGTCGATTGGCTGATGCTGCGCGCGTCGTACAACGAGGGCTTCATGGCGCCCAGCCTGGCGGCGCTCTACACCAGCCCGCGCTGGTCCATTACCGCCGGCGCCGGCGACATCGACACCTATCGCAACCCGGCGCTGAACGAAGGGCCGTACGTGATGCGCACCTATTTCGGCGGCAACCCCGAGCTGAAGCCGCAGGAATCCGAAGGCGATACCTTTGGTTTCGTCATCGACGTACCTTTCATGACCGGCCTGACGCTGAATGCCGACTGGTGGCGCATCCGCCGCACCAACCTGCTTGGCCAGCGCACCACCGCACAGATCAACGAAAGCGACACTGCGTTGCTGATGGCCTATACCCAGCAGCAGCTGGCGGCCGGCGTGCCGATCGACCAGATAGACCTTGGCAGCGGCACCGCCAACTATCGCGGCGATCCCGACGTGGTGCGCCTGGCGCTCACGCCGGAAGACATCGCGGCGTTCCAGGGTTACAACGCTGCCAACCCGGGTGGCCAGGTGGCCGCGGCAGGGCGCATCTTCTCGCGCAACCAACCGTTCCTGAACCTGTCGTCGAGCGAACACAGCGGCGTGGACTTCGGCTTTCGCTACGAACTGCGCGATCTGCCGATCGGCGACCTGGTGTTCAGTTCGGAATGGGCCTATTTGGCCAAGGCGGAATCCACGCTGTCGCCTGCCAACGTGGCGCCGACCGTGAACGATCTGCTGTACGCCTCCGGTACGGCCAAGTGGCGTAGCACCAGCAACATCTTCTGGCGCAATGGGCCGTGGAATGCGGGCCTTGGCATCTATCACGTCGGCAAGACGCACGATTCGGGCGCCACCACCAGCGCGGCGGTATGGCAGGAGCTGGGTTATCCGTCCTACATCGAGCCCTTCTACACGCAGGGCAGAACGGTGTACCGACGCGTGATCGATCCCTTCATCAGTTATAACCTGTCCGTGGGCTACGAGTTCGACGGCGCGCGCGACGCCCTGCTGCGCGATACCAAGCTGCAGCTTGCCATCGCCAACCTGACGGACAAGGAGCCGCCGCTGGCGGCGGGAGACTTTGGTTACGATCCTTCCGTGAGCCAGTCGCTGCTGACCGGACGGAGCTGGAATCTGCAAATTTCGAGGAGGTTCTGATGCTGCACTTATTCTCACGCCGCAAAATGTTGCTTGGACTGGCGGGCGCCGCGGGTGCGGCCGCCACTGCCTGGGCAGCGGAAAGCGTGGACAGCGATGCCTTGCGCGCCGCTTACCGCAGTTGGCTCGAGTCGTTGCCGGCGGCACCCCCGCCGGAATTGACCAAACATGGCCTGGTGGCCACCGAACTGAAGCGCTGGCACGTGCTGGAAGCGAACCAGGGCGTGGCGGTGGATGCCGGGCATTTCTACGGCATCGGCAACCATGCGCTGGTAAAACACCGCAAGGATAACGGCGAACGCGTGGCACAGTGGTTCGGGCCGCGCGGTGGCGCCATCATCCACCTCAATTCCGGTTGGGTGGACGAGAATCGCCTGGTGCTGTCGCATTCGAGTTTCCCGCAGCTGCCCATGGCCAGTTCGCTGGAAACCTACGACACGCGCACGCTGCAGCCGCTGGAAAGCTACAGCTTCGGCATTCGCCTCGGCTCGCTCACCTGGGCCGTGCGGCACCAGGGTTACTGGTGGGCCTGCTTCGCCAACTACAACGACAGCGGCACCACGCCGGGTTTCGACCAGCGCTGGACCTACGTGGCCAGGTTCGACGACAACTGGCAGCAACTGCAATCCTGGCTGTTCCCGCCGCAGGTAATCGCCACCTGGGGCGACAGCGCCTGCTCCGGCGGTGATTTCGGCGAAGACGGCCTGCTGTACGTGACCGGACACGATGAACCGCAACTGCATGTACTGCGCTTGCCGAAACAGGGCGTGACGCTGGAATACGTCACCACCATCGACGTGCCCTTCGAAGGCCAGTCCTGGGCCTGGGACCGCAGCGCCAGAGGCGAACGCGTAATCTACGGCATCAGCCGTGCGCGCCAGGAAGTGATCGTGGCAAGGATTCCCGAGGTGCCGGCGGGGCTATAGCGCTCCCTATGACCTGCTGGCCGTAAGGCGTTCGAACGCGGCCTGAGCATTCAACCGCATGGTGCGCATGCGGTTATTGCATCTTCGCCTTCCGCAATGGACTCTGGATACCTCGATAGTCCAAGAGGTATCCGGTCATGAGCAAAGCCAAATCCCCCATCGAAACGAAGCCGCTGGAGCATTGCACCTTGAAGGTGCTTCTGGACGCGCTCGCCTCCGACGCCATGATTCCCGGCGCGGGTGCGGCCAGTGGCGTTGCGTTTGCGTTGGCGGCGGCGTGTGCCGGCAAGGCGGTGGCGATCACGCGGCGTCATGAGGATCAGCCCGCGCTGGCGCAGTTGCAGAAGCAATTGACCGAACTGCGGGAAAGCGGTCTGGCGCTGGGCGAGGCCGATGCGCTGCAGTTCAAGCAGTTGCTTGAGTCCGGCGGGCCGGGGCCGGAAGAAAAACTGCTGCGGACGGATTGCCGGCTTCTGGATAACTGCCCACGCATTGGATGCGCTTCTGACCGAGCACGCGCATCGTATTGCCGGGAACATGCGTGGCGACTGGCAGGCGGCCAGGGCGCTGAATCGCGCCAGCCGGCTCATTCAGGAAATGAATGTGGAAGAGCTTGGGGACGAACGGAAAAAATAAATTACCGGTCGTTTGTTATCGACGTGTATATTGCTGAAACCGCTGTCGGTGGCCGTGGCTGCCGATTGGCCACGCCAAGGAAGAGATGATATGAAAACACAACAAAAACGGCATAAAGGCTTGCGCTGCCTGTGCCTGTCTCTCTGTGTCCTATTGCCGCTTTGTGCATCCGTTCAGGCAAGTGCCGCGGAGGATGTGCAACCGCCACGCAAGGTGTCGGCCATTCTGAAGGACATCAAGAGAGTCGAGGCGGATACCAACAAGCTGTTCAACCAGCTCAACAGCTCCAACGATTACGACCTGGTGTGCTATGCCTTCAAGCAGACCGGTTCCAAAACCCGCCAGCGCATCTGCGAACCCCAGTTCATGAAAAATGCCCGCAATGCCGACGCGCAGCGTTTCGTGAACGGCACGCGCCAGGGCACGGACCTTGCGGTGCCGCAGTCGGACGCGATCCTGCAGGGCATGGTGCAGGATGAAATGGCCGGACTGCGCCGCGAGCTGCAGGCGGTGTCCAAGGAAAGTCCGGAGTTTGCGGCGCTGATGCAACAGCTGCAGGAACTGGTGAAGGAATATACGGCGCACGACAAGGCGCGCAACAACGACCCCGCCCTGGGCTTCCTTTCCCGCTTCATGCAAACACAGTATCGCTGACGCGGCATTGTTGCTTGAGCAGGGAAAAGATGACGCCCCATTTCCTGCCGCCCGGCGTGGCCGGGCAGCAGGCATGGGGCGGGTTATTTCGGGATCGGATCGGAAGAGGGCCAGAAACGGGCGGTGGCCACCGGCAGGCCGCGGAAGAAGGCATTGATGGCGTGGATTTCTCCCCCCCACACCTTGAATGCTTCGAAGGTAACCAGAGCATTGCCTTCGCCGTAGGAATCACCGGTGTGCCCGAAGTTCATCCATAGCAGCACCACGCCGCTTTCCTCGTCCACGGCGGCAACCTTGGCGATGATGCTGGGGTGCAGGATGATGTATTGGTTGTACATATCGCAGTCGCCACGGCCGCAGCCATTGCCCGCCGTAACCACCCCATTCTCCACACGGTAGGTCTCCGCAGCGAAGGGCGTGCCCCCATCGGTGAAGCTGCCCACGCGCAGGCCCTCGGGATAGGCAAGGGCGGTTGCAATCATCGATTCGCGTGACTGTGCCTTGCCGGCGGGAACGGGATCATCCATGCCCCGGATGGGCCCGCCAAGTTCAGTGGGCTGGAAACGCGATTGCGGCGTGATGCGCTGTACCAAGGTTTCGATGCCGGCGATCCTGCCGCCTTCCACGTGCAGCAATACCGACAGCAGCGCCTGGTTCTCGCCTTCGCTGAGCGCCATGTGGCTGGCGGCCACCTGCTTGCGCACGTCGAGGTAGTCGTGCCGGAAATCGGTTTTCGCCGTGACGGTTTGCCACAGGCCTTCGCCAAGTTCCAGCGCTTTGGAATCCTCGGTAAAACGCACGTTTTCCGCCAAGGGCAGGCTGGACGGATCGTGCGCCAGCAGGGCATCCACATATTGCGTGAGCAGGTTGCCAAGGCAGGCGCGGTCGCAATCGGCGGTGGCGGCCTGCGCCTGGGAAAGGCCGGCAAGGGCAAGGGAAAACAGCAAGGCAAGCGCTCTTGCCCGGGAAAGACAGCGGTGCGGAGTCATGACTCCCTCCTTTTGATGTTGTTATAGGGAAGCTCTTGTTGTGGGAAAGCGGCGCAAAGCCTAGCGGTTTTTGCCGGCCTGCGCCATCGGACCTGCGACAATGTGCCGCATCTGCGGAGCGCCGGGCTTCAGTTACCATGTTTCCTGAAACGGGCTGGGAGGTAACAGGTATGGCGCCGTCATCAGGCAGTAAATTCCGCAAGCGCGCCATGCGGTGCATGATCAGGCAACAGCCTCTGGCATTCCTGGCAGTGATATCGTTCCTGTCCCTGGCCATTGCCGGCGTGACGCAGGCCCATGCCCAGCAAACCGGTAGCGACGTCGAGGAACTCATCGTGATCGGCTCGCCCGATCGCGCGCTGGCCGAGATCGAGCGCGTGCCGGGCGCGGTGGCAATCGTTCCCGACAGCGTTTTCAAGAATACGCCGGTGCAGCACATCAAGGACATACTCGACTATGTTCCCGGCGTCATCACCCAGCGCCGCATGGGCGACGATGCGCGCGTCTCGGTGCGCGGTTCCGGCTTGTCACGTGCCTACGGCGCCCGCGGCGTTTCGCTGTACCTGGACGGCATCCCACTGAATACCTCGGATGGCCTCGTGGATTTCTTCGAGATCGATCCCAGCGCCTATCGCTACGTCGAGGTCTACAAGGGCGCCAACGCGCTGCGCTATGGCAGCAACGCCCTTGGCGGCGCGATTAACCTGGTCACGCCCAGCGGGTACGATGCCGCGCCATTCGAGGGGCGGATCGATACCGGCTCCTTTGGCTATGGGAAGGGCCAGGCCAGCACCGGCGGCGTATCGAATGCGCTCGATTATTTCGCCACCGTGTCCGCCCAACGCATCGACGGCTATCGCGAGCACAGCGAAGGCACCGCGGTGCGTGGCAACCTCAATGTGGGGTATCGGCTGTCCCCGGTCCGGGAAACGCGGTTTTATGCCAGCGCCGCCACGACGCAGCAGCGCATTCCCGGCGAGGTGACCCTGGCGCAGGCGCTGCATTCGCCGCGCCTGGCCAATCCCGTCTGGGTCGAGCAGGATCAGCAACGCAACGTCGACTCCATTCGCATTGCCAACCGGACCACGTTCCGGCTCGACCGGACCATGTTCGAGGTTGGCGCTTTCTACAACTACAGGGGCGTCGACCATCCGATCTATCAATACCTCGACTATACCGTGGACGATTACGGTGGCTTCGTGCGCATGGTGGACGAGCGTTTGCTGGCCGGGTTGCGCAACCGCCTGGTCGCCGGTGCCAACCTCCATAACGGCACGATCGATACAGAACAGTTCATCAATCTGCCCGGCGCCGTGAAGGGCGCCCTCGCGGCATCCATGGTCGATGAATCAGGGAACGTTTCCTTTTATGTGGAAAACTCGCTCTTCGTGCAACCCGAACTGGCGCTGATTGGCGGAGTACAGTATCTCGACGCGAGCCGCGAGCGCCGCGACCGCTTCCTCGAGAACGGCAATCAATCGGGCCGCAAAAACTACGATCTGTGGAGCCCGCGCATCGGCCTGCTTTGGGATGCCGGGCCGACCTGGCAGCTGTTTGCCAATATTTCCCGCAGTGCGGAAATTCCCACCTACGATGCCAACAGCTTTGCCACGCCGGCCAATGCAAACCTCGACGCGCAGCGTGCCACCACCTATGAAATCGGCACGCGCGGGCAGGGCGGCAGCATCGGCTGGGATCTTTCCCTCTACCGCACCGAGCTCAGCGGTGAGCTGCAGTGCCTGACGACGGCGCCCTGGAGCCCCTGCAGCATCATCAACGCCGGCCATACGGTACACCAGGGCGTGGAACTTGGCCTCGGCTTTTCCATGCCGGCGTCGCTCTTCGCTCGGGATGACGCGATGTCGGTGAATCTCGCCTATACCTACAACGATTTCTTCTTCGATGGCGATGCCACCTATGGCGACAATCGCCTGCCCGGCGTGCCAAGACATTACCTGCGCGCCGAACTGCTCTACCGGCATCCCAGCGGTTTTCACGCGGGCCCCAACGTCGAGTGGGCGCCGGGCCATTACTTTGCCGACAATGCCAACAGCCTGCAGGTGGCGCCTTATGCCCTGCTGAATTTCCGCGCCGGTTTTGACGCGGGAGATGGCTGGTCGGTCTACCTGGAAGGCCGCAACCTGACCGACCGGACCTATATTGCGACCGTCGCCGTCGCGGGCACCGCCAATGCGGCTTCGGAGCTTTTCAATCCCGGCACCGGACGCGCGATCTTCGGCGGCGTGCGGTTCGACTGGTGACCCGCATGGCAGCCACCGGCCCGGTTTCCTCGCAGACGCTGTACCGCACACTTTGGCGGTGGCACTTCTATGCCGGATTGTTCGTGCTGCCTTTCGTCATCACGCTTTCGGTTTCGGGCGCCCTTTATCTTTTCAAGCCGCAGATCGACCATTGGGAGGAACGCGCCTTCCACGATCTGCCGGTGGCGGCGCCCGTCACTCCCCGGCAACAAGCACAGGCCGCGCTCGATGCGCATGCGGGGGCGGTTCTCTTGGATTACCGCCTGCCGGAACACGCAGGCGATGCCGCCATGGTGCGCCTGGCATTGCCGCAAGGGCAGGGGCTGCGCGAAGTCTTCGTGGCGCCGCAGGGCAGGGTGCTTGCCAGCCTGGTGCCGGAGGAACGGACCATGGCCGTCGTCAAGCGCCTGCACAGCGAGCTGCTGGTCGGTGGAGTGGCCGGTAACCGGCTGGTGGAGCTGGCGGCAAGCTGGGCCATCGTACTGCTCGTCTCGGGCCTTTACCTGTGGTGGCCCCGGGGCCGCGGCCTTGCCGGCGTGCTTTGGCCACGCCGGCAAAGCGGAACGCGCGTTTTCTGGCGGGACCTTCATGCCGTGACCGGTTTCTGGATTTCAGGACTTGCCCTGGTACTGCTGCTGACCGGATTGCCGTGGACTGGCGTCTGGGGCGGCGCCTTTCAGAGTTTGCGCACGGAGATGGGGTGGGTGAAGGGCGGCCCCGCCTGGGACATCGGCGGCCAGCCGGCGCAGGCCGTAATCCCCACGCCGGAACACCATGGCGGCATGATGAATCATTCGACCGATGCTGGTTCGTACTCGCTCGACGGCCTCGACGTCATGGTGGCGAAAGCGCGTGCGGAGCGGCTGGCATTTCCCGCGATCGTGACGGTGCCCGGCGGCCCCGGGCGTTTCGACCAGCCTGGCGAGTGGGTCTGGACCCTCCGCTCGGATGCGCTGAATACGCCGCTGCAGCAGTTGATCCGTTTCGATGCCGGGGCCGGGCAGGAACTGTCGCGCGAACGCTTCCAGGATGGGCATGTCATCGATCGCATCGTCGGTTATGGCATCGCCTGGCACCAGGGGCAGCTTTTCGGCTGGATGAACCAGCTCATCGGTGTGTTGACGGCCCTGGGCCTCGTGACGCTGGCCACGAGCGGTTTCATGCTTTGGCGCCGCCGCAAGCCGGAAAAGAGCCTAGGCGCGCCGCGCGTGGAGGGCGAATCGCCGGCAAGGATCGTGGTGGCCATTTTGCTGGTATGCGCGCTGCTGCTTCCCCTGCTGGCGGCTTCGCTCGTGCTTGTCGTTCTCCTGGAGCGGCTCGTGCTTCCGCGGCTGCCAAGGCTCGCCGATTGGCTTGGCGTGCCGGTACGACCCTGAACGGACCGGTTATTGCTTCGCCGCGACGGCCCGCACCATGTCGAGCGTGTCCGCGTCGGCGGCGGTCTTGTCCTCGCGGTAACGGATGACGCGCGCGAACCGCAGGGCCACGCCGCCGGGGTAGCGGCTGCTTGTCTGCAACTCGTTGAAGGCGATTTCCACCACCAGTTCCGGCCTTACCTCCACGACGTATGCCCGAGGATCGGAGGTGGCCAGCGCCAGCAGTTTTTCGGTTTGCCATGCGAGCAGTTCATCCGTGAGGCCCTTGAAGGTCTTGCCCAGCATCACGAATCCGTTTTCGGCGCGGGCGCCCAGGTGCAGATTGCTCAACCAGCCCTTGCGCCGGCCGCTGCCCCATTCCGCGGCCAGCACCACCAGGTCGACGGAATGCGCCACCTTGATCTTGAGCCATGAGGCGCCCCGGCTACCGGCTTCATAGGGCGATTCCAGGGATTTTGCCATCAGGCCCTCGTGCCCGGCGGCAAGGGCGGCGCGCAGAAAGTCATCGGCCGCGGTTTGTTCATCGGTTACCAGGCGCGGCACCACGAGGTGTGGAGGGAGCAGGGCTTGCAGAATCCTGTGCCGTTCGGCGGCGGGCCTGTCGATGAGGTCGTCGCCGTCGACGTGCAGACAATCGAAGCAAAATAGCGACATGGGTATCTGGCTTTGCATGTTGTCGACGTCGAGCCTGCGGCCGAAGCGCCGCATGCTGTCCTGGAAGGCCCGTGGCGTGCCGTCGGGTCCCAGCGCCAGTACCTCGCCGTCGAGGATGAGGGCGGCGGCGGGCAGTGCCGCCACTTCCAGGACAATTTCCGGAAGGCTGAAGGTTACCTCACGGCCGGTTCTGGAATAGATTTTTATGTCGTCCCCCTGCTTGTGGATCTGCACGCGGGCGCCATCCAGCTTGTACTCGAAGATGGCCGTGCCCAGTGCAGAAAGCGCGCTGTCGACATCCTCGGTGGGGCTGGCGAGCATGGGGCTTACCGGCTTGAAGAGATCGAGCCTGAAACGTGCCAGGCCTTGCCGGCCGGCACTGAGCGCCGCATCGGCCACCGGTGCCACCTCGCCGGCCAGCATGATGGCGCGGCGAACCTCCGTCACCGGCACTGCCGCGGCCATCGCGATTGCCTCGGTCATGAGCCCTTCAAGCGCGCCCTGGCGCAATTCGCCTATCAATAGCCGCCTCAGGAATGCCTGTTCCTGAATGGTCGCCAGTTCGAACAGCTCAGTGAGAACACCCTGGCGCTCGCGCGTACTGCCCTTGCCTGTGAGCGTCTGGAGGCTGTTCAGCCGCTGCCGCACGCCGGAAAGGGTAAGGGTGGGCGCTTGTGCGGGGGCGATGCCGCGCAGCGCCTGAACGGCGGCAGGCCCCAACCCCAGGCGCCCGTCGAGCAGAACGCCGGAAAGCCAGGCGGTGCCGACAGCGCGCTCGTCAGGCGCAAGCGCGCGCAGGAAATCGGCGAGCAGCTGGATCTTCGCCGTGCGGCTGCGGGTGGCGACCAGTGCGGAGGAAGCGTCGGCGAGATCGAGGAATTTCATGTGTGGGGCTGCCCCTCCCGTCATAATCCTGCCGCCGGCCCTGGCGCGGCGGCTAGCTTCTACCCGCCGGCAAGGTTTCTTCGCCCCCCGTGTAGGCTGGCGGTACGTAGAAATTCAGAGTCTTCAGTGGCTCGTTGCCGTCGCTGTGGATTTCATGCGTTTCGCCGTGTTCGATGAGCAGCAGTGTATTCGGTGCCAGGGGATATACCTTGTCCTCGACGATCGCCCGCCCTTCGCCGGCAACGACGTACAGCCATTGGTCGGCCCCTTTGTGGCGATTGCGATCGCCGCCTTCCGATTCGCCCGGCGGCAGGACCATGACCGCCGCCTGCGACTGGCCATTGCCCGCGATGACTTCGAATTCACCGAAAGTAACTTCAACGTGTTGCATGGCATGCTCCCTGTTCAGTCGGCCCATTGGGCCCTCCCTGGAAGCGTGCAATGGGTGTGCCATGCGAAAACACAGCGCAATCAGGGGCGATTGCGTTGGCGGCGGATGCGGCAGGGCAACTATTGCTGTGGCGCGTGAAATTCTTACAACACGAAACTCAGATTACTGCCCGTTGCGTGCCACCGCCTTGCCGTACACCTCGATCCAGCCCACGTTGGCAAAGCCGCCGAAGCCATGGCCGCTGCCGGGCGTCAGGTCGACGAAACCCACTTCGTCGACGCGGCTCAGATCCACGTCGGACAGCAACGAGCCCTTGGTGGTGAGCGTGGCGGCGTCCAGCACCAGCCACTGCACTTCGGCCAGGTGAAAGTCGACGGTGCGGTAATCGTAGGTGTAGGCATCGGCAAAATCGCCGGCCAGCAATGTGCCATTGGCAAGTTTCACCACGGGGCGAATGGCGTGGAACCCGGAAGTTTTGGAATACCAGGTAATGTGCGATTTGCCGCTGAGGTCGGCGTAGCTGTCCTTGAGTTTCAGCGTTACCGCACAGGAGGGGGAACACAAACCGGTCCACACGTGCGCGATACCGCCTTCGCTGTTCACTTCGGGCGCTTCACCGTACACGGTCAATAACAGTTCGGAATTACTGACCACGTTCTGGGCCAGGGGCACCGCTTCGGGCGTTTGGGTCCAGGCTTCCTTGAATAGCAGCGGAAGCGGCGGCTGCGGCGCCGGACGGGCGGGTGGCTGCGCTTGTGTGGTGGTAGACAGGGAAATGGTGGCAACTGCGGTGATGAACGCGAGCGTGGTGCGCAGACGCATGATTGCTCCTGGCCTTGGGTAGGCAAGACGGGGCCGGGCTAGCCGGCGACCCTATTGTTTTGTTGTGGGCGCCGCCGATATTGCCATTTGCCCACCGGCTTGGCTAGGCTGGCGGCTTCTGCCCACTCCTCGCCCCGGAGCAATCATGAACAGTCAGCAGCCTACCGCCTCACCCGAACCTTTCCTGGCCCTCGATCGCCGCCATCTGCTCGGTGCCGCCGGCGCCCTGCTTGGCGCTCTGGCTGCACCGCGGGCATTCGCCCAGGCGCCGGCCAATGCGGCTGAACTGGATGCGCGCTACTTTCCCGGCTTTCGCGTACAGCGATTGGAAGTGAATGGCGTGGGCATCCATACCCTGGTGGGTGGCGAGGGGCCGCCGGTGCTGCTGTTGCACGGCGCGCCACAATCGCATCTGTCGTGGGCAGAGGTGGCGGCAACGCTGGTGCAGAACTACACCGTGGTAGTCACGGACCTGCGCGGCTACGGCTGGAGCAGCAAGCCCGACGGCGGCGAGAACCACATCAATTATTCCAAGCGCACCATGGCGCAGGATCAGGTGGACGTGATGCAGGCGCTGGGCTTCGATCGTTTTCACCTGGTGGGCCATGACCGCGGCGGCCGCGTGGCAAGGCGGCTCACGCTCGATCATCCCGAGCAGGTGCAGTCGCTCACCGTGCTGGATATCGTGCCGGCGCACTACCTGTACGCCCACGTCACGCGCGAATTCGTCGACGCCTACTTCCACTGGTTCCTGTTCCTGCGGCCCGCGCCCTTCCCGGAAGACATCATCGCCAGCACCGGTATGTTCATCGGCGGTGGCCCGGGCGACATCGGCCAAGCCTGGGCCGAGGTGTACCGCGATCCCGCCGCCATCCACGCCATGTGCGAAGACTACCGCGCCTCCGCCGGCATGGACCTGGAAATAGACGCCGCCGATTTAGACGCCGGCAAGCGCATCGATTGCCCGCTGAACGTACTGTGGGGCGACCGGGCCCCGATGGGGCGCCAGTACGACGTGCTGGATATCTGGCAGATGGAAGCCACGCGCGCGCAAGGCAAGGCCATGCCGGGTGGCCATTCGTTCCAGATGGATAGTCCGGCGGAAACTGCGGCGGAACTGGAGCGGTTCATTGGAGCGACTGCTTGAATCGCGAAAGCCGACTGGTTACCTGATGCGCAACCGGGGCCGAAGCAAGGTTACGTCCGCGCTGTCATGATATCGAGCCACTGAGGCTTTGCTTGTCGGGGTTCCTGCATCGTGTCAGCTTGCTTCGCCCCCTTTCTGCCCGAGGCATGGAGTGGCACTCGCAAAAAGTTGCTGTTTCTGGTGGTCCGGCTACAGTGTGGTTGTCGCTCATTTTTCGATCCTGCGGTGCAGGAAAGTGCCATCGAGAGGCTGTGGCGTATGACTTATCGAGAACTTGAACAACTTGTCCTGGCACTTCCTGCTGCCAGTGCGGCCTATTCTTCAACGCGCCAAGATATGGGCATGCTTAGGTTTGACCTCAGGTCGACCCCAAAAGGATAATATTGGACTCTGGCAACAGGAGTGAGTGCCAGTCAATGTTCAAAGGAGGGCAGCAACCATGAAACCGACTCAGCTCATTCTGCGTTGCTATGCGGAGAATTCGGATGGGGCTTGGCGTGCCATGTGCCTGGATCTCAATCTTGCCGCTGAAGCTGATACGTTCGAGCGTGTGCGTGAAAAGCTTGAATTGCAGATTCGTGAATACGTGGCGGATGCGCTGGTTGGCCAGGACCGCGCTTTTGGAGAGAGGCTACTGAGCCGTAGGGCTCCTCTTAAATATTGGGTGCGGTACTGGCGGGCCAAGATACGCGATAAATTCGATAAGCCACAGCATCCGGGCTCCATTTCCGCATTCATTTGTCCAATGCCGCTTCAGCCCTGTATATGACCAAGAGTTGATGGATGCAGCTCACTTACAAGGAAGTTTGTGAGGGGCTCAAGGCCTTGGGTTTTGAGCCCCGCCCGCAAAAGGCGACATCCCACGAGCAATGGGTAAAGGTATCCAATGGCCGCCTCTACAAGGTCACAGTGGATGAGCCAAAATCCCCGTTTTCCGATTTTCTGATTGGCTCCATGGCGGGTCAGGCGGGGGTCAAGAAAAAACATTTCATTGCGGCTTGCATAGACAAAGCCGAGCAGAAAAAGCTTCGGAAGGTGTTCAGGTCTGCTGAATGATCCGTATTTTCAATGCACCACCTTCTTCCCCTTCACCACGTTCTCCAGCTCCTTCTGCGTAATCTCTACCACGAAACTTTCCTGCTGCAGCCGCTTGGTGGCTTCCACCCGTTCCGCTTCCTGCGCTTTTCTCAGCTTTTCCTCGTCGTGAAACAACTCGGAATTCAGTGACATCTGCCGGGTCAGGTGCTGTTTCAGCCGGTCTACCACGCAGGTCATGACTTCCAGCGTCTGGCTCAGTTGTTCCAGCGTCATCAGGGTTTGTTCGGCGTTCTGTTCGATGTCTTGCTTGTCGGCCATGGACTCGGTCCTCACTCTGCCGCCGCCCGGGGGCGGCAGCTGCACAGGGTGGTTGTGATACTGCTACTGCGACAGGTGGGCGAGCCTGCGGGGGGCGTGCCACCTGCAGGGCTGGCGGCCCCTGTTCAATCCCAGCTCAGCGCCCCGCCGGTCTGATACTCGATCACGCGCGTTTCGAAGAAGTTCTTCTCTTTGCGCAGGTCCATGATCTCGCTCATCCAGGGGAAGGGGTTCTGGGCGCCGGGGAATTGTTCCTTCAGGCCGATCTGCACCAGGCGGCGGTTGGCGATGAACTGCAGGTATTCTTCCATCATGGCCGCGTTCATGCCGAGCACGCCGCGCGGCATGGTGTCGCGGGCGTATTCGATTTCGAGCTGCGTGGCTTCCAGGATCATCTGGGTGGCCTGCTGTTTCATGTCCTCGTTCCACAGCTGCGGGTTTTCCAGTTTGATCTGGTTGATCATGTCGATGCCGAAGTTCAGGTGCATCGATTCGTCGCGCAGGATGTACTGGAACTGCTCGGACGTGCCGGTCATCTTGTTGCGGCGGCCCATGCTGAGAATCTGGGTGAAGCCGCAGTAGAAGAAGATGCCTTCCAGGCAGCAGTAGAACGCGATCAGGTTCTTGAGCAACTGCTGGTCGGTTTCCGTGGTACCGGTGTCGAAGGAGGGGTCGCTGAGGGAGCGCGTGTACTTGAGGCCCCAGCTGGCTTTTTTCGCCACGCTCGGAATCTCGTGATACATGTTGAAGATTTCGCCTTCGTCCATGCCCAGGGATTCGATGCAGTACTGGTAGGCGTGGGTGTGGATGGCTTCCTCGAAGGCCTGGCGCAGGATGTACTGGCGGCATTCGGGGTTGGTGATCAGGCGATAGATGGCCAGCACCAGGTTGTTGGCCACCAGCGAATCGGCGGTGGAAAAGAAGCCCAGGGAGCGCTTGACGATTATGCGCTCATCCATGGTGAGGCCGTCGGGATTCTTCCACAGCGCGATGTCCGCGTTCATGTTGATTTCCTGCGGCATCCAGTGGTTGGCGCAGCCGTCCAGGTATTTCTGCCAGGCCCACTCGTACTTGAACGGCACGAGCTGGTTGAGGTCGGCGCGGCAGTTGATCATGCGCTTCTGGTCCACGGTAACGCGTTCGGCGGAACCGGCAAGCTCGGCTTCGCCTTCGCTCGGATCCAGCGCGGCCACGGCGGCAATCGCCTGTTCCACGGGCGTGGCGGCGGGTTTTGCCTGGCTGAAGCTTGGCGGGGGCGCGTCGTCGGGTTCGATTTCGATGCCCTGCGCCAGCATCGGTGCGGCAGGCTCATCAACAACGGGAGCGGGCGGCGCCACGTTGGTGTGCGCGGCCTTGGGCGCGGCGCTGACGGGAGTTGCCGTGGCCAGTGCGGTGGCGGGGGTGGTGTCGAAGCTGCCGGCAGTGAAATTACCGCGTGCGCTCGCACCTGCGGCGCCGCGCACGGGAGCCGGGGTGTCCTCGGTATCGAATTCGTCCCAATTGAGCATGATGTGTACCTCTTGCTGTCGTTCTCTTGCGTATCGTGTCGTATCTGGATTGTGGTGCCGTCGATGCCAGCGGCCGCCGGTTGATGCGGCCGCTGGCGTGACGCCTGCTTACTGGCAGGCCTCGCAGTCGGGGTTGTCGATGGAGCAGGCCTTGGGCACCGCAGCCGGTCCCGCGGGCAGGCTTTCGTCGATGGCGCCGGCGGATACCTTGTTCAGGATGCCGGTGGCCACGGTGCTCTTCTCGGTGCTGGTGGCGGCAAGCGCGCGCAGGTAGTAGGTGGTTTTCAGGCCGCGCAGCCAGGCCATGCGGTAGGTCACGTCCAGTTTCTTGCCGTTGGCTTCGCTGATGTACAGGTTCAGCGACTGCGCCTGATCGATCCATTTCTGGCGGCGGCTTGCGGCGTCCACCAGCCAGCGCGGGTTGATCTCGAACGCGGTGGCGTAAAGCACCTTGAGATCGCTCGGGATGCGGTCGATCTTCTGCACGCTGCCTTCGTAGTACTTGAGGTCGTTGAGCATCACGCTGTCCCACAACCCGCGATCCTTCAGATCGTTGATCAGGTAAGGGTTCACCACGGTGAACTCGCCCGACAGGTTCGATTTGACGTACAGGTTCTGGTAGGTCGGCTCGATGCTCTGCGACACGCCGCTGATGTTGGCGATGGTGGCGGTGGGGGCAATGGCCATGACGTTGGAGTTGCGCATGCCTTTCTGCTGCACGCGCTCGCGCAAGGAGGCCCAGTCCAGCGTGGAGGACGTATCCACTTCGAGATAGTCGGCACCGCGCTCGGCGCGCAGTCTTTCCAGCGAGTCGATCGGCAGGATGCCCTGGTCCCACAGCGAACCCTTGAACGAGGAATAGGCGCCGCGCTCTTCCGCCAGCAGGCTGGAGGCCTCGATGGCGTGGTAGCTGATCACTTCCATGCAGCGGTCGGCGAAGGTCACCGCCTGGTCGCTGGCGTAGGGCAGCTTCTGCACGTACAGCGCATCCTGGAAGCCCATCACGCCCAGGCCCACCGGGCGGTGCTTGAAGTTGGAGTTCTTGGCCTGGCCCACGGAGTAGTAGTTGATGTCGATCACGTTGTCGAGCATACGCACGGCGGTGTGGATGGTGCGCTTGAGCTTGTCGCGATCCAGCCCCTCGGGGGTCACGTGCCGGACCAGGTTGATCGAGCCCAGGTTGCACACGGCGATCTCATCCTTGCTGGTGTTCAGGGTGATCTCGGTGCACAGGTTGCTGGAATGCACGGTTCCCACGTGCTGCTGCGGCGAGCGCACGTTGCAGGCGTCCTTGAACGTGATCCAGGGATGGCCGGTTTCGAACAGCATGCTCAGCATCTTGCGCCACAGCGCCTTGGCTTCGACCACTTTGTGCGTGTACATCTGGCCGGCCTGCGCCTTGGCTTCGTACTCGGCGTACTTGGCCTCGAAGGCACGGCCGTGCAGGTCGTGCAGTTCGGGCACTTCGTTGGGCGAGAACAGAGTCCACTGGCCGTCCTCGAACACGCGCTTCATGAACAGGTCGGGAATCCAGTTGGCGGTGTTCATGTCGTGGGTGCGGCGGCGGTCGTCGCCGGTGTTCTTGCGCAGTTCCAGGAATTCCTCGATGTCGAGGTGCCAGGTTTCCAGATAGGAACACACGGCGCCCTTGCGCTTGCCGCCCTGGTTCACCGCCACGGCGGTGTCGTTGACCACTTTCAGGATCGGCACCACGCCCTGGCTGCGGCCGTTGGTGCCCTTGATGTAGGCGCCAAGCGCGCGCACCGGGGTCCAGTCGTTGCCGAGGCCGCCGGCGAACTTGCTCAGCATGGCGTTGTCGTGAATGGCGCTGTAGATGCCGCTGAGGTCGTCCGGCACGGTGGTGAGAAAGCAGGAGCTCAGCTGCGGGCGCTGGGTGCCGGCATTGAACAGCTGCGGCGTGCTCACCATGTAGTCGAAGCTGGACAGCAGGTTGTAGAACTCGATGGCGCGGGCTTCGCGGTCCTGCTCGTTCCTGGCCAGGCCCATGGCCACGCGCATGAAGAAAATCTGCGGCAGCTCGAAGCGCACGCCTTCGCTGTGGATGAAGTAGCGATCGTACAGCGTCTGCAGGCCCAGATAGATGAACTGGTCGTCGCGCTCGGCGTGCAGGGCTTCACCGAGGCGGGCGATGTCGTAGTTCAGGAGGTCGGGGTCGAGCAGTTCCAGCGCCACGCCTTTCTCGATGTAGGGACGCAGCGTGGCGGCGTAGCGGTAGTGCATTTCGCTCTGGGTGGCACTTTGGGCCACGCCGAGAAAGCCGAGGGCTTCGCTGCGCAGCGTGTCGAGCAAGAGGCGCGCGGCGGCGTAGCTGTAGTTGGGCTCGGTTTCCACGTGGGCGCGGGCGGTCATCACCACCGACACGCGCACGTCCTTGATGTTCACGCCGTTGTAGAGGTTCTTCAGGGTGTCTTCGAACAGCTTGTCGCCGTCCACGCCGTCGAGACCGTTGCAGGCTTCGCTGATCACGGTGCGCAGGCGCCGGGTGTCGAGCGGCTGCTGGGAGCCGTCTTCCATGGTGACCAGCACGGTGGGGCGCTTGGCTTCCTGCTGCTGTTGCAGGTCGCGCTCGCGGGAGCGCTCGTTACGGTAGATCACGTAGCTGCGCGCCACCTTGTGCTCGCCGGAGCGCATCAGGAGCAGCTCCACCTGATCCTGGATTTCCTCGATGTGGATGCTGCCGCCCGAGGGCATGCGGCGCTTGAAGGTCTGCGAGATTTCCTCGGCCAGGCGCGCCACGGTTTCGTGCACGCGTGAGGACGCGGCGGCGTTGCCGCCTTCCACCGCGAGGTAGGCCTTGGTGATGGCCACGGTGATCTTGGTGTGGTCGTAGCTCACGACCGCGCCGTTGCGCTTGATGACGCGCAACTGGCCGGGCGCCATGGTACCGAGGCTGTCGTCGTTGTTGGTGGCCTCGATGGCGGCCGGGCGGGAAGGGGCGGATTGGCTGCTGGTGTGGGTGTCGGTATGCATGATGGCTCCGGTCTTGTCAGTCTAGAGGCTGATCGACTTCTGACTTCGTATGGTTCGTTACAACGTTGCTGCTTTGATCCTGCCCGGGCGGACACTACATCTTGTGTTCACGTCCGGTATGGCGACTGTGCGGGGTTCCCTCTCCGGATCCTGACGGCACCCAGCGGCGGTTGCCGCCGTGCCGGCCTGCGGCCCTCCCGGAGGGGCGCTCTCTGGCGCCTCGCTGTGTCAGTATCGAAGCAGCGTTCCGTGCAGCGCCTGGCACTGGAACCAAGGCCGCGATGGCGGGTGACTGCTGACAAAAGGGACACAATATATTGGGAGAGCTCGTAGGCTCCACACTATATCAAGGGCATTTTTTATGGCAAGCGGTATTTCTTGTGAATTCTTGGTGGATAACAGGTGCGTAATTTCTGGGCATCCTGGGGATAAGTGCAGAGTGGGAAAAAGCGGGCAAAAAACGCCGTGGCGGGCACAGCGGACGGCACTGTAAAGTATGCTTTCCGGCGATGCAAGCAGCGCGTAATGCGGATTTATGATAGCGGAGAGCGCCGGACCCCGCCCCTATATGTAGGGATTGCGCCAGGATGGCCGAAATGGGCCTGCAAGGCGGTTTCAGGCCTGGAACAGACGCAGATGCTCGGGACTCAGGCGCAGCGCCACCTCGGTGCCGGGGGGGAGCGTGGCGAGGGTGTTGTCATGGCTGGTGAGCGAGAGGCCGCCGGCAAGCTCGAGGGTGGTTTCGGTATAGGTGCCGATGAACTGCTGGTTGCCGATGCGGGCCAGCCCGCCGCCCTCAGGGCTGTAATGCACGTTCCAGGGGCGCAGCAGCAACTGCACCGCCTGGCCGGCGTCGTGCCAGCGCGGATGGGCGCTGTCCAGCTCCACCTCGCCAAGCGCCGTGGCCACGCGGGTGGGGCTGAGCAGGGTGGCCGGCAGGAACTGGCCGTGGGAAACGAACGCGGCCACCTGCGGCGATACCGGTTCGTGGAACAGCTGTTGCGGCCCTGCCCATTGCAGCAGCTTGCCGGCGTCCATCACGCCGATCACGTCCGCCATGGTGAATGCTTCGTTCTGGTCGTGGGTCACCAGGATCGCGGTGGTCTGGTGCTGGCGCAGGATGTCGCGCACTTCCAGGCTGAGGCGGCGGCGCAGTTCGGCGTCGAGGTTGGAAAAGGGTTCGTCCAGCAGCAGCAGCTTGGGACGTGGCGCCAGCGCCCGCGCCAGCGCCACGCGTTGCTGCTGGCCGCCGGAAAGCTGGTGCGGATACACGTCGGCGTACTGTTCCATGCGGATCAGCGTCAGCTGCTGCTCGGTGCGCTGCCGGCGTTCCTGAATGCTCAATCCGTGCAGGCCGAAGGCGATGTTTTCCGCCACATTCAGATGCGGAAACAGCGCGTAATCCTGGAACACCATGCCCACCTGGCGCCGTTCGGGCGGCAGGCTGAAGGTGGGCGTGCTGAGCGTGACGCCGGCCAGCGTGATGGCGCCGTCATGGATCGGTTCCAGCCCGGCGATGGCGCGCAGCGCGGTGGTCTTGCCGCAGCCGCTGGCGCCAAGCAGGCAGGCGATATGGCCCTGTGGCACGTCGAAGCTGAGATCGCGCAACACTTCCTTGTCGCCGTAGCGGCAGGCGATGCGGTCTATGCTCAGCCAGTGGCTCATGGCGGGGTCGTTGGCGTCAGTTGTTGCAGAGCAGGAATTCGAGCAGCGCTTTTTGCGCGTGCAGCCGGTTTTCCGCTTCGTCCCACACCACCGAATCGGGGTGATCGATGAGTTCGGCGCTCACTTCCTCGCCGCGGTGCGCGGGCAGGCAGTGCAGAAACAGCGCGTCGGGCGCGGCGTGGCGCATCAGCGAGCTTGTCACCTGGTAGGACGCAAACGCGGCCTTGCGCTTGAGCTGCTCGGTTTCCTGGCCCATCGAGGCCCACACGTCGGTGGCCACCAGAGAGGCGCCTTGCACCGCCTCGGTGGGCTTGCGCACGATGCGCACGCGGTCGCGATGCGCGTCCAGCAGCGCGGGCAGCGGATCGTAGCCTTCGGGACAGCAGACCACCAGTTCAAAATCCAGCTGGCAGGCGGCTTCGATGAAGGAATTGCACATGTTGTTGCCGTCGCCCACCCAGCACACGGTCTTGCCGCTGATGTCGCCGCGATGTTCCTGGTAGGTCTGCATGTCGGCCAGCAGCTGGCAGGGATGCAGATCGTTGGTCAGCGCATTGATCACCGGCACCTTGGAATAGGCGGCCATGCGTTCGATCTTGCTGTGCTCGAAGGTGCGCACCATGATGGCGTCGCACATGCTCGAGAGCACGCGCGCGGTGTCCTCGATTGGCTCGCCGCGGCCAAGCTGGGTGTCGTTGGGCGACAGGAAGATGGCACAGCCGCCCATCTGGATCATGGCGGTTTCGAACGACACGCGCGTGCGG
>Ga0182745_1000918_pt1 | contig 29882 bp, 23 predicted proteins | sample eDN3rd30CKraftBY_FD_128523 | JGI IMG/M metagenome (GOLD analysis project Ga0182745, IMG submission 128523) | Enriched backyard soil microbial communities from Emeryville, California, USA - eDNA 3rd pass 30_C Kraft BY (version 2) (version 2) | ecosystem: Environmental > Terrestrial > Soil >... | reverse complement strand
GGGATCATGCGACAGGACCCTACCGAGACCGGGCCAAGGCGGCGTCGGGATTCTACCGCGACTCGCGCGGCGATCCTGAGCGCGGCCACCCGGCGCTTCGCGTGCCAGGGCTACGAGCGCGCCGGAGTCCGCGAGATCGCGGCCGACGCCGGAGTGACGGCCGCGATGGTTAACCGCTATTTCGCCTCGAAGGAGGGCCTCTTCGCCGAGGTGATCGAGCGCGCGTTCGATCCCACGATCCTCCACGAGGGGGAGTTGGGGACCATGCCGAATCGCCTCGCGCGGTTGATGGTGTACGGGCGGGAGGACGCCCCCGACGATGGCCGGATCCCGCTCCTGCTCCTGCTCCGGTCCGCGACCGAGCCCCACGCGGCCGAGTTGCTCAGGGTAAGCCTGAACCGGAACAACCTCCAACCCCTCGCCGGGCGGCTCGAAGGCCCCGACGCCGAGGCCCGCGCCGCGATGGTCCTCGCCCAACTCACCGGATTCGCGATCCTGTATCAAATGATCCGGCCCGAAGCGCTCGCGAATGCCGAACGGGAGCGGCTGGCGACTCTTTTGTCGAAATGCCTAGCTATCTGTATTTTTCAAGTCTCATGAATTAGGGCTGTTTCCATACACTCGGATCGCTCGCTTACTGGGCCATGTCGTTGAGCTCACGCGACGGGTCTGAGCCGAGCAGCGGAGAAAAGTCCTAACTCCAGCCCTGGGCCATCAAAACCGCGAAGAGTCAGGCAAGCAACCTGAGCGCGGCCTTTGTAACTCAACGGATCAGAAAGGGAAAACACTCAATCCACCCGCGCCGAGATGCATCAAGTCAACAAAGTGGAGTGTGCTTGCGGTGTATTGATAATTCCGATAGGATCAAATCAGCTTGCCAATCGCGATGACCTACAGTTTGGCTTCATCCAAAGATCAACAAATCAACCAAAAACCAAGTACCCGGCATCCCCTCAAGGTCGATTTGTCCCGATCGACGAGTATCACTAGGGTTTGATTCCGTCGCCCAAAGGGTGTCTCGCCGTTCTGAAACCGGACAAGAGATCCATCTGGAGGTCTCGATGTGCCAGTGTAGTCCGCCAGCATCGCCCACTGTTCGACCGAGCGTTCGTTTGAGCGTCCATGACCATGGGGAAGCGGAAGCTCAGCGTCACAAGTGGATTGAGAGTGAGAAGGCGGGACGCGACCTCGGCGAATGGGCCATACGCTCCTGGGTTCGCGAGCACTGGAACGGATTCCTTCGAGATCGCTGGCTCGAGCACCTGGAAGGCCGAAACTTCTGGATCGAGCTCGACCACAATGATTTTGGCCTACTGCAACGCTCCTTCCAGGATTCTCGTTTGATCGGCGCGATTCTTCAACAACTCAAGCACGGCCTTGAGAACTTGGATGTCATCAACTGGGCGATCGATCAGGATGAGCGGATGGACGAAGTGATCGAGATCCTCGAGGCGCTCGACATCAATAGCAGAAGAATCGAGTGCCTGCTTGTGAACCGCCTCTCCCAGGTGGGCTGAACGGAACCAATCCATTCCGTAAAACCCCATTGCTGCCGTTCCTACCCACCCGGTTTCTCTCGTTCCTTCACGATTGGTGCGACGCCCCCTCCGACTTGGCTCGTCTCTCGACAGAGCCGAAGTCTTCGGGCATCACTCCTCAGCTCGCACTTTCCTCAAACCCAACCGCCGACTCGTGACCCATCACGACGCGGGCGAAGGGACCTCGCGGTCCGCCACGGTTTCCAGCCATCCGACCAGGGTTCGCACGAAACAACCGGTCCCCCCCGCATCGCGCGTGGATGAGTCGGAATCGGCCCAGCTTGGCCCCGCGATATCGAGGTGAGCCCAAGGGGCATCTCCCACGAATTGCTCGAGAAACTTGGCGGCCGTGATCGCGCCTCCCCACTTGCCTCCCACGTTTTTCAAGTCGGCCACCTGGCTCTTCAGTAGATCCTTGAAGTCCTCGTCGTTCGGGAGTCGCCACACGCGCTCTCCAGAGTCGCGGGAAGCTTCGGCAATCTCGAGCGCGAACGTTTCGTCATTACTGAAGAGACCCGCGATCCGAGTGCCGAGCGCCACCATGCAGGCCCCGGTCAGAGTGGCCAGGTCGAGCACACGCGCGGGACCTTGCTCCGCGGCGTAGCTCAACGCATCGGCCAGAATTAACCGTCCTTCCGCGTCGGTGTTCAACACCTCCACGGTCTTGCCGTTCCGCATCGTTAACACATCGCCAAGCTTCAGTGCCTTGCCACCGGTCATGTTCTCAGTCAGAACCAGATAGCCCACCAGGTTGACCCGCAGCTTCAACCGGGCCACCGCCACCATGGTGGCGAGCACGACCGCCGCGCCGGTCATGTCACTCTTCATATCCTCCATCGAGGCACTTGGCTTCAGAGAGAGTCCGCCTGAATCGAACGTCACTCCCTTGCCAACCAGGATGAGTAACGGGGAATTCCCCCCCTGGCGATACTCGAGTTGCACGAAGGCCGGTGGCTCTTCCGAACCAGCGGCGACCCCGAGCAATCCCCCGAATCGTTCCTTGCGAATCCGAGCCTCATCCCAGACGCAGACCCCCAGACCGACCTGGCTCGCGACTCCTCGAGCACGGGCCGCGAGCATGGAGGGACTTTTCTCAGCGGGGGGGAGATTCGCCAACTCCCGCGCGAGGTTCACTGCCTGGCCTACCATCTCTCCGCGTCGAACCGCTTCCTCGAAACCATCGGTTCGAGACGGATGCGTTTCCGGCTCAACAACGAGTTGAAGCGTCTCGAAAGGGAATCGGTTGGGCTCCGTCTTCCGCAACCCGGGCCCCTGCGTACCGACCACCAACCCTTCCACCAGCGCGGACGCCAGGGCCAATGCGAACGTTTCGTCGTCCCCGCACTCGGGTAATCCCACGGCGACCGACTTCCGCTGCTTGCTCGAGAGTCGCTTGGCGATCAGCACGCCCAAGGTATAGGCCGCCCCCACGTCGAACCGTTCGCGCGGACCGAGACCGCAGACCAGCACGCCATCGCTCGCCGCGGCATGCGGACCAAGCAAGGCAGTTGCCTCACCGAGCCGCGTCGAGATTTCCTTGGCGGCCAGAAGCGATGCGACCAACTCGCCCAAAGGGGTCTCTCGCACTGAACAGGGCGGCTCAACCGCATCTTCAAAAACTCCCAGCACTACCCACTGGCTCGAAAACTCTCGAAGCGGCTGCCGAAGGAATTGAACATTCATGGCGTTCTTAACTCGTTTTGTCCACTCGAATTAGAGGCCGTGGAGAGAGAGCGGGATGACATCCCGCGAGGCTCGAGGGGCTCATTCTCTCACCCCTCCGGAACCGCGCCAAGCCGCCTTGCCGGGTCTGGGGCAAGTCGCTACAATCCGCCGCCACTCACGTCTCGCACGGCTTTTGCGAAGGAAGTTGGGTCGTCCGTTTCATTTCGACCTTTTGAATTGCTCCCCCGTATGACCCCGCCTCTGGATTGGTAACGGCCCTTCTCCCTCTTTTGGGGAGTGAGCGTGTCGATGGATCGCCGTCGACCGCTTTCCCAAAGAAAAGGGAGGCTGGTGGTCGCGTTTGTTAAAGGGAGAGCCTCCGATGGTCGGTTCCCGAAAGTCAGGCTCCAGTCTTCGCCTGCTTCTACTCGCGCTTGTCGGTGCGCTGATCGGCCTTTCGGGCTGTGTCGAGCGCCGGTACACGATTCGCACGAATCCTCCCGGCGCCCTCGTTGTTGTCAACGATGAGGAGATCGGCGCAACGCCCGTTTCTCGCAGCTACACCTACTATGGCGATCGCAAGATCAAGCTGATGCTCGACGGCCACGAAACTCAGACCGTGATCCAGCCGATCAAGGCCCCCTGGTGGGATAACCTCGCCACGGAATTCTTCACCGAGAACCTGATCCCCTACACGTTCCGCGATGAGCGCGAGTTCACTTACGACCTGGTTCCGAAGACTGAGCCCGACTCGGCGGAGCTCCTCAAGAATGGCCAGGACCTCCGCGCCACGGCCCAGGCTCCTCCCCCTCCCCGTCGAAAGGGCTTCTTCGCCAACCTTGGGTTCTAATCCCCAAACAAAGAGACAACCCAACATCCTCCGACTTCCGGCCTGACATCTCTCTCGAGCGTGGCGCAAGAGAGACAAGGCCGAAGTCGAATGTGTTGGGTCGGGTCAAGTCAGGTTGAGTTGAAGCGCTCTCGGATCGATCCGATCCCAATCGGCTTCGTCAAGGTTCAGGCCACCGACGCATCACGTTGCTTGCCCGAGCCCGAACCGGCCTTGTCCGACGCCTTGGGCTTGACGCCATGCGTCAGAATCGCGAACGGGCTCTCCGCGTCAAGCTTCTTGAGCTTGATGTAGAGGTAATTCTCATAGTTGCACGGGTAGATTGTGAGCTTCCCGTGAACCACCTCGATCACCTTGTTCGCAACGGCCCGGATGAAGTGCTCGTCGTGAGAGATGAAGCAAAGCGTGCCCTGGTAAGTCTGGAGGGCCTCTTCCAGAATATCTCGACTGGCGATATCCAGGTGGTTGGTCGGCTCGTCCATCATGATGAAGTTATGAGCCACCGTGAGAATTCTGGCCAGGCAGAGCCGGGTCTTCTCTCCTCCGGAGAGTGCGCTGACCGGTTTTTCAACCGCCTCTCCGCTAAAGAGGAACGCCCCCAGCATGTGCCTCAGCGCTCCTTCGCTGGCGCCGGGGTGGACCGACCGGAGGCTCGCCAGAACCGATCCTTTGGGATCAAGCGCCTCCACGCGATGCTGAGCGAAATAGGTGGGAAGGACATTGCTGCCGAGCACGCGTTCGCCGGCATTGGGTTCGAGAAGTCCCGCGAACAGCTTCATCAACGTGGTCTTGCCCGCCCCGTTGGGTCCGACCAGCACCACGCGATCACCTCGATCGATCTCGAGGTCGAGCTTGTCATAGACCTTCTTGTCCCCATAGTTGAAGCCCAACTTGTTGAGCTTGGCAACCACCTGCCCACTCCGAGGGGGCTCGGGGAGCTTGATTCGCATGGTCGAGGTATCGGTCTGAGGCGCCTCGATCCGATCCATCTTATCGATCGCCTTGAGACGGCTCTGGGCCCGCGCGGCGGTCGCGGCGTTCGCGCGGTTGCGATCCACGAAGTCCTGCATCTGCTTCAGCTTCTTCTGCTGGCCATCAAACGACGCCTGCTGGACGGCGAGCCGATGCTCCTTCTGAGGGAGATGCGCCGAGTAATTGCCCGCATAAGTGTGCAGCTTGCCCATATCGAGCTCGAACGTCTTGGTGATCACCCGGTCGAGAAAATCTCGGTCGTGGCAGGTGATCAGGATGGCGCCCGGGTAAGACTGAAGGAAATCCTCGAACCACTTCACACTCAGAAGGTCGAGATGGTTGGTCGGCTCGTCGAGCAGAAGGAGGTCGTGCTCGAAGGCAAGCAACCCTCCCAATGCGAGCCGCATCGCCCAACCCCCGGAGAGTGTTTTGACCGGCGCATCGAGCTGCGGCACCGAAAAGCCCAGGCCAAGCAAGATCGCCTTGGCCCGCGCTTCCATCTCATACCCGCCGGCCGACTCGAAGGCTTCCATCGCATCATCGTAGTCGTCAAGCGCCTTGGGATCCCCGACCTCAAGCCCCTTGAGCACCTCCTTGAGCCTCCGGTCGGCCTCGGTCCAGGGCCCGAGATGCAAGAGCATGCTCTCGAAGACCGTTCCCTCTTTCAAGGGGTGGATCTCCTGCGGCAGATACCCGATCGAGACCTTACGGTCGCGCGTCAATGTGCCCGCGTCCAGGTGCTCGTCGCCCATCAATATTTTAAAAAGCGTGGATTTACCTGCGCCGTTCTTGCCGAGTAATCCGATTCGCTCACCTCGAACGATTGATGCGTCGATCCCATCGTAGAGGGTTTGGTGTCCAAAGTTCTTCCGCGCGGCGATCAAACGTATCATGACGCGATGAGTCTCGATGGAGTTGCGGGAGCTCGAGGAACGAACCTGGAAGACGTCCACTCGATCCGGCAGAGAGGTGGGTGCCAGGCCAGGCGACTTGGCTCTTGTTCTGGCCCGCTCAGAAGTGCCCCGACCCTTGAGCTTTTGGGTTGGGACGCCCAATACCACGCGGGCACAAAGCGCAGAAAAACTATGATATTCCTACATTAGACAAAAGGCAAGAGGCTTCAGATTGGAAGAACGGTTCGACGGTTCGCGGTTGCCTGGTTTACGCATTCCGATTCTTAGTCTCTCGGCCATGTAGCGTGGGGCGATCAAGACAAGCGAGTTTCACAACACATGCAGTACAGTCAGTAAACGTTGGCTTAAACCCGAGTCAGGGTTGTCTTAGTCCGCGGCGGGTCCTCCTCGACGGCACGGCGAATCGCCTCGGCCATGCCGACTGGACGTATGGAAGGGAAGAGGGTTCGCGCGGAATCGTCGCGAACGACCGTGGGATTCTTGAGCCCTTCAACAAGGTGACGCCCAACCTGAAACTTGTTCGGCGTCACCAGGGCAAGCCACAGGCTCGAAAGCCAAGGGGAGAGCAACGGGACCGGCAGCAGTAACCGCCTCAAGCCATTTTGGTGGGCGTATTCCTCGATTAAGTCCCGATACTTCACGACGTCCTCACCACCGATCTCCAGCAATCGGCTTGGTCCAGGAGGCAAATCCAGGGCCTTGATGAGGTAGGAGACAACATCGTCGACAGCAATCGGCTGAGTGGGCGTGGCGAGCCACCTCGGGCAAACCATCACCGGTAGCCGGTCGGTCAACGTCCTCACCATGTCGTAAGAAAGACTCCCGGCACCGAGGATGGCTGAGGCGCGAAATTCGATCGTCTCCACTCCTGACTCTCGCAGGATTCGACCGACCTCGTGTCGACTCTTGAGATGAGGCGAGAGTGCAGGGTCGGAGTCGTCTCCCAGACCGCCGAGATAGATGATCCGGCACACACCGACAGCGTTCGCGGCTTCGGCGAAGTTTCTCGCGGCCTGGCGATCCCTTTCCTCAAACCCACCATCAGCCGCCATCAGATGCACCAGATAATACGCGGTGTGAACTCCCTCGAGTGCCCCCTCGAGCGAGCCGCGATCAAGCACGTCTCCCTGAACCGCCTCAACATTGGTACCGAACTTTCCTTCCACCCTCTCCGGCTTGCGTGCGAGGCAGCGGATGCGGGCATGTTGACGTTTCAGACCCGGAACAAGCCGGCCGCCGATATAACCCGTGGCGCCGGCGATCAAGAGGGGCGTTGGTTCAGAGATGCGGTCCGACCTGCTAAACTCCTGCTCTTGTCGTTCTTGACGGATTGGTTCGAGATTCGCATGTGACATGGTGCGTCCTCTCTCGGCACGTTTGGGTTGTGAGGTCCGTCCCGGATTGGAATCGAATGAATACCTTTCGCAAACCGTCTGCCGAAGTCGTCCGAACGTTCCTGGAAAAGCAAGCGATGCTTGATTTTTCTTACACCCCCGTCGGTGCGACCGCCGATTCATCCCCTCCCGCGAACTACCGCTTCAACCACACGCGTGAACGCATCGGAACGGGTCGCGAGACCTTCGATCGAGCCAAAGCGGCTCTTAAACGCTGGGATCAATTCCGGATTGGCTGGGCCGAAATCCAACCGACCGACGCGCCTATTCGAGTCGGCGAGGTCGTTGCCATTGTCGTCCGAAGGTTGGGGGTGTGGTGGCTCAATGCGTGCCGGGTCGTGTATGTTGTCGACGAAGACAGCCCCGAAACTCGCCAGGCTCGCTTTGGCTTCGCCTACGGCACCTTGCCAGACCACGTCGGCTCGGGCGAGGAATGCTTCCTTATCGAATGGGATGCGGGTACGAACATCGTCTGGTACCAGGTCCATGCTTACTCACGCCCTCACCTCCTCCTCGCCCGGCTCGGTTCCCTTTACCTACGCGTTGCCCAGCGCCGGTTCGGCCGCGAATCGGCCCTGGCCATATTGAAATCCATTCATGAAAATAAAATGATTATAGATAATTATTGATTCTCAGGTGTTTTGTTCTCAAGATTGAACACTACTCACATTTCATGCCTCACTTCTTCCGCCCTAAACTCAATACAGGACAGTTCAGAGCTAATTCTAAATAATTACTAATTATTACCAAATTTGTCGATTCTTTAATTTTATATTATTTCATTCTACTTAATATTTGCGTAACCAAAACAGATCTAATGGAAGGATCTGGTGTGCAACCCGCATTGATCCGCGGGTAGAATTAGGTCCAACATCGCCTTTCCTGGGAGCGTGGGCATCTTGCCCGCTCTTCATCTTTCCCAATTCCATTGCGGGCGGCATGCTCGCGCTCCCAGGGAAAAATCGCGATGGCTCGTTGTCCGCACCTCAATTTAGGTGGACCACTCCCTGCAACGCCTATGTGAGATGGTAATCACTCAGGGCAGCCCCTTCATTCGTCCGCCTATTCCGAAAAACCCCCACAAGCCCCAAAAATCGTCGAGTCAGCCTTCCGCGCTTGACGATCCTTGATGAGTGTCAATTAGTCGCCAGGGTCTGAGGTTATGAATCATGAGTAGGAGGCTGGTAGCCGCGGCAAGCTGGGCAATCCCACTCCTGCTCTGCCTCGTGGGGTGTCACTCGGTTCACCGTCAAACTTCAATGGAGCCTCCGGGCGTTTCCTCGGGATCCGCTGCTTTGACGGTAACTCCGCTCGTGGCCCGCGGCGAGATTGAGTCCGATCTCACCCAACTGGCATCGTTCGAGGCGCTGGACCAAGCTCTGGCCCAGGAGCGAACTCCTAACCTCCCTTATCGGGCCCTGACCGAACGTGATTGCCAGTGCCTGGCCGTGCAAGCCTCAAGCACCGCGAACATGCTCGACCAAAAAGCGAGCCGTTCCATTGAACAGGCGGAACTGACGGGTCACCACCATAATGAGGTCAGTCGTACGGCGATCGTCAAGGAAGGGCTCTTGCGCGATGCCGCGCTCGAACTCCGAAACCGAGCAGCTGGCGACGCTCTCGAAATCTTCTATCGCCTGACGGAGGCCGAAGGGAAGCGAGACGTTCTGGTCATGAGTCTCGCTCAGCTTGACGAAGCGATTGAGGAAGGGAAGCAACTCGAAGTCCGAGGCTTTCCACGTAGCGAAACATTCGACAATCTCCGCGATCAGCACCGAACCAGCCTGGACGCCCAGGTCGAGCTCGATCTCCTCATCGAGCGGCTGAACTCCGAGCTTCGCCAACGGCTGAACCTGGGTCCACAGGACGAGCATTGGCGGACCTGGCCAGTCGCCGACCTGAGCGTGGTTCCCGAGCCAATTGATCCGGAAGGGGCCGTCGCCTTGGCTCTCGAAAAACGTTCGGAGCTCATCACGCTTCGCAGGCTCGGCGGATCAATCGACCCAAAGACCGCCTCCATGATTCGGACGCTGATGGGGCAATACCACGCGCTCCTGGAACTTTCCAGCCGCGACGAAATCACGGCCTGGAAGCTTCTGGCCCGGCTCCTCAGGACTCCTCGAGCCAGCAAGGAAGAGCTTCACGACCTTCAACGCGAGATTCAGGCGTTGCGCGGAGAACGCGAGCGTGCCATTACCGAGCAAATCCGACAAGATTTGGAAACCCTCTCGGCACGGCTTCGCCAGGTCGCCATAGCCCGTGAAGAAGTCGACGCGCACAACCGGGATCTGGTCGAATTCGAGGCCAGATCAGCGCGTGGAATACAAACCTTTCCCAAGCTCACGCTCACCCGGTTGAAATCACTCGAGGCCAAGGGGCGGCTAATTGAAAAGGTCATGAGCTGGAGAATCGCCCGTATTCGTCTCTCTGAACATCAAGGAATGCTCACGGTCGGCTGTGGCCCCGTGGCGTGCCTGATTCCCAACGTTCAAACCGAAATCAGGTAAGCCGGCGACCACGCTTCACAACCATACACGATTTTAATCATGACAAATTTATGCCATCAACTCAAAACATGGAGGGAGCCTGATAGACACGCCGGACTTGCTCCTTGAACGGAGGGCTGGCCTCGGTGGCGGCATGAAAATCTTCTTTCCCAAGCACGTAAACTTCGACCGGACCGATCGCCCTGACGGTCGCTGAACGAGGCTGGTCGAGAAGAAGGGCAACTTCGCCGAAAAAATCCCCCTTGCCCAGGGTTCGAACTCGCTCCTGCGCCGAATCTGCTCCGACAACGACCTCGACCGTCCCTTCCTTGATCAGGTAGAACTTGTCGCCGCGCTCCCCCTGCGAGACGATCGGTTCCCCTTCCAGAAACGCCTCGCGGGTCATCTTGTCGGCCACTTCCCGCAGCTCTTCGGGGGTGAGGTTCGCGAACACATCACACTGCTTCAAGAATTCACAAATTTCAATTGCCTGTTTAATATTAATATCAGAGATAATGCGTCCTGCTTCCATCGTGACAATCCGGTCGGCGATATCAAGAATCTGTGGGTCATGTGTCACGAGCATGATGGTGCAACCGTTGGTCTTCGCGTGCTCCTTGATCAGGGTCGCAACGACACGTCCATTTTCTTCGTCGAGTGACGCGGTCGGTTCATCGGCAAGGATCAACTCGGGCCGATTGACCATCGCCCGGGCGATCGCGACCCGCTGGCGCTGACCACCTGAAAGAGCGTTCGGCTTGTTATCGCATCGTTCGTGCAGGCCGAGCAAGGCGAGTAGGCTTCGGGGGAGGTCGTTCTTGAAAGGCTCGTTCGCCAAGAGCTCTTGGATCCGCCTTCGGTCCGCGACGAACGCTCGCAGGCCGGCCCGCTTGGCCTCCAGCTTCTTGCCACGAAGCCGCTCTGACTCGCCCTGGCCCAACTCCAGACGCTGAAGACGGGTCTCGAAGAGTTCGCGAATCGACTTGTCCCAGGCCCGTACCTCGTCGAGTTGCGCCTGGTGCAAGGGCCCGCTGGTCACGTCCTGGCCAAGTGCGACGTTGCGGCTGGCGGTCAACGACTCGAACAGGTTGTGCCGCTGAAAAATGAATCCGATCCTACGCCGTACATCGACCAGTTCTCGGCGATTCAATGAACCGAGGTCGCGTCCAAGCACTTCGAGCCGACCGTGCTGTACTTGTCTCAAGGCGCCGATCAGGGTGAGAAGGGTGGTTTTACCCGCCCCCGCCCGCCCAACCATGATCACGATCTCGCCACGCTTCAAAGCGAGGTGATTCCCGTGCAATATCTTGATCGGCTCGGCCCCGGCCCGAGGAAAGTAGTGATCAACGTTCGTAACACATACCGAGTATTCGGCACTCATCAGAACAGCCCCGCCGGGTCGGCCGAAAGAAGTTTCCGCATCGCGAATAAGCCTGAACCCAGGCACATGAGTATCGTGAGACCCAGAATTCCGAGACCTCTGACCAGACTCAGATTCATGAGCAACCCCGTATAGATCGCCACGACCTTGTAGAGTACCAGACTCACGAAAAGGCCAGGAACGAAGCCCAAGAATGCGAGAAAAAGGGCTTCGGCCATAACGACCGCGACCAGGTAAGTGTTGGCATATCCCATGGCCTTCAGCGTGGCGTATTCCGACAGGTGGTCGGCGATGTCGCTGGAGAGAATTTGGTAGCAGATCACTCCCCCCACCACCAGGCCAAGCACTGCTCCCACGAAGAAGATGGCTCCAATGGGTGTCCGGTCTTTCCAGAACTCATGTTCACGATTTTGAAACTCGCTTTTCGTTAAGACACGGACCCCCCTGGACTGAAACCGCTTATCTAGCCAACCTCGCACAACCTTCGGATTCGCGCCAGGTGTCAGACGTATCAACCCAAGCTCAACCGACCGTAGCTCGGGCGTTCGCTGGCGCCAGTCAGGAAAATACCTCAGAAAGTTATGATCAGTCATGATCATATTTCCATCATTAACCAGGTCGACACCAAGGTGGAAGGTGCCCACGATACGCACCGGGCGCTGAGCGAGCGTCACCGTGCTCCCAGGCTGAACCGTGCCGATCGCCTTGTTCGACTTGGAGTCGTAAAGGGCGGTTTCCGGGCTTGCCAGTTCAGGGATGGCTTCATCAACCTCGGGGATCAAGAAAACATGATCGCGCGGGTTAAATGCGAGGACTCTGATTTTTCGAGCGAGCGGCCTTCGGCTCGATACTCGGCTCGCTCGAGATGAGCCGGTTGTTGGCTGAGCTTGCGGGTGTCTTAGATTCGAGAAGCGTGTTTCGATGTAGAGTGGGCACGCCTCCTCCACTTCGCGATACATGAGGAGGTCTTGCAAAATGCGTCGGTTGAAAGGGGCGCTTGAAGCCAGCGTGTTCTTGTGCTGGCTTACGACCACCAGGTCGGTGTCGAGGAGTCGAATCACTTCCACCATGCTGTCGAGCAAGGCGAATCGAAAGCCAAGTTCCATCGCCATCAACACCACGGCGAACGCGACTCCGGCCAGAGATACAGCCAACCTGCGCCGATCGTGGAGCAGGTTTCGCCAGGCCAAACTCACCATCCGGCTTATCGTCATGCGAACAGTTCGGCGGGATCCGCCTTCCTCACCTTCCCAACCGCGAGCAATGCGGAGATCATGCAAATCAACACGGAAGCAATATAGACGAGGCCCGCGTCATTCCAGGTCAACCCCACGGGCATTCGAGTCCAGAGGCTTACCCCTTTCTCCAGAATCGCGGCGATGATCAGGCCCGGTACGTAGCCAGCGTGCGAGAGCACAAGCGCCTGTCGAATGACCAGGCCCGAGACAGTTCGGTCGGGATATCCCATCGCCTTGAGCGTGGCGAACTCACTGAAACGTTTCGTGATATCGCTTGAGAGAATCTGATAAACAAAGACCACACCCACTGCGCATGCCACCCCTATTCCCAGCCCAAAGATGATCCCAACCGGCTTTTCCTTGGTCCAGAACTGTTCCTCCTGCTCGAGGACCTCCGCGCGTGTGAGGACTTGCACGTCCTCACCGGTTAGCAGAACTTCCATCGCCTCCGCCACTTGATCCACGTTGGCCGAAGGTTCGAGTTGAACCAAGCCGAGGCTCACATCTCTGGACGATCGCCCACCGAAGTGGCGGCGGAAGTTCGCGTCGTCCACCAGCAGGGCCCCATCCGCGCCGAAGCCGATTGAGAGATCAAAAGCACCGATCACTTCAACTTCTTGCTGGCCTAAAATCGCTTTCGCCGGTTCATGGTCCTTCGCCCCCTTCGTCTCATCGCCAGCGCAGGGGTCGAGTTGCTCCATGGGTCCGAAATCAGGGTGGGAGTCTCGATCGATCAGCACCGTGCCAGGCCGCCTTAACAGGGCAAGGTCACCTGGTTTCCTCACCTCCAGGCAGGTTCCGCCCGGAATCGGCCGCATGAGTCGGAGATTCAGCCCGTGGAACGCTTCCGCGCGAAAGGGTTGGGCGGCCAGGTCATATCCGATTACGAAGATGGGTCGCAGGGCGACCTCATCAGTCGCGCCCTGCCCTTCCGAGGCGGACCGTGACCAGGTGTTAAACCCCACATGAAGCGCCAAGGTGTCTTTAACTCCCTCGAGCGATCGTGCCTGATCCAATCGGATTCGAGGGAATGTCCCTGTATCATAAAAATAGAGATAGGTTGGTGAAACCAGCAGGAGGTCGAAATCGAGCTTCTCGAGCAGGGTGGTCGCGGTGGTCCGGACCGCGCCGAGGAACCCGAGTTGCATGAACATTAAAATTGCCGCGAAGACAACACCGAGGATCGCGACGGAGGTCCGCCTTGCGTCGTGGATCAGGGTATACCAGACCAGGGGGATACGAACGCGCCGGGGCGACCGAGACAATGACGCAGCCTGATCAGCATGGGACAGACTCACGGCTTCGAGCCCGCGGGTGAGAGGGCGTCCTCCGTTCCCAGATCGATCTTCACGTCGACCTGAAGGTTGGTGCGGTCGCGGAGTTCCTCGCAAGGCTCGTCGAGCTTGATCTTGACCTCAACCACGCGAGCGTAGGCGGCCGCGGTCGGATCGAGGCCAAGAATGTCATTCTTCGCGACCAGCAACCCCCAGGACTCCACGACGCCCGTTGCGCCTCGGCGAGCGAGTCGAGAGTAAATCGTGGCCTTCTGCCCCTTGCGAACCAGGGGAATTTGCTCCTCATCCACCTCGGCGACCACATACATTCGGCTCGTGTCGCCAATCCAAAAGACGGGGCCGGGTCCGGCCGATTCCCCCTCCTTCACCAGAATTGAAAGCACGCGCCCCGCGCAAGGTGCTCGAATTATGGTTTGTGCAAGTTGGAGCTCGGCGAGCTTTCGTTGCTGCTTCAAGGATGCGATCGGCAAGGCTCGAACCACGCGATTTGAGGCGGCTTTCGCCTTCTTGAGTTGAAGGTCAAGTTTTTCTCGTTTGGAACCGAGCTCCAACTCGAACGATTGCATCCGCTCGCGTGCGACGGCCAGTGCGGCTCGGTCCTGACTCGCCACAAGGCCCTGGCGTTCCATCTCCTGTTCAGAAACGCTGTGCCGTTTCTGGTCGTGGAGAGCGAGCAGGTTCTCGTGATCCTTGGTGGAGAGCTTGGCCTTCTGAGCCAAAAGCTCGAGATTCGATTTGAGTTCAATGCGTTCCCGGTTCTCCAACCGATCCAGTTCCTGCCGTTCGAGGCTCGCTTCCTGATCCAGTATAACGAGGTAGTCCTGTTCCGCCGCGGCCTGGGCTTGGGCTTCCGCAAGTTGGGCCTCGATCAAGGCGACCTGCGCCGCTCGCTCCGCATTTCCCTCTACGATCGCCAGGTTTTCACCTTTCACAACCGTCTGGCCAGGACTCACCTGAAGCTCGGCGACCCGGGTCCCCACGGGAGCCGCGACGTCAATGAGTCCGCCCGCTGGCTCGACACGCCCCAGCGCTCGAATTGAGCCGAGCGAAGCCTGCCCTTCCGACTCCCCCTGACTTGTGCCTGTCGATGCGGAATCCTTCGATCGATCCGCGTTCCCTTCCCATGGATCGAGGGGCGCGAACGCCTCCGTACCTCCCCACCCCTTCATGACCGCGGGGCCGACAAGCGACCCTGTGACAAGGCCGAGCGATCCCACGATGAGAAACCCAATCACTGTTCTCATCCGCGCATGTCCCAACGGGGGTTCGATACTCAAGACGTCCGCCGATGGTGGCCTCGTCGCCCTATAATAAAGGATTGTCCAACGCAACGACATCAAGGGCCGTGGAGTTTGTCGAGTCAAGGCAATCCCTTCATGGCATCTCCCTTGAAATGATGAGAGGGGTGTGGCCGACGAGCAAGGAGAGTCTCGGGAAACCTGATCCGTGACCATTCGTCAAGTGGAAGCCCATCTCGCTTCCACACTATTGCCCAGGATCGGGCCAACCCGCACAACATCGACGCTCCCAACATTCAGCATAACATGAGAATCACCCTTTTAAAATTCTCATGCTTAATCGAGAAGCGGCACGTATTCTAAACTCGGATTCGTCGACCTAACTTGTTTGCCAGGTTTTAAACGTGGCTGGAATTGCGCTTCTCGTTCTCAGATCGGCCAAAATGCCTGGAGCGGCGTTGCGAGGGCTCCTGCTCTCGGTGAATAATGGAAGTCGTGGGTGAAGTCGCAACCACCCCGACGCGAAGATTGGAGAACGTCTTCTTGGCCTAGGCGGACTTTCAGCCAATTTCAAAACCTTTGTGCCCTTTGCTCTTGCATCGTCCGAAGTCGGCGTGGGCAAAGGGAGCCGAATTCCAAAGTGATGCCAAGAAACCCTCAACGGGCTCGGCGCCCTGTCTTACTGATCGCATCCTCCCACAATGGACCGGGTCGGAACGAGTCACGGCTCGGAAGCTTCCGACCCGACCCCAACCCCTTAAGCGTATGTTGAGGCTCGTTCGGCATGGAGAATCCGACGAACCGCGAAAACGAGGCGACGTTGGACCACTCAACGTTCCATCCCGGTTCGCGAGAATCCATGGCCGACCAGGATCCGGAGACCCTGGACCAGAACCAGGCTACCCCCGATCGAACGCCTCGTGCCGCCACAGACGATCCCACCGATGCCGCGACGATCTCGGGCATGGAGGACGACACCCAGGCGCTGACCGTCTCGACCGAGCGCCAGGCCAGCCAGCGGAGCCAGGGGCTTCCGCAGGTTCCCCACTATGAAATCTTGAAATTTCTTGGCTCCGGCACCTTTGGCCAGGTCTGGCTTGCACGCGATCGTCGGACCAAAATTGAAGTGGCCATCAAGTTTTTCGTGCATGGGTCGGGGGGGCGTTGGGGACAGCTTCAGTCGGAGGTCCAGCAGCTTGCCGACCTGAACGCCGACCCGGGCATCGTGCAGTTGATTGACGTCGAGCCCGACGCGAGTCCCCCTTACTACGTGATGGATTTCGTGGAGAATGGCTCGCTGGCCCAAAAGCTGGAAGCGGGCCCCCTGCCCGTTGGCGAGGCTCTCGAAATCTTCCGCCAGATCGCCGAGGCCCTGGCCTACGTTCATGCCAAGGGGATTCGGCATTGCGACCTGAAGCCAAGCAACATCTTGCTCGACATTCGAGGCCGGGCTCGGATCGCCGACTTTGGGCAAGCCCAACTCTCAAGTGACGCGTCCCCCGCCCTCGGCACGTTCTTCTACATGGCTCCCGAGCAGGCGAACCTCGACAACCAGATCGCCGATACACGCTGGGACGTCTACGCGCTGGGGGCGATTCTTTATTCGATGCTCACTGGCGCTCCCCCTGGGGAAGATCGTTCGGTACGCGAAGAAATTCGAGGCACCCAGAACCTCTCGCACCGCCTGAAGCGTTACCGCGAGTGGGTCGTGCAGTCCCCCGCCCCGCGCAATCATCGCGCCGTGCCAGGCATGGACCGTTATCTGGCGTCAATCATCGAGCGTTGTCTCGAGCTCAATCCCGAGCGCCGGCTTCGGGACGCTGGCGCGGTGCTTCAGGCCCTCGAGCGCAGAAGGCAGGCGATCCGCCAGCGTGCCATGCTCGGCTTCGGCCTGATCGCCCCCTTGGTCGTGATGCTCGCACTCGCGGGCTTGACCCTTTGGGGCGCTGATGGTGCAATTCAAAGGTCGCGTCGCGCCATGATCGAACAACTGGCCGGGAGCGACGCCGTGAGCGCCCGGCTGGCGGCCCTGGTCGTGGAAGAAGAGATTTTTGGCCGCCTCGAGCTCCTGAAACAACGCGTGACCGACCCAAAGCTGATCGATCTCTTACGTGCCAAGAACCAACTTGGCCTGCGCCAACTCATGGCGGATTATGGAGCGACCGCCCAATCCGACCGGATCAAGGTAATGCGCTGGACCATCGCCGACCACCTTGGCACAACCCAGGCCAACTACCCCTGGGAGGCGTCCGTCTGTAACAAGAACTGGGCCTGGCGCGACTGGTTCAACGGCCAGGGGGACCATCACCACGAGAAGGATCGGCCCTTTCCTCCGATCGACGAGCCTCATATCTCCCAGCCCTTCGTCGGTAAGACCAACCAACGGTCCAAAGGGCTTGTTCTCTCCGCCCCGGTCTTCGAGCCCTCCAAAGACGAGCAAGAAGCCGAGCCTCGGGTTCTGGGCGTCCTGGCCATGACAATCGAGTTAGAGAAGATCGAGAACTGGCTCAACAGCGTGCAACTGAACGATGGATTTAGCGTCCTCATCGATAGTCGCTATCATTGCCTGATCCACAAAGAAGCGGACCACATTCAACCTCGTCTCGACCAGAACCCTCCAACCTGGCCCTGCCCCACGTATGAAGCCATGATCAAAAAAGGGCGGTCGGACACAGAGTTGTCCTTCAAAGACCCGGTTGACGGTAAAATATATCTGGCAGGCTACGCGGCGATGCCCCGGATTGGCTGGGGAGTCGTCGTGCAGCACGACCGAGACCGATTACTAGCCCAGGTTGCCGAGGACACCTATTACGTGATGAAGGCCGGTCAGGTGGGATTCATTGCGGCGGGTGTCTTGATCTCGGCCCTCTGGGGATGGCAATTCTGGACGTTGCGAAAGGTGCAACGAATCGCCGATGCCTGATCTCGTGGTGCGCGGAAGCGACTCGAACAACCAGTGGCGAAAGCCGCTCAAGAAGGGGACGATCACGCTTGGGCGAAGCGCGAGCCGGAGCGACTGGAACGTCCCCTGGGATCCCTTGATTTCCAAGGTCCACGCCACGCTGGAATGGAACAACCACCAGCTCAACGTACGTCGGATCGATGGGGCCAAGAATGCCATCTTCGTGCAAGGCGAGCCGCGCGATGAGTTCTCGATCGGCGTGGGAGGCACCTTCGTCATCGGCCAGACTCTCTTTTTGGTCGAGAGCACGGAGCAAGGCACAGCGCCTGAGCTCCCCATCCCCTATTCCGAGCTCACTTGCAGCCGGCGCGAGCTGGAAGAGTATCGGTATTCCGACGCTCAGGAACGTCTTGAGGTGCTGGCCGCTCTCCCCGCCTTCATCCGCGACTCGCCCGGAGACAGCGACCTGGAAAAAAGGGTCATCGACGTCCTCTTGAAAGGGATTCCACGCGCCGACCTGGCCTCGGTGGTCCGCTGGAGCCTAAACTCGACCTCGGGCGAGCCGGTCGTCGAGGTGCGAAACTACCGAAAAAGCCCCATCCAGGAGGGCGACGGAGAGTTTCGACCCAGCCGCCGGCTAGTCGGGGATGCTGTCCTACGCCGGCGACAGAGCGTGGTGCACATCTGGCAAAGCGGGGACCTCCGGAAGGACTTCACTCTCAACAATGACTTCGACTGGTCTTTGTGTGTCCCACTTCCCGACGATCCGGAACCCGGCTGGGCCCTCTATCTCTCCGGTCGCCTTCCCACACTCAGGAACGAGACCACACCTCCCGAGCGCAACCCTGTGCTCGTGAGTGATCTAAAATTCGCCGAGCTCGTGGCCGACGTCTTCGGCGCCTTCCGCCAGGTACGCGACCTGCAGCATCGCCAGGCTCGCCTGAGTCGATTTCTCTCCAGGCAGGTGCTCGCGGCCCTCAGCGGGCAGGACATGGACGAGGTGCTCAAGCCCCGGGAAGCTGAGGTCACCGTCCTGTTTTGCGACCTGCGAGCCTCGTCGAAGTTGGCGGAAGAAGGGAGGCATGACCTGCAACGGACCTGGGACCAGGTCAACCAGGCCCTCGGAATCATCACCAGTGCAATCTGCGACCAGGACGGCGTGATCGGCGACTTCCAGGGAGATGCCGCCATGGGATTCTGGGGGTGGCCGCTCGGCTCGGGCGATCAGATTGAACGGGCCGGTCGAGCCGCCTTGGCGATCCGCCGCCGCTTCGCACACCTGGCACAGCAACGCGATCACCCCCTGGCAGGCATGGCGTGCGGTATCGGCATCGCCCACGGCCCCGCCATCGCCGGCCGGCTCGGTACGTACGACCAGTTCAAGGTGGGCGTCTTCGGCCCGGTCGTCAACCTCGCGGCCCGGCTCGAGTCAATGACCAAGCAATTCCAGGTATCCATCCTGGTTGATGAAGGAGTCGCCGAACGCCTTGGCCAACCACGTCAAACTCACTGGGTCCGCTGCCGCCGCCTCGCCCGCGTCCGCCCGCAAGGGATGTCCATCCCCTTGGTCGTGAGCGAGCTGATGCCTCCCGCCGTCGAACTGGGCGCTCTCTCCGACCGGCATTGTCGGGACTTCGAGGCCGCTCTCTCCGCCTTCCTCGCCAGCCGCTGGGACGACGCTCAACGGCTTCTCGACCGTCTCCCCCAGGATGGCGCGGGTGAATTCCTCAAGCGGTTCATGGATCAGACCCCCACTCTACCCAGCGAGGACTGGGATGGAGTCATCGCACTCCAGTCCAAATGACTCGTCGCATCGAGAAGCCGACCCAACTTGTCCGTTATGATTTCCTATTTTTGCCTCGTTGGACATTGACGCTTCGCCTGGACCCAGCCGCCTCGAGCAATTCGACCAGGTCTTGATGACCTTTGTCGGTAGCATGCCATAGTGCGTTACAACCGAACCAATCCTCGGCGTTGAGCTCCGCCCCTCGATCCAGAAGCCGTTGGACAACCTCGACCTGACCGGCCCGAGCCGCCCAGAGTAATGGTCTCTGTCCCAGGTCATCCATCGCTTCGATATTGGCTCCTCGGTCGAGAAGCAGGTCCACGATCTCTAAATAGCCGATCCCCGCGGCGATCTGGAGTAGAGACCCCTCGTAGGTCCCTTCTCCCGTATCAACGCATTCTCCCTCGTCGAGGCGCGTACGAGCGAGTTCCAGGTCGTTCAACAACACCGCCTCTCGAAGTCGATAGCATCCTCCCGCCGCGAGAAGGAGTTCCAGCGGTTGGGAATCTGGCCGAGACACCCGCCAATAACACTCCCAGGTCCGAGAGAAAATCACCGCGTATGTCATCGCCGTATGGCCGAGGGTGTTCTCAAGAGAGAGGTTGGCGCCATGCTCGAGCAAGAGCCGGACCATTTCGACCTGACAATTCCGTACGGCCACCATCAGGGCCGTTGTTCTGGTACGGTTACGTTCCACGTCAACGTTCATGCCGCACTGGAGCTGTTCGATTACAAATTCCGTATTACCAAGCTCCACGGCTTTAAACCAGGCATCTAACTTCCGTTCCGGATCAGGCAGCTCGCTTACAAGATAACCACTCATATTTTCAATTACCTCGAATTTCAAAACCAACCAATTCACACCAATGAAACTCCGTGATTTTTGATCGATACGGTAAAAGCTTCTGGATTCTCCCGGTATCAGGAGAATGATCGATCTCCCTGATGATGGGTTCGATCATCGCATTGAACTTGCCTCTAAAACAAGGCGTCAGGTGGACTGGTACAGGAAGCGAATCCTGTTGTTCGAACCGATACGAACCCACACGGAAGTCTGGGTGTCAAGCATGCGATCGAGACAAAACACCGATAAGTAATGGGTTGGGCTCATGGAAGTCGTGGTATTGGTCGGGCTGCAAGGCTCGGGTAAGAGCACATTCTACCGGTCCAAGTTTGCCTCGACGCATACCCTGGTCAGCAAGGACCGATTCCCTAACAATCGGCGGCCCGCCCGAAGACAGGCTCAACTGATCGAGGAAGCTCTGAGTGAAGGTCGCTCGGTTGTGGTGGATAACACCAACCCAACAGTCGAAGACCGGGCCGCGATCGTGTCGATCGCTCGGGCGTTCGGAGCAAGGTTGACCGCGTATTATTTCAGCGCTCCGATCCAGGATTGCCTCGTAAGAAACCGCCAACGGACGGGAAAATCCCTTGTGCCCGACGCAGCCATTTTCATCACCCAGAAGCGATTGCAACCCCCAACTCTAGCGGAAGGGTTCGCCCAGATCTGGCAGGTGAACGTGGACCTGGACCTCAACGGTGCCGTAACCGTCGAAGTGCGGGCTGAACCAGGTGCATCATGAAATCTTCAAGTTTCGAAAAGCGGATGCGACTAGGAGAATCCTTCCATAACCTTCGTCTGCTTCCGCGGGCCTGGGTTATCTTGCGAGTCGACGGACACGGGTTCAGCCGATTTACGTATCAACGCTTCGAAAAACCATTCGATCCGCGGTTTCATAACTTCATGATCCATACGTCTCAGCAGTTACTGGAGCGATTCCACGGACTCTACGCCTACACCGAGAGTGACGAAATCTCGATACTCTTACCAAGGAACTGGGACCAGTTCGATCGCTCACTTGAAAAAGCGTGTAGCCTCTCGTCGGCCCTGGCCAGCTCGGTCTTCACGCTCGCCTGCGGCGCGGCAGTCCAGTTCGACAGTCGGGCCTGGGTTGGAGCGAGGGACGAGGATGTGGTCGATTACTTCCGGTGGAGGCAGACGGACGCGACCCGTTGCGCATTGAATGGTTGGTGCTACTGGACCCTTCGGAAATCGGGGATGAGCATTCCCCAGGCCACGGCAACCTTGCATGGGAAATCGGTCGGTTTCAAAAATGAGCTTCTCTATCAGCATGGGATCAACTTCAATGAGGTCCCACTCTGGCAGCGTCGGGGGACGGGGCTTTACTGGGAACGTTTCGAGAAGGAGGGATTCGACCCAATCCACAACCTGATCGTCAAAACCTCCCGGCGGCGTATCCGAATTCATCGCGAATTGCCGATCAAGCTCGATTATGCGCGGTTACTCGATCAGATCCTGATCGGTTCTAACGCGGTGGAGCAAGGGAAGTGATCAAATTTGCACGCACCATCTTGATTTGACGCACATCCACTTAAGGCAATTGGATCATCGCAAGTCCAGCACCGCTGGCAACCGAAACGGCCCAGGCCCCTGATGGAATGGACCATCTCACTTGCCGACCGAATTCAACGTGGCGGGCTTCTCATTCCGCCAAACGGCCCCCTTGGAGTGCCCCCCTCGCTTGACGCACAGTTTTGTTTGATAGCGTGGGTACAGCCCACCGGCAGGAATCCAGGGTGACATCCACGAGCCCGACGGTTTCTGGCCGATGTCACTCCGCTCCTGGCATCGGCTTCGGTGCGGTGGGCAGTGCCCACCCCACGAATCAATGAAGTTAAATGCAAAGCAAAAGTGGAACCGATTTAATGACAACTGGCCCAATACGAGAGGACTTCAGGACCGGGCTAGACCGGCTGAATTCGCCTTCCAAACTCCCTGTCCCATTCGGGCGAAATCTGGTATGACCTCGCGATTGCCTACAACCCACGGCGTCGCGCCTGTGTTTGGAGGCTCAAACAGGCCGGGAGTGATCAGGAACGCTCTCCGCGCAAGGCTTGACAAGGAGGTTCGAGATGCCAGGGCGAGCTCGCTCTGCCTGGGTCTTCGTCGCGGCCCTCGCCGCCTCGATCCCGGCACAGGCTGATGATCTGGGTAAGTTCCTTGAAAACACGGCCCGTAGCCAGCTACGCGAAGCGTTCAACCCCAGGAATATCGGCCGGGTGATTCCTCCAGGAACCCCTTTCTCTCCCGCTCCCGCTCCCTCTTCCCCAGCCCAGCCCCAGGCGACCGCTCCAACTCTGGTTCCGACCAACCCGCAAGTTCCCACGCGCCCGAGCTTCCCCAACCCCTTCCAGGCTCCTCAGGCTGCCGCCCCTCGCTCAGCGCCCGGGGCCGGTTCCACAAGTTCCAATGGGGAGCCGGTCGTGGCGAAAACCGCCGATGGCTGGTCCCTCGTGGCGGTTCACTACCGCCCCAGCGGTGCGCCTCGGCCGGGCGCGATGCCTGTGATTCTGTGTCATGGGCTGACCTACAACTCCCAGTTCTGGGACCTCGACCCGTCCTGTAGCTTCGCCCAGTATCTCGCCCAGAACGGGTTCGACGTGTGGGCGGTGAACCTTCGAGGAAGCGGGCTCAGCCACAAGTGGGTCTGGAACCTGGAAGATGCTCCCGCCAGCCTGATCGGCTCGGCACTCCGGCGCCTTAACCCCGGCCAGGTAGGCCCGTCGGGCTTCTCCACGCTCGACCCCAAGTATGCCAACTGGACGATGGATCACCACATCGCCTACGACGTCCCCACGTTCGTCAACCTCGTCAGGCGCCATACGGGTGCACCCGAGGTCGCCTGGGTCGGCCACTCGATGGGGGGAATCGTTGCGCTGGCATTCCTTTCCCGATACCAAAATCCAGGAATCGGCCGTTTGGTCACGGTGGGTAGCCAGGTCACCATGCCCGAAGGCCAAGTTGTCACTCAGTTCCTTACCGAGTTGGTCACCGATCGCCAGCTTCAACTCGCCGGACGAATCACGGGCAAGCAGGTGATGGACCAGACCCGGACGACCGTGAACAACCTGTTCTTCAACCAGACCAACGTCAACCCGAAGATTTACGAGGCGCTGACCAGTTGGGCCACCGACATCCCCTCGATCGGCCTGATGCAGCAGTACCTGCTTCTTTCCAAAAAAGGAGAGCTGCTCGACTCCAAGGGGCAGTTCAGCTATGCCCGGGCCATGGGCAACGTCAAGATCCCCATCTTCATCAGTTGCGGCGAGGAAGACAGCTTCGCCCCTCCCAAGGTTCAGCGCTATCTTTTCCAACACGTGGGATCAACCGATAAAACTCTCTACATTTTCGGCCGATCCCACGGCCACACGGTCAACGCCGGGCACGACGACGCCCTCGTCGGCCTGAACTCGCGTAACGAGTCGTACCCCATCATCGCCCGTTGGCTCCTCGGCACTCCCCCGCGGGCCCAGCAGGCCGCCCAAGCTCCTCCCCAGGTGCCCACCCGTTAATTCAACGCCGAATGGCTGGCTTTCGGATCCCTTCCCCCTTCCTCATGTACTTTTGTATGGTACATTGAGGCAGAGACCAGGAAGAGGGGGAAATCCGATCGATGCCACATCCGGGACAATCCATTCGAGGGCGAGGAACGGGAGATAACCCACCGAACCGGTTCGAGTCGAGCCGGTTAGAATACGACCCCGACGACGGCGACCTGGACGAAACGCCTTCCCCTCGCACACAGCTCCTGAAAGACTCAACCCGGACCATCATCGCGACGAACGACAGCCCCGATATCGGGTTCAACGCTAGCATCAACCCGTATCGTGGATGTGAACATGGTTGCATTTACTGCTATGCCAGACCATCGCACGAATACCTGGGGTTTTCGGCGGGGCTCGACTTTGAGACGAAAATCATGGTCAAGGAGAAGGCTCCCGAGCTCCTCCGTCAGACACTCTCCCGTGCGAATTGGTCGCCCCAGCCCGTCGCCTTGAGTGGCGTGACCGACGCCTACCAGCCGATCGAACGCCACTTACGCCTGACCAGGCGATGCCTCGAGATTCTCCACGACTTCCTCAACCCGGTGGTGGTCATTACCAAGAATCGCCTCGTGGCGCGTGACGCGGACCTGCTGGCGGACCTGGCCCAGTATCAGGCGTCGGCGGTCTTCCTCTCCGTGACCACCTTGGATGCGTCGCTGGCGCGGATCCTTGAGCCTCGGGCGTCGAGTCCGGAGTTCCGGCTCGATGCGATCCGCCGACTCGCCTCGGCTGGCGTGCCCGTGGGGGTGCTGGTCGCGCCTGTGATCCCCGGACTCACCGACCACGAGCTTCCTTCGATCATCGCCTCGGCCGCGAGCGCGGGGGCTCAGTTCGCTGGCTTCACTCCGATCCGCCTTCCTTATGGGGTCGCCCCTCTGTTCGAGGACTGGCTGGAACGACACCTGCCCGCACGCAAGGAGAAGGTCCTGCACCGAATCCGCGAGATCCGAGGCGGCCGGCTGAACGACCCTGAGTTCGGCTCTCGGATGCGTGGACAGGGGGAATTCGCCGACCTGATCGCTCAGATGTTCGCGGTCGCCTGCCGCAAGGCCGGCCTGCTGGGACGAAGACCGAGCCTTTCGACCAGTTCCTTCCGCAAACCCGGCGCACGGCAGCTCTCGCTCTTTGAATGACGGGTAGCAAACCCACTCAAGGAGCCCTCACCTCGGCCCTCCTTCCTTTTCTCGACGAAATACTCCGCTCCCCTTCCCCCAAGCGCTTGGCCGGCTATCATTACCCCTGACCTGAAGGGAACCATGGAGGGAAAGCCTGATGCCGGCAAATATTTATCACATCAACATCGGATCGCTCATTACGGCCGACTCCATCCATGTACCATGTCACGGCCTCTTGCTCGAGTTGGGGAAGGAACTCGTCCTTGTCGATTCAGGAATTGGGTTGCTCGATGTTCAGAATCCAACCGAGCGGATTGGAACAGAGCTCATCAATCTGGCGGGCTTCCAGTTCAACGAGGAAGATACAGCCGTTCGGCGCATTGAAGAACTGGGGTATCAGCCCAGCGACGTCCGTCACATCATCTTGACGCATGGCGACCCGGACCATGCCGGAGGGCTTGCCGACTTCCCTCAGGCCACCGTTCATGTCGCGCAAGAGGAACTGGCCAACATCGAGAGCGGGAATGGGCGATACCGGCCCCCTCATTTCGCGCATCCGCCCCTATGGAAAACCTACGGGCCCTCCACCGAGCGATGGTTCGGGCTCGAGGCGCGTCCCATCTCGTTTGAGAGTGGCGACCGTGTGTTCCTGATCCCACTTTTCGGTCATACGAAGGGGCATAGCGGCGTGGCGATCCGCCTGGAAGACGGGTGGCTCCTGCACGCCGGTGACGCCTATTACCTCCAGGTGGAGTTGAAGCAAGACGACCACCCCGTCTCAATCCTGACGGCCCAGCGCGCCGACGACAATTCTCAACGGCTACACTCCCTCGAGGAATTGCGTCGAGTGCTAAGAGATCACGGCAGTGAGATCCAAGCATACTGCTATCATGAAAATTATGTTTTTACATCTCTTCCAAGTCATTCTTGAACGTCTACATGTCATTATTTTTGATGAGCTTGTCCACCCTGAACCCATTGGATCATTTTTTTAATCTCTTCACTTGCATTGACATGAACAAGCTTAATTTCAGGGTTATTGTTCGCGAAGACTCTGAAAATTTCATCTGCAAATGCTTGGCCAATAAAATCAACACCATTAAAATCGAGCAGGACTTCCTTGAACCTGTCAAATCGCGCCAGCACGCGTTTCGCCTGAGACCTTGAAATTAAATCCTCATTCCCGTACTTGGCTAGCTTCAGTGGCACATGAGTACGGGAAAACTCATAATTCCCAGCCTCTCCGCTAGAAAATTCGCCAAAGATTTTTGCAATGTCTCGTTTGGAGTCCAAATCAATCCCCATAAACACATAAGTTCCTGTTTCGACTCGATCCGCTTCAATGAGCCAGTCGTCTCCATGGTCATCATTATGAGCAAAGAACAGATGGCTTGACCGAATATAAAAGCTATCAAACATACGTGAAGTGAAAAAAATCCCTTGTCCCGTGTGCCTACTTGGATCGGTCGTCAGCTTCCCTTTCGCAAGCTCAAGAATTGCCTGACGATGATCGGCCAAATCGCATGCATTTTTGATCTTTTCGAAAATCCCAACACCATCGTCATGAATCAACATCCGTAGCCTAACCGTGTTTAGCGAAATAATAACAACAGCCCTTTCGCCTTCAGAATGATCGATGACGTTGTTAAATATTTCGGTAAAACCGTGGTGACAAATTCTCCGAACATTCTCATTTATACCTTCTAACTGTGGAGCAAACAACTCTCGCCAAACTTTGTCTTCGTCTTGATTCTCACTGATTCGGAGAACGACGGGCTGGTCCCGACTACTGGTCGGCAACCTGTAGACGCGGCTTTTCGTTTTGCCTTCAGCTTGAAGCTCTCCCTTGTCCAGTAAAATTTTGATGTGTCGGGTGATCGACGCTCTAGATACCTGGAAGTGCTCAGCCGTAACCGAGGCAATGTCCGTGGCATGGAGTTCAACATTCTTGAGAATGAACTGCCTAATTTCCTCACCACGTCCTCGCATCATCATCTCCCGTTGTTTTGTAATCAATCCTTTTTGGGATTATACGCAATCTCACGATTTTTTGCAACGTTCAAAATTAAGATTTGAAACAAAGCCATCGTCCCATGTTGCAAAACAGCAATTTCGTCGTCTAGAAGATGGAGGTCTGACCTTCCCCGTAGGGGTCGATAACCATCGGCCCGCTCCCGTTGACCAAGAATCCGGGCTGGTGCTATGATGCCTTGGTGTTTTGATTCCTGTGTGAATACTGGAGCAAGCCGTTCGTGCTTGCTCAAAGCCCAGCGCCGCATCGATGGGCCCAATCGGCGCACCTCCTATCCATGGCTGACGCACGACTCCGGCGGCAAATTGCCTTCATGGCCGCCCAGCTCATGTACCAGCGGCTTGAGACCGAATACTTCACCGCGAAACGAAAAGCCGCTCGCCAACTTGGCGTCGAGTATCGACATCGCCCCGCCGACCTCCCCTCCAATCGCGAGATCCGCGACCAGATCCAGGCCATGGCCCGGATGCACGAAGGGGAGAACCGACTCAAGCATCTGCTCGACATGCGCATCGAGGCACTCCGGTTGATGCGCAAGCTCACCCGGTTCCGTCCTCGACTCATCGGCAGCGTCTGGACCGGCCACGTCCGAAACGGTTCCGACATCGATATCCACCTGTTCTCCGACAGCCTTTCCCTGGTGACCGACACTCTCCAGGAATACTCCCTGGACTATGAAGTTGAGCGAAAACGGATCGTTAAGCATGGTGAAGAACGACTTTTCACCCATATTCATGTGGAGGATCGTTACCCCTACGAGCTGACGCTTTATCCTGAAGACAAGGCGCATTACGTCTTCAAGAGCTCGATCACCGGCCAGGCCATCGAGCGAGCGTCCATCGCCCAACTGGAAGCGTTTCTCCTATCAGAGAATCCAGGGATCGACCTGGACGAGGAAGTGGAGCGCGTTGAGGATCATGTCGATCGTTTCGAGCTCTACCGAATGCTGCTCGCCCCTCTGGAAGGGGTGAAACAGAGTCCCAGGCACCACCCGGAAGGGGATGCCCTCTACCATAGCCTCCAGGTCTTCGAACTGGCCCGGCTGGAGCGATCCTACGACGAGGAGTTTCTGCTCGCGGCGCTCCTGCACGACGTGGGGAAAGCGATTGACCCGCACGACCACGTGGAGGCAGCACTCCAGGCGCTGGAGGGGACGATCACGGAGCGAACCGAGACCTTGATCGCCCATCACATGGATGCCCTGGCCTATCGTAACGGGACGCTCGGCGCCCGTAAGAGCGTTCGGCTCCGGCAGCTAGAGGACTTCGACGACCTCATGCTCCTGCGCGAGTTGGACAGCCGAGGCCGCCAGCCAGGAGCCGACGTTTGCGAGTTGTCCGAAGCTCTCGACTTTATCCGAGAACTCGCGGCCGAGGATGACCTCGACCCTTGATCTGTTAAAAACTTAACCAATCGTTCAGTCAATTTATCCTTCCCGATCGACCTCGCCGGGGTCGGTCGGGAGGGCGGGGCCTCGTCACCGGTCTGCTTCAACAGGTAGAGGCTGAAACCGCTTCCATTGACACCTATAGAACCTTGGCGACAACCAAGGTCCGGTCGTCCGTCGCGGGCTGTCCTTCGGTGAAAGCCTCGAGCGAGGTGAGGATGGCGTTGATCAGGCCTTCGGCGTCGAGGTGGCAATTCGCAACCGCCTCGTCCAGCCGGTCGGTCTCGAACATCTCACCTTTGCGGTTGGTGGCTTCCGTGATTCCGTCGGTATAGAAGACGATCTGGTCTCCCGGCCGGAGCGTTTGAACGGACTGCTCATATACGATGCCGGGAAAGACTCCGAGCGGAAAGCTGCCCACTCGGTCGAGCGAGAGGATCGACCCATCCTCGCATCTCTTGAGTCGAGGGGGGTTGTGCCCTGCGCTGGCGTAGGTCAAGGTTCGCTTGGCGGGGTCGAAGATTCCATAAAATGCCGTAACGAATGCCTCATTATTCGACGTATAACTTGTGGTCAATCGTTCATTGACATGATTGAGGAGCATTGCCGGCGGATCGGGGGCATTGGGCAAGGCATGGGCGATGCTATGGGTGATCGCCATCATCACGGCGGCGGGGGTTCCGTGTCCGCTCACGTCGGCGATCAGCAAGCCCCAGCGATTGTCGGAGAGGGGGAAAAAGTCGTAGTAGTCTCCGCCGGCCCATTGCGAGGTCTGATAGGACGTGGCGAGGCTTAAACCGGGGATCTTCGGTGTTGACTTCGGTAGCAGTGAGCGCTGGATGTCGGCGACCACCTTGAGCTCACGGTCCACAACATCGTAGGCCCGCCTTAACTCCTCGGCCAGCACGAGGTTCTGTGTGGCTCGTCCGAACAGGTTCCCCATCCAAACATGCTCGGGAAATTCCTCCCGATCGAAACCGTTGGGCACGGTGCGCATGAGCAAGGTCATGTTCAATGCGGTCCCACCGTCGTAGTGGGGAATGGCCATGACCGAGCGCTGGCCTTCGAGGTAGCTGTAGGCGGGGTCGTTTGGGTCCACCTCGAGGTTATCGAACAGCATAGGCTGTTCCCCGTAGATCAACTCACCGAGTAGCCCGCCCTGCAAGAGAGGGAGTTGATCCTTCTGCTTCCAGGGGTTGACCTCGGTAGTCCACTGGCTGGACCGGGTGATTCGATAGTGAGGCGCCTCGAGTCCCCGACGGCTGACCGCGACGAAGCGATC
>Ga0182745_1000917_pt1 | contig 29888 bp, 34 predicted proteins | sample eDN3rd30CKraftBY_FD_128523 | JGI IMG/M metagenome (GOLD analysis project Ga0182745, IMG submission 128523) | Enriched backyard soil microbial communities from Emeryville, California, USA - eDNA 3rd pass 30_C Kraft BY (version 2) (version 2) | ecosystem: Environmental > Terrestrial > Soil >... | reverse complement strand
TGACGCATCGCGGCCCGGACGATCGCGGCAGTTGGCTGGACCCCCAGGCGGGCGTGGGCCTGGGCCATCGGCGCCTGTCCATCATCGATTTGTCACCCGATGGGCACCAGCCCATGGTTTCGGCATCGCAGCGCTACCAGATCGTCTTCAACGGCGAGATCTACAACTACCGCGCGCTCAGCGCCGAGCTGGCCCAGTCGGGCCATCGCTTCCGCGGCCATTCGGACACCGAGGTGTTGCTGGCCGCCATCGAGAGCTGGGGCCTGGATCGAGCGCTGCGGCGTGCCAACGGCATGTTCGCCATTGCGCTGTGGGACCGGCAGGAGCGCGTGCTGCATCTGGCGCGCGACCGGATCGGGAAAAAGCCTTTGTTCTACGGCTGGTCCGATCGGGACCTGCTGTTCGGTTCCGAGCTCAAGGCACTATTGGCGCACCCACGATTTCAGCCGCGCGTGGATTCAGGCTCGCTGGCGCTGTTCCTCCGCCATGACTACGTACCGGCACCTTGGTGCATGTTGCAGGGAGTGTTCAAGGTGCTGCCGGGCACGGTGATTTCTTTCACGCCGGCGGATGTAGCGCGCGGAGCCGGCGGGTTCTCGCCACAGGCCGCCAGCCGCTATTACTGGAACCCGCAGCAAGTGCTGCAGCAGTCGCTCGATCAGCCTTTGAGCGTGAGCGCCGAGGAAGCCATCCAGCAATTGGACCAGTTGCTGCGCGACGCCGTGGCGCTGCGCATGCATGCGGACGTGCCGTTGGGGGCGTTCTTGTCGGGCGGGACAGACTCGTCCGTGGTGGTGGCACTGATGCAGGCACAAGCCACCCGGCCGGTGCAAACATTTTCGATTGGCTTCGACGACCCACGGCACGACGAAGCCCGATATGCGCACGCCGTAGCGAAACATCTGAACACGGATCACACCGAACTGTACGTCACCGGGACCGACGCATTGAACGTGGTGCCGGAGCTGCCGCACATGTTCGATGAGCCGTTCGCCGATTCGTCGCAGATTCCGACTTTCCTGGTCTCACGACTGGCCCGGCAAAAGGTGACCGTCGCTCTGTCGGGGGACGGCGGCGATGAACTGTTTTGCGGCTACGGGCGCTATCGGCGGGCACTGAGCGTATGGCAGTGGCAACAGCGCTTGCCTGGGGCAGCGCGGCGTGCGCTTGCTACCTCCCTGGGCAGGTATGCGCAACGGGAAGCTCGCACCAGCAAGCTGGGACAGTTGGTCAGCGAGCTGCGTGCCGACTCGGCGGCAGCGGTGTACCTGAACCGGGTATCACGTTGGCGCGCCCCCGAAGCCGTGGTGCTTGGCGCCAGCGAGCATGCCACTGCGTTCTCCGACCCGGCCCAACGCCTGCAGCGTGCCGACACGGCCCACGAACTCATGTTCCTGGATCTGCTGACTTATCTGCCCGAGGACATTCTCACCAAGGTGGACCGCACCACCATGGCGGTGAGCCTGGAGGCACGTGCGCCGCTACTGGACTATCGAGTGGTGGAATTCGCGTTCCGCGTACCGCTGTCCATGAAACTGCGTCCCGACGAAGCGCCGGCAGGCCGGCAGAAATGGCTGCTGAAGCAACTGCTGCGCCACTACCTGCCGGATGAACTGGTGTTCCGCTCGAAACAGGGATTTGGAGCGCCGGTGAGCGGCTGGCTCAAGGGCCCGCTGCGGGACTGGGCGCAGGCGCAACTGGACCCGGCGCGGCTGGTCAGCGAGGGGCATTTCGAGGCTGCGCCCATCGCCGGCATCTGGCGTGAATTTCTGGACGGCGAGCGCAAATGGCACACCCACCTGTGGAATGTGCTCATGTTTCAGGGGTGGCTGGAATGGGTCGCCCAGCAGGTGCAGCGTCGGGAGGTGTAGCGGCATGCGGAGTCGGTTGATGATTGGATGCCCCGGAGGGTGCCAGTGAGGGGATTCCGATGGGGCATCCCGGGCTCGCTGGGGGCGACTGAACATGAAAGGGTCGCATGTGCGTCATGCCGTGGTGCGGAGGATGGATCGGCGATAGGAGCTAGGGATGCCGCATCGGAATCCCTCACCGACACCGGCCGAAGGAAGCATCGCGGACGCTGACGATAAATTGGGCGGGTGGGTCGGAATGCCCTTTGATTGGTGGACACTTCCGAGGGGCCGATTGGCTTACAATGGCATTAACTAATGAGCGGTTGGATGTGTCATGCAGGATATTCTGGTTCCGATTTCACCCGGTGAATTGATCGACAAGATCACTATCTTGCAGATCAAGTCCGAGCGCATGAGCGATCCGGCCAAGGTGGCCAATGTGCGCACGGAGCTGGGTCTGCTGGAGACCACCTGGCGCAATTCGCCGCACTCCGCCGTGGACATCGGCGCTGAGTGGGCGGAACTGAAGCGCATCAACGAGAAGCTGTGGGTGGTCGAAGACGATATTCGCGATCAGGAACGAGCGCAGGACTTCGGTGCCAGGTTCATCGAACTGGCGCGCTCGGTTTACGTGATCAATGACGAGCGCGCGGCCGTGAAGCGCCAGATCAACACCAAGCTGGGCTCACGCATCGTCGAGGAAAAGAGCTACAAGGACTACCGCGCCTCCTGACTACTAACGCTGCAGGGCCTAACGCTGCAATGTATATTCGGCGCTGCAGTACGGGCACTTGGCCCAGCCGGTCTTTTCGATCGGCAGGAACACGCGGGGATGCGAATTCCACAGGTACATGCCCGGCGTGGGGCAGGAAAGCGGCAGATCGGCCGAGGTCACGGTGTATTGGTTCTGGGCGTTGGGCTGAATCAGCTTTGGCGTGGGTTCGGCTGTGGACATGACGCGGGCTCTCGCGGGAAACGGGGTCGGGCTCGAAAACCGGATTATCGCAGATTGGGGCAGGCAGGGCGATGTCAGTCGCCGGCCTCCATGACCTCTTCCCAAATCGCCGCCACCCCCTGGCGCTCGGCGACGAACTGGTCCGCGTCCAGCACGTTGCCGCCCCCATTGAGCGACTGGTGATGCAGCCGTTCGCGGTAATGGCGATACGTATTCACCAGGAAATCCACCCGATCCTGCGGCACCAGGTTCCCCGAGGCCAGGCTTTCCAGCTGCCGGATGTTGTCGGAGAAGGTGACGATCTCGGGATACCGGTCGGCCCATTGCAGCATCCAGTACTGCACCAGAAACTCCAGATCGGCGATGCCGCCGGCATCCTGCTTGAGGTCGAGCTGCCCGGCGCCAGCCTTCGACAGGTTGTCACGCATTTTGGCCCGCATGTTGCGCACCTCGCGGCGCAGGTCGCCGCGCCGCACGGCGTTGCGCAACACTTCGATCCGGGCTTCCTCAAATTGCGCCCGCAATCCGGGTTCGCCTGCAACAGTGCGAGCCCGCAACAGAGATTGGTGTTCCCAGGTCCAGGCTTCCTTGAACTCGTATTCGCGAAATCCCTTGAGAGTCTGGACCAGCAGACCGCGATTGCCGCCTGGACGCAGGCGCGTATCGACTTCGTACAAACGGCCAGCCGCGGTGTGCACGGTCAACAGATGAACCAGCCGTTGCGCCAGGCGCTGGAAGAACACGCTGTTCTCCACCGGCTGGCGCCCGTTGGTGCGCTGGTACTCACCGCTGGAGTCGTGCAGGAACACCAGATCCAGATCCGAACCGTAGCCGAGTTCCAGTCCGCCCAACTTGCCGTAGGCGATCACGATCATGCTGGCGGTCTTCAAGTGCCCCGCGGCGCCGTGAGCCTCGCCGTCCGCACCCTCCTCCGAATATTGCGGCACGCCGTGACGTTCCGTGATCTGAGACCAGGCCAGGGCCAGCGCTTCGTTGACGATGAGTTCGGCAATGTCGGTGAGCCGGTCACTGACCTTCATCAAGGGCAGGCGCCCCCGCAGATCGGCGACTGCGATCCGGAATATGGCGGCACGCTGGAAATTCCGCAGCATTTCCACCTGGCGCTCGGGTTCCTCTCCTTGCATCGCCGCTCGGCGTGAGCCAAGGTCTTCGGCGAACTGGGCCTGGCTCGGCGGCTCCTCGAGCAGACGCTCATCGATGAGTTCATCCAGCAGCAAGGGATGGGAGGCGATCTGGTCGGCCAGGAACTGGCTCTGCGCGCACAGTCGCACCAGGCGGCGCAAAGCCGCGGTGTTTTCATTCAGCAGCGCGAGATACACCGTGCGCCCACCGATCATTTCCAGGATACGGGCTACGCGCGTGAAGGTGACGGCTGGCGCGGCAGTCTCGGCCGCGCCTTTCAGAATACGGGCCAGCGCATCGCGCAGCCGGCGACGGCCAGTCTCGTCCAGGCGCCGGTAATAAGCCGAAGTCCGCAATTGCTCCAAGATCTCGACGAACGGTGCGGTATCGGCGACTCCCAAGCTCCGCAAGGCGCGTTCGCGTTCTTCACCCACCACCTCGAGATCGAAGCCGGAGGTCGGAACCGCACCCGCACTCGGGTCGGGACTCCCGCCGACCGGCCCGAACACCGTCTGCGCAAACCACTTCGACACGCGTTCGCGGTGCATGGACAGGAGCGCGGCAACCTCGTCCCAGTCCTTCATGCCCAACGACAGTGCCAAGCGTGCCTGGGCTTGCGGCTCGACCGGGAGCTGATGGGTCTGCTCATCGTTCCATTGCTGCAGCCGGTTCTCCACCAACCGCAGCCAGCGATACGCCGCCTCCAGGTCCGCCACCGCGGCGCGCCCCAGCAGACGCTGGCCGGCCAACAACGGCAGCACAGCCCGCAGTTCCTGGCTCTGCAGGCGCCGGTCGTTGCCGCCACGAATCAGTTGGAACGCCTGCACCATGAACTCTATCTCGCGAATGCCGCCGGGCCCCAGCTTGATGTTGTCGCGCAACTCGCGGCGCTCGACTTCCTTGGCGATCATGGCCTTCATGTCGCGCAGCGACTCGAACACCCCGAAATCCAGGTAGCGGCGGTATACGAAGGGACGCAGGACTTGCGTATAGAGTTCGGCAAAGTGCGTTTGGGCGGTGATGGCCCGTGCCTTGACGTAGGCGTAGCGCTCCCAGTCACGACCATGCTGCTGCAGGTAGTCCTCGAACGCGCCGAAGCTCACCGCGAGGCGCCCGCTGTCGCCGAACGGACGTAACCGTAAATCCACCCGGTGGACGAATCCTTCGACGGTGGGGGCGGCCAGCATCTGTGTGAGCTTCTGGCCCAGACGCAGGAAGAACTCGGCGTTGTCCACTGAACGTGCACCGTCGCTCTGCCCCTCCTCGGGGTACAGCAGCACCAGGTCGATGTCCGAGGAATAATTGAGCTCGTGGCCGCCCAACTTGCCCATACCCAGGATCATGAGCGGCTGCGGCGCGCCGCTGGTTTCACCCCGGGGGACGCCATACCGGCCAACCAACTGGTCATAGGTACGACGATAGGCGAAGTCGATGCAGGCATCGGCCAGCGCCGACAGATCGCGCAAGGTCTCGTCCACGTCGGCCCAGCCGGCGATGTCGCGCCAGGCGATACGCACCATGTGCCGTTTACGGAACTGGCGCAGCGCCGACATCAGATCGGGCTCGGTGGCGCTCGCCTCCAAGGTGGGCAGGTCACCGACGATCCATTCGTCCGAGGCGCGTTCCAGCAGGCTGCCATGCTCGATCAAGCCGGCGAGCAGTTGCGGATCGCGAGCGCAGGCGGCGGCCACGAACTCGCTGCTGGCCCACACCTTGGGCAAGCTTTCCGCCACCGGCGCGTGAGCCAGTACGTCCGACCAGAGGGCATCGTGCTCGGCACGACTGTCACTCAAACGCCGTTGCGCCGCCTCGATCAGTTCGACCGCCGTCATACCTCGCTTCGCCCTCACCCGATGCCTCAGTCCAAGCACCCAGTGTAGCGGTTTCAGAGGGCCGATTTACCGCTAGTCCGGCCTCGCCGGACGACGGTTTTCCGCCATGGCCGGACCCGCCAGGCGGACCGACACTGGCCCGGACCGTCATTGCAGTCAAACTTTAACCCGCCGTGGCATGACGCGGCGTTTGAGCTAGAGGCAGCGTTGGATTCTTCACCCCCCAACGGAGGCGAATCATGTCTACCCAGCGTCAAATCAGCACTCCGGCCAGTTCCTTGTCCGGCCTTCAGGCTCGCGCCTTGTCACGCTCCGGACCGGCCCTGGTGGTGGTCGGCATTCATTTGCTGATCGGTTACGTCTTGTTCGTCAGCATGGGTGTCCTGCCGGCCCCCGAGGTCAAACACGTCACCGATTTCGTGTTCATTCCCGATACGCCGACGCAACAGCCGGACCCCATCAAGCCCGTCGACCCGGTGATCGAACCCCAGTCGCTGCCGTTCGACCAGCCCATGCCCGAGCTGCCACCTGAAACGCTCACCGCGCCGGTCGCCGAAACTCCCATGCCGCAATCGCCTACGGCCCCTGTGGCCAGCGAGCCCGCGGCGGGCGCCGGCCCCAGCATCCCCGCACCGCAGCGTTTGAAAGTCAGCCACCGCGTCGAACCGACGTATCCGCCCTCGGCAAGACGCGCAGGCGAAGCCGGTAGCGTGCAGTTGCGCATCCTGGTGGACGAACGGGGCGTACCCGGTGAAATCCAGGTCATCAAGAGCAGTGGCCACTCCCGCCTCGACGCCGCCGCGGTCGACGCGGTCCGTCGCTGGCGCTTCGTCGCCGCCACCAACGGCAGCCAGGCCATCTCCGCCTGGACCCAGCTCGCCATCACGTTCCGGCTGACGGAGCAATAGCCAAGGCCACAAAGCGGGCAATGCCGGTGATCGTGAACACGATCACCGGCCAAGGACGCCTCTGTCCAAAGAGCCTCGCTTACTGCGGCTGCTGCGAATTCGGCTTGGTGGCGACCTCGATCATTTTCCATCCGTTGCCCGAGGGATCCCGGAAGCCGGCATCAACGGTCCCGTAGCGGTCCGCAGGTTCCTGCGTAAACTCAACGCCGCTCGCGCTCATGCGCTCATAGGCAGCACGGCAGTTGTCCACCGCGAGCACCAGTGGCGGCATCGCGCCCTTGGCCACGATCTCGCTGAGCGTTTTCGCGGTCGCCGCGTCATGAACCGGCGGCCCTGGCTTGAACAAACCGAGCTGGAACGAGGGCTGCTGCGGATGCTGCACCGTAAGCCAGCGATAGTTGCCGTTGCGGACGTCCGTATGGACCCGAAAGCCCAGCTTGCCGACGTAGAATTCCAGCGCTTCGTCCTGATCGCGCACGTACAGGCCGACCACATTCACACCATTACTCATAAAACCTCCTTCAGTTGGAGCCCCATCTTCCCAATCTCCTTCTTCCGCCGCTTCTCCGAAACTGCGGTATTGAGATCCGGACGGTGGGTGGCGCGCACGATGCACTCGGGCACATGCTCGCGCTCATGCGGAATCGGTCGCTCCCGTGCTCGAAACTCCCCAGGACTCTCGTCGGTGATGTCGCGGAATACGCGAGAAAACGTACCAAGGCTGTTCCAGCCGGTTTGGAATGCAACCTGTGTAACGGGCAGGTCGGTGTCGCGCAATAGCGCAATGGCTCGCTCGACGCGGCGTGTAAGCAAGTAACGATGCGGAGGCAGACCGAACGCCTTCTTGAACTCACGCGCGAAGTGCGCTTCCGTAACCGCACTCACTTCCGCCAGTCGGCGGACGGGCCAATCCTTCTCCGGCGCCCCATCCATCCGATCCTTCGCACGCAGGAGTCGCCGCAATAGTTCGGGAGTCTGACTCATCTCTGTTCCGAACACCTCGCACCGGATGCTTCCACCAAATCCTTCGGAAAGTTGCCGGCCTTCACTTCGTAAGCGTCGGCGCACGGAGGTTGCCCTGGTTAGTGTTCTGCGCTGCGCGGATTAGCCAGCGTCCGCGCTCCGCCACCGCTATCCACGTGAACACCCCTTCCCGCGGCTCACGCCGTGTTCCATCCGGATCTTTGTCCCCCCTGAGCGCCCATACCACATGGACGAGCGCGACGTCGGGCTTCAGAAACTGCACCGTCACTTCTTTCGTGGTCCACACGCTCTCTCGAAATTGGTCCAGGCGAGCCGCATGCTGCGTCTCGATCTCTCTATTCCCTTTCCAATGGCGCGCACCGACATTGACAAAATCCGCGTCGTGGGTAAACAGGGCGGCTAGTGCCTGCATGTCATGCTTGTTCCAGGCCAATTCCCAACGCTCGGCAAGCATCCGGATCTCTGCTTCTTCCACCTTGAACTCCATCGCGATCGACGGCACGGCAGTGAGCGTCACGAGAATCAGAAAAACCTGGAGCAACGCCATCATGTTCACCCCGTTGTGATGATCGCCATGGTCGCCGAACGCAGCCGCCGTGTCGCGAGCACCGACGCTCCGAATAGTCTTCACCTAGGTGACCGCCCAACATCAGCCATCACGCGCACGCGTCTTCGCGCGTCGCGTGGATCGCATTGTTGGGCAGACTATCCAGCCTCCATTGACGAGCGGGACCGTTGCACAACATGGTCCTCCGTCCTTAGCTCGTCCGTCAATTACAGCCTCAATGACGGCCCCAGGTGTGGCCAATGTTTGTTCTATGAGCTTCCAACTGATTCCGCCGACCTTGATTTTCGCTCTCCGCGTCCAGCAGGAATCCCCCTGACCAGCCATAGTCCCGGAGTTGAGGTAGAGAAAGCGGTCATCCGGCTTCCCCTGCGCGTACGGGCCAAGCATGTTCGGTGCAGCGCCCGCTTTGCGTTCTGAGATTCGAAGGTTCAGGTCGAATACCAGCGCCTTGACACCGATTTTCAAAGGCGCAAGCAACTCGTCTTTTCCGCGTTGTATTGCAAAGGTGACGCCCGGCGGCGGTCCCATCACCGTTACTCGTACTGGAAGTTCACGATCCATTCGTTACGCCTACCGATTCTGATTTCCCGCGCCCGACCCCTCGGATGAGCCGCGACAGGTGTACCGCACGATCTGACACCGGCGGCCACTCCATTATCGGACATCGACGTTAACCTTCTCCCTGTCGACTCCATCCGATTGTTGGGCAAGGGCACTAGACACTCCCAAGGCATCCCATCATCGCCCTTCACCTACGAGTCGCCGAAAGAATTTCCAATTCTCGAGGAGTGCTACGCGCCGACAGAAACCACCAGAGCGAGACTCTGCCGCCGAAGAAAAGCGATCATGCTCAGGCTGCTCGCAGCATGAACTCCACTTTAACTACGTCATACGGGAATTCGATGCCAGCAGGCGAGCGAATCAGAACGCCTGCCGCCAACAACGCCATGGTATCGGCATGCACCGCCTTAACATCGCGACCAACGCGACGGGCTGCCTCGCGAATTGACACCGCCCCCGCACCACAGAGCGCACGGAGCAATTCCCAACGTTTGAGTGTCAGCACCTGCCAGAGCAGCTCCGGGGAAGCAAAGCTAATGCGAGCCTGCTTCTCAGGCCGACGAGACTTCATCGATTGTGCTGCAACCTCAAGGCTGTCCTTCAGTGATCGAACTTCAAGAACGACCGTTTTCATGATTCCACCTCGTCACGTCAGCAAGGAAATCAGCCATGAGCCGGTCTGGATCCGTGAACTTGTAGAGAGCTTCCTTGTCGCCGCGATGGCGATGGTCGCCCGCTCCGGCTGAACGGCTTGTTAGGCTTAATAGTCGACTGACAATCCAGAATTTGGCTTGAGCAGATCACAGTCCAGCGACCCCTGCCGGCTTCGTACTTGGCGTAGCAATTCTGCTGCGTCTCGTTCGGTGCCTTCGAGTGCACGGGACTCCGGTCGGGGTTCACCACGTTGCTTGGCTCGGTAAATTCGGACAGATGTTCGCCCATCCTCTAATGCTCGGCAGCATATCGCTGCAATGTAGAATCTATTGAACTGCCCATCCGTGAACGTTTCCGCCGCAGTGTCTGGTACGTGGGCCTGCGTGTATCCGCCGTTCGGCTTCGCCCTCGTTTCGAATTGCTTCATTGCACTTCCATCTTCAAGCTGAAACTCCAACCAGTGCTCATCATGTTCCCGCGCCGCCAGCAAGAACCAGTCTGGCCAGTTCCTCTTACCTGCATCGTTGAATCTAGCGCTGTAGTAAAGTTCATTGGTATCTCGGGCGCGAGTGATCTCTTCCGTCATTAAATTCCGTGTCCGCGCATCGAGCTTTGTAAATTCAAATCGCGTCATAGCTCCTCCCCGTTTAAGATATCCGCCGAATGCCACTGCTCACGCGCCGCGTTTCTTAACGCGGTCGCGTGCAGCAGTTTGTTGGGCATACAAGGCGCTGCGCCTAGCGTCTGATGACGCTGGCCGACCATGTGCCCTCCAACAAACCGAGCGCCGCTTCACGCGGAAAGATTACGCTTTGTGATGAGCCGCTTGCTCGGCACGGTGTTTCGGCCAACCGATCTTCCACGGTCTTCAATTCATCTTCGTTCCACCCGATCTCTGGCAGGTAGTACGGAATCGCTTTCGCAAAGTCGACCATCTGCCCAATTACTGATCGGTCCTCGGTCTTGGCCACTGTGACAGCAGCGGTGGCATCTACCTCCGAGGCAAGGACGCGCTCATTGATCTCAAGGCGCCGAAGGCGCTCTTCAACGACGGCAGCCAGGCGTTGCGGCAATCCTTTCACCTCACGTGCTGGCGTGATGACCGAAAGAAGCGATCTCGAACTCACCAGCAACAACAAAGGGTGGCGATCTACAACAATGCGGTTGATGTACCAATCGCCAAGCGCCGTAGTCGAAGTCACGGCGCTGTCAGATGGCTCCGGCAGCAGCTTAAGCACCTTCTGAGTTGCTCGTAGTACAACCATCGCACTTCTCAGTTTCCAACCCAACGCCGCCGCTGTGCCGCGAGCACAGGCGCCTCGCCTGCGCGAGTCGGAACCAGCGGCTTGTTGGGCAAAGTCATGCGAGCTTGATCCTAGCAGGAGCTAGGGACTTGAGAACTTCGTGTGCGAGCTGACGCAGTGCCGCAGAAACTGGATTCTGCGCGGATCTTTTCCCGGCAGGAGAGCCCACGGTCCATGCAAGTGAGTTCTCTCTAGAGAGTCGGCGATAGCCGTCTTCAAGCGCTGGATCAACATGGGCACCGCCATCTTGATCAGCAACGCTACGCACGATGTCGGAACGTGAGAACGGTCGCTTTTGATCGTCAACAAAGACGTCTTGATTCCACCAGGCCTTCATTGACGAGAGAGTGGGCGGAAGCGGCGGGCCGCTGTCGAGCATCGGCTCGTAGTCAGGCCCTGAGCCTCCAATACCCATGAGCAAGAGCGGACACTCCGTTAGCATGTTACCGGGAAGGATTCCGCCACCCGTAGAGTCGTGGAACTGGAGAACATCGAATCCGAGTTGGACAAGCAGCGACTTCGAGTTTCTGGTCTCATGGAATAGAACTCTGAGAGCTGTGGCGATCCGCTTGGCCTCCGGATGATCACCCGCATCGTAGAGCTGCGCGGATTTCTCGATGAAGCGCAGCTGCTCTTCGAAGCTTTCCTCGAGTTCAGCACGGGATTGCGGAATGCTTTTCGCCATCTTGCTAGCTACCTTGCCGCCGAACGTTAGCGTTCAGCGGCGCGAGTCCTCGAGCGTCCGCTGGAACGCTTTGTTAGATCTCCTCGATACTGATCGGCATACGCATCCAGCAGACGACGAATCATTCTTTGATAAGACGTGTGATTGCGCTCTGCCGCCACCTTGAAGAAATCAACGCTCCTCCGACTGAGCGAAATAGTGACCTTTACTCCTTCTTCCCCCATCACAAGTTGATCGGGAGAAGGTAGAAAGTCACGAACCACCTCAGCCTGGATCGGCTCATCGGTGTACTTGATTCTCTTGCTCATAGATTCGCCTGCCCTTGCGCCAATATCCCGCGCCAATGATGCGGATCACATCACTCCGGTAAGTGAACCGCACAGTTACCACTCCTTCACCCACTAAGCCGAAACAATAGAAGCGCTCCTCGGATCTACTGTGCGCAACATCACGGGCGATAACACGCTTCGGATCCAAGAATGCCTCCTGGGCGAGGCTGAAACTGACACCGTGCTTCCGCTGGTTCTCCGCATCCTTATCGAAATCCCATTCGAAGCTGGCAGTCATGGCGGGAGATTATCACTAGTATGGCGAAATAGCCATATCATAATCTGGGAGATCTAACACTCACGTTCAGCCGCGGCCTCGCCGTAGGGGCGAAGCCCCGGAGGCAAGGACGGCGGCTGCAACGTGTGGTTAGGGCTGTTTCCTGTCGTGTGCATGCAACAGCCACTCCGCGATAGTCCCCATGAACTGAACTGCTGCTCTTGCCTCGGTGTCGGTAATATTCGGAAGCCAGGGCCGTCCATGCCCTGTGCCCTGCTTATTGCGCATCGTGTTTATGCCTAGAGCTAGGCTAAACATGCCGCGCTCGGCCTTTGCTTGCGCCGGCTCTCCCTTAGTGATGGGGTGATGTGGCGTTGACAGCCCAAGGGCCACAAAAGTCATTCCCAATAAGGTTTCGAAGTTAGCTCCCTGCGGGTACGACCCATTCCTGCTCATCAGGATGTGCGCAGCGGTTGCCTCTAGAAGATCTTTGCTGGTCCCAGTCAGCAGCGCGGCGTCTTCGGCTCCTTGCTTAGCTCGCCGCACATACAGCAACAGTGCCTCTGTTAATGCGGGCCCGCTCAGGTTGTCGAGCACTTGTGGCAGGAGGCGCCCGTCTGGCGTTAGCGTGAACCCTTCCGATCTAAATGTGGATACGGCGTTGGCGATTGGCTCTGCGCCGCAGTAATTGGGCGACGAGTCACGAAACCCTCCGTGAGATTGGAGGAATGCGAGCAAGCTTGAAATCAGGTTCTGCCCAGCATTGACGTCGTGTTCAAGTGCCCAACTCAGGACGCCCCTGACTCTCTTGGCCTTGCCTACGAGCTGGCCCTGCGTCTTAGGATCACCCTGCGTCAGCCTCGCTCGATTGATCTGGAAATCTAAATCGGAGTGGCTCGGCTCGCGAGTTTCCGATTGCGCGTCGTCCACGAGGCGCGATACCGCGAAGATGATCGAATCCGTCAGTGGAGAGCGCGTGGTCATTTGATTATTGCCCTAACGTCTCGGCTGAGCCGCGGCAGACTCGTCGCCTGCTCCGACACCCACGACAACTCCACCCTCGAACATGGATATTGATCTTCTCATCGTCGGCTCCAGCCGATTGTTGGACAAGTAGCACGAACCTACACCCCATTCACCGACGTATCCAGCCCCCCTCTTCTCTCGCAACATCAGCAATTGCCAGCGACGCCAGGGTCGCCCGCCTGGGCCAGGGCGGTGGATACCGCGACCGATCTCAACGCCAACGATCATCTCAAAGCACAGTTCTCCACCGCCGCTGAAGTTGGGAAAGGCTTTCACGAGTGGCGCGGACCGAGATGCACTACCGAGTGCACGTCTAGACGCTGTCAATGACCAGTCAACTCGCAATGTCGCCACAAATGACCTTCTTCGCCGTATATCCGTCCAACGCTACGCCTGAGGCGCGCGTTGCTTTGAACGCGCGGCTTGAACGCAATGTTAGGCCGCGGCCAGCCTGAGCTTACCGACTCCCTTGAGGTTGACGTGCTGGCGAGCCATCCAGAGATCATGGACGTCCTGCATGGCCAGCCAGCCCTCGGGGGAGCGGCCGATCGCCTTGGAGAGGCGCAGAGCCATCTCCGGAGTGACCCGGCTGGTGCCCTTGAGGATGCGGCTGAGGGTGGACGCAGCCACATCAAGCTTTTCGGCGAGTTCGCGACCGCTGATCCCGTGGGGCTCGAGGTAGACCTCGGTGATGAACTCGCCAGGATGGGGAGGGTTGAACATGGCCATTAGTGGTAGTCCTCGTAGTCCAGCATGACGTTGCTCTCCCAGAGCTAGCCCAGCCGTGGCCCTGGTGGACCCATTGCAAAGTCCGTACTGTAAAGCATTGCCGCCATAAGAAACCGCTCCCGAGGGTCGACAAGACTCTCAGCCAGGTTCTCGATCGCCACCATGTTCCGAGCCCGGCGAGGCATGGGCGTTTCCTCCCCATACTCAAAGAAGTGATGTGCGATATCCAGGTTCATACAAGCGTCCTTGAACTGCTGGAAGGACGACGCCGCGAGGTCATGCGCGAATCTATTGCGAATATCCTTGATGCGTTCCAGGTTCAGCATTGTCCTGTGATCGTAGAGGCGCACCATGAAGCCAAGGTGGATCTTTGCGCTGAAACTACCAACGGGTCCGCTGCTTCGAAACATGCGCTCAAAGACTGTTTCTTTCCGAAGCGCCCCATCTTGAAGGCATCCCGTGAGCAGCGCACTCAGACGCCGCTCCATTAGAGCGGCTGCCACAATTGCCAATGGCCTATCTGGCAGAGACCGGAGTTCTTGGATAGCTGCACTCTCTTCCTTATTGGTCGCAACCCACACGGCCCTCTCCCTCGTAAGCCCTAACAACTCGCCTGAGCCGCAACAGGCGGGCCGCCCAATCTGACATCGATGACAACTCCGTCCTCGGACATCGGCATTGATCTTCTCATCGTCGACTCCAGCCGATGGTTAGGCAACGCCACCAACCTATACCGATTCAGTCGACGTATCCAGCCCCCCCTTCTCCATAGAACCACGATTTTGACTTAATCAGCGCCGTTAGGCGTCATGCGTCCTCCACTGCCACTACGCCGAACCGTCCGGTTAGCGCTTCAACGAAACACCCCAGGAACTCGAAATACTCACCCGCTCGTTCTGAGATTATTCCTCGAGACGTGAGTTCGCAGTCAAACGTGAACCCAGGTTCGCCCGTTCTTTGAGTAAACACAAAAAATTCCGGAGCTCTCTCGTCGAGCGAAGCAATAGCAGTGAGGCCTCTCAGCAAGGAGCGAACGTCTTCCAGAGAATCGAACTTAAACCCGAATTCTTGACGAAGACCCATGAGCAATCTGGCGTCTAACGCCCCGGTTCAGCGGCGGCGCGCTGACTTTCGTGTCTCGGCACTTCATCCATCACCGGCCGCTGGAACCGGTTGTTAGACACCATCGCCGGCTCGTTAACGACTGAACCAAGCTGACCCGGCGAAGCAGGTTCGGCATGAATGAATTGTTTGGCGCCAAACATTAGCGCCCGACACCCCGAACCAAGGGATTCGGGCCGATTTCGGTATAGCTATGCACCTTGGTCGGAAAGACCCCAGTCACATTCACCGGCCTAGCACTGACATTCATGAAGGTGTGAGGCATCCCAGCTGGAATCCGCACGACATAGGGAGCGTCGACCTTGAAACGGCGATCACCGACAACGTATTCAATCTGACCGAAGTAGACCACGTGTGCCTCTTCGGTATCGTGCTTGTGGAGTGGTGGGCCGCCGCCAGGCTGAGTCTCCGTCATGATGAACGACAAGGACTCAAAGCCGTAGTCTCCCCCGTTGAACGAGAAGCCGGCCTCGCCAGGAACATCATAGAAACTGCTCATTTGCTGAAGTGTGATCGCGTAGTCTGAGCGATCGAAAGCGATGGCGGGTGGTCGCGCATAACTCTCCGACGGAGCAGGAATCGGAGCGATCGGTGTGTAGCCTGACTTTGGCAACGTGGCGCAACCGGACAGAGCGATCACTTCCGCTGCAACAAAACCTTTCATGACTTGATGCACAATGCTTCTCCCGGCGATATCCAACTCTTGGTGTCTAACGCCTCGGATGAGCCGCGAGCAAAGGCGCTTCGCCTTTGCGAGTCGGAACCAGCATGTTGTTACCAATCATTTCGGCTGGTCATCCGATTGCCCTACGATCGAAGCACCGTACAGCTTACCGATCGAAGCCAAGTCAAGTAAACCGCCACCTATCCTGTTTCTTGTATCGAAAATCTGCGAAGAACTAGTTGGCGACGTAACAATGCCACCCAACCCGACGCTACCGAAGGTGACTTTCTTCTCGACTATCTCGCGCTCAAGATCGCGAATTTGCTTTTCTTTTTCCTTGATCAGTTCACGCAGGTGGCCCCGTTCTTGATCCGACTTTCCCTTCGCCTCACTTAGCGTAGCCTGCAGCTGGGTCAACTCACTTTCCTTCTCATCTATTGACCGCTTCAAGTCACTGATAACGCCGACCTGCGTCTTGATATCCGCTTCAGGAACAATATCGGTCCAGTTCTCGATTGAACTCACCGTTTCCTCTTGCAGGAGACTGCATATAGCTATCGCCTCTTCGTAATTCCGCTTCGTTACCTCTGGGTGCTTCTGGATTTCGTCTTCCTTGGCACGGAAGGAACGGACACGAGACTCAAGAGCTGCTACGTTGCGAAGCAGAAGTTTCAGGCTACGAACGGCTGATCGACCTCGCGCCATTAGAACGCCAGCTTCGGTTACAGCGCTCCATTGCTGCGTAATTCGGCCGCCGAGCACAGCCGATGTCAGCGTCAACAGCACGAATAGCAACACCGACGTGAGTGGCTCTGCTTTCTGCAGGGACACATAGAATAGCCCGCCGACTGCAAGTGTCAGAAGCACGTTCCAGGGATCGAGAACGACGCTTAAGAATGCGGACCATCTTTCCCGAAGAGCAGCCACTCTGTTTCTCCTAATGATTGCTAACGTCTCGGCTGAGCCGCGACAAGCTCGTCGCCCGCCCCAACACCAACGACAACTGCATTATCGGCCATCGACGTTAACCTCTTCATCGTCGGCTCCAGCCGATTGTTGGACAGTGCACGAACCTACACCGCATCCGCCGACGTATCCAGCGCCCCTCTCCTCTCGCAACATAAACAATTGCCAGCGACGCCAGATCACCCGCCTGGGTCAGGGCGGTGGACACCGCGACCGATCTCAACGCCAGCGATCACCTCAAAGCACATCTCTCCACCGCCGTTGAAGCTGGGAAAAGTTCTCACGAGTAGCGCGGACCGAGATGCACCACCAAGTGCGCGCCTAGACGCTGATACTGACCGATCAACTCGCGATGCCGCCACAATGACCTTCTGCTCCGTATATCCGTCCAACGCCGCTGTGCCGCGAGCACCCGCGGGTCCGGTGATGAATCCAACTTTCATTACTCCTGAAACCTTGAATCCAGCATCAACTAGCTTCGACCTGACTGATTCAATTTTTGCTTCCATGTCGTTATCTAAGACAACCACGCCAATTCGGGCTCCGGGACGGAGGTTACGCGAATTTCGCAAGTAGCCAATAAGCTCTGCCGAAGAAACACTTTCTCCAACTTCGAGGTGGCTCATCGGGATCGAGACTGTCATCCCCAAGCGCGAGAGCTTTACCAGTGCAGCTACCGAATCGAACGCGTGAACAGACCTGGCTTGGTGGAGCCACCACACAAACCCCACCGCCACCGCAACAACGGCGACACCGAGGACAACAATTGAGAGTTTCATGTCATAGCTAACGCCAGCCATCACGCGCGTGCGTCTTCGCACGTCGCGTGCATGGCTTTGTTAGAGCTACTTCTGGTCGGTCGTGCTCTGCGATGTAGGAACAGGAGCATCCGGCAACGTCGCTGGCTGCTGGGTCGGCGAAGGAGTAGTCGGCGCTGGCCTTAGTGCGGTTGCACCTTCAAAACTCTTCGTCATATCAGTTGCACCAGGGCGCAAGTTTGTTACGCCATCAAAGCTGTCTTGAGTCAGGCCGCCAATGGATTTGTTTTCGCCAGACATATTTTCCTCGCTTGAATGCAATGAGTGAACTGCCACCGTAATACCAATGATCGAAGAAAGTATCGCGCCAAGGAAGAAGCTCCCAATCGCTACCGCATCCAATGTGCGAAGGATTGCGTCTCCGGCGACATTGTTCTTGATGATTTCCTGAAGATGTGTGGAATTCCGACGAAAGATCCAAAGCACGGACCCAAGACAAATCAAGAATGACAGCAGCGTTGCCGAGTACAGGACGGCGCCTTCGCTTGAACGAACACCTACGGTTGACAGAAGCGTGAGCAAGAGACCGATGCCTCCGGCTGCCAACGTAAGCAGGCTACGGTCGTGTTCGATGCGTGTGCCAAACCACGCGTTCACGGCCGCCGAGTAGAACTGCACTTCCTTTTCCTGTTCCATTTTCTGTAGCTCTAACGCCGCGCGTAAGCCGCGAGCAAAAGCGCCTCGCTTTTGCGAGTCGGGCGCCCGCGGGGCACGAACTTGACGCGTTTGTTAGGCACGCTGCAACGCCTCCCCGAACTCTCTCCAGAACTGAACAGCAGCATCGCAATACTGCCGGACATCATCGAGCGATACATACAGATCTTCACCGACCAACGGCTGGAATACACGAGCAGAAACACCCGAGAGCGGCAAACCAGGGAATTGCGGGTGCTGGAAGAGATCTGGGCGGACTTCATGCAGATCTCTCGCAGATTTTCCTTCGGCGTGTTTCACAGTATTCGCCACCAACCGCAGTTCATCGACTTTCCGCCAGGATGGTAGATCCGCTACGTCAAGTCCCCGCGCACTCAGCCTATTCTGAAACTCCGCTATGCCAAACAGCTTCGAGTTGTTCTGCTCGCGCGGATGCAAAATCTCTTTCCGAAGGAACGACACTACCTGCTGCTCAAATGTGTGGTACAGAGCTGCGGCGAATAGATTCACCATACCCTGCCGGATACCATCAAGCAGTAAGTAGTGTGAAACACCGGCCTGCTCAGCTGCCTCGGCGAACTCGCTAGGATCCTCGTCTCCAGTTGCTGGCGCCTCCATGAAAGCATCCCAAGCATCCTGTGAGACCTTCTCCGCCTCCTGTTCAATGCCTGCAAATCCGGGTAGTAGACGCTTCTCGAGGACTTCGAGGATAGCGCGCAACTGGGGACTGAACTCACGCCTGAAGTAACCCGCCCAGAAACCGCCGTTGAACAAGGGATGCTCCCGCTTCCGAGTGCCCAACAACTATCTAGGTTGAAAAAGCGCGGTGATGCTTTGCCGCATATGTTCAACATAACGGGGTTGACGGGGGCATATGACATTGATTTAACTACACCACGAACACGGCAAATCGTCAATAAACCAAAGTGGGGATTACCGCATGGATGCGAAGCCTCGACGGCTCGATCAGCTGCGCGCGCGAATTCGCGTGAAGCATTGCGGCTGTCGGTCGCGCGCACTTGCGATCATCGGGCAGCCGGGCCGGACACCAGGTAAGGCTGGAACTGCGGCGTCATCTCGTGACGGAATTGCCCGTTGCCGGCGTCAATGATGAACAGCGCGGGCATGCCACGCTGGACGGCGAGTTGGTAGCCCGCCTCCTCGCCCAGTACGTTGAGCGCGGTGGCCCAGGCATCGATCTCCATAGAGGTGGCGCCGGCGAGCACCACCGACACCAGCTTGTGCTCCACGGGGCTCGCAGTGCGTGGATCAATGGTGTGAGAGTAGCGATGTCCGTTGCGCTCGATGTAATGGCGATACTCGCCCGAGGTGGTCACGGAGGTGTTGCTCAACTGCACGATGGCATAGGGCGTTTGGTCGGTGTCGACCGGCCGTTCCACGGCGATGCGCCAAGGCTCGCCGGAGGAATTCCGGCCGCGCGCCAGTACTTCGCCGCCGATGTCGATCATGAAGTTGCGCAAGCCCAGCACGGTAAACCGCGCGGCCAGCAAATCGACGGCGTAGCCGGGGGCGATGCCGTTGAGGTCGATGGTCAGCTCAGGCGACAGCTTGCGTAGCGCCGCCGGGGACTCTCGTACCTGCAGCTTGTGGTAACCGACACGCTCACGCACTGAACTGATTTCCTCTGGCGAGGGCAGGTCGGCCCGTTCGCCCGCTGGTCCCATGCCCCACAGATTCACCAACGGCGCCACGGTGATATCCATTGCGCCTTGCGACAGCTCGCTCACCTCCAGCGCCGCGGCGACTACTTTCACGAGCGCCGCGCTGACCGGGAACCAGTCCGTGCCGCGCGATGCATTGAAGCGCGACACCATCGAATCATCACGGTACCCGGACATGTCCTGGTCGATCTGCGCCAGCACGGTATCGATGGTCTGGCGCACCTCGTTGCTGTCGCCCCCGGCCAGCGGCGGCGCTATCTTCACCGTGTAGGTCGTGCCCATGGTGGGACCGGACAATTCGATATCGGCGGGCGTCTGGCCACACCCGGCCAACAGCCAGGCCAATGACACCCAGACCAGCGATACCCAGCTCGGTAAGACTCGTTGCGGGAATACCCAACTCGGTAGCGTCATGACCGGCCGCCTTGGCGGCAGAGACAAGCGGCAGCAGCAGGTAGACAATGGGGTCATGAATTGCGACCGGAAGCGGCGCCGGATCGGCGAACCAGTGCCATCTTACCCAAGCATGAGTCCACGCATACGCCCACACATGCACTGAGTCGCTTCACTGCGCTGCGCATGCCGGTACCGGCAAACCTGGATCACAGTTCCATGGTGCTCTGTATTGTCATGCTAGACGCCGGCCGCCGGCCGCTTTACTGTGCCCGCGCATGAGTAAGGAAGCCACGACAATCACCAAGTGGTCGGTCGAGCGCAAGACGCTCGCGTGGTTCATTGCCGCCGCATCGGTGCTGCTGCTGGTGTTGGCCGGCGCCTTCCTGACGGCACGCTCCCTGGTGGACTCGGCGCTGCAGGTGCGTCGCGGCATGCTGGTGATGGCCGGCTACGACCGCCTGGCGGAAGAGTACAACCATCTGATCTCCAGCCAGCGGGCCTACCTGGAAACCGCCAACCGCTGGTATTTGAACGAGCAACTGCATGCCCAGGAACAACTGCAGCAGCAGTTGGCCCTGTTGCGGAAACATACGCCTCCGCGGGAAGTCGCGGAGCGGCGCTCGCTGGAATCATTGGGCGGGCTGATCGAGGCCGACATTTCCCGCCTGGTGACTTCCGAGATCAAGCTGCCGGCCAATGGCACCTCCCAGGGCCAGGAAGGGTTCGCCCCCAGCCAGGAACGCATCGCGCAAGTTCGTAACGACATCGAGGTCGCACGCGCCGCGGCGGACCTCGGTCATCAACGCCACCTGCAGGCGGCAGCCCTGCGGATTCGCTGGCTGTACGCCTTCGTCGCGTTCTCGGTCATCACGCTGGTCGTCGCCCTGGGCTGGCTGTTATGGCGCATCAGGCGCGATCTGAATGCCCGGCGCGAGGTGGAGAGTCATTTGCAGCAGGCCACGCATTTCCAGGAGTCGCTGCTGGACAACATCCCGGCGTTGATTTTCGCCAAGGACGCCAAGGACCTGCGCTTCGTGAGCCTGAACCGGCATGGCGCGGAACTGCTCGGCTACAGCAGCGAACAAATGATCGGCAAGACCGACTTCGACTTCTTCCCGCCCGAGCAGGCCCGTGCCTTCGTAGCCAAGGACCGCGAAGTACTGGCTCAGGGCGGCATCATCGACATCCCGGATGAAGAACTGGACACTGCGCACCATGGCCGGCGTACCCTGCACACCTACAAGGTGCCGGTGCTCGATGCCGCGGGCCAGCCCACCCTGCTGCTGGGCATTTCGTTGGACATCACCGAGCAGAAGGCCAACGAACGGCGCATCGTCGCTCTCAATGAGGAGTTGACCCGGCAAGCGCGCCTGCTGCAATCCAGCAACGAGGAATTGGAAAGCTTTTCCTATTCGGTGTCGCACGACCTGCGCGCGCCGCTGCGAGCCATCAACGGTTACGCACGCCTGCTCGAACAAAACTACGGTCCGCAATTCGATGCCCAAGGCCTGCGCTTCCTGCGCACCATCTGCAACGCCTGCAGCCGCATGTCGCAGCTGATCGACGATCTGCTGGATTTTTCGCGCATCGGCCGCCAGACCCTCGAAGAGCAATGGGTGGACATGGACGCGCTGGTGCACAGGGTGATCGGCGAGGCGCTGGCGGGCCACTCCCAGCCCGCCCCCTCGATCGAGACCCACGAACTGCCCCAGGCGCTCGGCGATCGAAATCTGCTGCACCTGGTATGGCTGAACCTGATCGACAACGCCATCAAATACAGTTCGGCGACGGCCACGCCGCGGATCGTCATCGGCGCGGACAGCAACGAGCGGGAATTCATCTATTTCGTCAGCGACAACGGCATCGGTTTCGATACTCAATATGCCGACCAGCTGTTCGGGGTATTCCAGCGTCTGCATGCGGATCCGCAATATCCGGGTACCGGCGTGGGCCTGGCCATCGCGCAGCGCATCGTCGCCCGGCATGGCGGCCGAATCTGGGCCGACAGCCAGCCTGGCCAGGGCGCCAGATTCAGCTTTGCGCTACCCCGCTCCGGCACCCAGCCAGCGGTAACGGAACCGTAAGGCCCCTGTAAGCACTGTTCGTGTCCGGCACCTGATTTGTCAGGACCGGCGCCGCTGCCATCGACATCCCGGCCCGGGCTGGCTACGCTTTCATCACAGCGTTCGCTCACGTCGTAAGACGCCTGACAGGAGTCCTCGTGCATCGCTTCCTCGTCTCCCGTTTGCTGACCGTGCTGGGCATCCTGGCCCTCTGCCTGGGCGCCAGTTCGGCTTCGTGCAGCTGGGGCGGCAAGGACGATCCGAACAGCCCGGATTTCGTCACCGAGCTGCAGCTGCAGGACAGTGGCGGCCAGATCACCGACACGTTCGACCAGGGCCAGCCGATCACCCTGGTGCTCAGGGTGCGCAATCGCCTGAACAGCTCCGCCACAGTGGAATTCAGCGATGCCCGTACCTACGATTTCGTGGTGGTGAACGAGAACAGCAGCACCGTGCTGTGGAAATGGTCCACCGCGAACGGCCCTTCCACGACGCAGCCGGCCAGCCCCCTGGAATTTGCGCCCTACGAAACCAAGACGTTTACGTTTACCTGGGACCAGCGGGACGATGAGGGATTCCAGCTGGCGCGCGGCAACTACGAAGCGCGCGGCGTGCTGGTCTACAGCACCTTCGACAGCCGCCCGCTGGAGGACAACCAGTTGGGTTCGACCTTGAGCCGCTTTACCATACGCTGAAGTCGCCGGCGCGGACCGCGGCGTCATCAAAGAGGCCGACCTAGAGCGTCATGACCCAGCCCGCCACTGCCTGCCTGCGCTACGAACACCTGATCCGCATCAACGAGCCGTCGCTCACGCCTGCATACTGGCTGACCCGCCAGCAACTGTGGGAAGGCTTGAAGCACACCGTGCTGACCCCGCAATCGATGGATGAAAGCATCGATGGCACCACGCTGCTGGAGCTGTCGCCGCAAACCGTGCGACGCGAAATCCGCCGCGGCCCGCGCGTCAACGTCGATGAGGTCAGCCTGGTGGCCGAACGATCGTTGACCGTGCGCAGCGCCGAGGTGGAATTCGGCGGCAGTACGCTCACCCTGCGGATCGAGGAGCCGGAGCCGAACATGCTGTTCGTGCGCTTCGTGTACGAGCTGTTTGGATTGACCGAACCGCGCAACGAGGAAGAGGACAATGCCCGGCGCTCGGCCTATCAGGCAGCGGACATAGAGCGGATTCGGGCGGTGCGGCGCTACGCCGGGCGGATGCACTAGCCGCCCGGCGGTTTGCGACGCGGCGGGGCGCCCACCGGCAGGCCCCGCCGCATCAGATCACCAGAAGATCTGGTTGACCACCTGCATGACCACGCCGGTGGCGATAGCCGCCAGCACTACGTCCCCGTCCACCCGCACCCAGTGATGGCCATAAGGCGGCCGGTACAGGCCGTAGCGGCCATAGTCATAGACGACGTAGCGCGGCGCGTAGTATGCCCGCGGCAACCGATCGCCCCGGTGCCAGGCGTAGTGATAGTAGCCGGCCGGCCGGTAATACGAACCGATGTGATAACGCTGGTGGCTGCGATAGTACGGATAGCGCCGATAGTCGGAGTAATCCCAACCACGATAGCGCGGCGCGCTCCATCGATCCCGGTCGCCGTGGCGGTCGCGCACGTAATAGTCGCGATAGCGCCGGTCATTATCACGGTTCACCCTGTGACCGCGCCGGGAATCATCGTTCCAGTTGCCTCGATGGTTGTCACGTCGGCTGGACCAGTCACGACGATCCCCGCGGTTGTCACCGCGGCTGGACCAGTCGCGGCGATCGCCCCGGTTGTCACGTTGGACATGACGTCCGTCGCGCCCGCCGCGCTCGAAATGCTTGCCGCCGCTCCAACCGCTTTGGTCATGCTTCCGGTTGTCGTTATCGGCATGCGCGGTCGCGACGACGCCGGACATCAGGGCCACCGCCATCAGCGCGGCCAGCCTGCTGCTCAGCTTGGTGCGGTTGCCCGCGTCATTACTTATGTCATTGCGTGTCATGGACAGCTCCTTCAGCGACCCGGCACCTCGAGCTATTCGAGCCAAGGGACCGGCTTGGGCGTCACTATCGCGGATGGATTCTGATCGCTCGCTGAACGGTCCGCGGGCTGGCTGACAGGCCGGACCAGACAGGTCCGATTCAGCTGCCCTTCACCTGGACATACCGGGTCAGCAGGGCGCGAATGCAGGCGGCGGCCGCAGTGGCCTGCTGCGGATTCCAGCTTCCCCGTGGCTGCTCGGTCATGTAGCTGCGTTGCGACAGTTCGAGCTGCACGGCATGGACCGCCTGCGCGGGCTGGCCGTAGGCCTTGGTGATGTAGCCGCCCTTGAAGCGGCCATTGAGCACCGAGGAGAACCCGCCGCTGGACTGAATGGTTTGCAGCAATGCCTGCGCCACCGCATCCGGACACGAAGCGCCGTCACGCGTACCCAGGTTGAACTCCGGCAGCTGCCCCGCGAACAGGCCGGGAATTTCACTGGCAATCGAATGGGCATCCCACAACAGGGCGTGCCCATGCTCGGCCTTGAGACCGGCCAGCTCCGTCACGATGCGATCGTGATAAGGCTGCCAATACGCTGCGACGCGCTCGCGGATTTCGCGCGCGTCCGGCACATCGCCCTTCGCATACAGCGGCGCGCCGGCGAAGGTATGGGTCGGACAGACAGGCGAAGTGGGATCGGAGTCGTACAGCGCGGCTGAGTCGGCGGCACGATTCAGGTCGACGACATAGCGCGAATAGTTGGCCTTGATGATCGATGCGCCGAGTTCGCGAGCGAAGGCGTACAACTGATCGACATACCAATCCGTGTCCGGCAGTTCGCGCGCAATGGGCGAGAGACGCTCGAACAAGGACGCCGGCACTTCGGTGCCGGAATGCGGGACGCTGATCAGCAGCGCACTGGTGCCGCGATGGAATTCATAAACGGACATGTGGCGTAGCCTCTTTCAAAAATGGGCCATCGGTGACACTCAAGCCAGGAACGTTCAAGCCAGCGCCAACGCTTGCATGACCTGATTGAAGCGTCCGGCGATCGCCGCTTCGGCGTGATGCCGGCCGTCCCGAACCACCCAGCGCCCGCCCACCATGACATCGCGAGTGGCGTTGGGCTGACCGGAGAACACATGGGTATCCATGATGGCGGTCCCGCTGCGATTGACCAATGTGGGCGACTCCAGGTCGAGCACTGCGATGTCGGCGCGGTATCCTGGCGCCAGCGCACCTACCCGGCGTCCCGTGGCCTTGGTGCCACCATCAGCAGCAGCGCGCCACAAGCGCGAACCGACGGAACCCGAGACCGGATCGGCATAGACGTTACGTTCACGCTGCACCAGACGCGCCTGATATTCCGTCCAACGCAACTCTTCACGCGGCGACACCGAGATGTGGCTGTCCGAGCCGATGGCGACGTTACCGCTGGCGGCGAGGAAGTCACCGAGCGGGAACATGCCGTCGCCAAGATTGGCTTCGGTGGTGGGGCACAGCCCGACCACGGCGCCACTCCGGGCCATGGCGGAAACTTCAGCGGCGGTGACATGCGTGGCATGGACCAGGCACCAACGGTCATCGACCGGCGCATTGGCAAGCAGCCACTCCACCGGCCGCTGGCCGAGGACGCGCAGCGCGGCCTGCACCTCCCGCTCCTGCTCCGCGACGTGGATGTGTATGACACCACGTTCGCGCTGCCCCAGCGCCTCGACGACACGGCGCAAATCGTCAGGCGGCACGGCGCGCAAGCTGTGAAACGCCATTCCCACGTCGATCTGCCGCGACTCGCGCACACTGGCGCGCAGCCGGTCGAGCATGGCGATGAATTCATCCGGCGGTGTCACGAACTGGCGCTGGCGCTCAGTGGGAGGCACCGCGCCGAAATCGGACGTCAGATACAGCGTGGGCAGCAAGGTCATGCCGATGCCGGTGGTGCCGGCAGCGTCGAGCAGTGCCTGGGACATGATGTCGGGCTCGGCGTAGCGCTGTCCGTCCGGGCGGTGATGCACGTAATGGAACTCACACACGGCGGTATAGCCGGACTTGAGCATTTCGACGTAGAGCTGGGCGGCGATGGCGCCCAGCGCTTCGGGGGTCATGTGCCGGGCCAACTCGTACATGGTTTCACGCCAGGTCCAGAAGCTGTCGCTGCTGGAAGCGCGGTGCTCCGCCAAACCGGCCATGGCGCGCTGAAACGCATGGCTGTGAATGTTGGGCATGCCGGGAACGGCCGCCCCCTTCACCAGCGTCACCGCCGCATCGGCGTCATCGCCACTCGCATCGGGGGTGATCGCCACGATATTGCCCAAGCGGTCGACATCGACCACCACGTCGCGCCGCCAGCCTTCCGGCAGCCAGGCATGTTCGAAGCGGAAACGGGTATTTTCAGCCATGCCACCCAGTATATACAGCTTTGCTTTGCACTCGGGAATCATTGCAGTTAGCCTCATCACTCCAGTACGGGGCAAGACATGACTTCGGCAACGACACAGCAGTGGGACCGGGTTTGGGTGGGGGCGCGGCTGGCCACCATGGACGGCAGCGGCGACGAAGGCCTGGGGGTGATCGAGGACGGCGCGCTGGCCGTCAAGGACGGGCGGATTGCCTGGCTGGGACGGCGTTCGGAGCTGGATCGGCTCGACTGGAGCGCGGCCGGCGTCTCGCGGGGCGAGGGGCTGTGGATCACGCCGGGACTGATCGAATGCCATACCCACTTGATTTACGGCGGCGACCGCTCGCATGAGTTCGCGATGCGGCTGCGTGGCGCAAGCTACGAAGACATCGCGCGCGCCGGTGGCGGCATCGTATCGACGATGCGGGCCACCCGGGAGGCCCCGCCGGAACTGCTGCTGGAACAAACCACGGCGCGCGCCCAGGCCTTCGTGGCGGAAGGAGTGACCACCCTGGAGGTGAAGTCAGGCTACGGACTCGAGCGTGACACCGAGCTGAAAATGCTCAGGGTGGGCCGCGCGCTGGGGCACAAGCTGGGCATCACGGTGGTGAATACCTTCCTGGGGGCGCATGCGCTACCGCCGGAGTACCAGGGCCGCCAGGACGAGTATGTGAGTTTCGTGGCCGAGGAATTGCTGCCGGCCGTGGCGGCCGAGCGGTTGGCGGATGCGGTGGACGCCTATCACGAGCGCATTGCGTTCAGCCGGGATCAGACGGCGCGCGTCTTCGAACGCGCGCGTCAGCTGGGCCTGCCCGTACGGCTGCACGCCGACCAGTTGAGCGATTGTGGGGGTGGCCTGCTCGCGGCGGAATATGGGGCGCTGTCGGCGGACCACCTGGAATACACTTCCGACGCCTCGCTGGAACGGATGGCCGAGGCCGGGGTGGTGGCGGGAATTCTACCCGGTGCGTTTTATTACCTGCGCGAGAAACAGGTGCCACCCATCGAACGGATTCGGGCGCTGGGTCTCGACATGGCCGTGTCGAGCGACTGCAATCCGGGCACTTCGCCGCTGGCCTCATTGCGGCTGGCGATGAACATGGCCTGTGTGTTGTTCAGGCTGACGCCGGCGGAAGTGCTGCTGGGAGTGACTCGCAACGCGGCACGCGCCGTAGGATTAGCGCACGACCGCGGCGTGCTACGGACCGGGATGCGGGCCGACCTGGCGGTGTGGCGGGTGCGGCACCCGGAACAGCTCTGTGCCGAAGTCGGCGTGCATCAGCCGGTGGAAGTGCTGGTGGGACGCTGAGCGCCGGCAATTGCTCCTTGCATTGCCGGCATTTCCGCCATCCATGGCGGTCACGCGGCAATTGCTCCTGCCTTGCCAGCATTTCCGCCATCCATGGCGGTCACGCGGCAATTGCTCCTGCCTTGCCAGCATTTCCGCCATCCATGGCGGTCACGCGGCAATTGCTCCTTATCAAAACCGGACGGTCATGCCGAGGGAATAGACGTCGACGTCGGCTTTGCCGGTCAGGTCCTGGCCGACATCGAATACCCGCAAATACTCCAGGCGCAAACTGTAGATTTCGAGAAAGCCGAACGACAGGCCGGCGCCCGCCAGCAGGTTGGTCTTGCTCTTGGACCGGATGTCGGCATCGACCAGCGAGCCATTGGTCGCGAAATAGGTGAGCTTGTTGGTGGCGAACAGCGCACCGCCGCGCACGTAGAGCTCGGTGCGATAAGTGATCGGCAGAATGCCCAGTGCCGACAGCGACAGGCCGGAGGTCTTGCTGTCGAAGTTCAGGGTCCAGTCCTCGGCCGCCCCGGTCTCACGAAACACACCAGTGCTATGGTCACGATACTCGACGTTGCCGAGTTCGAGATACCCGCCCTCCAGCGCCCAATGGGGGCCGAAACGGTAGCCGCCGACAATGCCGTAGCCGGAATCCTTGGCGTCGAAGCGGGTACTGCTGGCGCTGGGGGCGAAATCGAGGCCGGCGTCATAGATGAAGTCCCGCAACTGGTCGAAAGCGGGACGCTGCGCGTCATTCTTGATCTGGGTGTAGTTGACGCCGATGTAGAAGCCGGGATCGGTGGATTGGGCTTCGACGGCCCTTATCGGCAGGCAGCAGACCCCGATCAGAGCGGCAGCGGCGGCAACTGATCGAATCGTGTTCGCGCTCATCTCGATCCCCCTCGTGCTCGGTCGAGGCGGAAATTGTGACGCGCGCCGGCCCAAAGACCATACGTATCGAGCGATGGGCCGGCCGCTTCCCGGAACAGCGCCCGGTTCCCTCGCCAGTCACCCGAAATATCCGACACCGCGCGCCATCGCGGCGGCGCACAGCATGATCAGCAACAGCAGCGTCAGCTCGGCATGAATGATCAGGCGCACGCTGCGGCGCTGGGCCGCACCGAGGCTGGGAACCTGCTGTTGGCGCAATGCCGGGCGCCAGGACAGGAACAGCCGGGTCGGGTAGATGGACATGAGGCCGACGACGGCGAACAGACTGATCTTGATGATGAAGGGTGCGCTATGGAAATAGTAGGCTGCGCCTTTCTCCGTCATGAACACGCGAAGGAAGCCCACGACGAGCAACAGCGTCGCGGCGAGCCCATAAGCCGCATCCATGCGTAGCAATGAACGCGCCGACACCAGGGTGAGTTCACCCTTGATCACGACCAGTTCGACCGCCAGCACGGCGAAGACGACGAACGCCGCCCCGTGATGCAGGAAAGCCAACAGCACGGCACTCAGCATGTCTCGCTCCTCCGGCGGGGCTCAGGAAGACGCTTTCGGGTCGTTGCCGGCGGCAGGTTCCACAGGCGCGCTTGTGCTCGCCTTGCGGGCCTCTTCCTCACGGCGCTCTCTACGCACCGTAAGTACGACCGATGCCATGGCCACTGCGATCACCGTGATCAGCGCCGCCATGATGAACACCAATCCGCCCGCCAGCCGGTGGGCCTCGTAGAGGCCGAGGGCCAACCCGATCGGAGTGGTCACCAGCAGCAGCGGCTTGGCGATTTTCATGGCGGACATACTACGCCATCCGCCACCACGGTGCGGCCAAACACCCACGGCTTGCGACCAGCCCGGGCATGGGCGCATGGAACCAGGGTGGGCGGCTGCTACACTGAACGATCTTGTATCCCGCCTGGCTGATCGTTCACTCATGCCCGTTCATCATCGCCGCACCCTCCTGCCACTCATCGTTACCTGCTTGACGCTCGCGGCCTGCGATCAGCCGACCGGCGGCCCGCAGGAAGCAGCGCTTCCGGTCACCACCTTGACGGCGGCCGAACGCGACGTTCCCGTGGTCCTCGAGGCGGTGGGTCGCACCGAAGGTTCCAAGGAAGTCCAAATCCGGGCCCGGGTCTCGGGGATCGTGGAAAAGCAGTTGTA
>Ga0182745_1000916_pt1 | contig 29901 bp, 24 predicted proteins | sample eDN3rd30CKraftBY_FD_128523 | JGI IMG/M metagenome (GOLD analysis project Ga0182745, IMG submission 128523) | Enriched backyard soil microbial communities from Emeryville, California, USA - eDNA 3rd pass 30_C Kraft BY (version 2) (version 2) | ecosystem: Environmental > Terrestrial > Soil >... | reverse complement strand
TCTGCCAGTTCATCAATCAGCGGAGTCAACCAGCGCAGATACGGACCGACCCAGCTCGCCACATACGAGCCTCGATTGGGGGGAGAAAGCATGACCACTCGTTGCAGAGAGGGAATTTCAACTTTAGCCAAAGCGGCGCGAGTGATAATGGAGCCCATACTATGAGCCACAATCTGAACAGGCGTGTCGGGAAGCAGGTGATGTTTGAGATCCTGAAATTTCTGTTCGAATTCAGGAATCAGCTTCTCCAATGTCTGCCACAGGCTCCAATATCCCCAGTTGATTACGCGGTATCCATGTGCCTGCAGCCGATGTGCCAGGAGAGACATCAGCCAACTGTTTGCCCCTAATCCATGCAGCAGAACCACAACACCTTTATCATCTGATTTAAGAGCTTCGTTCCCCTGCACGGAGTTGTCCACTTGAACGGAAGGTGGGCCTGGAATCTCAACAGGGGCCTGCATGTCACGTTCCTTTCTGTCTGAGACATCGTCACAGGAAGCGAATTAGACCAGTTTGGTCTATCATGTGCCCGCGTCGAAAAGGTTTCACTTGATGAAAAACTGAATGCCGCGAGGCAAGTGCGCTACAAGATTGACTAAAACGCTCTAGGGGGCCGCCCCATACCGCAGTGGGTTGAGCCGTATTCGCTTCACATGATCCGCCTCCCACCTCAAAGCATTCGGCATTTTCAGTCATCGAAACACCTGCTCCATGCTGCGAGATGGATCTTTGTTGTGATAAAGCTTGAACACAGGGCGGAAGGGGCTCCCTTCAAGATCAATTATTTCCACTCCAGGACATTGCAGCAAGCAGAATTTTATTTGGAACAGACAATGCTATGTCAATGCTGAGAGGAACGTTATGGGTGACTCGTTTGGGGAATGAAAGAGACGACGTCCTCCGCGCTGGCTGCCAGGTCGCTTTTCGAGAACCATCGCTACGCAAGGGGCTCCACTTCAGTCCAGGGTCTGGAGGGAGTTGCTCTGGCCTCAGAAGGGGCGGTTCTTGCTTGCAATGATGTCAGTTATGAAAAACAGGTCAGAAACACGACAGCATGCAATCCTCTCGTTGTGGCATGAGAAATGCGAAACGGCATCCCCGGTTCCCATTCTTTTTCAACCTCTCACAAGTGGAGATTCGTCATGCCTCTGAATTCTCTGGAAGATGCGTTCCTGGATGAACTTCGAGATGTCCTCAGTGCAGAAAGGCAACTCCTCAAGGCGCTCCCCAAAATGGCAAAGGGAGCGAATAACGACCAGTTGCGTGATGCCATTGAAGCCCACCTGGAAGAAACCAGATCACACGTAGAACGAGTTGAAGCTGTGTTCGAATCGCTGGGTCACAAGCCACGTGCCAAAAAATGTGAAGCAATGGAAGGGCTCCTCAAGGAGGGATCTACGATTCTGCAAGAGGATGCTGCCTCAGACGTCCTTGACGCGTTGATCATTGCCGCTGCCCAGAAGGTCGAACATTACGAAATCGCCACATATGGGACGCTCTGTACCTGGGCGAAAGTTCTGGGGAATGACGTCGCGCTTAAAATGCTCAAACAAAACATGAGTGAGGAAGTTGCGGCTGATGAAAAACTGACGGAATTGTCCCGCGTCATTAACGAAGCGGCGGCCGCTTCCATGGTAAAGGGAAGCACCTGAATCACGCACTATCCATTCTGGATAATAATATTGGAGGGAATGGCAGATCGGGATTTGACAATGACTTTTTCCGAAGCATTTCATCAATTTTCCAAAACGGCCTCACGCTGTGCTGGCCACCCATTTGCCTTTCTGACAGCTGTCCTGGTGGTCGCCGTCTGGGCGGCCACTGGCCCCCTGTTTGACTATAGCGACACATGGCAGCTGGTCATTAACACCGGCACCACAATTATCACCTTTCTAATGGTGTTCCTGATTCAGAATACACAGAACCGCGATGCGGCTGCCACGCAGATCAAACTGGATGAATTAATCCGGGCGGGCCAGGGGGCTCATAATGCGATGCTTGATCTGGAAGAGTTGAGCGAAGAAGAGCTTGAAGAATTTCGTATCCGCTATCTCAAGCATGCAGAAGATGCCCGACAGGCACTGGATCACGGGTGTCTTGACACAAGCTGCGACGAACTGACCGGAGATGCTCCCCAGGAAGCGTGGAACAACCAGAAGCGGAACAACCAGAAATAGAGCAGATACGGAAAATTCGCACTTCGCCTTCTAGCAGCCTGTTGAAAAATGCACAGACAGAAATGTCTGTGCCACCAGAAGCATCTGGATCATTGAAAAAAGTGGGCCGGACATTTCTGTCTGGCCGAGAGTTCATGTTTCCAACAGGCAGCTAAACTTTTGAGTCGCGTTGCATCCATCCTGGTGTTACCCTCCAGCTTGGTGTTACCGTCCAGCTTGGTGTGATTCTGTGTGCAAGGAATCGGGCTCGGAGAGGGGGCATGTTTTCGTCCGATCTTCTGCTGGACCGGCCGAGTCTGTCAGATTCCGCGCGGTGTTAATCAGGCCGATATGGGAAAACGCCTGCGGAAAATTTCCTACCAGCCGCCTGGAATGGACGTCATATTCCTCGGAGAGCAGTCCGACATCATTACGGAGACTTAAGAGCCGTTCAAAGACATCCTGTGCTTCGGCCCGGCGTCCCTGTAAAGCAAAATTGTCCGCGAGCCAGAAAGTGCAAAGTAGAAACGATCCTTCTCCAGCAGGAAGACCATCGATTTCAGAATCAGAAAGATAACGATCGATAAATCCATCTCGCATCAGCCGCTTCTGAATATAGTCCACGGTCCCCAGCATCCGGGGATCGTCTGCAGGGATAAATCCGACCAGGGGCAGCATTAACAAGCTGGCATCCGGTTCATCTGTTCCATAATGCTGGACAAAAGAATTTCTTTCTTTATTAAACCCAGATGCATAAACTTCCGTGCGGATCTCCTCGCAGAGCTGCCGCCACTTTTCAACCTCTCCCGGCAGGCCGTACATCTCCACCGCATCGACCGCCCGGTCCAGGGCCACCCAGGCCATGACTTTGGAATGGGTGAAATGTCGTCTCGGCCCCCGGACTTCCCAAATCCCTTCGTCCGGCTTTTTCCAGTCTGTTTCCAGGAAACGGACCAACTCCCGTTCGACTCTCCAGGCATTTTCATCGGGAGCCAATCCTGCCCGGCGAGCAACATGCAAAGCGTCGACAACTTCACCATACACATCCAGTTGATGCTGATTATGAGCTGCATTTCCAACGCGAACCGGCTTCGAATTCTCGTAACCCGGAAGCCAATTGAGATGTGATTCTGATAAGCGGCGTTCTCCGGCAATCCCATACATAATTTGAATTTGACTCGGTGTCCCGGCGACCGCATTAACCAGCCAGGCTCGCCAGGCTTCGGCTTCCTCCATATAGCCGCCACCCATTAAGGCATAAAGGGTAAATGTCGCATCTCGCAACCAGCAGAAGCGATAATCCCAGTTTCGAACTCCGCCCAGATGTTCCGGCAAAGACGTCGTGACCGCGGCGACAACCCCGCCCGTGGGAGAATAAGTCATCGCCTTTAATGTGATGAGTGATCGCAGTACCGCTTCTCTCCAGGGGCCTTGATAAGTGCAACGGCTGGACCATGCCTGCCAGCGTGTCTCGGTTTCCGCCAGCGCCGCTTCGGGAGGGATTTCCGGTGGTTCGGGAGAGAACGTTGACGACCATGTTAATGAGAATCTCATCCGCTGACCTTCGGTGATAACGAAATCCGCCACGGTCTTCAGATTCTCTCCACGTAGCGTGACATCCGACCGGCAGTCGATCGTATCGGGACCGGCAATTGCCCGAATTCCGCGTGGAGTCTGTCGAACCCAGGGGACGATCGACCCGTAATCGAATCGCAGAATCAGTTCCAGACGCATGGGAACGCGCCCGTTGAGCCCTTCGATGATCCGCATGACGCCCGGCACGCCATCCCAGGGAGGCATGCAATCAATGAGACGAACTGATCCCGATGCTGTTTCAAAAACGGTCTCCAGGATCAGAGTCCCTTCTCGATACCGACGTTCAACACGAAGGATTGGTTCTGCAGGTGAAATCAACCATCGTCCATGTTCCGGAGTTCCTAAAAGGGCGGCAAAGCAGGCGGGGGAATCGAATCGCGGAAAGCACAGCCAGTCAATCGACCCATCACTTCCGACCAGAGCCGCGGAGTGGCAATCGCCGATCAGAGCATATTCCTCAATGGGAAGCGGCATTACCGTTTTCTTCCTTTATAGCGCGAACTGGCACGAGCTTCAAGTGGATTGCCACACACCAATTTGGAAGGCCAGCAACCAATTGACACGAACAAAGCACTCCTCCAAAACGGAATTTGAGGAGTTCATGTCCTGCCTGTCGTCTGCCATTCTCAAAAATTGCAGCGTCAAAGTTCAATCGCAACTTTGGTTCCATCTTCTCCTGAGACTTCTGGCCGGGATGGCATGGAGCATGCAAAGAAACTTCAACACTCGCGCCATGGAAACAATGAGCGGCGAAAAAATGATCGCTGGCAGCAGGAAGGAGATTTCATTCGTCCTTTCAAGTCTGATGTGGTGAAGACAAGGAAAAAAGTGGAGAGACGACAGGGAAAGCATGAGTATTGAGCCCATCCTCTCTCGTCCTCCCTTCACTCACTATGAATCACTATGAATAAAACGACCAAATTTGGAACGACCGTCATGATCCACTGCCAGACTCGAGTCACTTTAGACTCCCCCGCCAAATGGGAATCCCATGTCCCTGGGTAGGATTAATTCAAAAATCAAAGCCGATGTTTATGCAAAAATCCGACAAAGGAGAACGTTTCGCGATCAAGTCACCGAGAGCAAGTTGCTTTGAACTGTGCCGGCGATGGAAGTTTTCGATGGAGGAAATGCTGAATATCGCAAGGCAGAACCCGGTTCAAACGGGATGGATGTGCTCTGACAGCCTGTTGAAAAGCATGAACTCTCGGCCAGACAGAAATGTCCGGCCCACTTTTTTCAATGATCCAGAAGCTACTGGTGGCACAGACATTTCTGTCTGTGCATTTTTCATCAGGCTGCTAACACCGATTCCTGACAGGGTACGAAGCGGATTCTTCGAGACATTCTTTAAGGAGTCTTGATGCTGAGATTCGGTAAGTACGGAAATCACAAATTTTATTGCCAAAACAGTGAGTGGACGATTTCGGGGAATCGCAGAGAGTCCTCTCACGTGGGCCAGCGGACCCGTCTGCCACGGCCAGGCGCGATTCCAGATGAAAACGGGATTGTGGGATGGAACGTCTGGGCGCCCTATGCGCAGCGTGTCGATCTCGTTCTCGATCCTGACGGCCAGCCTGAACTCCGCCCGATGCAACAGACCGGAGCCTGGTTTCATTTTCAGAAGGACGGTGTCCCGGATGGGACGCCATATCGTTTCCGACTGCCGACCGGTGATTTTCCGGACCCGGCCAGTTCCTGGCAACCGGAAGGCGTGTTTGGGCCATCGGCAGTGTTCTTCGCCAATAACTATCAATGGGTGTCTTCTCATTGGACAGGAATCCCGCGGGAAGACCTGGTGATTTATGAACTGCACGTTGGAACATTCACAAAAGAGGGAACATTCGCTGCCGCCATTGACCGCCTGGACGAGTTGAAGTCATTAGGAATTACCGCAATTGAACTCATGCCCGTGGGGCAATTTCCCGGAACGCGGAATTGGGGATATGACGGTGTATTCCCCTATGCTGTCCAGAACTCTTACGGAGGACCGTATGAATTACAGCGACTCGTCGACCAGGCACATCAAACAGGTTTAGCGGTGATCCTGGATGTTGTTTATAACCATCTTGGACCGGAAGGCAACTTCCTCTCACGGTTCGGACCATATTTTACAAAAACTTATCAAACTCCATGGGGAGATGCATTTAATTATGACGGTCCGGAGAGCGATCCCGTTCGTTGGTATGTTACTGAAAATGCCTGTCGGTGGATTCGAGATTTTCAGTTGGACGGATTACGACTGGATGCCGTTCATGCAATTTATGACTTCAGCGCATTCCATATCCTTGCGGAAATGCAACAGGCCGTCCAGCAGATTGCTCGTGAGCAAGGCCGGTTTGTTCATCTTATTGCGGAAAGTGATCAAAATGACCCGCGTCTTGTTGATTCCCCGCAGCGGTATGGATTCGGCCTGGATGCCGTCTGGGCGGATGATTTTCACCATTGTCTTCACACTCTTCTGACCGGTGAACAGCAGGGTTATTACCGGGATTTCGGGAGCCTCGAGCAACTGGCCCAGGCCTATGAAGATGTCTTTGTTTATGATGGTGCCTATAGCGTTTATCGCCAGCGCCGCCATGGGGCGCCTGTGAAAGATCGCGATCGGTCTCACTTCGTTGTCTGCATTCAAAACCACGATCAGATTGGGAACCGAGGCCAGGGAGATCGACTGGCTGCCTCTTTGCCCGCAGCGGCACAACGACTGGCTTGCGGGCTGCTGCTGCTTTCTCCCTGCATTCCGTTGTTATTTATGGGCACGGAATATGGAGAGCAAAACCCTTTTCCATTTTTCTGCTCATTCTCCAATCAAGATCTTACCGAAGCAGTCCGCCAGGGACGGCAAACCGAATTCAAAAATCATTTCAATACCCCAGAGTCCTGGCAAGATCCCCAAAATCATAATTTAGAGCAGTTTTATAAATCTTGTGACGAACTTGCCTCGCGGCATTCAGCTTTTCCTCAAGTGAAACGCTTCCGGCACGGGCATATGAGAGACCAAACTGGCCTGGACTGGACAGAGATTCCAGATCCTGCTGCTCCGGAAACATTTTTATCCGCCAAGCTTTCCTGGTCCTGGCCAGCAGGAACATTCTCGGCCCGTCTGAGGCAACTCTATCAGGATCTACTCCAGGCTCGTCGAGAATGGCCTGAACTGAGAAATCGTTCCCCGACGACAGCAACTGTTTATCAAAGTGTGCAAAAGAAACAGGACAGCAACCCCATCCTGCTGATTGAACGGGGGAAGCCGGAAAGCCTGATGATTCTCGCCAATCTAAGCGCTTCCTTTCAGCCATTTCCAGAAATTTTTGTGGACGACCGGACTGTGCGGTTGAGTACGGAAGAGAGGTGCTACAACGGCACGCGCAGACGGGTGAAAAAGATCGACTTTTTGCTTCCATATGAATTACTCATTTACGGGAGAAATTATGAATAACGACCGGGCACTTGCTCATTCAGCAGTGCAACTCGCGGAAGCTGTCTGGTCGAGAGCACAGGGACGCCGTTGTCAGCCGCGGGCGACATATCGTCTAGAGTTCCATCAAGATTCTCTTACATTTCGTGATGCCGCCGCACTCGTGCCATATCTGGCATCGCTTGGAATCAGCCATATTTATGCCGCCCCTTATTTAAAAACTGCAACTGGGATATCCAATGCCTATGCGATTGTGGACTATTCCCAACTCAATCCTGCATTGGGGACTGACGATGATTACCAGGCATTTGTCTCCATCCTGAAGACACATGGCATGGGGCAGATCCTTGACATCGTTCCAAATCATATGAGCACCGCTGTTGGAGAAAATGCCTGGTGGACGGACGTTCTGGAACATGGACAAAGTTCGCCGTTCGCTTCCTATTTTGACATTGACTGGGACCCCGTCGAAAAGACCCTGAAAGATCGGATTCTATTGCCTGTTCTGGGTGAGAGTTTCGGTCGTGTGCTCGAGCAGGGAGAGTTAAAGCTCGCCTTTTCCCAAGGGGTGTTCCAGGTTCATTATGGTGATCATTGCTTTCCGCTAGAGCCATGCAGCTATGCTCTTGTTCTTGATCAAATGCTCATTCGCGTCCAGGCGAATCAGTCTTTATCGAATGAAGCACAGGAGTTGGAAAGTATATTGACATCATTAAGACATCTTCCCGAGCGAACGGTGTTTGCCTCTGAACTCAGGCAGGAACGAATCCGGGAAACCAAAGTGATTCAGAGCCGAATTCAGACACTGATCGAGCACTCTTCTCCGATGAAAGAGTTCCTGTCGGCGACAATTCAGGAGATCAATGGGAATCCGGCACAGCCTGCCAGCTTCGATCGACTTGAACAGATCCTCGATCGACAGGTTTTCCGCTTGTCACGCTGGAAGGCGGCTTCTGATGAAATTAACTATCGCCGATTTTTCGATGTGAATGAATTAGCAGCGATTTGCACCGAACGAAGCGATGTCTTTGAGTCCAGTCATGCCTTCATTTTTGATTTATTGGCGCAAGAAGCGATTCAAGGGTTACGTGTAGATCATGTCGATGGACTTTATGAACCGTGCAAATACCTGTGGCGCCTTCAGTGGGGCTACCTCGAATCTCTGGCGCAATCTTTATGGAGACAGCAGCAAGTGGGACGTTCGCAGATTCCCTGGGAAGAGTTGCGATGGCCTGTTTTCGATCAGTTACATCAGCGTCTGGGGGGGCCGCCGCCTGCAGTGATATTTCATGACCAAGAGGACGGCGCTTCTTTCTCCGGCCATCCCTATGACATCCCACTCAAAGCACCTCTGCCGCTATATGTTTTAGTCGAAAAAATTCTCGGACCGGATGAGCCGCTCCCGGCAGACTGGCCCGTTGCCGGAACGACCGGTTATGATTTTATGAATCAAATTGAAGGGCTATTTGTAAAGCCGGATGGCTTCTCCAAAATTCAGAGAAATTATCATCGATTCTCTTCGACCACCGGCGACTTTACAGAGATCGTGCTGAACTCCAAACGCTTGATTTTGGAAATCTCCATGGCGAGCGAATTGCAGTTACTGGCACATCGTTTGAAACGGTTGGCTCAACGCTGGCGACATACATGCGATTTTACCCTGAATAATCTGGTGGCAGCTCTTCGGGAAATTATCGTCTGCTTTCCAGTCTACCGCACCTATGTGGGACGTCACGGTGTCTCCGCACGCGATCGTGACATTATTGAGCGCGCTATTCGCCGGGCGCGACGTCGAAATCCGACCATGGACGTCAGCATCTTCCAGTTTATTCGCCGGATCCTTCTGCGGGAGTTCCCGGCATTATTGATGGAGAACGCAGAGGAAATGGAGCAGATCGAACTCTTTATCGGCCGCTTCCAGCAAGTGACAAGTCCCATTATGGCAAAAGGAGTTGAAGACACAGCGTTTTATCGTTACATGCCTCTCGTCTCCGTGAATGAAGTCGGAGGACATCCATCAACGGCTTCCATTTCCCTGGAACGGTTTCATGAGGAAAATCGTTCACGACTGGAGCATTTGCCAGCCGCCATGATCAGTTCTTCCACACACGACACCAAACGGAGTGAGGACGTCCGGGCTAAAATCAGCACACTCTCTGAAATTCCGGATCAGTGGAGAATGGCGGTCGGCCGTTGGTCACGCATGAATCGCCATTTTCGGACAGATCTCCAGGGAGAACGATCTCCCAGTCCCAATGATGAATATCTATTCTATCAAACCCTGATCGGCATGTGGCCCGTTGGTGCCATTTCGGATCAACACCATGAAGAACTATTGCAGCGTGTCCATCAATATATGGAAAAAGCGATTCATGAAGAGAAGCTACGGACCAGTTGGCTTTCCCCCGATTCAGACTACGAATCCGCTGTACACCAATTTATTGACGGGGCATTACATTGGAATGGAAAAAATCGATTCTTAAGCGATCTGCAGACGTTTCTTCAGCAGATTCATCCCGCCAGCTTCTTGAAATCCGCTGGCGAAGTCTTACTGAAATTGACCTGTCCTGGAGTCCCGGATCTCTACCAGGGACAGGAGTTCTGGAACGATAGTCTCGTCGATCCAGACAATCGTCGTCCAATCGATTTTACCCAGCGGCAAGAACATTTGTGCCGCTTGTGCCGACGTCTTAACGGACACCCTGAGGCCCTCAGACAACTTTCCAGAGAGTTGCTGTCCCAACCGGGCGACCCCATCTTCAAACTCTTTGTGACTTGGAGATCATTACAGGCGAGAAGGTCACATCCCGACCTGTTTCGATTCGGAGATTATCGTCCCCTGCTGGTGACAGGACCATTAGCGGAGCATTTCATCGCCTATCGGCGCACATTCCATAAAACATATGCAATTATTATCGTTCCGCGCGATCAGGTTCAACTGCTAAATTCCATCAATGGGGATCTTACCCGTTTTGGCGAATTGGACGGTCTCAACAGCACCATCCTCGATGATCATCCTCCGCTTGGAAGCCGACCTGTTGACCAATTCACCGGCCAGATGTGTGAACCCACGAACGAAGGGTTCTCTCTCGCGAGACTCTTGCAGCATTTCCCGATGGCATTCCTGACCTAGTGCTTCGTCTCTTCTAAACTCCGGGGTAGGTCTTCACGCAAAGTCCGACAATGGAGGGCGTTTCGCGATCACGCACCGAAATCCAAGCCCTGGTTGGGCACTCGATTCATTTTCTGATGTTCCCAAATCAAAAAATAGAAACTCCTCAGGGGCTCTTTCCCCCGCTCGATGCGAGGCAAAAAGTCCCCCGGGAGTTCGATCAAATCAATTCGACAGGCAATGCTTCTGATGGAACGTCATTATGGTTCCGATTGCATCTACTTCGTCCGAGAGACCGTCTGGTTTGATGCCAGATCACGACAGAGATCTTCAGCCTGCGTCAGATGCTTCTGGACAGTTTCTTGAGTCTCTTTCAGGAGACTTTGCAAATCACCAGAGACATACTCATCAGCTGCCTGAAGCTGGGCCAGGACTCCAATATGCATGCCCACCTGGCATCCCATGTAAGCTTTGTCAAACTCTGCACCGCTCTTTTTGCCAAGGCTTTCTTTTGTCAACTGCTCACACTTCCGGGCAGCAGTCTGTTCCAGTCGGAACCAGTCTGTCGAAGAGTCATTGACTACTTTGGAAGCATGGACTTCGACACGGTTGCCCCGTCTTCCTTCAACAGTCAAAGCGGGATTTTCCTGATCAATTGGCCGCTTCTGACCGGGTTCTGCTGTTGTTGGAGGATTCGTTTGCGGAAGAGTTGTCGTCGTCGGAATACTCGTGGTCCGATTCTGATCGGTCGGCGTCCGACCTAAAATCAGATCTCCATGACCAGCGAAACGATGCAGCTTCTGACCAAATGCTTCATGGTCTTTGATCATTGTTTGTGCAAATTCTTTCACTCGCTCATCCTGGGCGTGATCGAGTGCAAATTTAGCTAAGTTGATCTCTTCCTGATTGTGAATCAACAGGCAATCTGCAATCTGCTGACTCATCTGATGGGCAGAATCGATGCGTTTAATATTGCGATCGACAATGCCTTGTGCGGTCTCGCGAATCTCGTTGGCACGATCCGCATTTCGTTCACCCGGTGGATTCACGCGATCTCGCCGTTCGACAGGCTGCTCGTCGGCTCGCAGGCTCAGGCCCCAGCACGACACGATTAATGATAGACAAATTGCACGACACATGTTTATCTCCTTAATTCTTCAGAAAGACCGTTGACACTCCAATGATCACCGGTCGAAAACACCTCTGCTGGTCGTCAGGCAGTCGCCCACCCCGCGACGAATGCTTCACATCAGAGAGATTCAAGGCAATGAATTTGGTGGTCGCGCCCCGTCTTCATCAACCATTCAGAATTCACTGACTTCAAGACTCACCGACTCGCTGCGACAAAAGGGACCGGCCGGCTCTGAGAGTCTGTCCGGAAAGGTCAAAGTGTGCTGTGATCAGCTCTTTTGCATTCCGAGCTTCGTCAATCTGCATTGACGAAGCCTCGGGGCATCGCCGACTTCGGCTTCCTTGTCAGAACACAAACCGCTCGATCTCGCCTGGCAAAGCACCTTTCCAGATCGACTCCTGGAAAATTCGCGTCAAATAAGCCGCATGCACATCGGGGCAGTTCCAGAATCGAAGTGCATTTCGTGTTCCAAGTTCTCTTAAAAGAGAAATTTGCTGAGGGTCGCTGCCCGTTCGTGCAACATCGTCTGGAAAGTGGATGAAACTTGCTCCGAGGCATGGCATTGGTCGTCATGAATTGAGAGATCAGCGACCAGAGTGTTGGGCAAACGATCTGCTTCTCAATATAAAAATATTTAAAATGGCGCTGGCCCCGACGCTAGAGCGTTTTTGTAAATCTTGTGGCGAACTTGCCTCGCGGCATTCAGTCTTTCATCAAGTAAAACCTCTTCGACGCGGGCACATGATCGACCAAACTGGTCTAATTTTCTTTCACACATGGAATCCTGCAGAAATGCGGGATAAACGATCTGTTGAGGACGATGCCTCGCGTCAAATGGAACGCAACCTGCTTATCAGTCCAAAGGCATTACGATGTTCTTATGAAATGACCATCTCGTTTTTAAGAGACATCTTATCTCCGTGACCCGTATCAATCATGGCGATTTTGAGTCTATGAGTTTGTTATGAAAATTGCGCAGGTTTCCCCGCTTTGTGAAAGCGTTCCTCCTCATTGCTATGGGGGAACCGAACGTATTGTTTCGTATCTCACGGAAGCGCTTGTTACGGAAGGCCACGAAGTCACATTATTTGCCTCCGGAGACTCCCGGACCCGGGCCGATCTCTACGCGACGCTGCCGCACGCCATCCGGCTCAGCCCCGAAAAACATGATGCAACCATCTGTCAGCTTCTCCAGTTACAAGATGTGGTCAGACTGGCGGATCGTTTCGACATCATTCATTTTCATACAGATTTTTTTCACTTCCCCTTGTTTCGCCAGATGCAGTGGCCGCATGTGACGACGCTGCACGGCCGGTTGGATCTTCCCGACGTTTCGAAGCTCTATCATGAATTCAACGATATGCCGGTGGTCTCAATCTCCACAAATCAGCGGATTCCAATTCCCCAGGCCAACTGGATCGCAACGGTCTATCACGGGATCCCCCCGGTCAACTTCACATTTCAACCAGAAGGAGGTAATTACCTTGCGTTTCTGGGGCGGATTTCCCGGGAAAAGCGTCCGGATCGGGCTATTCAGATTGCGATTGAAACAGGAATTCCGCTCAAAATTGCCGCAAAGGTGGATGCTGCCGATCAGTGTTATTTCGAGCAGGACATTGAGCCTTTGCTGGCGCATCCCTTGATCGAATTTATCGGCGAAGTCGACGAAGCGGGTAAGAATCAGCTGCTGGGAGGAGCCCGCGCCCTGCTCTTTCCAATTGATTGGCCTGAACCTTTTGGATTGGTGATGATTGAATCCATGGCGACCGGCACTCCGGTCATCGCGATGCGAAATGGTTCCGTGGAGGAAGTCATGCGGGATGGCGTGAGCGGACGGATTGTCGACACAATGGAAGAAGCGATCCAGGCGGCCCGGTCAATCCATCAATTGGATCGCCACCGTTGTCGACAATATTTTGAAAGCAGGTTTACGGACCTGCGCATGGCCCGGGATTATGTCGCGGTCTATCAGAAACTGCTGGATGCCCGGGCCTTGATCCCTGGAAAACGTCATCATCCTCAACACCTGATGGCTGAAGAATCGTTCGGAAAACAAATGTTCTGAACAGGATGCAATGGCACGAGTTGCTTTCCGGAGAAGCCCTCTCCTGCCTTGCGAAAGGAGATCTCGTGGATGATGTCATTCAAGTGGACGACCAATGGTACATTGCCGCGTCGTCTCATCAATCTGATACACGCACCCAGGTCCTGAAAGAAGGGGATACGTTCGCAGTGTTCGATCGGCTGGGTGAAATAGGCCGGACGGGACATGGAGAACAGGGGGTGTACCATCGAGGGATGCGGCATTTGTCGCGCTGGGAACTGCTCATCAATGGTCGTCGTACCATGCTGCTGAATTCCACCATGAAGCGTGATAACAGCCTGCTCGTGGTGGAACTGACGACTCCCGATATTCAATCTGAAGAGCAACTTCCACTCCCCAAGGGGATGCTGCATGCCTCGCGTTCCCTGGTCATTCAGGATTCCACACTTTACGAGCATCTCACTCTGGGGAATTATGCAATGGAGCCCCTGGATGTCGAGCTGACTTATCGTTTTGATGCGGATTTCCACGATATGTTTGAGGTTCGCGGCACGCATCGCGAACGCCGCGGCGAGATGCTCCCGGTTGAAATTCATGGCCGTACGGTCATTCTGGCCTATCGTGGTCTGGACGATGTTTTGAGACGCACCGGATTGTTCTTCGATCACAACGATGCAGAGTGTACCGAATCCGCCTGTACATTTCGTTTACGGCTCAAGCCGCACGAGGAAGAAACCATTCTGCTGACCGTTTCCTGCCAATGCGGAACTGCTCAATTCTGCATTGGCAGCCACTCTTCCGCCATTCAATGGACCGAATCCGTCCAGCAGGAACGGCGTTCTGCCTGGACGACAGTGGTGACGTCCAACGAAGCATTCAACGAATGGATCAGTCGATCCATGGCCGACTTGCAGATGCTGACGACAGACACCATTTATGGGCGCTATCCCTATGCGGGAGTCCCCTGGTTTTCAACTCCCTTTGGACGGGATGGCCTGATCACGGCGTTACAGACACTCTGGCTGCAACCAGAATTATCGCGGGGGGTTCTGAATTTTCTGGCCGCGACGCAGGCAACAGAAAAGGATCCGGTCGCGGATGCTGAACCCGGGAAAATCCTGCACGAAATGCGGGAAGGAGAAATGTCCGCACTGGGAGAAGTCCCATTTCGCCGCTATTACGGCACCATTGATGCCACGCCTTTATTTGTTGTTCTGGCCGGCCGCTACTTTCAGCGTACTGGTGATCTTTCACTGATCAATTCGATCTGGAACCAATTACGGATGGCCCTGGCCTGGATCGATGACTGGGGCGATTCCGATCACGATGGGTTCGTGGAATATCAGCGGCAAAACCATCGCGGCCTGGTTCAGCAAGGATGGAAAGATTCGAACGATTCAATCTTTCATGCGGATGGAAAACTTGCAGAAGGTCCGATTGCGCTCTGCGAAGTTCAAGGCTATGTCTATGAAGCAAAACGCCTGGGCGCGGAATTGGCAGCACATCTGGGCGATCTGCCATTCAGCGCGGAACTCGCCCGGCAGGCGGCAGAGCTCAAAGAACGGTTTCATCACGCGTACTGGATCGAGGAGCTGGGAACATATGCCCTGGCACTGGATGGAGAGAAACGCCGCTGCGAAGTCTTAAGTTCGAACGCGGGGCAGTTGCTCTATAATGGTATTGTTAAAGAAGAATATGCTCAGCGGTTAGTGGAAACATTAACTTCTTCCAGTTGCTATAACGGCTGGGGTGTACGCACGATCGGAGAAAAGGAAGTCCGCTATAATCCGATGTCCTATCATAACGGATCCGTCTGGCCGCACGATACCGCCTTGATTGCAGCCGGGATGTCGCGCTATCGGTTCAATCAGGCCGCTTTAAAACTGTTGACGGGTCTCTTCGACGCTGCGAACTTCCTGGATATCTCCCGGTTGCCGGAACTGTTCTGCGGATTTCAGCGACTACAGGGACATGGACCGACGTTGTATCCCGTTGCGTGTTCGCCTCAGGCCTGGGCTTCGGGGGCGGTGTTTATGGCATTACAGGGGTGCCTGGGACTGACTTTCGCAGAAACGAAACCACAAGTCCGTTTCGATCATCCAGCTTTGCCAGAGTATCTGCAGTGGATTCGCATTGAAAACTTGCGAATTGGAGGGGGCGAACTCGGCCTGACTCTGCGTCGACATCCACGCGATGTCGGCCTGAACGTCGAGCAGAAAGTCGGAGATCTCGAAATCGTTCTGCTGGCATAACCAGGCAGAGCAAAAAAATTTCCAAACGAGAACACCTCGACCGAGAACAATCAAAGCAAAGGAATCAGATCTATGAATCACCACCTTCTCCAGACATGTCCGCACTGTGGTGCACGCATCGAAAAGAACTCCCGCAGCGCGGGGGAGCAATGCCCCAACTGTCATCAGGCGATTTCAACTGCGACTGCCGCCCGAAAGAGCGGAGCACAGGAACTCCCGGAGTTGAGAACATCGATGGGAAACTTCCGCGCCGTTCGGGCTGCCTCGATTGCTGTACTGGCAATTTCCATCGTGCTGGGATTTTTGGTCTTTTTTCAGGTCGGCCTGACACAACAGAATGGCTCTGTCCGGCAATTTGAGCTTGTTCTTCTGGCGATACTGGGAGTGGGGGCCGCTTTTGTGTTGACATACGTACACTTTGCCATGAATTTGAAATCGCGTCCCTGAAAAGTAAGTTGCCCTCATGTGTTCCCACGATCCGCAATATTCCCACGATCCGCAATAACCGTGTCTGGACCGCTTGTTGCCGCAGAACAAGGACAATGCCGGGCGAACGCATTCTATTTACAGGTCAATCCCTCACTGGTTACAGGTCAATCTCTCGCTGGTCGATTTGAGGAATCTTCATCTGCCTGCCAACCCGATTCCCCAATCAGCCGCACAAAGCGGACAGGACCAAGGTCCTCTTGAATAAAATTCGTCCCATGACGAACCAGACGCAACAATTGCTGAGTTCCTTCCTCCATGCCTACGGGAATGACCAGTCGACCCCCCTCTTTCAGCTGTTCCATCAAAGCTGGAGGCACCCGGGGGCCGCTGGCGGAAACAACGATTCCATCAAACGGGGCTGCCTCCGGCCATCCCAGCGTCCCATCTCCGCATCGCACCCGGATATTCCGATAGCCTAATGTCTTTAAGCGGGCAGAGGCACTGTCTGCCAAGGATTGATAACGTTCGACCGTAAACACTTCTTGAACAATCTGTGACAAGATTGCTGCCGCATAACCCGATCCGGTGCCCACTTCCAGAACGCGGTCGGCAGATTTGAGTTGCAGCGTCTCTACCATCTTCGCGACAACCAGCGGCTGGGAAATGGTTTGTCCCAGACCGATTGGCAGCGGGGTGTTTCGGTAAGAAAACTTCTTTAAATCTTTCGTGACGAATTCATCACGGGGAACGACCAGCATGGCGTTCAAGACTTGTTGATTCCTGATTCCCAGCCGCCTGATTTCTCGGATCAGTTGCTGCTGTTTCAATGTGGGATGACCCTGAGACATGGTGCCTCCCTGCGGGCGAAAAAAACGGTTTCCAGAAATCCGCAGCCGCTGCCAATTCTGGGCAACCGGGCAAGCCGGTTCTCGTCACTCAGAGTCTAACCGGAAAGGTGCTTTGTCGGGCGAGGTACTTTGTCGGGCGAGATCGAGCGATTTGTGTTTTGACCAGGAAGCCGAAGCAGGCGAATCCCCAGGATTCGTCGATGCAGGCCGACTCAGCGTAGAACGCAAAGAAGCCGATCGCAGCACACATTGATCTTTCCGGACAGACTCTCAGTGCTTCCAGTCCGATCGAATCGAGAAAAGGGTTCAGAGATCAGCAGGCAGAGATCAGGAAAAACCCTGCAATTCATTGAATTTCCTAACCTCTCGACATGGCTGTACCTCAAACTTGGAAATACTGCCAATCCGATCATACCAGGGGACTCGACGGGAAGCGACTTTTTGTTTCCCAGACGCATCATGATGGATCGTCACCAGTCGTCAGGAAAAACTCGATCTCCTCCTTCCTCCCCTCGGGCGGGCTCGAAAATCGCGGCGGAATCTGCCGGACTTGAGCGAAAATTCTGATTTTTTGTCCAATTTCGCTATTGCAATGGGATGTTTTCGTCCCTCCCTCTTGTGGGCTGGAGCAGGAAGGGAGTAGTAAGCAGCCTGAACAAATCGAACCGCTGTTCTTTTAAGAACAAGACTTCCACGTCTGGACGGTCTGAAGCGTTCCCTGTTGCCATGCCTGCTTTTCCCGTCCTTCCGGCGATTCCGTCCTTCCCTGTTTTGAATTTCGCCCGACATGAATGATTCCCAGCACCAACTTCTGGCGTCCCGGAACTCTCTCGGTACTTCACGACATATGGCCCTGCGCACGGTCTGGGGGCTGCTCTGTGTGCTGACCTGTACCCTGGCATTCTCCCAGGACAGTTCGGGATCGTTGACGTTTCCGGAAGAAGAGACCTCCACAGCCCCGAAGGAGGCCGATCTTCTGGCATTCCCCGACACGGCACCCAGTTTTGTTGATCGGACCATGATCCCCAATATGGAGGAGGATCGGGGGCGTGTTGCGGGTGTGGATGGGCGACTGGGCTTCATCGGCCTGAAAGCGTTTGGACGTGACGATAGTATTGCGCCCATCGAACTCTTTCCGTATGTGCAGACGGACAATCGGATTCTCTTTGGCGATCTTCGTGGTTTTATTACTACGGAAGGCGATGTGGGGGGAAATTTCGGGATGGGTTACCGGTTCATTGGTCCGAACGATTTCGCCCTGTTCGGGGCCAACGTTTTTTATGACGCGGACAACTCGACCGGACGCACCTTTCAACAGATGTCCGTGGGCTGGGAAGCGCGGCTGGAAAAAGTCGGCATGTTTGGAAACATCTACATGCCGGTGGGGCAGACCGAGAAATTGATCAGCCAGAACTTGTACAACGAGCGCTTCGATGCTCATAACATCCTGTTTGACGTACGGAATCGCATTGGGAAAGCTCTGACTGGTCTGGACCTGAATGTTCAGGCTTATCTTCCGGGCGAATTTCTGAAAGAGCACCAGGTGCAGGCCACTGCTGGCTGGTATTACTTCCAGGGGAATTCGGAAATCGATTCGATCAGTGGATACAAGTTGCAATTGCAGGGAAATATTGTTCCGGCGATCGGCGTCTTGGCTTCCGTCACCCAGGACAGCACCTATGGAACCAATGGCAACGTGGGAATCTTCTGGAGATTCGGCAGCCGGGAGCTGCCCAGCACCAGCCTGCGTGGCCAATTGCGCCGGTTTGTCGACCGTAACTACAACGTCATTCTGGCCCGGCACACCGAGATCCAGTCGGGAGTTGTGGCCCATAACAGCGACGGATCGGTCATGATTGTCCAGCATGTCGACGGCAATGGCAGCGCCGGCGATGGCACCGCCAGCAATCCCTATGCAACCATCGACGATGCGCTTCATGCCAGCGAGCGGCCCGATCTCATCTTTGTACAGGGCGGGTCAGTCGTCACCGAGGCCAATACCATCGTTCTGGGTGACGGCCAGACATTGCTGGGAGAAGGGACCTCTCTTCAGTTCCAGGACAACCGCTATGGGGCGTTTAATGTGCCGGGAGGAACATCCGGCAGCGCGACTCCGCAAGTGAAAGTGTTGTCCGGCGATGCGGTCATGATGGGAGACAATTCGCAAATTGCCGGCTTGAAAATCATCGATTCCATTGGCCACGGGATCGTCGCACAGAACGTCGACAACATAAAAATCTCCAATGTCACCGTGGAAAACTCGGGAGGAGATGGAATTGTCCTCGACAGTGTGACAGGCAGCGTGGTGTCAAATGTGATGGTGGATGGTGCTGCCGGAAACGGTATCAGCATCATGAATATCGATGACGTCTTACAACTCGATAGCGTTTCCGTGCAGGACACCACTGGCAATGGAGTCCTGATTGACGGAGGACTGGGAACGATTTCATTCACGAATAATCTTGTGATCCGCCGGACCGGTCTGGCAGGGTTCTCCGTACAGAATATGGAAAAATTAACCGAAACCGACGACAGGGGAACACCATCTCCAGCAGATGATATCATCATTATTACTCCCAGTATCGTTTCGGTCGATGGGCTGATCATTGATAATCGCGGAGGAGGTTATGGTGCGGGGATCAGCACTTTGGACAATGAAGGGCTGATCGGCCTGGGAGCAGTTGATATCAAGACCGAAGGGGCTGCTGCCATGTATTCCCGGAACGATAATGCCCTGTTGATTGCCAATGGCTTTCTCGAGAGCCTGAATGCTCCAGTTGCCGATGTTGAAGGTTCGGCGATCAACGTCACGCTGACCAGCATCTCCGCGGATGGCGGTTCCTTACCCGGCTCCGTAGGGATGCGGTTTAAGGATTCTTCCGGAAGATTTATTGTCTTTGGTGACGGAAAGAACGTCAGCAGCGGCGGCATGATCAAAAACACGGACATCGGAATTTTGATGGAGAATGCGGGTGCGGTCGGCCTGCAGACTGTGGACTTCACCGATAACGGTAAACTTGCCGAAGTTCACAATGCCAACTCCTTGATCATCTCCGGGTCCACAATCACCGGTACCACAAACCAGTTTATCGATGCCACCAACCTGACGCAGATGCAGATTTTGCAATCGACTTTCACTAATAATACTCTCACCTCGGACACGGGCATTCGCTATGTCGTCGACCAATTGGGAAGCTATACTGCCTCGGTCAGTGGAAACCTCGTCATCACGACACCTGGCACCTTCTTTGGCGTACAGACGCAGGCCGGCGGAGAAGGGGCCTCCCTGGCATATGCCTTTCAGAACAACGCCGTCGATTTGGGAGCAGTCCTCAATGCTGCCGCTGCGGATCTGGACTGGACCGGCCCCATCCAGGGCTTCCTGACAGGCAATACGATTGTCGGAGCGGGCGCCAGTCAGACTGGATTGCGGGTCTTTGCGGGCGATACTCCCAGCCTGAGCCAGCTCACGATCAGCCAGAACGATATCACGCTGGGAGGAACCAATTCCGTGGGAATCGACCTGCATTCCCAGTCGATGATGAACCTTATTGCCGATGCCAATGCGATCCGGATGAATGGGCAGAATCAGACTGGATTCCGGGCCTTCCTCGGGAAGTCTGCAGCCGTGGCCATGGCTGAAAATTCCATTGTCGACAACGCAGGGGGAGGGACAGGAATTCAGTTTACCTCCATTGAAAGCGGCAGCCAGATCGCCCTGGATTACAACTTCATCGACCTCCCGAACTCCTATGTCGACCGCGGGATCATTGTCGATGCATTCACTGATGCGGGAGGAGGAACGCCGGTTGTGACCTTCTTCTCGTCGGTCAGCAATACCGTTAACAATGCGACAGTCCCTTCCAGCTTTCCTGTCACCGGAGGACGCGGACGGCTCATTATCAATGATTCCGTGATCCTGTTTCCATAAACATCTGCCTGACTCCTGGCTGCCTGAGAATTAAGGTGGATCGTAAGTAGTGCCCTGTCAGGGCTTGGATTTCGGGTACGTGATCGCGAAACGCCCTCCGTTGTCGAACTTTGCGTTAAGTTCCACTCGAATTTTTAAAATCGACGAAGCACTAGAGCGTTTTTGTAAATCTTGTAGCACACTTGCCTCGCGGCATTCAGTCTTTCATCAAGTGAAACCTACTCGACGCGGGCACATGATAGACCAAACTGGTCTAGTGCAATGCAATTTTCATGAAATCCATTCTGCCGGAAGTGAGACTGTCATCTCATAACATTCACATAAACTCTCTGGCATACCTGCCGAGTTCCATCATTCTCAGGATCGAAATTTTCCCAGATTCTCGCGAAACTTTTGAAAAGCTCGTGGGTTTAAAAAAGGGCATTGATATCGAAATTAGATCCATCCATACATTGCGCTCATTATTACACCCAAATCAGGAAACATTCCTCAGTTTCCTGTCATGGCTTGGTTCTAGAGTGTTTTTGTAAATCTTGCCGTGAACTTGCCTCGCGGTATTCAGTTTTTCATCAAGTGAAACTCTTTCGGCGCGAGCACATGAGAGACCAAACTGGTCTAACGTATGTGATCGCGAAATGTCCTTCGTAGTCATGGCTTTGCGTTCAAATTCGTCCGGAAAGGTCAATTTGTGCCTCGGTAAAACCTCACGGACAAAAGTAAACTTCCTTTTCGCGAGCGAGTGTCCTGCAAGTTTTCTCGGGGCTTCTCAGGAGTGTGAACCTGCTTTTACCGATAATGGTCTCCATATGAGAGTGCATGAAATATGAGAGTGCATGAAAGCAGGTTGCTCCTTGCAGGCCATGATTCGTTTCGAGCGCATTGACCCTGTCCTTCGTGTCTTGTCTCGCGGCATTAGAGCGTTTTTGTAAATCTTGTGGCGTACTTGCCTCGCGGCATTCAGTCTTTCATCAAGTGAAATCTTTTTGACGCGGGCACAGGAGAGACCAAACTGGTCTAGCATTTCATCCGTCGAAATGCTTTCGTCGCGGGCACAGGCCAGAGGAATTGCTCTTATGAGATGTTGCAGACATTTTTATCCATGTCCAGGTTTCCTTCCAATCTCTTTCCCTGATCCTCTTCCTCCAGGTTGATCATTATGAAATGGCAAATTCTTCCCACATTGGCGACTCCCGCCATTGCCCTGGCCTGCCTGGTCTGGGATCTGCTCGCCCGAGGTCCAACTCTTCCCGGTCTCTGCGGACTCCTGTTCGTCGGCATCGTTGTGCTGCAACTCTGGAGAGCACAGCACAACCTCAAGCTCATGCAATTACTGATGGTGCTCGATCATTACGCCGACCAACAGGCTGCAGAATCACTCCGGCATCCGCCGCTGAAGGGAAAATCGGCTGCCTCTCCCAGACCTCACTTAGAACGCATGTCCCACGCATAAGCCCGGCGTGGTGACACTGACTTCGTAAATATCAGCCGGGCACCGCCAGCGCGAGCCATCTGTCTGGGGACGAACAGTTTCGCGGATTGGCGACTTTCCCCAGTTTGATTCCCACCTGTCGGGCGGCAACATTACAATCCCGGCATGTCCAACACGAAATTTCAATTCGAGAAGCTGGCGGTCGTGGGAGTCGGACTGATTGGCGGGTCCATCGCTGCCGCTGTCAGATCGCGCCAACTGGCCCGCACGGTGATTGGTTGTGGTCGCAATCGAGACCGGTTACTCGCGGCACAGGCCCAAGGCCTCTTAACCGCGGTGACCACATCTCCGGAAGAGATTGCCGATGCGGATCTGATTATCGTCTGCACTCCGGTCGATCGGCTGGCTGTGGATCTCTGCATGCTGCTGGAACAGACCTCCGCTTCCACGCTGATTACGGATGTGGGGAGTGTCAAAGGTTCCATCGTGCAACAAGTGAGAACAAATTCCTCACACGCGTCCCGGTTCATTCCCGCTCATCCCATTGCGGGATCGCATCTGCAGGGATTCGAACACGCCGACCCTGATCTGTGTCAGAATCGGCTCTGCATCCTTTCTCCGCTCGCTGAGAACTTACCCGCAGACGTCCAGACGGTCCGTACCTTCTGGCAGTCCATCGGCATGCGGGTGACGGAATTGGCCGTCGAAGAACATGACCGCATCCTGGCGCTCACCAGCCATCTACCGCACCTGGCAGCTTCCATCACCGCAGCCATGGTCCATGAATCCTGGTTGCAATATGCAGCCACGGGCTATCGTGACACCACCCGCGTTGCTGCAGGCGACCCTGAACTCTGGACCGCCATTTTCACCGAAAACACAGACCAACTGGCTGCCGCGACAGACCAGTTTATTAACCTTCTCACCTCTTTTCGCAATTCACTGAAAGCAGGTCAGAAAGCGGAGATTCAGGCACTGCTGAAGCTGGGCCAGACACGTCGCAGCCATTTTTGTGATCCTGATCTCCGGCCAAAAGAATAAGAAACCCTGATAAAACATATGGCGAACTTGCTCGCGGGGAAAAAACTTCCTGATCCGGGAGGTTTTGTTCGCGACTTTAAAGCGTTTTTGTAAATCTTGCGACGAACTTGTCTCGTGGCATCCCGTCTTTCATCAAGTGAAATCTCTTTGACGCGGGCACAGGAGAGATCAAACTGGTCTCAAGCCTTCCGATTGTTGAAGACGTTCTTCCTGCAAGCGGATCGCGACACATCTCGAGAAATTCTGAATTCATGTTGAGACAAATTGGAACATCAGACCTGCATGTCACGCCCGTGGCGATGGGGTGTTGGCCGATTGCCGGGATCAGCAGCATTCATGTGACACCCGCAGACAGTCTGGCCACTCTGCGGGCAGCGTACGATTCCGGAATTAATTTTTTTGACACCGCATTCGCCTATGGCTATGCCGGCGAAAGTGAGTGCCTCATTGCACAGGCATTGGGAACGCAACGCCGGCAAATCGTGATCGCATCGAAAGGGGGGCTGCACTGGGGGCCGCAACAAAAGCAGATCCGCGATGCCCGCCCGGAAACCATCATCCATGAATGTGAATTGTCCCTGCAACGGCTGCAGACAGATGTCATCGATCTGTATTATCTGCATGCCCCCGATCCAGACGTTCCCATCGCAGAATCGGCAGGAGCATTCCTTCAACTTCAAAAGCAGGGAAAAATCCGGGCAGTGGGCGTTTCCAACCTGACCCGGCTGGAAGACTACGAAGCATTTCATGCCGTTTGCCCCATTGCAGCGGATCAACTCCCCTATAACATGCTGCAACGGGAGATGGAACAGGATCGTCTTCCCTGGTGCAGAGCGCACAACGTTTCATCAATGGTGTACTGGCCATTGATGAAAGGGCTTCTCGCCGGCAAGCTGGCACGTGATCATGTCTGGGACCCCAAAGATGGACGAAAAAAATATCCCGTTTTTCAGGGAAAGCAATGGGAGAAGACGCACGATTTCGTGGATCGACTGCGCGGCATCGCCAGTTCTGCCGGGATCAGCGTGGCCCAACTGGTCATTGCCTGGACGATCCAGAGACCAGGCATCACCGCAGCCCTCTGCGGCGCGAAGAGACCGGAGCAGATCCAAGAAACCGCACAGGCCCTGCAGGTCCAACTCACGGCAGATCAGTTGCAGCAGATTGATCTGGCCATCCAGGCCCGCGGAGATGTCGACAACCGCCCCGCCGTCACCTGATTCAACCAGAACTGTTTCAATTCAAGAGAGTACTTTGTGAACATCGCTGTTCTGGGGAATGCTGAGAGCTGGTACGTGCGGCAGTTGCAACAGGCGGCACAGGCACGCGGACACTGCTGCGAACAGGTCGATTTCCGACAGCTGGCTTCCGCCGTCTGGGAGGACCAGACTCGCATCAAATCCGGTCCTTATGCTCTGCACAGTGCCGATGCGGTGATTGTTCGCACCATGCCTCCGGGCTCATTGGAGCAGGTGGTCTATCGCATGGATGCCCTGCAGCGTCTGGAGTCTCAGGGGGGACTGGTGCTGAATTCTCCCAAATCGATCGAGACTGCTGTGGATAAATTTCTGGCCACGTCCCGGTTGGCTGCCAGTCGGATTCCAACTCCACGAACTTGTGTTTGCGAGACGGAAGAAGATGCCCTGCTGGCGTTTGAACAACTGGGCGGGGATGTCGTCGTCAAACCGTTGTTTGGAGCAGAGGGGCGAGGCATTTTGCGAGTCAGCGATCCCGACCTGGCACAACGTGTCTTTCGCACATTGCAGCGAATTCAATCCGTTTTATACGTGCAGGAATTCATTGCACATGCCGGTTATGATCTGCGTCTCCTGGTTCTGGATGGTCAGGTGCTGGGGGCCATGCGTCGCAGAAACTCGAATGATTTCCGGACGAATGTGGCCCGTCGGGCTGTTGCAGAAATTTACCATGCCAGCCAGCCTGAACAGAATCTGGCGGTGCAGGCGGCCGCAGCCATCGGAGCCTGCTTCGCGGGAGTCGACCTGCTGTATGATCCTGCGGGCAGGTGTCTGGTGATTGAAGTGAACGGCGTTCCCGGCTGGCAGGCGTTCGAGCGTGTGACAAGTATCGCCGTGGCGGATCGATTGATGGATTACCTGGAGAAACAGAAACCATGCCCATAAATACCTTGCCCTTGAACCCTGCCGAGGTCATTTCAGCACTTCGGCAGGTCAGTCCGGATCTGTTGCGCTGGTCGGGGGCCATCGCCAGACGGATGAGGACCTTCAATGTGGCACTGGAAGGAAAATCGTCCGGGAATGCCAATACCGATGCTCTGACGCTGGCCGATCTCACCGTGCAGGAGCTGGTTCTCGCCGGCCTGCGCGATCGGGCTCCGCTGTTGCGGCAATGCCGGATTGAAGCTGAAGAAGAAAACGGCGACCTGCAGTCATTTGCTGCAGACAGCCCGTTGGTGATTGCCCTGGACCCCATTGACGGCACAAAATATTTCAAGGACCGTACCAGAGACAGCTATGCTGTCATGATTCACCTGCGCACCGAGTCCGAAGTGATCTATTCACTCGTCTTCGCGCCGGAACAGGGGCCGACCGGAACCTGGACACAAGCATATGGTCACACCGTAAAATGTGGCCCCGACAATCTGAGTCTGAACGCCTTTGACTGCCTGGAGCAAATGCCTGCCATCCCGCCGCAGCAACGTCCCGATTCCAGGCAGATCTATGTCATCGGGTTCCAGAAGAACGATCCGGATGTGGCCCGCCAGGTCACCCAGGCTGGCTTGCAGGGGTTTGCTCCGGACGACATGCCCGGCAGCATTTATCCGCTTCTCGCAACGGGCGAATTTGGTGGATCGTTAATTCATACTCCCAATATTTATGATTATCCCGTCTCCCAGCAACTGTCACGACTACTCGGCGGGAATTCGATCTGGGTGCATAACGGGGAGGCGGTGAACTTTTCGACCACGTGGATGGACGATCGCGCCGAGATGCTCCGACTGCCGGGAATTGTGGCCACTGCGGACTCCCCGGAGAAGCTGAAAATTCTCGCCGATCTGGCACAGAACTGGAGCCAGGTCCGGTATCAGGAATAGAGCAGCCTGCACTAGACCAGTTTGGTCTATCATGTGCCCGCGTCAAAAAGGTTTCACTTGATGAAAGACTGAATGCCGCGAGGCAAGTTCACGACAAGATTTACAAAAACGCACTATTCTGCCGGTAAGGCAGGTTCGATTTCCTGGCCGGGAAGTTTCTCCACGCTGACAACTGTTGCGGCGCGATCTCGGGTCTGTTTTACCAGATAAATCACAATACCTGCATCCTGATAAATCCACCATTCCGAGATCTGCTTGCGGCTGGCTGAACGATTGACGAAAGTGGGAACAATCCCCATGGCTGCTTGCACCTGCTGGGCCGTCATCCCCACTTCAATACGACCTTCACGAATCGCCTTTTCCAGCGGGTCCTCCGGCATGGCACTGATCTCGGCTTCCGTCAACCAGGCCTGTCCGACCAGGCGATAACCATGACTGGTCAACCAGTCCATGGCGGGAGTGTATTGTGGATTCTCCCGCCAGGCTTCCATGAACAGGCTGGCGGCTTTCGTCTCATCTTTTAACAACGATAACCATAGCTGCGCCAGATCAGACAGTCCGCGGGCTCCATCCTGTCGAAACACTGTTTCGCGCGCTGCCAGCCATTTCTGCTTCGCCTCCACGGAGAGTTCTGTCTGACCATGTTGTTCCAGACGGGTTGTCAGTGCGTCCAATTGCGTCCGTGTTGACGTTTTGATCCTGTTCATCCGCCAGATGACAGCTGCTTCTTCATTCTTTTCCGCCAGATCTTTCCGCTCAGGAATTTCAGCACGAAATCGATCTGCAATTTCAAACCCCTGACTGCCGTCTGCCGGGGCGGAATGCTGAATACGCTGTGTCAGAATTTCAATGAGAAACAGCCGGGCCAGCACTTGCCGCTCTTCCGAAGAAGCGGCGGTATAAACCTCCTTGGGGTCTGCAAAGTACCTGGCATTCAGTTCTGCGGGGAATGCCGTCAGCGGCTTGAAGTCTCGTAACAGTTCCTTTTGTATTTTCAATTGCAGGTCGCGATAAGCATTGTCGGAGAACTCCCGGTTGCGAAGGTTCAGAAAACGCGACTGCAGTTGATCATGCACGAGTTGCTGCAGCAACGATTCGTCCAACTGTTTCTGGCGAGCTTTTTGAATGAGGGTGGTAAATCCCTGTTCGTCTTCTGCTTTTAGCTGTCGCAGCTCGGAGAGAACTCCATTCCGGTCCAGATCGACCGCAGCCGCGATCAACTCTCGATCTTTATAGAATCCGCCCCGTTCCCGAGCCCAGTCTGCAAGCTGATACCAGTCTTGTGGCTTTTGGATGTCAACGCCAAACCGCATCGACTTCAGTCGATCGATGTCACGGGGCCGCGAGACCAGTTTGTCCACCTGAAACGCTAGTCCTTTCTCCTCCTTCACAATCTTTCCCGTCACCTCCACCACACCGGTGACACTCCGATTATTGGCCATGTTCGACGAGATGCGAAACGGCAACGGACAGTTTGTAAACGTCAGTGTTCCATCATTCACAGAGGCGTATCGACCTTCCAGTTGCCAGACGTATTCAGTCAGAACAAATGTCTCCCATTTCTCTTGGAAGGTCATGAAATCCTGGATCGAACGGACTTCCGCCCGGGCCAGTTTGGAGCTCGCCAGGAACAGTATTCCCAGACAGAATGCCATCCGCCAGGCCGGTTTGGGACATTGTAAGAGGTGCATCATGGAGGCACTCCCATCGCTCGAGCCTGTATTTGCAGTTCTTCTTCCACAACCGCTTGCGTCTTCAACGGATTGAATTCGAACCCAAGAGCCCGATAAGTATTGAGATGCGTCCAGAGAAACCCAGAGTTCGGGTTCAATGTTACCATCCATTGACCGGTTTTTGTGAATTCAATGTCCTGAATCTCACCCGCCAGAAGCAGCGACTTCTGCCCATCCTGGGGGATCAGTTCTCTGAGGACTGGAAAATTCACGCGGATCATCACCGGTTGTCCATGTGGACCTGCGGGAAGCTGGATTTCATAATTTCTTGAACGGGAATTGCCTTTCCCCACATCTTTGACCAGCCCCTCGATCACCATCCAGTCTCCCTGGTAGCCCATGAGCAATTGATTCTTACGAGCCTCCTTTTGACCCCGGTCCTGCAATTCGGCTTGAGCTTTCGTCAACAATTCTTCAATGGAAAGATCACACAGTCCGAACTGGGCCTGGGTTTCTCGCGCATACTGGCGAATGGTCTGTGCCTCGGCATCGGTTCGCCCCAGTCGATCCAGCGCTGCCGCGGCCCGCTGCAGATGATCCCGGGCCTTGACCCAATCTTCAGCCTCAACGGCAGCCAGTCCCAGTTCTCCTTCCTGCTGTGCAATTTTCACTGCGTTGGCCAGCAGGCTTTGCCGAACCGTCCACGCCCCCGTAAAGAACATGACGACCACTACCACCAGTGCCAGAATTCGAAATGGACTCCAGAATCGAACAAACTCCCGACGCGCCCCCCGGCCCATCTCTCCTAATGCGGTTCCCACTCCATCCAGGGGGCTCGGTTTTTCTGGCACCGCTTCCGCCAATTCCACTCGTCTGGGCTTTTCAGCATCCCGAATACGCTGGCGGAGTTCAGATAACGTGGGAAGTGCCCCCGGCACGGGCGACTTTTTGTCGTGTTTCTGCTTAACGGGCCTCTTCTCTTTGCGTCGCCTCCGAACAGGTCTGAATTCTTCCCGTTGCAAACTGACTGGATCTTCCTCTTCCAGCACCGCGAACGTCTCTGCAGTTCCAGACGTGACTTCCGGTGTCGTTTTGGCCGCAGGAACGGGATACGCATCCCGAGGAAGAATGAACAACGGAGTCGCACAAATTTTACAGACGATTCGTTGAGATTCGGTTTGCCGCAACCCGCGTTGTTCTTCCCCACAGTTGTAACAGCGGATGATGTAGGGTTGGGGCGCATCCGGAACCTCCGTTTTGAAGACGCTCCCCCCAGGTTTCGAAAACCAGCCGCTCATCCGTCGCTCGCCTGCTCAGGAGTCAAGATCAGTCTCACCACGAGGCGTCACAGCTTGTTGAAAAACAAAGCGGCGTCGGCCAGACAGAAATGTCGAGCCCACTTTCCCCAATGAATCACCGCCATCTCATGGCACAGACATTTCTGTCTGCGCGTTTTTTCAACAGGCTGTTAACTCGACTTTCGCACTTTTATAGGACCAAAAACATGGGAAATACTGAAATTTTACGAGTTCATTGAGGTTTTGTAATCTCCAATCTGTTGTTTTGGAGTCACAACCATTCAAAAACCCTGGTCTTATTGGCATTCGCCTCTGAAAAGGTGTGAAAGTCGAAAACGTCTGAAAGGCCGGGCGAGACATTTCGGCAGCGAAGACTTGCAATACGGGGAGAAAACTCGTAGCAACATCCATGGGAGCCATCCTTTTCCTTGAAGGCATTGAACATCTTCAAAGATCAGGCTCTGGCTCC
>Ga0182745_1000915_pt1 | contig 29926 bp, 27 predicted proteins | sample eDN3rd30CKraftBY_FD_128523 | JGI IMG/M metagenome (GOLD analysis project Ga0182745, IMG submission 128523) | Enriched backyard soil microbial communities from Emeryville, California, USA - eDNA 3rd pass 30_C Kraft BY (version 2) (version 2) | ecosystem: Environmental > Terrestrial > Soil >... | reverse complement strand
CTCTGCTTCGTGATTCGTATTAAAGACAACCTGATTCACAACTCTCTCCTCTTTTTGAGAGAAGAAAACCAAACCTTCAGTGGCCAAGCTGGAGCTTGGCGTCGAGTGTGTTCCCAAGCCAGAGCTTGGGAACAAGGGAAATCCACTTCACTTGGCGAATGTGTTACCGAAATTCGAATTTTTGATTTCGAATTTCCTCAAATGATCCCCTACTGATGGCTGTGTTCTTCAGCTGGAAATGACCCGTTGCGGACGTCTTCGATATAGCGGCGGGTTCCTTCCACAATGGTCCCCTTCAGGTCTGCGTATTGTTTGAGGAACTTCGGCTGAAATCCTGACATGCCAAACATGTCGGGAGTGACCAGAACCTGACCGTCACAATGCGGACCGGCTCCGATTCCTATCGTGGGGATGGAAACCGCTTCGGTGATTTTCTGGGCGACATCGGCGGGGATCAGTTCCAGTACAATGGAAAACGCCCCTGCTTTTTCCGCAGCGATTGCATCTTTCAGCAACTGTTTTTCATTCCGTTGAACGACGGAGAACTTCCCATATTTTCTCACCGATTGCGGCTGCATTCCGATATGAGCCATCACTGGAAAATCACAATCGGCCAGCCGGGCAATCGTCTTCTCCTGATTCACTCCCCCTTCAAGTTTCACCGCGGCACAGCCGGTCTCTTTGAGGATGCGTCCGGCGTTTTCGACCGCCTGTCGACTGCTGACCTGATAGGACATGAAGGGCATGTCGACGATAACAAGTGCCTTCTTCACGGCACGCGACACGATTTCTCCGTGATAGATTATCTGCTCCAGGGTGACCGGCAACGTGCTGCTGTGTCCCTGAACGACCATGCCCATGGAGTCTCCCACGAGCAGGGCGTCGATTCCCGCCGCATCGAGCATGCTGGCCCACAAGGTGTCGTAAGCAGTCAGAACCGAAAGTTTTCTTCCTTCAGATTTTGCCTGCACGAATTCAGGAACGTTCATGTTGTGTTTCCAGTCTCTGCTCTATACGTGTTGATATCTTCTGACGACTTCCCGGGCGCTTCGCAATCCGTCGACTGCGGCGCTGATGATGCCTCCCGCGTATCCGGCTCCTTCTCCAACCGGGTACAAACCGGCAATGCCGGGGGCTTCGCGGGTCACCCGATCCCGTTCCATTCGTAACGGAGCACTCCCTCGCATCTCGGGGCCCAGAAGCATGGCATCTTTGAGGAACTTGCCTCGCCATCTTTCATCCATTGCAGGCAGACCTGCTTTTATGGCCTGAATGACGACGTCCGGCAGTACTCCCCGCAGGTCGGCACTGACGGTTCCCCGTTCATAGGAACTGCGGTAATTGCGGTCTCCGAGAACAATTCGGTCTTTCAGGAAGTCCTTGGCGCGCTGAATCGGGGCCAGGTAATTTTGTTCTCCGATATCGAACGCCACTTTTTCAAACTTTCGTTGCAGTTCTACTCCTGCCAGTGGGTGAGAGCTGCCGAACATTTCCGGTTCGAGTGTGACCATCAGACCGGAATTCGCGAAATCGGTGTCGTGACGGGAATTGCTCATTCCGTTGGTGCAGAACTGACCCGGTTCCGAGACACTGGGGATGACGTAACCTCCGGCACACATGCAGAAGGAGAAGAGATCCCGTTCCCCTTTGGCAATCACGTAATAGTCAGCGGCTCCCAGAATCTCTTTGTAGCCGGGGCGACCATACTTCCATTTGTTGACATTTTCCTGCGGCTGTTCAATACGGAGCCCGAGTTGAAATGCTTTCGCAGTCATCGGAATTCCGGTGCCATGGAGCATTTCGTAGGTATCGCGGGCACTGTGGCCGGTTGCAATCAGAAGATGATTCGTGGCGATGGCACCGCCTGACGTGCCGATTCCCACAACCTGACCGTCCTGGATTTCAATACTCTCGAGCCGGCACTGGAAACGGTATTCTCCTCCCAGTTCTTCGATGCGGCGGCGGAAATTCCGGCAGATCATCGGCAGGCGGTTGCTTCCGAGATGAGGGCGGTGGTCGTAAAGAATCGTTTCCGGTCCACCGCAGTCGATAAAGGCTTTCATTGTCCAGTCGACATCCGGCCCCGTCATGCGACAGGTGAGCTTGCCGTCAGAAAAGCACCCTGCTCCCCCTTCTCCGAACAGGTAGTTGTTCTCGGTGTCATGTGGGGCCCCGTTGTGATCAAATGCTCGGATGACCGGCACCCGTTCTTTCACCGGGAAGCCTCGTTCAATGATCAGCGGTCGGTATCCCCGAACGGCGAGGTAATATCCGGCCAGCAATCCGGCGGGGCCTGCTCCGACAATAACGGGACGTTGAGAACTGGGAAGGGGACCCGGTGTCGGATCATCGAACTGCTCCGGGACGAATTCCCCCACTTCCTTCTTTTTGAGAAGCCGGCTGATCAGTTTTGGATCGTCCTGCAGCTGAACGGCAATGGTGTAGATGAACCTCAGATCTGTTTTCGCGCGCGCGTCCAGACTTTTGCGGAGGATTCGCCATGTTCCCAGATCGGCGACACGAATTCCCAGTTTCTGACTGATCTGTCGGGGAAGGTCGAGTTCATCCGCTTCCACAGGAAGATGAAGATTGGTCAAGCGAATTTGCATGAATACAGGGTATTTCAAAAATGGAAACGGGGTTGTCCTGACGTGTGTTGCAGCTTGTTGACCGCTCTCGTCCTGATTCTTCAACCCAAAATATGAGGGGCCGGCACAACACTGGTCACGTGCTTAATGGCGAAATTTGTTGTGTTTCAGGCCAAAAACATAGGAAAGCACGGTGTGTCGCGACCTCATGATATCGTTCTGGTCGGTGGAATGTGGGCTGATCGGGGGAGAAAATTCCCTGATAATATTTTCGTAAATTTGAGAAAAATGATTGTCGGATTGTACCGGGTCCCCTTTGCGGATTGACAACGCATCTGATAAACTCCCGTGGATTGTCTGAACTGCGTGCATCGAGGGAGTGCCCTCCCGGCAGACTCAGACGGAGCTTTAAGCAAGTCAGGTTAGAGAGCAATGGAATCGAAATTGTATGTGGGCAACTTGGCCTATTCAACGACTGAAGACGATCTGCGAGATTTGTTCAGTCAGGCTGGCGACGTGAAAAGTGTCGCTTTGATCAAAGACCGCGAAACCGGACGGTCTAAGGGGTTTGCATTTGTCGAAATGGAAGGAAATGACGGGGCTCAGAAAGCCATCGATCAGTTCCATGGACAACAGTTCCAACAGCGAACACTCACTGTGAATATCGCACGTCCACGTGAAGAGCGTCCTCGCGGAAGCTTTGGTGGCGGTGGAGGCGGCGGCGGTGGACGCGGCGGTCGTGACGGCGGCGGACGCGGCGGTCGCGATGGCGGTCGTCCAGGACGCGACTGGTAATTTGATCCAGCGCTGATTACTCGATGATTGCGGATATTTTCTTTCGAACTCGCTCGGTCGGCTTTTGTGTCGTCTGTTGATGGTTTCGTCGACTTTTTCCGTGCTCTCTCGCTGATGCCTGGAAAATGACTTCGTGTAGGCATGTATCGCAGACATGCCTTTCACGTTGCTTCAGTTCCATTGCTTCGATCCTGTAGTTGGTGATGCCTGTAGTTTGGTGATGTCTGTTGTGTGGCTGCGTGCTGTTTCGGGAAATGACTTTCCAGGTCGCCGCAGCCTGTTTTTCTGCCAGATTCTGTTCATCTCGTTCGGCACAGCGTTTCTCATCTGCAGTGCCAGAAGTTGAATTTGTGCGCCGCTGCTTTGCGAGCAGTGTCAACGTCGGGGAAGCGCTCTTCTCACGGGGACCTGTTTTAAAAGAACCTTTTCTTCTTTTGAGCTTTATCTTCTGGTGATTTTCAACGGAAGAGCGGTGTTGTCGTTGTGTCCGCTCTGTGGGATGTTGCAGATGTAGGGCAGGCATGCCTGCCGCCCCGTTTGCATTGTTCGCATCGTCATGCGGTGCATGGCCTACCGGGATTGGTGGGGGTGAATCCATTTCCTTGATGGGACCGATTATTGTCCGTTCTGGCTGTGTTCGTCCTGACTGTGAATCGGGAGTTTCACAATAAACTGACTTCCTCTCCCCAGTTCGCTCCGGGCTTCGATATCACCCCGAAATACCGAAATCAGGTGTTTGACGATGGCCAGCCCGAGTCCAGTCCCTCCCTGTCCACCGGTGCGGGCTTTGTCGACCCGATAAAATCGTTCAAAGATACGACCGAGATGCTCTGCGGCGATTCCGATGCCGTTGTCTTCGACGCTGATTTCGATTTGCTCCTCCGTTTGTCTGGCGCGAATTCGTACAGTCCCCTTCTCCGGAGTATACAGAATGGCGTTTCCGACCAGGTTTTCGAATGCGGTCTGTAACCCGTCAGTATCGGCAATCACTTCGCAATCACTGGTCAACTGGTTCAGCACCAGTTCAATCTGCTTGGATGCCGCCAGCGTTTTTCTGGATTCAACGGCCGCAGCCAGAACGCTCTGAATTGAAACCGGAGTCAGTTCAAACGCATCCGAATGGGACTCGATTCGGGCAAGTCGCAGCATGTCCTGAATCAGTTCCTGCAGCCGTTCTGTCTGACCCAGGATTCTGGAGAGAAACAATCGGACATTTTCATCATTCTCCCCAATGTCGTCCATCAGGGTATCTGCATAGAGTTGAATCGACGTCAACGGGGTTTTGAGTTCGTGTGACACATTGGAAACGAACTCGCGCCGCATTTGTTCGAGCCGTCGAACTTCTGTCACGTCATGCAGGACGAGGAGGACACCGGGGCTGGCATGCAACCGAAGACGTGACGCGGAAACATCGACGCAGCTTTTGCTCCGTGACAGCTCAAGCTCTCGGCGAAGAGGCTGATCTGAGGCGAAAGCCGAGTCGACAATTGACATCAGCGCTGGTGTTCGAACCACTTCCCAGACCGGTCGCCCAACGAAATTTCGAGTCGAGCAATCAAGCATCTTGCGTGCTGTCTCATTGAAATACAGCACCTGTCTCTGGGAATCGAGTACCAGTACCCCTTCGGCCATCGTTCCCAGAATGGACTTGAAGAGCGCCTTATTCTGTTCGAGTTCCTGAATTGTTTGCAACTGCAGGGAAACCTGAGTTGCGGCCTGTTCCACGAGTTCGTTGATCTCTTGTGCCAGTTTTCCAAACGCATCGTCGGATCGCAGGCTTTTCAGAAGTCGTCCCCGTTCCCCTGTTGTCAGGTTTCTCCGCAGATCTTCAAAGACATGCTGAAAGTCCTGACAGTTCTCGTGGACGTTGCGGCAGAGCCAGTTTTTCAGCATCCACGCCGTGCCGATTTGCAGGATCAGTGCCGTCAGAGTTCCTCCCCACCACCACAGTAAGAGTGGTGATGTGAGAAAGCAGACCAGCAACAGGACTCCCAGAGCGATCGCCACTCGTCGGGGAAACGTCAACGGCGGCATGAGGTGTTCCTGTTTGAGCGATCAAGCCGACGAGATGTCAGTGCCGGTGCGTATGGATCCGTTCCTGTCACAAAACCCCTTTGGAGGAAGGGACCCCGGTTTGTCGGGGATCAACAGCAATCGCCTGACACAATGCCCGGGCCGTTGCTTTGAAGATGGCTTCTGAAATGTGATGACTGTTATGGCCGTGGTGCAGGACGACATGCAGGTTCATCAGGGCATTCGCGGCCACCGCCTGCCAGAAGACTTCGACCAGTTGAGTGTCAAATTCTCCAATTTTCTCGGTCGGGAATTTGAAGTTGTCAACGAACCAGTAGCGACCGCTCAGGTCGAGTGCGGATGTGACGAGAGTGTCTTCCATCGGCAGCGTCATCGAGCCATATCGCACGATTCCTGCTTTGTCCCCAATCGCCTGACGAATCGCCTGACCGAGAACAATTCCGGTGTCTTCCACGGTGTGGTGATGGTCGACTTCCAGGTCTCCTTCGGCCCGGATCTGCAAGTCGATCAAGCCATGTCGGGCGAACAGGGTCAACATATGATCGAAGAATCCGACACCGGTGTTGATGTCCGGTTGTCCGGTTCCGTCCAGATTCAGGGTGAGCGAAATTTTCGTCTCGCCGGTGGTCCGGTCGATTGTTGCTGTTCGGGGAGTGGCCATAATCGTCTTCGTTTCAGATGATACAGATGGGGAGAGTATCCCAATGAGATGAAGTTTTAATTAAACCAGAGACCGGAGTGCGGTCAGCAGTGTATCAATTTGGGCGTCCGTTCCGATTGTGATGCGCAGGCCATCCAGCAGGCCTTCGGGATTTTGTTCGCTGGAATCGACTGCGCCGGGAAACGTCATGTATCGGACCAGGATTTTTCTGGACTTCAATGACTCGTACAGGTCTTTGTGGTTCTTCTGGGGATGAGTACACCAGACAAAATTGGCCTGACTGGGAACAATGTCAAAGCCGAGTTCAACGAGTTGGGTTTGCAATCGGGATCGGGTGGCAACGATCTTTCGTCGATTCTCCAGCATCCATGCCTGATCACGAATCGCCGCTTCGGCCGCCGCGAGTGACAGGGCATCGCAGTTGTAGCTGTCTTTGACTTTTCGCATTCCGGCGATGTTGTCCGGATGGGCGACGGCGAACCCGAACCGCAGTCCGGCCAGGCTGTAGGACTTGCTGAACGTTCGGGTCACAATGATCTTTGATCCCAATTCACTTCGCAGCAGTTCCAGTTTGTGAGGCTCGTCGGCGAAGTCTCCATACGCTTCATCCAGTACCAGCACACCGTTCGGGGGAACGATGGAGAGAATCGTGTCGTTGTCCCAGCGATTCCCGGAAGGAGAGTTTGGATTCGGGACGAAAAGCAGTTTAGACTGCTCGATCAATGCCCGATTCAATTTCCGGTTCCACGACCAGTCGGCATTCAGTCGGAGTCGGGCGTGCCGGGTTCCCTGAATTTCGGCGAGCGTTTCGTAAAGGATATAACTCGGATAGGGGTATGAGATCAGATCATTCTTGTCCGCGAACGTTCTGACCAGAATGGTGAGATTTTCATCACTTCCGTTGGCAGGGAAGATCCAGTCCGGATCGACTCCGAGCACGTCTCCGGCGGCCCGACAGAAGGCCCGTCCCAACGGATCGGGGTAAACATGAAGACGGTCGCGGGCCACCCGGGTGACGGCCTCGACAACAGATGGAGAAGGGAGATACGGGTTTTCGTTGGTGTTCAGCTTGACCCAGTCGGTCTCTTGAGGCTGTTCTCCGGGAACGTAGCCATGCAGTTTTTGAACATCGGGTCGAAACAGGGACATTGCAGAAACTTTTTAGAGGATGGATAGCGGAACTCTGAACGGTCGCGACCAGATCAGGACAAGATCTCAGGTCATTCTGTTCGGTCAATCGAAGATTTCGTCATGATTCTCTCAGAATTCTGGCAGGTTCCTCCATCGGAAACCAGTGACCGGATTGTGCGTTTCAAATTGATAGCCGGGTACCGAGTTTACCGGTCAGGCAGACCGTATCGGCAAATCGGATTGGAGTCGGCCAAGGGGGATGCGACGACGATATTCGAAAAGACGCTGTTCCTCTTTGTTACCTGAGATTCTCTACATTCACGATGTCACGATTGAAGCGAAACCCTGGAATTCTCTCCGATGTGGTCTCGGCGACATTGGAAAGCCTGGTTGTCGCCCAGTCTTCGCAATCGCTGCATCCTCATTTAAGACGGCAGGTTCTGACCGCCGCTTGTGATTTACTGGACAACGCATTGAAGAATCAACATGTTCCGGTTTATCCTTCCTCTTGTGGTGGAGTGGATCGGAAACCGTTGTTGACGAAGAGAGAGTCTTTCTGTGAATCGCGAGGACCCCAATAGTCTGATCGGCTCAATTCTGATGGGGTTAGGGGTATTGGGTTTTGTGCTGCTTGTCGTCTCGGGGATGGACGCCCTTCCGTTTCGCTGGCAGCGGACCATTCAAGGCAATGCTCCGATGTGGTGCCTGGGCTCAGCAGCACTGGTCTTCTTTGGTATCCGTCAGCTTTGGAGAGCGAAAGAAGACGAATTCCCTCGCTGGACCCCCTCTTTACCGGGGCGCCGTTTTCAATCAGTTGTGGTTTATACCCGGTCTGACTGTCCATTATGTGAAGAGGCGTTGGAAACACTGACCCGCTACCACCGCTGGATCCCCTCTCCGGTCGAAGTACAGATCGATGACGATCCGGATCTGGAAGAACGTTATGGTCAGTCCGTGCCTGTCGTCGAGATTGACGGCAAATTGCGATTTCGGGGAGACGTGAACGAAACGCTTTTGAGGAGACTCATCGAAGGAACCCCACCCCATCCCCTGCTTCGTCAACGTTGAGGTACAGCAGGGCTTTCGCTTTATTGAAAATGGCTCGGGAGCTTCGCCCTCCCGGAAATTGCCCATCTTCAAACAAGCAAAAGCCCTGGAGGTACGGGTCTTGAGATTCCGGTCCGGTCACCGAATCGATACTATGGGACCGCAGTCAACGCTGTCTTAGAGGCAACGTGCTTTCTATTTCTTTGCGTCCTTCGCGTCTTCGCGGTGAGAAATTTTTTACCGCAAAGACGCAAAGGTTGATCTTGTGTTTGAGCAATTGGTTAAAGCAATGATTTCCCCCGTTGTGAATGATGTCTCCCGTATTCTTGAGAAAGCGGTTGCCGGAGAGCGGCTGTCGTCGGAAGAGGGGGTGGCGCTGCTGCAATCGCACGATTTGACGGCTCTCGGTCAGGCGGCCGATGCGGTGACGCGACGCCTGCATCCGGAACCGATCCGCACCTACAACATCGACCGGAATATCAACTATTCGAATGTCTGTGCGGCGGTCTGCGATTTTTGTGCGTTCTACCGGCCTGTCGGACATGCCGAAGCCTATGTCCTCACTGAAGAGGCCCTGTATCAGAAGATTCAGGAAACCGTGGACCTGGGAGGGGATCAGATTCTCCTGCAGGGAGGGCTGCATCCCCAACTGCCGCTGGAATGGTATGAAGATCTGCTGCGGGGAATGCGGAAGAATTTCCCGATGGTGAACGTCCACGGCTTCAGTCCACCGGAGTTATGGCATTTTCACAAAGTGAGCAAATTGCCACTGAAAACGGTTCTGGAACGGCTCAAAGAGGCCGGCCTCGGGAGCTTGCCGGGGGGGGGAGGAGAAATTCTCGTCGACCGCGTTCGCAAACAGATCACACGGGGCAAGGTTCTGACAGACGGCTGGCTCGAAGTGAATCGGGTCTGGCATGAAATCGGCGGAAAAAGCACCTGCACGATGATGTTCGGGCATGTCGAAACACTCGAAGAACGAATTGAACATCTCGATCGTCTACGAACGCAGCAGGACGAATCAGGCGGATTTACCGCATTCATCTGTTGGACACATCAGCCACCGCATGAGGCACCGTGGTTCGGTCGTGATGCCGAACAGGGGCGAAAAGGGGGCGTCGACATGTCGCAACTTCCTCCGGCGGGAGCCTTTGAATACCTGAAAACCCAGGCAGTCGCACGGTTGTATCTCGACAACATCCCGAACATTCAGTCTTCGTGGGTGACTCAGGGAGAAAAAATCGGACAACTCGCTCTCTTCTTCGGGGCCAATGACATGGGGAGCCTGATGATTGAAGAGAACGTCGTCTCCAAAGCCGGAACCATCTTTCATCTGACACTGGAATCGATTCGACGCTGTATCTCGGATGCCGGGTACACTCCCCGACAGCGGAACGTTTACTACGAATTGCTGGAAGAGAATTCACTTCCACAAACAGCAACGGAATCAAAGCCGGCCTCATTGACGATTCTGCCGTCGTCGTGATGAAGAAAAGAAATCACGCCGGGCCACCCGGCGTCTCCGCGCCTCTGCGATCAATCCCCTCTGAGTGATCGCGAGTTCCTTCATTGAATGATCTTGCACGTTTGCGCGGCGAGACCATACAGTCGTCGCCAATTGCATTACAATGAAAGTCCTGTCTCAACGAAGAGTTCCGAACGGTCTCGGTTGTCCTCTTTCCAGTTGATCAGGCGAAACGATTCTGAAAACAACCAGAGATGAGTATCAAAGACGCCTACACAAACGGCTTCGGGATTTCGTTTGAAATCTTCCCTCCCAGGTCGGATCAGGGGGATGCTGCCCTTGTCGAACATCTGGAAAAGCTGCTCATTCGCGCTCCGGCATTTGTGTCGTGTACTTACGGCGCCGGAGGAAGCACGCAAAGCCGGACGATTGAACTATGCCGGATGATTCAGGAACGCTGGGATGTTCCGGCAACCGCTCACTTCACCTGTGTCGGTGCGACACGGCTTGAATTGGTCGAATGGTTGAAATCGGCCGAGGGGGCGGGCATTCGAAATATCATGGCATTGCGAGGGGACGCGCCTGTCGGGCAAACGGAGTTCAAAGCGGTCGAAGGGGGAATTCAGTATGCAAATTATCTGGTCGAACTGATTCGAGATCAGTTCGCCGATTTTGGAATCGGTGTCGCTGGTTATCCGGAAAAACACCCGGAAGCCCCGAGTCTGGATGTGGATATTGAGAACCTGAAACGAAAAGTGGATGCCGGAGCCGACGCGGTGTTCACTCAATTGTTCTACATCAATGATCACTTTTTCCGGTTCCGTGATCGGGCGGAAAAAGCAGGCGTCACAATTCCTATCATTCCCGGGATTATGCCGATCACTGAGTTTGCCCGGGTGAAGAAAATCGTCAGCCTGTCCGGAACGGCAATCCCGGCAGAATTGCTCTCTTCTCTGGAAGAAATTCAGGAGGACAAGCAGGCTCAGTTTGATATCGGGATAAACTACACGATTCAACAGTGCCGGAATCTGGTGGAAGAAGGAATCCCCGGGATTCACTTTTACGTCATGAACCGGTCCGAAGCGACGTTGCAGATTCTGGATGCGTTGTAAGCATGACAGAGTTTTTGCTGTGTTGAAAATCGCCCTCCCGGAATCGATCTGTTTTGAAACAGGCAAAACCCTGGTTTCCAGAATTCAATGCTGCGATGATGCCGATCAGGCATTATGATGGGGTGAACTCAAGGATGCTCTCAGTGGAACAACGTACTCTTCCCCGAAATCCGACTCGACCGGTCCGCATCGGCAGTGTGACGATTGGTGGTTCGCACCCGATCGCCGTACAAAGCATGACGGCGACTCATACTCAGAATATCGATGCCACGGTCGAGCAGATTCAAAGTCTGATCGATGCGGGAGCTGACATCATTCGGGTTGCCATCGACAGCAAAAAAGATGCGGAAGCACTCGCCGAGATTTCAAAACAGGTCAACGCGAATCTCTCCGTCGACCTGCAGGAGAACTATCGGCTGGCGGAAGTGATTGCTCCGCATGTCTCCAAAATCCGTTACAACCCCGGACATCTGTATCATCACGAACGCTCAAAGCCCTGGCAGGAAAAGGTGGAATACCTCGCCAAAGTCGCCATCGAGCACGACTGTGCCATGCGAATTGGAGTGAACTGCGGTTCTGTTGATCCGGAGAAGAAAGAGAAATACGCACACGACGACTCCATCTCTCCAATGCTCGAAAGTGCCCTCGAACATTGTGACCTTCTCGATTCCCTCAACTACACCCGATATTGTGTCTCTCTGAAAGACTCCGATCCTCGGAAGGTGATTGAAGTCAATCAGCGATTTGCTCTGGCCCGACCGGATGTTCCGCTGCATCTTGGAGTTACCGAAGCGGGGATGCCTCCTGACGGGATCATCAAAACCCGGGTGGCGTTTGAGCAACTCATCAGTAAAGGAATCGGCGACACAATCCGGGTCTCCCTGACAGTGCCGAATTCCCGCAAGTTTGAAGAGATTGATGCGGGACGCAAGATTCTCTCGGATATTGCGGCCGGTCGGGTGCGGTCCGTCGTCGACTTCGGGACCAACACGCTGAACATCATCAGTTGTCCCAGTTGTTCGCGAGTAGAGAACGAGGCCTTCATCGAATTGGCTCAACAGGTCAAGGAAATGACCGCGTATGCCCAGAAATATGCCATCACCATTGCGGTGATGGGGTGCCGGGTGAACGGTCCGGGAGAAACTGACGACGCCGATCTCGGGCTCTGGTGTGGACCGACGCATGTCAATCTGAAGCGGGGACCGGAAGCCATCGGAGCCTTCAAGTACGACGAAATCCTTCCCAAGCTTCGCGGGGAACTGGACCAGATCATTCGGAACAAGCAGACCGCTTCGGCGTGACAAATATGCAGCGGGCGCGTCTCAAAAGTAGGGGAAGTTGAAAAAATTCTAAATCCAAAATGAGGGAGCAAAAAAGATGGGATGGGATTTTTGCCGTTTTGAATTTGTTTGGTTCTTAGAATTTCGGATTTAGAATTTTCCTCTCTTACCTAAGGCGTGTCTCCATGTACACCGGTGGGGTTGTGTCGGAATTGCCGGATGGCATCGTTCCGGGTAGCATACTTCATTCGCTGACACCGTTTTTTCACCAGATGATCACCATCAGGGCACGGAGTCGGAATTGAACATCTCAATTTGATGATCAGGATGACCCCTTCTAAAATCCGTCGAGCAACTGGCTTCGGCCTGCCCGTGATGTTGGGTGTGCTGTTTCTGTTCTCTTCCCGCACCTTTGCGGAAACGACTGTTCAGGCTCCGGTCGGAACAGATCTCATTTCGGCCTCCAAATCCTTTCCCGGGGAAACCTGGCGGTATGTTTCCGGGAAGAAAGATTCCCCGATCAATGGCACATGGAGTGTTCGCACCGATCCGGAATCCAACAAATCATTACTGGTCTGTACAGGAGAACCGACCGGTTACCTGCTGACGAAGCAGACATACGAGGAGTTCGAACTGGAACTGGAATGGCGGTATCCTACGGATATCAACGGAAACAGTGGCATTCTGCTGTTCATTAATGGGGAAGATCACATCTGGCCCACGTCGGTTCAGGTGCAGCTTTATCAGCCTGAAGCGGGGCAGACATTTCCTCACGGAGCCGCACAGACCGAGAACGTCATCCAGAAAGTTCCGGCATTATCAAAACCGGTGAATCACTGGAACCGGTGTCATGTTTTGTGCCGGAATGGAACTCTTGTGGTAACGGTGAACGGGCAGAAAGTCGGGGAAGTGACCGGGTGTCGACCGAAATCCGGAGCCATCGGACTACAGAGCGAAGGGGCTGTTGTTCATTTCCGGAACTTCATCGTTCGTGAACTCCCATCCCTGACGACAGCCGTTACTTCCGGGGCGAAAGATGACCGACCTGGTTCGCTTGATCCATTAGAGTCAGGTGTACTCCCAACGGATTCGCTCCGATTTGTGGTTCCGTCCCGCTTCCATCCCTGACGGGGCGTGGTAACTCACTGGAGTTTTTTCACTTGGATGGCTGGGAAACGGTTTCCCTGTTCCGTTCCTGCACCGGGAGTTCCTGTGTCGGAAACTGTCGACGGTACAGCAGGTATTCCCACCAGCGGGGGGTACGCAAATTCAAATCGTCTGAATTGATGACACGAGTTTTGCCGCGCCGGGTACGGATCAACAGTTGGCCATTGTCCAATATTTTGTCGACCACCCAGAATTTGTCGACCTGATACTTGTAGTCATCACCATTGGGGGACGGAGAAACGGCCTTGGCACGAGGTCCGGGACAGTCGCTGTGCTTGGTGATTCGATAAATGACCGGATCGCCCGGTGTGAAAGTGCAGGCCATCTTCATGCCAACTCCTTCTTTTCCCTTTTTCGCTTGTGTCCGATGTCGCCTTTGTTGGATTCCCCCCCAAGCCATTGGAAGGGAATGAATCGACAGAATCTTTCAACCTGAGACCAGCAAACCTGTCTCAACAGGATGGTCATCTCACTACAAAAGTGGACAAATAGTTGTACCCCGTCGAGACACCCGTCACAAGATCAAGATCAGATAACAGGGATTCGCCTCGGGATGCTCCCCTCAGGTGACGCTCAAAAAAACGTCAAAACAATGTGATTGCACTACTATTTTAGAGGACTTCGAAGGGCACACAGCCAGAAACCTGTGTTTTTTGAAAAGTTTGGCATTTCAAAGAAGGTTCATTGATCTCCTCTTCTACACTCTGTCAGAATCAACAGAGAGGGCAGATCAGTCTGCATCGAGGAGATGACTGAAACAGGAGGAGGACCAGAAATGACGGCTTCAAACGTGGAAACGCTCAAGGCAAAACATTGTGTCCCCTGTGAGGGAGGAGTTCCACCAGTCGAGCAGGCACAGGCTGAAAATCTTGTACGGCAACTCGACGGCTGGGAACTGACTTCCGACGGCAAGACAATTCGTCGGAAATGGACCGTTAAACATTTTGTCGCCGGGATGGACTTCCTGAACGCCGTGGCCAAACTGGCGGAAGAGGAGCAGCATCACCCGGACGTGCATCTGACCGGGTATCGCCATGTCACGATTGAACTGACGACACATGCCATCGGCGGGTTGTCCGAGAATGATTTCATCGTCGCGGCGAAAATCAATGATCTTCCCGTGAAGACAAAATCCTGACGGTAAGGTGCGTTGCAACGCACCGGTGTGGGCAACTTCAACAAGGTCAATGGTGCTCGCGACGCACTCCACGGAATGATGAACATTCTGGTCAGCGAATTTGTTTGCGGAGGGGGCTGGCCGGATGCGGAGATGCCGGCGTCGTTGCAGGCCGAAGGTCGGGCGATGCTATTGGCCGTGGTGGAAGATTTATCACGACTTCCGCAAACCACCCTCTTCACGACATGGGACACCCGATTCGCGGATGTTCCATTCCTGCCGTTTGACAATGTCGTAATTCAATCAGTCAATTCTTTAAAAGAGGAACAGGACGCAATCGGACGCTGGATTCCGCTACTCGACGGGGCGTTGATCATTGCTCCGGAGTTTGACGGCATTCTTCAAACCCGTTGCGAACAACTGCGAACAGCGGGAGTCCGGCTTCTGAACTCGGAGGCCGAGGCGTTACGGATCACAAGCGACAAACTGGAAACGTTCCGCCTGTGCCAGTCTCTTCGCATTCCGACAATCAAAACACTGGAAGCGAGCCAATGTCACGGCGACCCGCCATGGCTTCCTTGTGTCGTGAAATTGCGAGACGGTGCCGGAGGCTTGATGATGTCGCGTCTCGTCACTCCTGGTGACTGGCAGGAATTCCAGGCACGCTCTGACCGGATGAAGTTTCTCCTGCAACCGGAAATCGTCGGACGCTCTCTTTCCGTCGCTGCAATTGTTTCTCACGGGACATTGAAACAACTCTTTCTTGCTGGCGAACAATTGTTTTCGGAAGAGGATCGTTTTGCCTATGTCGGAGGCGAGATACCGGCTTCCGGTACTCCTTGTAGAATTCCCCAGAATGCGATTCACCGTCTGGTTGAACAAGTGGTGAATGCGATCCCCGGTTTGCATGGATGGATCGGGTTCGACTTACTTCTTCCGGATACGAATTCTGATGAACCATTACTCGTGGAAGTGAACCCGCGATTAACGACCAGCTATGTTGGCTATCGGGCTCTCACCCGACATAATCTCGCAGCATGGATTGTCGACCCGGACCATGACACTTCTCCGACGTTTCAGGGGGAAGTGAAATTTCAATCCACCGGACAGATCGACACAGGGCGTGGATAACCAGTAATACTGAATGCGAAGTGGACTCACGCAGGCGCTAAGACGCAAAGAATTCGTATCGATCTATCAATTTTTAATTTTATTTATTCGTAAGATTCGATTTGTTCGTGGTTTTATTATTTATAGTATCACCCCAGGCGCACTAACACACTAAACAGTATTTCCTATGAATTTCTTTGCGTCTTAGCGCCTTTGCGTGAGTCTTTTCCCCTTTTTGGATCGAAAGTAATCAATTTTATGAACCCGATTGGATTAGATATTGGCGGGGCAAATCTGAAGGCGTCCGATCGGGTGACTGCGATTTCTCAACCGTTTCCATTATGGAAAGAACCACAACGACTCGCGGAGGAGCTGGCATCATTACTGAAAAACTATCCTGCCGATGCTCCATTGGCTGTCACCATGACCGGGGAACTGGCCGACTGTTTTGAGACGAAATCGGAAGGGGTTCACCAGATCCTCAACGCCGTTGAAGTGGCAGGACAGGGACGGCCGATTTCTGTCTGGCAAACGGGGGGTGAGTTTGTTTCTGTCGACGACGCTCACTATCTCCCGGAACTCGTCGCGGCGGCAAACTGGCATGCACTCGCCACCTGGGCAGGACGAATGCGTCCGCTGGGTGAGTCGTTGCTGATCGATATCGGTTCTACGACCACCGACATCATCCCGATTCATGATGGTCTGCCGGAAACCATCGGACTGACGGATCGAACCCGTCTTGAAAATGGCGAGCTACTTTATCTGGGCGTTCAGCGGACTCCTCTTGCCTGTCTTGTGGGGGAGATTGAATTTCAAGGAGCAATCATCGGATTAGCCAGAGAACTGTTCGCGACGACGCTCGACGTGCATCTCATTCTCGGGGAATTGCGGGAAGATGCAACGTGCCACGATACCGCCAACGGTCGCCCGACGACGATCGACGCCGCACGAACCCGTTTGTCGCGGATGCTCTGTACCGATCGGGAAGAACTGTCCGACGATGACCTTCTCGAACTGGCCCAGGTTTTCCGACAGAAAGAACTGGAACTGGTTCGTCGATCACTTTTGAAAGCGTGGAGATCGGATTCTCCTCCGCGATCGGTTCTCGTTTCGGGAGCCGGTGAATTTCTCGCCCGGGAAGCACTGAACTCCATGGAATGGAACGAATCCGGTGAGCAGCCCGGGATGGAAATCCTGTCGTTAACTCAGTTGCTGGGAGAGAATCGTTCGAAAGCAGCTTGTGCGGATGCTCTCTCGCAACTGGCGTCTGAACTGTGAGAGGTTCCCTCTACCTGGATTGTGGGAGAAAGAAGGGGCTCACGTTAATGCGAGGGGACCGGGCGGGATGACGAAAAATTCTTCTTCATCCCCATTCTGGAGATGTGGTGACAATCGATCCCATTCAAGGTCTCCGTCCAGTTTTGGGATCATTTGTCCAGAGAATTCAAAGGTCCGCAGCTTTCTGGAATGAGGCCATTGTTCGAGCAGGATTTCGGATGCCATCGTCATGTTTGATTCGATTCCTGACTGAAGCTGACGGTGATGGTATTCGTCGAGCGCATCCTGAACGGTCGGTCCGCCGATATAGATGGTTTCTGTTTCCGTCTGGATGAGATAGCCGACAATGGCCTCGGCATTCCGGACACGCCGCGCTTTTGTCACGGAAGGAATCCGGATTTTGTGGTACTCACCGGACTCGGCATCTTTGTTAAGAAGTTCGGCTTGCTTCAGTTGATGTTGATCGGCTCGTTCGTGGATCCAGGTCAGCATCATCAGGCTGAACGCCAGAATCGCCCCCACTCCGATGACAGACGTTCGTAACGGATGGAACTGGACGAACGCAAAATCCCAGACCCCAAGTCCAAGGATCGCGAGTGAGAACATCACCCAGGTGCGGCGCAAGAATCCCCGGGCGTCATTACGGCGCTCGATCTGTCCAGCCAGACGTTTCAATTCTGAACGTTCCGCCTGCCGACATTTAACGGGGGTGATCTCCATCGCACTCTTGTGATAAGGAAGTCAGGAGGGACTCACGCAAAGGCGCTAAGGCGCAAAGAGTTTTAGTATAATACTTTTTGGGTATTTGCGAATTTTGTAAATGTGAATAGATAAATAATAAATTCAGAAACCACGAATATAACGAATCTCACAAATGTGTTCTGGTGTCTCTTTTATGTATAAGCGATGAATTCAGATCGAGGCTTAATGAAATTTTCCTCGTTCCCAAGCTCCGGCTTGGGAACGCACTCGCCCAGAAGATCCGCTTCGAGATTCGTATTGAAGACAACCTGACTCACAACTCTCTCCTCTTTCAGAGAGAAGAAAAGCAAACATTGAGTGGCCAAGCTGGAGCTTGGCGTCGAGTGTGTTCCCAAGCCAGAGCTTGGGAACAAGGGAAATCCACTTCACTTGGCGAATGTGTTACTGAATTTCGAATTTGTTTTGATTTTCGTGCTTCGAATTTTGAATTTCCAGCAACGCTCCCATTGATCAAGAGTCGAAAGGGGCATCTATGACCGGGACCAGCGGACTCCTTCTTTGCCGTCTTCGACGGTGACTTTCAGTTCGGTCAACTTGTCTCGGATTTTATCGGCAACCGCCCAGTTTTTGGTCGCTCGGGCTTCTTTGCGGATTTCCAGAATCAAATCCATCAGTCCGTTGACGAAGGCATCGTCCGCGCCGCTGTTTTTCTGTTGTGGAATACGGAAGACTCCCAGTGTGTTGGAGAGTTCCTTGATGAGAGCGAGCAGCGTTGTCAGTTGAGCTTTCTGTTCGTCGCTGGCTTTTTCTTCCAGTTTGTTCTGAGTGATGAAAGCATTGATCGTCCGACGGAGTTCAAACAGCATGCCGATGGCGCCGCCGGTGTTGAAGTCGTCATCCATCGATTCGTGGAAACGGTCGCGCAGGTCGGCGACGGACGATTTCAGATCGGCAGGGAGAGAATCCAGGGGGACCGATTCCGATCGAACGGTGGCTGCCGGAAGATCATAGAAGCTCGTGCTGAGGATGCGCTGGGCGGTTTCGAACAGGCGATAGAACCCGTCCATTGCTTTGCCGGTGCTGGCGATGTTCTCGAGCGAGAAATCGATGGGGCTGCGGTAGTGCGTGGAGAGCAGGAAGAACCGGACCACTTCCGGCGGATGGTGGGCGAAGACCGCTGTTTTAACCGACTCCGCACCGGCCGACCCGGCGAGTTTGCCTGCAATCTGGGCATCGTGATCGTGCGGGGCATCGCCATGTTTGTCGTGGCCTCCGCCGACTTTTCCGGTGTTCTTTCCGGATTGCATCAGGCCGTTGTGCAGCCAGTATTTGACGAACGTTTTTCCGGAAGCCGATTCGGATTGGGCCAGTTCGTTCTCGTGGTGCGGGAACATGAGGTCGAGTCCGCCGCCATGGATGTCGATCGATTCTCCCAGCAGTTTGCAACTCATGACCGAGCATTCGATATGCCAACCCGGTCGGCCTGGTCCCCAGGGGCTGTCCCAGGCCGGTTCCCCTGCTTTGGAGGATTTCCACAACGCGAAGTCGGCTGGATTCTGTTTGCGGTCGTTCGCCTCCACCCGGGTTCCGGCGAGCATCTGTTCGACACTGCGACCGCTCAGTTTGCCGTAATCGGCATCTTTGGTAACGGCGAAGTAGACGTCCCCATTGAGTTCGTATGCGGAGCCCTTGTCGATGAGTTCCTGAATCATTTCCTGCATCCCTCCGATGTAGTCGGTGGCGTACGGGAAGTGGTCGATGGAGTCGATTCCCATCAGTTTGAGGTTGTCGAAGTAGTCTTCGGTCATCTGCTCGGCAAGAGCTTTGACTTCCATTCCCAGTTCGTTGGCCTTGTTGATGAGCTTGTCGTCGACATCGGTAATATTGACGACAAAGGTCACCTTGTACCCGGAATAGGTGAGATAGCGTTTCACGGTATCAAAGATGACCGGGCCGACCATATGGCCGATGTGGGCCGGTTTGTAAACCGTCGGTCCACAGAGATACATCGAGACTTTTCCCGGCTCGATGGTTTGAAACTCTTCTTTCTGACGGGACAGAGTGTTGTAAACGCGAAGCGACATTTCCGACCTTCCGTGCGGATCGATTTCCGTGAATGTAAAAGCGACGACTGAACTGCCTTCTCCAGGAGAATTCAGAGGAACCACGGAAAGGACGGAAATCACGGAATAAAGGAGACTGGAGACAGCGGGGCACTGAAAAACAGGCTGCGATTTGAGCTGACTCTCCTGATTCTTCTTCTGAGTGATCGGTTCCGTAATTTCCGTCTTTTCCGTGGTGAATCATCCGGGGTTATCGTTTCCTCCGGCAGCCAGTTTTCGGAAGATTAGCGACTTTAGGCCATTTGAGCCAAGAGGAGTCACGAGTAACCGCTCAGAGGATGCGTCTTGAATGGTGGGGGAAATTCTAAAATCCAAAATTCTAAGAACCAAACGTTCTTACGGAGAACTGCTCGGCGTTGAGCCTTTTCTTCCTTGGTTCTTGGTTCTTAGAATTTGGTTCTTAGAATTCTTTCCATTTCCCAGCCGGAATCGATCTATGTCACAGGAATTTGCTTTTCAAACCAACATCGGCGCCGGCGCTTCGCACACATACGGAATTCAGGAAGTGCTCACCTCCTGCCCTCAGACAGGAGAACTGCTGGACGTGCAGTACGACTGGGACCGGATTCCGGTGCCGAAATCGCTGAAGGAGTTTGAAAAAAAGTGGTCGAATCGCGGGAATCCACTGGACTTCAGCGGAGTGTGGCGGTTTCGCGAACTTTTGCCGTTCGCGCCGGACGATCAGATTGTCACGATCGGTGAAGGTCAAACGATTCTTCAGAACTCCGGACATGTGGCTCGGTATGTCGGGGTGAATTCCGGTGGGTTATTCCTGCAGTATGAAGGTCTCAATCCGTCCGGCAGTTTTAAAGATAACGGAATGACAGCGGCGACGACTCATGCTCGAATGGTGGGAGCGAAGATTGCCGCTTGTGCGTCGACCGGAAATACCAGTGCGTCGCTCGCGATTTACGCGGGAACCACCGGGTTGTTGAAAGTCATTGTGTTTGTGGGCAGTGGCAAAATTGCATTTGGAAAACTGTCGCAGGCACTCGACTACGGGGCGTTAACACTCCAGATCGAAGGGGATTTTGACGACGCTCTGCAACAGGTTCGGGCGGTCAGTCAGAAAGCCGGGATCTATCTGTGCAACAGTGTGAACCCGTTCCGACTGGAAGGTCAGAAGACCATTATGTACCGGGTTCTGGAAGGACTCGGCTGGGAAGTTCCAGACTGGATCGTCGTCCCGGGGGGGAATCTCGGGAACTCCAGCGCCTTCGGGAAGGCATTTGGAGAATTGAAACAACTCGGCCTGATCGATCGGATTCCGAGACTGGCGGTGATCAATGCCGCAGGAGCAAGCACGTTGTATGACCTTTATGAAAATCAGGGACTCAGATGGAATAACGGGGCTCCCGATGCCGCTTTGATTCAGTCCTTCTATCAGCAGATGGACAATGAAAACCGCCGCGCCAGCACGCTTGCAAGTGCGATCGAAATTAATCGCCCGGTCAATCTGGAAAAGTGCCTGAGAGCACTCGACCTTTGTGATGGGGTCGTACGTGAAGTCTCTGACGAAGAGATTCTGGATGCGAAGGCTCAGGTGGGGGCCGGGGGATTTGGTTGCGAACCGGCCAGTGGAGCGAGTGTCGCGGGGGCCCGACTGTTGCGACATCAGGGAGTCATTGCTCCGAGCGACCGTGTCGTTTGTATTCTGACTGGTCATCAGCTCAAAGATCCCAAGGCGACCGTCAATTATCACACAGGTGGAGAAAATGGGAAATCTGGTGGGGTGTTTCAAAACAAACCCATTCAAGTTTCGAATAATCTTGAATCAATTCTGGAAGTTATTGGCAAATTTTGATAAATCTTTTTGACAGTCTGTATGTAAAGCTGTATCAAAAGCACTCAGATTGAATGTCTGTGATATGAGAGACTGTGACCGCTGTGATCTGAGTTCGATTTCTTCGAACGGCAGCCATCATGGTTTCTTTACGGGGCTTGGATTGGCAGACAACATCTCAAGGAACGTTCGATGTTAAGCCCGTTTGAAGAGCTGGAATGGGTTGCTGAATTTCTTCCGGAGGAAGGGCAATCCGTCGTCATTACCCGGGAGTCAGGACAGCTTGTCTGTCAGGCTCATGCCCAGGTTGACCTGCGTGACGGAATCGATGATGCCGAACTTTATGGTCGGCTTGTGCAGATGAATGAACAGCTTGTTCATCAGAATGTTCTTCCGCTCTGGCTCGCGGGAGCCGCAGTGTTCTGGACGACGATTCTCGTGTACGGACTTTTTTCTGTCCCGGTTCAACACTGGTATCTGGCACCTGGAATGGGGTTTCTGGCGTTATCGGCGGCGCAGTGCTGGAGTCGTGGCCGACGGGATAATCACTTTCAGAGGGTGATTCGCCCCGTTCTGGAACGGACCATGATGCGACACCGACTCAAACCCCATGCATTGCTGGGGGGGATCAGCCATCATTCGGAACTGAAAACACTTCACAGCGAGCTGATTCATTGGATGCCGGAGCGTTCACTGGAGTTCTGAAAGGTCTGTCCCGTTTGATTCAGGTCGGTTCGGTCTATCATTTCGGTCTGTCATGTTGCCACGCAGTGGAATGACGTCTTTTAGAGCCGCGAACAAAACCTCTCGAACGATGAATATTTTCCTTCCGCGAGCGGATCGGGGTGAGTTTTGTTAGGGGTTCTTAATCTTTCGGCATTTGCTGAATTCAGTTGGAAATCCCCAGATTCTCTCAACCATTTCGCCTCTCCCGAAGTATTTCTTGTGAATTATCTTGCTCAATTCGCATCGGAACGATAAACCAATCGTACCGGGGGGAGTCTTGTTGCAGGTCAGAACAGCGTCTGCGTGGCAGGAGCCTTGTCAGATGGTGGGCATCGGAAGAAGTTCCGAAAGCCCGTCTGGATCCACTCTCAAAGGAAAGAGAAGCCTGCGTTCAAAATCCCCTGAATGCCGCGATTCGTCGCTGAAAATTCGTCGCTGAAACAGTGAAACCACGATCAAATTGAAGGATATCGATGATGAGGTTTTCCGTTGTGACTCGAGCCATGACCGGCATTTTTACGATGACGGCGCTTCTGGCTGTCTCTTCCACTGCGGTCGACGCGGCCGACAAGGTGCTGGCCGAAAAGCGGCTTCCTTCGGGAGTCTTGTTTTACGTCACGTCCCCTGATGTGGTTGCAGCTTACGATCAGTTTCAGAAAACAGGAGCCGGTCAATTATTCCGCGATCCTTCTCTGGAAAAATTTCGTGGACAGATCGCTGAGCTTTATGAAGAGTTCAGGGCTGAGTCCGAAGAGAAAACCGGCCTGAAGGTGAGCGATGTTGTCGGAGTTTTCAACGGGGAGGTTTCCATTGCCGTGGTTCGTCCGGTGGGACAACCGCTCGGCTGGGTTTCGTTCCTCGAATACGGAGATCGGAAAGTCACAATCGATGCTCTGTTGAAGCGAAGCCGTGAGAAAGTGGAATCTGAAGAGCGTGTGACCGTCGAGACGGAAGATGTCGACGGCAATTCGGTCACGACCTACACAATCGAGAACCCCAACACTGACACTCCGATCACCGTTTCTCTGCTCCAGAAAGACGGCCTGCTGGTTGCTGCCAGCGGAGTGAGTGTTCTGGAATCGGTTCTGGAACGCTGGGACGGCAAACATGATGACACGTTCGCCGGCAACAAAGTTTATCAGACGATCTACAAGAACTGTGTTACTGGCGACATCACCAAGCCGGGATTCGTGTACTTCGTTGACCCGATTGGCCTGCTCGCCAGCGGTCTGTCCATGTCTCCGCAGACTCAGAACTTCGCCGGGATGATCTACATGCCGACGCTGGGATTGAACGGTCTGAAAGCCATCGGCGGCGTTCATGAATTCGCCACCAAAGACTTCGACTCGATCGGCCGCAGCATGGTTTATCTGGAAGGGGCTCCGACAGGAGTGATCAAAGTCTTCCAGTTGCGTTCGAACCCGCTGGAAGTTCCGACCTGGGTTCCTGCTGATGCCAGCCAGTACCTGACACTCGACTGGGATATCAAGGGAGCCTACGAAGCGATTGAATCGATCTATGATTCGTTCCTGGGAACAGGGCGATTCGCCATGGCGACGGCCAACCTGCTTCAGCAGGCGGGTGTTGATCTCAAACTGAAACCAGACGTCATTGATGTTCTGAGCGGTAAATTTGAAGGTTATTACAATGTGGGAGCCACCTCGCCAGAAGATTTCAAAGGACTCCTCTCCGTTGGAGTGACTGATTCTGCGAAAGGGCAGAAACTGGTTGATGCCGTGTGGAAACTGGCCGGAGGAGCCCGTTCAAGTGATGTCGATGGGGCGAAACTGTATGAACCGGCCGGGGACGATGTTCCTGGAGCAGTCGCAGTGAAAGGGAATTCCATTTTCCTGTCGACACAGGCCGACAACGTGAAATCCGCTCTGTCAGCCCGGTCTTCCACCGCGTCATTGACCGCATCTGACGATTTCAAGGCTGCTGTGAAGTTCGTGCCTGGAAATGTCAGCCTGTTCAGCTTTCAAAATGCATCTGGTCAGATTGAAGAAGTTTACGAAAAGGCCCGTGATGGGGAATTCGATGGACTGACTGAAGGGAAACTCGACTTCTCGGTTCTGCCTCCATTTGAAGTTCTGAAGAAGTACATCACCCCGACCGTTGGCTACTACATTCCAGATGAGAACGGCACCATCGGTGTGCAGTTCAGCCTGAGATCAAAGAAGTAACCGACACCGTCATTGGATTGTTCGTCTGCACGCAACGGGGAGTTTCGGCTTCCCGTTGTTTTTGTTTCCGGCGTTCCGATTGAATGCAGGCTGCGACTCCGATATCGTGCCAGTTACAAACAGACGTCGTACGGCGTAAACAGCAGCGTCTGATTTCACCGGACATTCACGCGATTCAGATCAGCGTGCGAAAGATCACCAGGAAACGTAAGGACCGGACATGGGGTTGTTCAGCGGTAAAAAGGGAGTTGTCTTCGGGATCGCCAATGAGCGATCGATTGCCTGGGCGATCACGCAGGCACTCCATGCGGAAGGGGCTGAAATCGGGTTTACCCATCTTCCCGACAAGGATCCGGCTCGTCCCAAGAATGAAAACAAGGTTCGAAAACTGGTCGATCCGCTCGGCGCCAAGTTCGTGATTCCCTGTAACGTGCAAAGCAATGAAGATCTGGATGCCAGCTTCAAGGTCATTGCCGAGCAGTTCGGAAAGATCGACTTTGTTCTGCACAGCGTGGCGTTTGCTCCTCCAGCCGACCTGACCGGACCGGTTTATGCCTCCAGCCGTGAAGGGTTTCTGACCGCCATGGACATCAGCGTCTACAGCCTGATTGCCATGTCCGGTCGGGCTCAGCCGATCCTGAATCCAGGTGGTTCCATTCTCGCTTTGACTTATCTTGGCGGCGAACGGGTCATTCCTGGGTACAACCTGATGGGCTTGTGCAAGTCGGCACTGGAATCCGCAGTCGAATACATCGCCAGCGAACTCGGTCCACAGGGAGTTCGTGTGAATGCGTTGAGTGCCGGTCCGATCAAGACCATCAGCGCCAGCGGAGTGGGGGACTTCAAGAAAATGATGACCCTGTACGAAACATTTTCTCCACTGCGGCGCAATGTCGGTGAAGAAGAAGTGGGCAAGTCGGCCATGTTCCTTCTGAGCGATCTGGCCTCGGCCATTACCGGGGAAACGCTGCATGTCGACAGCGGTTATCACATCATGGGGGGCCCTCCACTGGACGCCTTCGATGGCCCGAAAGAAGCGTAATCCGTCTCTGGACCGAACAGGTATTGTTTGGTCTGTTGATTGACATCTTGATCGAGGATCAGAATAGTGAATTCTGGTCCTCGATTTTTTATTTCACGTTTCCTGTCGATTCTTCGCCGAAAGTCTTCTGATGTCTGATTCGAACCCCACCAGTTCTCCGGAGCCACGCAGCCCGGAATTGCTCGCGGCGGCCACAAGTCGACTGGTGATTGTGGATGTGCAGCAGAAGTTTGTTCCGGTGATTCCCGGCATCGACAAGGTGATCGGGAACTGTGTGAAGCTGCTGAAAGGAGCTCAGGTACTGGATGTTCCTTGCTCTGGAGCAGAACAGTATCCCCAAGGTCTTGGTTCCACGGTCGAGGCCATTGCGGCACTTCTTCCGGAACGTTCTCCGAAAATGCGGTTCAGCGCCGGGAATCTCTTTTCATGGGCGAATGACTCCAGCGTAAAACAGGAACGGCATCAGGTGATCATCGCCGGGATTGAAACGCATGTCTGTATTTTGCAGACCGCATTCGATCTGCTGGCGAAGGGGTTTGACGTTCACGTCGTCGCCGATTCCGTGAACAGCCGGTTTCCACTCGATCATGAGATTGGACTGCGCCGCATGACCGATGCCGGCATTCGCCTGGTGACCACGGAAATGGTGCTGTTCGAATGGTGCGAAGTGGCCGGAACCGATGCCTTTCGCCAGATGAGCCGCATCATCACCGGGCGGGACAAGTAAGAGGGAAGAAAATTCGAAATTCGTAACTGTTTAGCCGAATGAAGTCTTTCCTCGTTCCCAAGCTCCTGCTTGGGAACGCACTCGCCCCGAAGCTCTGCTTCGAGTTCGTGTTGAAAGGCAACCTCACACTCACCCACAACCCCCTCCCCATTGTCCTGGAGGAGAACACCACGAACCGGCCGTCGTTGTGGCCAAGCTGGAGCTTGGCGTCGAGTGTGTTCCCAAGCCGGAGCTTGGGAACAAGGGACATCAACTTCATTTGGCTAAAGTGTTACCTGATTTCGAATTTGTTTTGAATTTTCCTCATTTCGAATTTTGAATTTCAAACCATCGATTCCACCCCAGCGTCCCGTTCCTCTGCAGGTGCTGGCTGGGCGACCTTCATTGGCATGCTGAGTGAAACGAGTTGGGCAGGTGCGGTCACGGGGCGGGCGGGGAGCGGCGGTAATTCTCTGTCACGACCGGGACCGAGCAGGGTACGCACCGCCGAGGTCCAGAGACCACTGATCGTGCCGAACGTGGCGTTCACTGCGGAAGGTTCGTAACCGCAGTGGACCATGCAGTCCTGACACCGTTCGTTGCCGCTGGCGCGTCCGTAGGCATCCCAGTCGACGGTGTCCATCAACTCTTTAAAGCTGTTGGCATAGCCATCCTGCAGGAGATAGCAGGGTTTCTGCCAGCCGAACAGGTTATAGGTCGGATTTCCCCAAGGGGTGCATTCCAGATTCCAGTTCCCTTTCAGGAACTCCATGAATAACGGGGATTGATTGAAAACCCAGGACTTTTTCGGCTTCTTCAGAATGTCCCGGAAGAGTCGCATGGTTTCGCCGCGACTGAGAAAATGTTCCTGATCCGGAGCCTTTTCATACTGATATCCGGGAGAGAGCATCATTCCTTCGACTCCCATTTCCATGAGTGTGTCGAACATTTCTCGCAGCTTTTCCGGGGAACTGTTGTTGAAGACGGTGGAGTTGGTGGTCACCCGAAATCCGGCGTCGATGGCGCTGCGGACGGCATCGATAGCGACGTCATAGACCCCATCCCGGCAGACGGCGAGGTCGTGTTCTTCCTTCGGGCCGTCCAAGTGGACCGAGAAGGAGAGATATTTGGACGGCTTGTACTTATGCAGATGTTTCTTCAGCAGAATGGCATTGGTGCAGAGGTAAATATACTTCTTTCGAGCGACCAGACCTTCGACAATCTTGTCCATCTCGGGATGAAGCAACGGTTCGCCACCGGGGATGGAAACCATCGGAGCCCCGCATTCATCAACCGCATTCAGGCATTGTTCAACAGAGAGTTGCTGCTTCAGAATAGCCGCGGGATACTGGATTTTTCCACATCCGGCACAAGCCAGGTTGCAGCGAAACAACGGTTCCAGCATCAATACCAGAGGGTAGCGTTTTCGTCTGCGCAGCTTCTGTCCCAGAACGTACGAGGCAACGGTCCACATTTGGGAAACGGGAACACCCATCGGGGCAAGGCTCCATCCTGGATATCGGCGATCTGTTTTCGGGTCATCTCATCGTGAAAACCGATCGGTAAGTCCGATCAAAACAGCATCATTATTTCTGCATCAATGTTCATAGTGATAACAGGTTCCGAAGATGATGTCAGCCCTGTTTCTGCCGAGTGCTTGCATGATGTTGGTAGAAGATCGGAGACGAACGGTCTAAACTCTCATGTCAGGTCGCATCTCATTCGAGAGGCGGGAATTCTGGTGAATTGTTCTGAAGAGGCCCATATATTGGTCGTCTGAATCAGAGATCAGTTTTCTCGCTGATTCCATTTCCTTCTGATGATTCTCTCATATTTCGAGGGATTCTCGTCTACTTAAACAGGAACAACGGTTATGTTCGGGATCTTTGGCGGAAAAGACTGGAATGTCGTCGCGGTGATCTTCGAACGGCGTGATCTGTATCAGATCAGTGGACAACGGGCCAAAGGATCGGCGGCCGAAAAGGCACGGGAAGGGGCCAAAGCTCATCCCCGCTGTATTTATTGGGCCGTGTTCAATCAGAAGGGATCGTTTCAGTCTGGAGGACCCGGCGCGGGATCACTTCAGGTGCCAGGAGACGTCATCAAAAGACTGGAACGGGAGCTTGCTACCAATCGTACCGTTCTCGACGTTCTGAAAGGGCTCGAAACCAAACAGGCCCAGAGAATCGGGAAAGCCCTCGTCTGGCATGGATACCCGCCGCGACAGATGCACGGCTCGGGAACTCAGGAAATGGAGTGATCCCTGACATAATGGGACCGGCCTTCTGGGATTCCTGCTGGAAAATCTCGGGTTTTGGTGGGTGTCTCCTGTGATGGTGTTTTGAGGAATGCCCTGAAAAGGTAGGATGTTGTCTGTTGATGGCGATTCAAGAAGAGATGAATCGCTCGTACATCTTATGAGTTTAATTTCTGGAAATCGAATTTCGTCCGATGCAGATTGTTCCCTATCCACACCCTGCCCTCTCGTTTCGTTCCGTAGATCTCAAGCAGATCGACGATACCCTCCGTCAGGTTGTGGCTCAGATGTTTGAGTTGATGTACGAGGCAGAAGGGATTGGCTTGGCCGCTAATCAGGTGGGGCTCCCGTTTCGCTTCTTTATTGTGAATCTGGCTGCGAGGGGAGATGAAAAAGATGAAGAACTGGTCTTCATCAATCCGGTGATTTCCAAACGAAAAGGGAGAGAAGTCGGGGAAGAAGGGTGTCTCAGTCTGCCGGGACTCTATGGCGACGTCGGACGCTCTGCTGCGCTGGTGGTCGAAGCTTTTGATTTGTCTGGGAACGGGTTTCGAATGGATCTTGATGATCTTCCTGCCCGGGTGGTTCAGCATGAAACCGATCACCTCGACGGCATCATGTTCACGGATCGGATGCGTGAAGAGGGAACCAGTGCCCGAGTGGATGTCAAAATCCCGAAGTATGTCGCTGCATACCAGCAGGCACAAAAAGCGGGTCTGCTTCCCTCGGATGAGGAGATTCAGAGCGATCTGAAGAAGATGGCTACCTCAGGGTTGGTTCCTGGCGAATTTTTGACGCGACCTCCATTCGAAATCCCCCGCCCCAGTCTGAAAGAGTGATATGTTTTCGTGAGCGACCTCAATGTTGTGAAAGTCGTCATACAATTTGATTTGTTTGTAAGGTGTTTTAAAATTAGGTGTTGTGGCATTGTGTGGATTGGTGTTCCGGATCTTCTTCAGATTTCATGGCCAGACGCTTGCCAGTTTGTGAAGCCGTCACTAACATCCGCCTCTCGCCCAGCAGGGCGAAGCCGGGGGTATAGCTCAGTTGGTTAGAGCGCAGCTCTGATAAAGCTGAGGTCCCAAGTTCGAATCTTGGTACCCCCATTACTGGAGGGACCAAGGAACTAGATTCCTGGTCCTTCCACTTTGGGGACGTAGCTCAATTGGGAGAGCACCGGCTTTGCAAGCCGGGGGTTGTCGGTTCGATCCCGATCGTCTCCATCTCTTTTGGGGAGTGTGGGTGCTTGATGTCGGCACCCCAGCTTCATGATGAGAAAAAGTTGACAGGTCGCACTGTTGACGGCGAAGGCCAGGACGACTAAAATGGTCGATCCGAAACTTCGCAAGACCGGTTTTCGAGAGGGTTTGAAACAAAACGACTCGAAGAAAACTTGGCAGGCTTGGTTGACAGAGGAAAATGTTCAACTAAGATGGTCGACCCGCCGAAGCTTGAAGTGAATTTTGAGTGAAATTGGAAATAAGATTGCTCAAAACAAACGAGTGTAAGTAGGTTGACAGTTAATAAAGAGCGGATAGACTTCCGAACCCCGAGGGGGAAACGAGCCTTCGGGAGGGGTTGAGAAGGGTTTGGTGTCCGAGAGAATGAGACTGTTGAGT
>Ga0182745_1000914_pt1 | contig 29961 bp, 14 predicted proteins | sample eDN3rd30CKraftBY_FD_128523 | JGI IMG/M metagenome (GOLD analysis project Ga0182745, IMG submission 128523) | Enriched backyard soil microbial communities from Emeryville, California, USA - eDNA 3rd pass 30_C Kraft BY (version 2) (version 2) | ecosystem: Environmental > Terrestrial > Soil >... | reverse complement strand
GCCGCTCGTTGGAATCTGCTTTGGGCATCAGCTCATGGCGGAAGCGTACGGCGGCGCCGTCGAAGTGTCGGACAAGGGATGGGCCCATGGTCTGCACGAGTACAGGATCTGTGCTCGCAGGCCGTGGATGGACGCAGGCGACACTTTCGTATTGCCAGTGTCCCATCGCGACCAGGTGATCAGGGTGCCGCGGGGCGCGCATGTCATCGCAACGAGTGAATTCTGCTCCAACGCGGCCATTTCGTATGACGATCGGTGCGCACTGAGCTTTCAAGGTCACCCGGAATTCTCTCCCGAGTATGCAGCGATGCTGGTGGACCTGCGGCAACGCAGAGGCACGATCGGAATCGAACAAGCCGAGCAGGCCAGGGCCAGCTTTCATGCGCAGGACGATTGCGTGCGCGTCCGCAGATGGATCCATCGGTTCTTCGAAAATTTCTGCGAGCGGCCATCATGACGTCAATGACCGTGGAACTTCCCCGACCGTACCTGCTTTTTCTCGGCGACGTTACGGAAGCGCCGAACGCGAAGACCGCTTTTGGGATGCGGGATTGGGCGCCCGATCTTTGCATCGGCGAGTGCGCGTTGCCGTCGGCTACGGTGACCCTAGGTCTGCCGCGTTTGAGCCCGGGTGAAGCCGGCGCACGAGGCGCTCGTTCATTGGTGATCGGTGTCGCCAATCGCGGCGGCCTCCTGGCGGAGGCGTGGATACCTACTCTTCTCCAGGCGCTTGACGCTGGACTGGATATCGTCAGCGGCTTGCATGGCAGCTTGCAGCAGCACGCGCAGCTGCGGCTTGCTGCCCAACGCCTGGGGCGGCGCCTGATCGACGTGCGCCAGGCGCCTTCCGGTCTCCCGGTCGCAACCGGTCGAAAGCGAACCGGTCGGCGTCTGCTCACGGTAGGGACCGACTGCTCGTTGGGGAAGAAATACACCGCCCTGACGTTGGCGCGTGCGTTCCAAGCGCGCGGTGTGAAGGCGGATTTCCGCGCGACCGGTCAGACGGGAATCCTGATCGCCGGTTCGGGCATCCCCATCGATGCCGTAGTGGCAGACTTCATTGCGGGAGCGGCGGAAGCGCTGAGTCCGGACGCAAGCGACGACCATTGGGACGTCGTGGAGGGCCAAGGCTCCTTGTTTCATCCGTCCTATGCAGGCGTATCGCTCGGCCTTCTCCATGGAACGCAGCCCGATGTGATCGTGGTCTGCCATCAGCTGGGCCGGAATCAAGTGTTGGGGCTCGAGGACTATCGAACGCCCACGCTCCAGGAAGCAATCGACCTGCATCTGCAGTTGGCGCGCCGTACCAATCCTCACGTTCGATGCGCGGGAGTCTCTCTGAACACTTTCGGGCTACAGGAGCGTGAGGCGCGTGCTGCGCTTGCTGAATGTGCCGAGCGGCTGTTCATGGCAGTTGCCGACCCGCTCCGGCCTGGCGCCGAGCTGGATCAGCTCGTTGCCGCCTGCCTGGCCTCGGGGTAAAGCGCATGGTTGCTCCTGGAGTTGTCGCGCTTACGGTCGAGCTCGAGACCTGGCCGTTGATCGAGCCCTTCCGGATCACCGGGCATACGACCCTGGAACTCCGCGTCATCGTCGTCACGCTTCGGCGCGATGGTTACGTGGGCCGCGGAGAAGCGGCGGGAGTCTTCTATCGCGGCGAGGATGTAACTGCGATCACGAGACAGGTCGAGTCGGTTCGGGCCGCGGTCGAGGCTGGCATCGGTCGCGAGGCGCTGCGTCGGCTCCTTCCGAATGGCGGAGCACGCAATGCCGTCGATTGCGCGTTGTGGGATCTCGAGGCGAAAGCAAGCAACAGACCTGCGTGGCAGGTTGCTGGGCTCGAGAAGCCGCGGGCCCTGCTTACCACGTTCACGTGCGGCGCGGATCATCCCGATCGTATGGCTGCGGCGGCACGTAGGTATACGGGCGCCCGCGCGCTCAAGCTCAAACTTACAGGGGAGTCGCTCGATGCAGAGCGGGTCCAGGCCGTGCGTGAGGCCAGGCCCGAGGTGTGGCTTGCCGTAGATGCCAATCAGGGCTTCGACCGTGCTTCTCTGGAGCGCCTCATGCCGGTGTTGGTGGCGGCTCGGGTAGCGCTCATCGAACAGCCCTTTCCGATAGGTCGGGAAATGCCGTTGGATGAGCTGCAGGCCCCCATTCCGATCGCAGCGGACGAGAGTGTCCAAGGGATGGCGGACTTGTCCCGGCTGATCGGTCGATTCAATGTGATCAACATCAAACTCGACAAATGTGGCGGCCTGACCGAAGCGCTGGAAATGGCCCGCACCGCGCGCAGGCTCGGGTTTGACGTCATGATCGGCAACATGCTGGGAACCTCTCTCGCAATGGCACCCGCATTTCTGGTGGGTCAGCTCTGCAGCGTGGTGGATCTGGACGGTCCGGTATTCCTCAGGACCGACCGCGACGTGGGAGTTGTGTATGCCGACGGTTTCATTTCGTGTCCCGACGCGTTGTGGGGTAGTCCTCCGTGAACCAGCTCAGCCACGGCTTACGCTGATGGCGCGCCTTCCCGCCGTAACTCTCGTTGGCGGGCGTCAGGCCTGACGCCCGCTATTGCGGACATCGCGAGGACGCGACCCAAACGTACGCTTGAATACTCGAGAAAACTGGCTCGCCGATGCGAAGCCGGTGGCCAATGCGACCTCTAGAATCGACAGCGAGGTTTCGCGCAACAGCTGGCGTGAGCGGGTAAGACGCAGCGCGAGATAGTGCTCGTGCACTCCGCGTCCCAGGTTCACGCGGAACGAGCGCTCGAGCTGTCTGAGGGATGCGCCCACGAGAGTCGCGATCCGCTGTCGAGACAGCGGTGCCTCGACGTGCTCCTCCATGATTTTCAACGCACTGAGGAGGTTGTCGTCGACGACACCCAGCCGCTGGCGCAGATCCATGCGCTGTGGACCATTTCCGTCGCGTACGTGCGTATGCAAGAACCAATCGCTGACTGCGGTCCCGAGCTCATACCCGTGATCGCGGGTGATCAGGGCAACCATCATGTCCAGTCCTGCGACTCCACCGGAGCAGGTGATGCAATCGTGATCGATCTCGAACAGTGCCTGTGTGAACGCAACGTCAGGAAATGCCTCCTGTAGCGCCGGAAGGTGTTCCCAGTGCACGGTGCAACGCCGACCGGCAAGCATGCCTGCCTTCGCAAGAATGAAAGGGCCGCCGGAAATTCCGCCGACAACCACGCCGCGGCTGGCCAGTTTACGCAGCCAGGTATAGGTGCGCTTGTCGTCGAAGCTGGCCGGATTGCCGCCGGCGCACACGAGCATGAGGTCGGGTCGATCGGTCTCGGAGCCGAATGGGAAGTTAGGTAGAACAGTGGTCCCGTTGGAAGCGGGCACGGGCTTGTCTCCCGGCGCCGTATGCCACCAGCGATAGAGGGTCTTGCCGGAGAGCTGATTGGCCGCTCGGAGAGGTTCCATTGCCGCGGCATAGGACAGCAACGCGAAGCCTGGAATGAGAAGGAATCCGACGGATTCGATCTTCCTCGCAGAGTGCCGCATCGTCGCTCGCTGCATGCTGCTGCCCCGGTCGTTGCTGTTGGCGCAAACGGTATATTTTGTGTCGCAAGGAAGCAATTGATGCGGCGGCAGATGCGCAGACTATGGAGCAACGAGAACGAGCCTCCACGAACCAACGCGCGCTGCATGCACTACTCGATCTTCAACCTGATACGTCAGACGCTATCCGGTCACCGGAAATGGACGCCTGCCTGGCGTGATGCCGCCCCGAAGGCTGATTACGATGTCATCGTCGTCGGCGGTGGCGGGCATGGCTTGGCAACCGCGTACTATCTGGCACGCGTGCATGGCATTCGCCGCGTCGCAGTGATCGAGAAGGGCTGGATCGGCTCAGGTAATGCGGGCAGAAACACGGCCATCATCCGGTCGAACTATCTCCTGCCTGGCAATCTGCCGTTCTACGAGTTCTCCATGACCTTGTGGGAACGGCTGGAACGAGAGCTGAACTACAACGCGATGATCAGCCAGCGAGGCGTACTGAATCTTTGTCACTCGGATGGCCAGAGTGACGCCTTCGTTCGCCGAGGCAACGCCATGCGCATGCACGGTGTGGATGCCGAGCTGCTCGACATATCGACCATACGGCGCATGCTGCCGATGCTGGACTTCGACAACGCGCGATTTCCAATCAAGGGCGGGCTTCTGCAGAAGCGCGGCGGCACCGTCCGCCACGATGCCGTGGTGTGGGGATACGCCCGCGCAGCGAGTCACTATGGCGTCGACATCATCCAGAACTGCGAAGTGACCGGATTCATGTACCAGGCCGGTCGCATTGTCGGAGTAGAGTCGACCCGTGGAGAGATTCGAGCGCCCAGGGTGGGGGTGGCGGTTGCCGGTCATTCGTCGGTGCTGGCGCGAATGGCCGGACTGCGGTTGCCGATCGAGAGCCATGTGCTGCAGGCCTGCGTCACGGAGAGTATCAAGCCGCTTCTGCCTGGCGTCGTGACGTTTGGTGCAGGCCACCTTTACATGAGCCAGTCGGACAAGGGCGGGCTCGTCCTGGGCGGCGATATCGATGGCTACAACTCCTATGCACAGCGGGGAAATCTTCCGGCCGTAGAGGAGGTCGGCGAGTGTGCAATGGCGTTGATGCCCTGTCTGGGACGTTTGCGGGTGCTGCGAACCTGGGGCGGCACGGTAGATATGTCCATGGATGGGTCGCCAATCGTCGATCGCGCGCCGGTCGCGGGTCTCTACCTGAACTGCGGATGGTGTTATGGCGGCTTCAAGGCAACACCGGCCGCCGGGTGGTGTTTCGCGCATCTCATCGCCCACGACAAGTCTCACGAACTGGCTCATGCCTATCGACTCGCTCGGTTCGAGCGAGGGTTCCTCATTGATGAGAAAGGGATGGGCGCGCAGCCGAATCTGCATTGAGTCGTCATGGTGTCGTGCTGCGCCGAGCAGTGCCAGAACGGTGGTGGGTATGAGAATTGTTTGTCCATTCTGCGGTGAGCGAGAACTGTCCGAGTTTGCCTATCACGGCGATGCGGGGGCCGGCAGGCCAAATCCGGAGGTGCCGGAGGCACAGACACGCTTCTTCGAGGCCGTGTATCTGCGTGAGAACCCGATGGGGCGGCATGCGGAGCTCTGGTATCACGCATTCGGTTGTCGCAGCATCGTGCGTGTGACTCGCGATACTCGTACGCACGTCATTCATGACGTCGAGTTGTTGAAGCAGGTCGTGCATTCATGAACTCTCCGTCAATGTCCGGGTCACAGCCCAACCGGCTTGCGGACGTCGGTTTGATCGATAGATCCCAGCCTTTGACGTTCCGCTTCGATGGGCGGCGCTATGCCGGCTATGCCGGCGATACGCTCGCGTCCGCGCTATTGGCATCGGGTGTCAAGCTCATTGGGCGCTCGTTCAAGTATCACCGGCCGCGCGGTGTCGTGTGCGCAGGCGCAGATGAGCCGAACGCACTGGTTGAGCTGAGAGCTGGCTCGAGGCTCGAACCGAACACGCGCGCGACACTTGCGGAGCTGTTCGATGGTTTGGAGGCGTGCAGTCAACATCGATGGCCCTCTCTTTCGTTCGATCTGGGCGCACTCAATTCGATGCTGGCGCCATTGCTGGTGGCCGGTTTCTACTACAAGACATTCATGTGGCCTGCGTCGATGTGGGAAAGGTTCTACGAACCGATGATCCGCCGCGCCGCCGGTCTTGGACACGCCAGCACGGAGGCTGATCCAGACCTGTATGAGAAGGAGCATGCGTTCTGCGATCTTCTCGTTATCGGCGGTGGACCGGCGGGTCTCTCGGCGGCGCTGGCCGCAGGGCGGTCAGGCGCGCGTGTCATTCTATGCGACGACGATTTCATGCCGGGCGGTCGATTGAATGGCGACCGACGGGAGATCGACGGTATGAGCGGCTCAGCCTGGGCTCGTGCGGTCGAGACGGAACTCGCGGCCTTACCGGAAGTGCGTGTGCTACGGCGCACCAGCGTCTTCGGGGTCTATGACGACTGCACGTTCGGTGCGCTCGAGCGCGTCGCGGACCACATGCGTGTGCCAGCGCCACATCAGCCGCGCCAGCGCTTGTGGAAGATCGTTGCCAGACGAATGGTGCTCGCCGCTGGCGCTACCGAGCGACCGATCGTTTTCGGAGGCAATGATCGCCCGGGCGTCATGATGTCATCTGCGGTCCGTACTTATCTGAATCGATTCGGCGTTGCGGCGGGTAGCCGTATTGTGTTGTTCACCGCTACTGATGATGCCTGGACGACCGCCATCGATCTGCTCGACCGAAATGTTGCCGTGGAGGCAATCATCGACGCTCGGTCCAATGCGCCGGCATCTTTGGTCGAGGCGGCAAAGCGTCGAGGCGTGCAGGTACTTCTGGGGACGCAGGTCGTTGCGACACACGGCGCAAGGTCGCTCCGCCATGTCACTGTCCGTAGCGGTGAAGGACGTCTGATTCGGCTGCGCGCCGATGTTCTTGCGGTATCGGGCGGGTGGAACCCGAACATAGGATTGTCCAGCCATCTTGGGGCGCGCCCGCTCTGGTCCGAGCGCCTATGCGCTTTCGTGGCGGGCGCCGGGATGCATCGATTCACCGTGGTAGGAGCTGCAAACGGCTCTTTCAGGTTGTCGGATGCACTACAGGAAGGAGCGGCAGCCGGTGCTGAAGCTGCGGAGTCGACAGGTCATCGTGCTGCGGCGATGACGATTCCGAAGGTTGCAGGCGAATCATCCGGTGTAACGGCCTTCTGGCATGTTGCGGAGTCGAAGGGAAAGGCGTTCGTCGACTTCCAGAACGACGTGACCTACGACGACATTGCCATCGCCGTGCGTGAAGGATTCAGCTCGGTCGAACTGCTCAAACGTTATACGACGCTGGGGATGGGGACCGATCAGGGCAGGACTTCCAACGTCAACGGCCTCGCGATCCTTGCCAGGTTGACGGGGCGGGAGATCTCCGAGACAGGTACGACTACGGCGCGACCGCCGCTGGCGCCGGTGTCGATCGGTGCGTTCGCTGGCCATCATCGCGGCAAGATGTTCAAGCCGACGCGACGCACGGCCAGCCATGTCTGGGCGCAGGAATGCGGCGCCACGTTCGTGGAAGCCAGCCAGTGGTTGCGCGCGCGCTGGTTTGCCACTGACACCGAGCAAAGCTGGTTCGAGACGGTTGCCCGTGAGGTGACGACCGTTCGATCGAGTGTGGGAGTCTGCGACGTCTCGACGCTTGGCAAGATCGACGTTCAAGGGCCGGACGCCGGAGTATTTCTGGACAAGGTCTACGTCAATACGTTCTCGACGCTCCCGGTCGGAAAAACGCGTTATGGATTGATGCTGCGCGAGGACGGTTTCGTGCTCGACGATGGCACCAGCGCTCGTCTGGCGGCCGACCACTACGTGATGTCGACCACCACGGCGAACGCCGGGCGGGTGATGCAACACCTGGAGTACGCGCGTCAGGTTCTGTGGCCGGATCTCGACGTTCAGATCGTGTCCGTTACCGAGCAGTGGGCGCAGTATGCAGTGGCCGGGCCGAACTCGAGACGACTGCTGCAGCGACTGCTGGGCAATGTCATCGCCCTCGCCGATGTTGCCTTTCCGTATCTCGCCTGTGCCCAGTTCTGCTGGCGCGACATGATCGTGCGGCTCTTCCGGGTCTCATTCTCGGGCGAGCTTGCGTATGAGCTGGCGGTTCCTGCGCGCTACGGTGATGCGGTCATCCGGGCAATCATGACTGCCGGGGCCGATCTGGGCATCGTTCCGTACGGCACGGAAGCTATTGGGGTGATGCGGATCGAGAAAGGACATGTCGCCGGTAACGAGATCAATGGAATGACGACAGCGGCGGATCTGGGTCTGGGGCGGATGATGTCCAACAAGAAGGATTTCATCGGTCGTGTCCTGGCGGCCCGGGAGGGGCTGGCGCACCCGCGTCGCGCGACCTTGGTTGGTGTGAAGGCGATTGACAAGGAGGCGCGCTTTTTTTCCGGGGCGCACTTTCTGGCGCGAGGCGCGGACGTATCGCTGGCCAATGACCAGGGCTACCTCACCTCCGTTGCCTTCTCGCCAATGCTGGGCGTCTGGATTGGACTGGGGCTTCTCCAGGGCGGATCGCAGCGCTGGGGTGAGCGTATTCGTGCTTACGATCCGATCCACGGCAGTGACGTGGAGGTTGAGGTCGTTTCGCCAGCCTTCTTCGACCCGGAAGGTGAGCGTCTTCGTGGTTGAGGATCCCTATGGCAGATCACAGCGTCACTCTCATGCCACGCGCACCGTTTGCTGACCTACCGGATTGGCCGCCGATGCCCGTAGCGGGCTGCGGAGTCGTCGTCGAGGATCGCGATGGCCTCGGGATCGCCACCGTGCAGGCAAGAAAGGATCGCGTCTCAGATCTTGCCCGGCGACTGCGCGAGCGCTTCAGCATCGAGTTGCCGGTGGGGGCTGTCCGTACGACATCTGGCAATGTTGCGCTGGCCGGTATTGGGCCTGGAGCATGGCTTGCTACATGCGAGAGCGGTGCGAATGGATTTGCCCATGGGCTCAAGGAAGGGCTGGCAGGTCTTGCGTCCGTTTCTGATCAGAGCGGCGGTTACGCCGTGCTGCGGCTTTCCGGACCAAACGTGCGCGACACTCTGTACAAGCTGGTTCCCGTGGATCTTCATCCTCGCATTTTTCCTGTGGGAGGCGTGGCTGTAACGGTGGCAGCCCACATGGGGGTGACACTGTGGCGCTTGCGTGACGATGCAAATGACCTGCCGGTATTCGAGATGGCGGTCTATCGAAGTTTCGCTGCGGACTTCTGGCAAACGCTTCGCACGAGCGCATCGGCTTTTGGCGTGGCGGCAGTCTGTCGGATCGTGACAGGACGCGCCGAGCACGACTCTCGTCTGGATACGCTGACGGGTAAGGATGATCCGGTTTCTCCATGTTCTTTGTCTCTCCAGGAGTCGTCATGAGCGTCATGAATCACACGATGCCGATGGTTGGTGACCCACGGTCGACCGACCCGCAGATATTCGAGGCCCTTGCGGCGGAGCTGAGACGTCAGCAGGAGCAGATCGAGCTCATCGCCTCCGAGAACATCGTCTCGCGCGCCGTGCTGGCCGCGCAGGGTTCCGTCCTGACCAACAAGTATGCCGAGGGGTATCCCGGGCGTCGCTACTACGGCGGCTGCGAGCATGTCGATGTGGTGGAGCGGGTTGCGATCGAGCGGGCCAAGCACTTGTTTCATTGTGATTTCGCCAACGTGCAGCCGCACTCGGGCGCCCAGGCCAACGGTGCCGTGCTGCTGGCTCTCCTGCAACCCGGGGATACGCTGCTTGGTATGTCACTGGCAGCTGGTGGACATCTCACGCATGGCGCTGCTCCCGCCCTGTCGGGCAAATGGTTCAAGGCGATCGGTTACGGCGTGCGGCACGAGGATGCGCAGATCGACTTCGAGGAGGTTGAGCGTCTCGCCCTGCAACACAGGCCGAAACTGATCATTGCCGGCGGATCGAGCTACCCGCGTGCGATCGACTTTGCCCGCTTCCGCGTCATTGCCGATCGTGTCGGTGCATATCTGCTTGCTGATGTTGCGCACTATGCCGGGCTCATAGTGGCCGGGGCGTATCCATCGCCATTCCCACACGCCCACGTCGTAACCTCGACCACGCACAAGACGCTGCGAGGCCCTCGCGGTGGATTGATCTTGACGAACGACGGCACGCTCGCGGCGAAGATCAATTCAGCCGTATTCCCTGGCCTGCAGGGAGGACCGCTGATGCACGTAGTCGCCGCCAAGGCCGTCGCTCTGGGGGAAGCGCTGACCCCACAGTTTCAATCCTACGGGCACGCGATGATCGACAACGCCCGTGCACTTGCAGCCGGCCTTCTCAAAGGCGGTGCCGCGATCGTTTCAGGAGGCACTGACAGTCACATCGTGCTGGTGGACCTGCGGCCGCTCGGTCTCACTGGAAAAGTTGCGGAGGCCGCGTTGGAGCGGGTCGGACTGACCTGCAACAAGAATGGCATTCCCTTCGATCCGGAGAAGCCGACGGTGACCTCCGGTGTGCGCCTGGGTACCCCGGCGGGTACGACTCGCGGTTTTGGTGTGCCGCAGTTCGAGCGAGTGGCCGAAATGATTGTCCAGGTGCTTACATCCCTCGCGAACGGAGATGCCGGCAGTCCACTCGTAGAGCATGCAGTACGCGCTCAAGTCAAAGCGCTGTGCACAGACTTCCCCATATACGATGCCATCTAGCTCCATTGGACACGCCAGCAGGGACGCTGAGGGAATCTCCTGGAAATCCACTGGCGCGCTACCGTTTGGCGTGCGTGGTTTGCTGATGCCATGAGGCGTTGTGGATCACTGTCAATCGCGACCGGGCAGAATCACTCTGCAATTCTGCAACCATGGTCACCTTGACCAGCCCTGTTCAAGTTCCCGCGTATTCAGACGCTTAGCACTGGAGCAGTGCGACCTCAGCCAATGAAGTTCGCCGCCACGGGTGCGGCCGGCCATTCTTCGCAAACTTGGGCAGGTTCGCCGCTGTGGGGTGCATGGAAGTTCCCGAGCGGTCGCCCTCGTTCTCGTCTCTCGGGCGAATACTCCATCTGCCATCAATCGTTGCAGGGAACACAATGGATATGCGATCAAAGAATGCGCGTGAGATCACTAGCCGCGAATCAGTGACGCACAGGGCTGCGTCGGAGACGTTGTCCCAAACAGATGGGCCAGAGTGTGACGTGCAGTACCACCCGGCTGGATACGCTCCACTCGGATTTTCAGTGCAACTGACGGGCCGGCTGAAAGAGGTCGTGCAGCAGCATGGTGTGAGCCAACTCGTCGTTCTCATCGGCTGCTGGTCCATCTTGCTTCAGCGTTGGAGCGGACTGCAGGACGTATCGGTCAACTTCAGAACCGCGAGCCAACAGCATCCTGGCACCAGGGGACTGATCGGCCCTTCGGAATGCGCGTCAACGCTCGAAGTTACGGTATCGAAGAACCTTACCGTCGAAGAGCTGCTGAGCGACATCAGTGTCGATCTGGGGCAGCCGAGCTGCCGTCCAGCGCAGTTGATGCATGAGCAGCTCGGGCGCAGCGACGGCTCTGGCGTCGACTCTCATTTGATCGCTGTGCCCCTTCGTTCATCCGAGGCGCTCGCTGCTGCGGAGATGCCGTGGTTGCCACAGATTGAAGCGAGCGAAGCGACTATCGCGGAAGCACGAACACAGGCAGAGCTGTCCCTGTTGGTGGAGGAGACGCCCAACGGTGTTGCGGCTGCCATCGAATATGCCAGTGATCTCCACGATCACCGGGCGATCTCGCGCATGGCGGCCTGCTACGAGGAATTGCTCGAACAGATGACGCTCGATACGCAGGCTCGGGTCGCTCAACTGCCGATCCTGCCAGCTGCCGAGCGAGAGCTGGTCCTGCAGGTTTTCAATGACACTGCGGCGGACTATCCGGGAAATCGTCTCATTCACCCGATCTTCGAGGAGCAGGGGCGACGGACTCCGGATGCCGTGGCACTTGCCTATGAAGGCGAGGAACTGAGCTACAGCGAGCTCAATGCGCGGGCAAATCAGCTGGCGCACCTGTTGCGAGAGCATGGGATCGGGCCCGGCGAGCGCGTTGCGATCTGCGTTGACCGTGGTCTGGCGATGGTCACGAGTGTGTTGGGCGTGCTGAAGGCGGGCGGTGCCTATGTCCCGCTGGATCCGGCGTACCCGGCTGAGCGCCTGGCGTACATGCTTGGGGATGCTTTACCGCGGGTTCTGCTCATTCAAGACAGGCTGCGGCCGATACTGCCGTACTCACAGGCGGAGTCGATAGTGCTCGACAGCGATTGGAGTGCGATCGCAGCGCAACCGTTCACCGATATCGACGCGGCGGCGCTTGGGCTGAGGCCGGATCATCTCGCGTACATAATATATACGTCGGGGTCCACCGGGCTGCCCAAGGGCGTGATGATAGAGCATCGTCACGTGGTCAATCTGTGGCAAGGGCTGGAACGCGTGTACGCGCACTCTGCTCCGTGCCGGCGGGTGGGGCTGAACGCTTCCCTCAGTTTCGACGCGTCGGTTCAGCAACTGGTTCAGTTGTTATCCGGGCGTGCGGTAGTTGTCGTCCCGCAGAATGTTCGATGGGATGCGTCGCGGCTGATCGGCTTCTTGCAGGATCACCGCATAGAGGCAATCGACTGTACGCCATCGCAGCTCAGATCCTGGGTATCTGCGGGGCTGCTGGACGCTGGCCGACATGGATTGCGGGTGGTTCTGGTCGGCGGCGAAGCCATTGATGCGCAGTTGTGGGCTCAGCTGGCATCGAGTCGACAGATAGACTTCTACAACGTATACGGACCCACCGAATGCACCGTTGACGCCACGGTCGCGGCATTGAAAGACAGCTCGGAGCGACCCCATGTCGGTCGCCCAATGGTCAACAGGCGCATCTATGTGCTGGACCAGAACCGCGAGCCCGTCCCGGCGGGTTTTGTGGGAGAGCTTTATATAGGTGGAGAAGGTGTAGCACGGGGTTACTGGAATCGCTCGGAGCTCACCGAGCAACGCTTCAGTCCAGATCCGTTCAGCGTCGATCCACAGGCACGCATGTACCGGACCGGGGATCTGGGTCGATGGCGCAGTGATGGGGTCATCGAGCACCTTGGCCGCAATGACGATCAAGTGAAAGTGCGGGGATACCGCATCGAGCTCGGGGAAATCGAAGCGCAGCTTGCCAAGCACGAACTGGTGGACGATTCAGTCGTTCTGGTCCGTGAGGATCTTCCGGGTGAGAAGCAGTTGGTCGCGTATCTGGTCCCACGACATGCCTCGGATCGAGGCGCTCTCATGCCCAGCGCCGAGGTACTGCGCGCCCATCTCAGGCAAATGCTGCCAGAGTATATGGTGCCCAGTGCGTTCGTATGCCTCGACAAGTTCCCGCTCACGCCGAGCGGCAAACTGAACCGGCAAATATTGCCCGTGCCCCAGCTCGAAGCCTACACCAGCCGGCCCTATGAAGCTCCACAGGGAGAAACAGAAGAACTTCTTGCCTTCATATGGCGGACGCTGTTGCGTATGGAGCATGTCGGGCGATGGGACAATTTCTTCGAGCTCGGCGGACATTCACTCCTGATCGTGAAAATGATGGAGCGTCTGCGAGAGGCCGGGTTGGCCGTCGATGCCCGCAAGGTCTTCGAGAATCCGACGCTCTCGGATCTTGCAGGAACACTGACCAGTGCTGCGACCGCGCACTGCGAGATCCCGGCCAGCATGATTCCGCTCGACTGCGAGATGATTACGCCGCAAATGCTGTCGTTGGTCGAGCTTGAGCCAGAACACATCCAGCGCATCGTTCAGTCGGTTCCGGGCGGTGCGGCCAACATCCAAGACATATACCCATTGGCGCCGCTACAGGAAGGCATCCTGTTTCACCACAAGCTGGATGAGCACGGTGGGGACACGTACGTTCTGCCGATACTCATGTCCTTGTCGTCGCGGCGTACGCTCGAACGCTTCATTGAAGCGTTGCAATGGGTTATCGATCGGCATGAGGTTCTGCGAACAGCCGTACTGTTCGAGCAGTTGCCGAGACCCGTACAGGTTGTGCAGCGGCACGCACTGCTGGAAGTCAAGGAGCTGGCGCTGGATCCGTTGAGGGACCCAGTGGATCAACTCAAGGAGCGGATGAGGCCGGAACATCAGAAGCTGGACCTGCGACGAGCACCGATGATCCGAGTGCAGATTGCGCCCGACAGCAGCACCGAACGATGGTTCGCCATCCTGCAGCTGCATCACGTCGCTTCCGACCACGAATCCGTCGAAACAATGCTTGCGGAGGTGAGGGCGTACCTGGAGGAGCGTGCGCAAGACCTGCCGGCGGCCGTGCCTTATCGAAGTCATGTCGCTCGGGCTCTGGACCCTGAGCGGATCATCGGGGCGGAGGCGTTCTTTCGCGCCAAGCTCGGCGATGTCGACGAGCCCACAGCACCATTCGGCCTGTTGGACGTACGCGGTGAAGGGGCGCGAATCGACAGGGCGGATCAGGCGATAGAGCCGACTCTCGCCCGGCGGATTCGCAGCCAGGCCAGGCGTCTGGGCGTGAGTGCTGCGACATTGTTTCATGCGGCGTGGGCCCTGGTGGTTTCAAGGACCAGCGGTCGAGACGATGTGGTTTTCGGGACCGTGTTGCTGGGCCGGCTGCAGGGCAGCGCTGGAACGCAATGCATGCTGGGCATGCTCATCAACACCCTGCCTCTGAGATTGAGGCTCGATCGCATCAGTGCTCGGGAATTGGTCGAGCAGACGCAGCGCGAGCTGGTCGAGCTGCTTGGCCACGAACAGGCTTCTCTCGCGGCGGCGCAACGATGCAGCGGCGTGGGCGCATCCTTGCCACTGTTCGGGACGCTGATCAACTATCTGCACAGCTCGATCGACATCGAGACGGGGCAGCCGAGCGTCGCTGCGGGAATCCGCGTGTTGGCAAGCCATGAGTGGACGAGCTATCCCATCGCGTTGTCGATCTACGACCAGGGCGAAGGCTTCATGCTGATGGCGAAAACCGATCAGCGCATCGATCCTCGGAGAATCACCAGATATATATCCACCTCGATAGAGGCGTTGGTGGAAGCACTCGATCATGCACCGGAGGCGCCGGCGCTCGGGCTGAGGGTCTTTCCTCCTGAAGAGGAGCGCCAGGTGATCGAGGTCTTCAATGCCACGAGCGTTGCCTACCCGGGTGAGAAGCTCGTCCATGAGCTCTTCGAAGAACAGGCGGCGCGTACGCCGGAGCGGGCCGCGGTGGTGTACCAAGGGCGATCGCTCAGCTATATCGAGCTGAACCAGCGCGCCAACCAGCTGGCGCGGGTACTCAGAGACAAGGGCGTTGGCCCAGACCAGTTGGTAGGAATCTGCGTGGAAAGAGGGCTCGAGCTGGTCATTGGGCTACTGGCGGTGCTCAAGGCAGGTGGAGCCTACGTGCCGCTGGACCCGGACTACCCGGCCGAGAGATTGGCGTACATGCTGCAGGATGCAGCGCCCAAAGTAGTGCTGACCCAGAGACAGCTGGTGGCGGAGCTTTCCGTTTCGGCAGCCGACATCGTTACGCTGGACGGCGATTGGGGGCAGATCAATAATGAAGACTCGAGCAATCCTGACTGTAGAGCGTGCGGGTTGAAGCCACATCACCTCGCCTACGTCATCTACACCTCAGGATCCACCGGACAGCCCAAGGGAGTGATGATCGAGCACAGGAATGTTCAGAGCCTCTGGCAGGGGCTCGAACAAGTGTATCCGCGGACACAGGCATGCCAGCGAATTGCCGTGAATGCATCCTTCAATTTTGACGCCTCGGTGAAGCAGTTCATACAGCTGCTATCGGGCCGCACGTTGTTTCCGGTGCCGCCGGAGACTCGCGCCGATCCTTCGCTGATGCTGGGATTCCTGGAACAGGAGCGCATAGATGGCATCGATTGCACGCCATCGCAGCTGAAGGCATGGATCTCGGCGGGATTGCTCGAACCGGGCAGAAAGCGGCCCAGCGTCGTGCTGGTTGGAGGAGAACTCATCGATGCGGAGCTGTGGCAGGCACTGGCTCAGTGTTCCGGGACGGATTTCTACAATGTGTACGGCCCGACGGAAAGCACGGTGGATACGACGTTTGCCTGCATCAAAGACCACGCGACCAGCTTGCCTCACATCGGCCGCCCGATGCAGAACAGGCGCGTGTACATCCTGGACGCCAGGCGGCAGCCGGTTCCGGTAGGTGTCACGGGAGAGTTGTACATCGGCGGGGCGGGTATTGCGCGCGGTTACTGGAATCGTCCGGAGCTGACTGGAGAACGCTTCAGTGCCGACCTTTTCGCTGATGATCCAAATGCGCGGATGTACAGGAGTGGAGATATGGGGCGATGGCGCCCGGATGGAACCATCGATTACATGGGGCGCAACGATCAGCAGGTGAAGATTCGGGGATTCCGGATAGAGCTTGGTGAGATTGAAGCCCAGCTGCTGAAGAACGAGCAGGTGAAGCAGGCAGCTGTCGTAGCGCATGTGGACGGCACCGGGGAGCGACGGCTGGTTGCCTACGTGGCTGCGGACTTCTCGAAACTGAAGGCCGAACACGAGGACGGGTCGCGAACTGCCAGCACGGAGGTGGTCGCGCAATGGAACAGGGTTCATGATGAAACTTACTCATCGGGCGCCGTCGGGCCGAGCTTCATCGGCTGGAACAGTAGCTATACCGGTGAGCCGATCCCGGAATCGGAGATGCAGGAGTGGCTGGGATGCACGATCGAGAGAATTCAGAGCCTACGGCCCAGCCGGGTGCTGGAGATTGGCTGTGGCGTGGGTCTGCTGCTGCAGCATGTAGCGCCAGGGAGCAAGACCTACGTGGCCACGGACTTCTCGGCGGCCGCAATCGACCAGCTGCGCCAATGGATAAACGGGCGCGATGACCTCCAGCACGTCGAGGTGTTGCATCGCTCTGCGACCGATGTGGCTGGTCTGAAGCCGGGATCGTTCGATCTGGTCGTGCTGAACTCGGTAGTCCAGTATTTTCCAGACATCGAATATCTGATGACGGTGCTGCAGCAAGTGATTCCTTTACTGAGTCCGGGCGGCAAGATCTTCGTGGGGGACATAAGGCATCTGGGCGCGCTGCCGATGTTTCATGGTGCCGTACAGCTGAACAGGGCAGCGGCCACAGTTCCGGTCAAACAGCTGAAAGGAAGAATCGCACGAGCGCTCGCCCAGGAGAAAGAGCTGGTCATCGATCCGCAATTCTTCGAGGCGCTGCCAGGACACCTGCAGAGGATTACCGCTGCTGACGTGCAGCTGAAGCGAGGACGGGCCACTAACGAATTGACTCGCTATCGATACGATGCCGTGCTGCATACCGAACGAGCTGCGATCGCTCGCACCAGCTGCACGCACCTGGAATGGTTCGAAGCAGTGGGCTCGATGGCTGAGCTGGATTGCGCTCTGGAAGAGCGGCATTGGCCTGCGATATGTCTGGCTTCCATACCCAACGCGCGGCTTCTCAGGGAGCGGGAAGCGCTCGAGCTGGTTGCTACGAGTGACGAAGCTCAAAGCGCGAGCGCGATACGTCGCAAGTTGAGTGAGTTGAAAGTGGATGGCGTTGAGCCGGACGACTTGTGGGTATGTGGACAGGCGCGCGGTTACGACGTCCATGTGAGGTGGAGTCCAGGCGCTGTGCCGAGCTGCTTTGATGCGTACCTTGTCGATCGAGCCGCAGCCACCACAATTCAGAGCATTGCGCCGGCGACTGTGCTGGAGAGGAGGCCGTGGGCCGAATATGCGAACTCCCCGCTGGAAAGTGGCTTCAAACAACAGCTTGTTCCCCGGTTGCGGGAATACCTGAAGGAGAAATTGCCCGACTACATGATTCCGGCGGGTTGGGTAGTGTTGAAGAGTTTGCCGCTCACTCCGAGCGGGAAGATCGATCGCCGCGCGTTGCCTGCTCCGCAAGCGCGTGGCGAGGAACTGGGTGAGTATGTTGCGCCACAGTCCGACATCGAGCGGAGTCTCGCGGATATCTGGGCTCAAGTGCTGCAGGTCGATCAGGTGGGGGTGCAGGATGATTTTTTCGAGATCGGTGGACACTCGCTGTTGGCGATGCAGGCGATCGTACGCATCCGTTCCACGTTGTCGATCGATCTTCCGATGAGATTGCTGTTCGAGCACCCAACCATTCGGCAACTATCGATCCGGATAGAGGAGTTGCGCGAAGTACGCCTGAGAGAGGAAATCGAGAGTGGAGCAGGCGAGGTCCAGGAGCTGCTCGAGGAGATAGCTGCCATGCCCGAGAGCAAGGTCCGGGAGCTCATGCGAGAGCTGAGACAGACCTGAGCTGCGCCGCGACTTGTCAAGGAAGGAGTGACATGAGCTCATTGGATCGGCAAGACGCGAAGTTTGTGGTTGCCGATATCCTTGCAACTGCGCACCGAAATGGCGTCCGGCTATGGTTGGAGGGTGACCGCTTACGCTACAGCGGTCCGCCGGGAGCGCTTGCACCGGAGCATCTCTCGGACCTTCGTACGCACCGGAATCAGATCATTATTCTACTGCAGCAAGCAAACGGAGTAGCAGATGAACGACCTGACTTCGCCAGATGCGCCGGACTGCAGCGTGCTCCCCTGGCCTACACGCAGCAGGCAAGGTTGAATCTGTATCGATTGAACGAACGCCGTCCCATGCGGACGCTGGGAACGACCGTCCGAATCAAGGGTCGGCTGAATCTGGACGCGTTGCGCAGGAGCGTCGGGGCGGTTTTCGAGCGACACGACGCGCTGAGGACACGTATCGTTTTCAATGACGACGTCGCCACTCAGGAGGTTGGAAATGTGCTCGAGCCGGGCTTGCGCATCGATGATCTGAGTGCCCTCCCGACGGCCGCCAGGGATGCCGCAGCAAGCCACCTGATCGACGAATTCGCAAGTGAGCCGATCGACCTGCGCGCCGCGCCTCTGGTCGCCGTTCGGCTTCTGAAGCTCAGTGACAATGAGCATCTGTTCGTGGTCGCGATGGAGCACATGATCTCGGACATGGCGTCGATTGGCATCTTTGTCCGGGAACTATTTGCTTTGTACACGCAGGCCGTGAAGGGGGAGCCGTTGCGGCTACCGCCCGTTGTGGCGCAGTTCCCCCAGTATGCTGCCTGGCAAAGAGGAAGAGAGCAGGTATGGCTCGAGAAGCACGCGGCGTACTGGAATCGCCTGATCAGCTGTCAGCGGCTGCGATTCCCGGAGGACCATGACCTTGTTCGGGATGCTGCTGCGCATCCGGTGTGGGCGGTCGTGACGACGCAAATCGACAGCGCGATGCTGGCGGACCTTCGGAAATGGTGCCGCTCGAGACGCACTACGCTGGTGATGAGCGTGTTTACGGCCTATGTGGCACTGGTGCTGCGCTGGTGCGACACCCAACAGGCCGTGTTTCAGTTCCAGAGCGACGGTAGAAATCCAGACTTGGCGAACACGATTGGATTCTTCGCGTCTGCATTGTATTTGCATGGTGGCCCGCTTGCAGATGGCCGCTTTGCCGATCTGCTGAAAAGTCTCGAGCAGGCGTATTCACAGGCGACCGCGGATTCGGCATACCTGGCTGCGCTGTTGCCGGCACCGGACCTCACGCGCAGTACCATGTTCAACTGGATACCTCTGAGGTCGAGCATCGACGTGTCTGATCTGGAGGAGACCTGCGACGCCATCGTCTGTGACTCGGCCCCATTCGCTCGACTGATGAGCAGCGACGTCGAGGTCGACCAGGAACCATCGATCACCCTCTTTGCGTTCGATGATCGAATCGACGCATCCATCTACTTTCCAGCGGGTCGATTCGAGTATGCGAAGATGGAACGATTCTCCCGCAATCTGCTTCGATTCGTTCGAGCGTTGCTGGCGGAACCCGATCGACCCATGAGGACGATTCCGCTCGAGTGAGTGCGTCCGCTTCTCCACGAAGCAGCATCTGGCTGAAAGAACCCCTCCAATCCGCTCCAGGTGGGGTCGGTTCCGGCAGGTCCCACCGCGGGCCCGGCCCCTTTCATCGGCCGTCCTTTACCCCTTTTCAAGGCTCCCGCAGGTCTACCTGACGGGTAGAACAGCCATTTCGCGGCTCGCCTGTGACCCTGTGGCGTTACGGCTGCAGCTCAAGGCCGGTCATTACCATCAGACAAACAACATCATACCGATGCCTGTACCAATGCAGAGCGGAGTGAATCCCGGTCGCCGGCCTATTGCTTTCGACGAACGGAAGATCGACACAATTTTCGCCGAACTCAATCAATGTCACCTCCCCGGCGCCGCAGTCGGGATCGCAATCCACGGTCGTCCGGTCTACCGCAAAGGATTCGGGCTCGCGAATCTGGAACTGCCGGTCGTCCTGTCGCCGACGACTCGCATGCGCATTGCATCCGTCAGCAAGCATTTCGCCTCGCTGGCCTTCATGTTGCTATGTGAGGAAGGCAAGGCGCGGCCTGATGACCATGTCGGTGTCCATATCCCGGAGCTGCACACCGTTACGCGTGACGTCACGATGCGGCAACTGATGGGAAACATCGGTGGGTTGCGTGACTCCCACGATGTCAGTTGTCAGTTCGGAGGCTCGACCCGACCCGTTTCGAGCCTGGAGTTGCTGTCGTTCTATCGTACGATGGGCGACGTCAACGCAGCTCCAGGAGCGACCTGGATATATAACAATGGCGGCTTTCTCATCCTGAGCACAGCCATAGAACGAATCTGCGGCCAGACGCTCGAGGACGTGCTGCGTGAGCGCATCTTCGAGCCTGTGGGAATGTACTCAACGCAGTTGCGACGCTGGGATACCGACTTTGTGTCCGACAGCGCCGTTGCGCACATGACTACGGATTCCGGGGGCTACACCAGATCGAATTTCTGGGGCATGGCCTGGGCAGGTGAAGGCGGAATCGTGTCCACCATTGATGACATGTTGCGATGGCTGGCGCACATGGACTCTCCGGTCGTCGGCAGTGATCAGACCTGGGCGACGATGCGATCGCCGCAGATCCTTGCCAATGGAACATCGACCGGGTACGGGCTGGGGTTGGTCTGTGGCCAATATCGTGGTGCCCATGCCGTCTATCACCTGGGTGGCGGAATGGGCTGCAGCGCCTACATGGTCAAGATTCCCGCGGCTGGCCTCGATGTCGTCGTCATGGCCAATCGCGAGGACGCACAGGCGGCGTCACTGGGAGAGCAGATTCTCGATGCCTGCCTGCCGGACCTGGATCCAGTCGAGCCCACGGACGCGCACCGACTCCAGACTGGGGTCTTTAGGTCACGAGTCAGTGGGCGTGTTCTGGAGTTGCGAGTCTCGCCGTTCGAGGTTCGGCCGTGGATCAAGAAGGGTCAGCCGGTCGCTTGTATCGACGGCAGAGATATTCCAGTGGCGGCCGATAAAGATGGCGTGTTGCGGCCGACCGGTTCGTGGAGGCATTTCAAGCTGTCTATCGCGTTCTTCGCAGAGCGGGCCGACCCGCCCGGCATTCGGATCAGTGATTTCGGCAATGTGGACGATCTACAGCTCGTTCGGACAGAATGCCGACCCGACGACGAGACGATTCTGGGTAGCTATCGGTCGTCCATCACGGACATTCAGGCGACGATCACCGCCGTGCGCAGCGGACCGCAGCTATGTACATTCACTCGTTTCGGGACGGCGACGTTCGAGTTGCAGTGCCTTGCTGATCGCATCTGGCGAGCCAAGCCTACCGGGCCGATACCTTGGGGCGGAGGCGTTCTGGTGTTTGACGATGAGGGAACGGGTTTCCGGTTCTGGAGCAATCGAACCCGTGCGCTGATCTTTCAGCGCAACGCGTGATTGTCAGCCGCGCCTGAAGCCGCGCGGACTGGTGCAGCGAGTACACCGTGGTCCATTCGCGAGAGTGGAGCTATTGCCTGCAAGATGCTTTTGAACTGCCGATGCCCTCGGCCGCAGAGACCGGGTTGCCGATCTGAGTCGACCAAGATGTTCCGCGAGCTGTCAGGTCGGTCCTCACCGAGCGTCCTACACGCCAGAAGTGGTAGGCCGCCAGAAAGGCAACGAAGGACAACGTCAACATCGCGTAGCGCAGCGAGTTGGCTCCCAGGAAGGGCATCAATGCGTCACTCAGCATGCCGACCAGCTGTGGTCCGATACCCATCCCGATCAGGTTGACCAGCAACATCACGATGGCCATGACCGTCGCCCGCATCTCATCGGGCACGAGTCGCTGCAGCAGGGCATAGGCCGGCGCAAGAAAGACATTGAACACGACGATCAGCGGCATCAACGCCATCAGCGCATGCTGCTTGTGCGGCAAGGTCAGGAAGGCAACGAAGCAGGGAACGATCAACGCAGCCGTCACGGCGCTCATGCGCATTTGCCCAGGCTCATCGTCTGCAAACCACCGGGTGGACACATAGCCTCCCAACAGGACTCCGGCGATCCCGCCCAGTCCGAAGATCAGCCCCAACCATAGACCCACCTCACTCGTGACCATCCCATGGCTGCGCATGAGGAACGCCGCGTACCAGGGGGCCATCCCGAATCCCAGGGTATAGAACAGCACCAGTGCGATGCTCAGATGCCGGCATGATTGCTGGTGCCACAGGACCGACAGCACCGCACTGATTGGCGGAACGGGGAGAGTCTGGACTGCGGCCTGCGTGCGGGGCTCGACGATCGTCAATCTGACGAGCAGAGCCAGCGCCAATCCTGGAATGCCCATCAGAAAGAATGTCATTCGCCACCCAACCAGCCCGTTGAGCCAGCCGCCAAGCGTGAAAGTCAGGAGCGACGCCAGGGGTGCGCCGAGCCAATACACGGACATGGCTCGCGTGCGTTCTTCGGGCCGGGGAAAGTAGTCGCCTACCAGCGAGTAGGTCGGTGGCTTGCATCCCGACTCTCCCACGGCGGCGGCGATGCGTGCGAAAACGAGTTGGGTGTAGTTGGTCACGAGGACGCATGCCATGACCGTCATGCCCCACAGCCCGATGGCCAGCGAAGCGATCGTGACTCGATTGCCGCGATCCGCCCAACGAGCTATGGGCACTCCGACGGTGGCATAGAAAAGCCCGAACGCAATGCCGGTCACGAAGCCCAGCTGGGTATCGGTAAGCCCCAGGTCCTCCTTGATCGGTTGCAGGAGCAGCATCATCAGCATGCGATCCGCCAGGTTCAACACGTAAATCGCAGTCAGCGCAGCCAGCGCGTACCGTCTGTAGGTGGGGCTCATGGATGGTCCTGCTGGAATACTCGGTCAGCAGCCTGCCGTCACCCCAGAGGGATGACGGCAGGCTTGATGAGTGCGCACTTTCTCTTTCTGAGCGCGTAGAAGCGCGCCGCCTGTAACACACGGATCTTCTTCGTTGCACGAGCATTCACGTGCAGAGGGGCTCAGAAGCTATAACCGAGCTGAACTCCTATCGTGCGCGGTCGCAAGCGGTAGCCGTAGAATTCGCCAACGCCTGCGGACGTGGTATCGCGGGCACCGCGGAACGTGAACGCATCTTCGTTGGTCAGATTGCGGACGATCAGATCCAGGGCGAGACTGCCTATTTCCAATCGCGCAGAGGCATCCACTTTCACGTAGTCGCCGGCTTGCGTGCTCGGTGATTCCTGCAAGTTACCGAAGAATGAACCGACATAGATCGAATCGGCGCGAACCGAGGCGTTGTACCTGCCGATCTGGAAGTCATACTGGAAACCCAGGTTGGCGCTGAACTGCGGTGAACCAGGCAGCCTGCTGTTCTTCGATATGTTTTGAGCGGGTACGTCTCTCGTCAAGCGGGCGTCCAGCCACGAGGCGCCGCCAGAGATGCGCAATGCATCGGTTATCCGGTAGTCGCCCTGGAGTTCGGCGCCCTCCAGTAGAGCGGTACCTGCATTGGCGCCATAGACGAAAACGCGGCAGGTGCTGCTTCCGACTCGCTGGGTAATGGGAATATCGGACCAGTCAGTGCGAAAGACAGCGGCGGAAATCGTGGCGCGGCGATCGAACAGCGACAGCCTGCTGCCGAGTTCGTAGCTGTCCACGGAGTCGGAGTGAGTGGCTCCGGTGGAGTCCAGGGTGATGCTGGTGCCATCGATGAGGCCGTCTCGATCGGGATCGCAAGCGTCGGCAGGCAGGCCGCCTTGCGGTCGGCCGAGGCGGAAGCCCTGCGACCAGCCCGCATACAGCAGCATGTCATCGTTGGGCTTGTAGCTCAGATTGGCACGTAGATTGGAATCGGAGGCATCGGTATCCGCCAGCCTATGAATGCCATTCGCGCCGAACAGGGCGCCGACAGCGTCGACTCTGTAGTTGCGATCGTATCCATACGCGCGCACGCCCGTAGTGAGAGTCAAAGTCGACAAGAGCTTCCACGAGACCTCACCGAACGCCGCAATCTGCTGCAGATCCCGGGTATCGGGCCACACTCCCATGTAGTGTGCGCCCGGCGCGGTTGGATTCGTTGCCGGATCGCCGTGCCAGTAGTAGTTCCAGACGACGTCGTCTTTCAGATTCTCCGAGTAGAGGCCGACGAGAAAATTCCAGGCGCCGTCCAGCTTCGTCACCAGGCGTACTTCACCCACATGCTCCAGATGATTGCTGGATCCGCCGTAGGACATCGGAATATTGCTGCCGATGAAACCAAACGGCAGAGAGTTGGTCGAGCCGCCGCTGATGTAGGAATACGTGGCAAGCAGGTCTGCCCAGCCGAAGTCATACGCCAGCGTAGCGTTTGCGATCTCGATCTGGGTATCGAAGAGCCCGTCCTTGCGGCCACGAGCGACGTTCTCCGGTGCAACCTGCAGCAATGTTTGCTCGTAGACGCCGCTATTCGACAATGCGAAGCCGTCCGTTTCCGTGTTCTGCGAGGTGTAAGTCAGTGTCAGTCTGAGGTCGTCGCTGACCTGATACAGGGCGGCAATGCGCCCACCCAATGCACGGTAGGAGCCGACTTCATCGGCATCGGCCGCAAACGCCTGTGCTGCGTATCGCGCCACCACGTTCGTCTGGAATGCGGCATCGGATTTGGCGCGATTCCGGTAGAAACCACTGTCCTGATACTGATAGGCCACGGCGCGAATCGCGAGCCTGTCGTCAACGATCGGGAAATTGGCTACCGCCTGGATGTTGTAATTGTCGCCGCCGGTATCCGCGGTGACGGAATAGCCGCCGGCTACCTTGCCTTCGAGGCGATTCAGTTTCGGTGCAACGGGAATCGTCCGCACCGCACCGCCGAGCGATGAGTTGCCGAAAGCGGTGCCTTGTGGTCCACGCAAGATTTCAACCCGTTCGATATCGACGAGCTTGAGATCGACGCTCGTGCCGCCACCCAGCCCGGCTGTGTTGGTCGTCGGAGTCTCTCCGAAGTAGGTGGCGACGGTCGCTCCGGAGTTGTAGGTTTGGCTCTCCGTGCTCGTCTCGGTGCCGCGGATCACGATGGACTGCCCCCAGCCGCTGTCGGTCTGGTTCACGCCGGGCAGGCCGCGCAGATAATCCTCGGAGTTCACCAGCCCACGCCGATCGATGTCTCTTGCGGACACCACGGCGATGCTGAGCGGAACGTCCTGGAGACGTTCGGTACGCTTCTGCGCGGTGACGACCACTTCTTCGAGATTTCGCCGCCTTGTACCCGAATCTGGCGGGTCGGCACGTCGGGAGTCGGTTTGCGCTTGCGTGCCGCTGACCACTTCGGAGACCCGAAGGTTGCCAGTCAGCGGCGTCGAACGTACCGACTGCATGAGGCTCGTTTCGCCTGACGTTGGATTCGCGTCGGCCTGACGATGAACCTCCACTGTTCGCGCATTGACATAGGAGTAGGTGAGCCCAGTGTTCGCAAGAACCCGTTCAAGGGCTGCTACAGGCGTGAATGCACCGGCCAGGGCGGGAGTATCAAGCGCATTGACCGCGTCGGAGTAGAACAGAATCTGCATCCCGGAAGCCTGTGCGAGCTCGTTGAGAGCGGCACCGATCGGCTGGGCCTTCATATCCAGGTTCACGGTCGGCAGACCCAGAGGGACGTTGTCTGCTGCAGCGCAGATACTCAATGTGGACAGGCTGATGCCAAACCAGGTGCCGACGTGGGATCTTGTTCTCGTCATTTGTGCGCCCTCATGTTTGTTAGCGCAGGGGCAAGTTCGCCACTGCATTTTCCTAGGGGCTCAGGAGCTGCCATGCGGCAGAACCGGCCACGTTTCACGAGCAATTCGCGCACGTAGACTTCCAGGCGGACAAGAAGGGGGTAGTTCGATTGGAGGCGCGTTGCACTCGTCACGCGCGAGCAGACGGGAGATTGGTCGAATGCGGCTGCGAGCGCCGCTGCAAAATCGGAGGAATGCCAGATCTCCGGCTTTGCAGTGCAGACGATCTGCTCATCGGGAGCAGCCGGCCCGCTCGGGCACGAGTGAGCTATTGCTGCATCCTTCTGCAATTCTGCAATGCCCGGCGCTCATCCGCCGTGCGCTTCACTCCCTTGCCGTTCAGGTGGTTAGCCTTCCCTGGTGTCGCTTTGCCGGCACGGTGATTGAGGCGCAACTGGCCGTAGACGCAGAGTGTCCGCGGTCAACCAGCGCTAGCGATGGATGTGAAATCATGAATGGACGTTCCGTTTCTGCTGCAACCCGGCTCGAGAATCTTTCGAAAGAGAGGCAAGAGCTGGTCAAGCTGTTGTGCGAGAGAAGAATCAGGGATGCCGCTGTCATCGCTCCTCGCCCTCGTGTCAGCGGCAGCCCAATGCCAACCTCCTGGGGGCAGCAACGGCTGTGGTTCATCGATCAACTGGCAGGCGGAAGTGCCGGCTACACCGTCCTGCTTGCGATGCGATTGCAGGGGGAGCTGGATCAAGGCGCTCTGCAGGATGCGTTCGCTGCAATCGTGAGGCGACACGAGGTGCTGCGAACCGTTTTCGAGAGTGTGGATGGCGAGCCCACGCAAAGAATCCTGCCGCAGGGCAGCTTGCCATTGTGGTTCGTCGACCTCAGCGGCCAGGACCGCGACAGTCGTGAGGCGCAGATCAGGTGCCATCAGATGGAAGAAGCGCATACGGATTTTGATCTGCGCCTGGGGCCGCTAGTGAGAGGACGGCTGCTTCGGCTCGGCAGTGAAGAGCATGTTCTGCTCGTGACGATGCACCACATCATCGCCGATGGCTGGTCGAAGGGAGTATTCGTGCGGGAGCTTGCCGAGTTCTATCGAGCTCACAAGGAGCGAGGGGAAGTCTCGCTGGGCTCCTTGCCGATCCAGTATGCGGATTATGCTGAATGGCAAAGGCAGCAGATGCGTCCGGGGGTGGCGGACAAGCAATTGACGTACTGGCGGGAGCAACTGGAAGGTGCTCCGCCGCAGCTCGAGTTGCCGACGGATCGTCCGCGTCCTGCATCCCGAACTAACCGCGGCGAGACGGTGCCAGTTGTTATCGATGCGGCATTGGCAACGAAATTGAGAGGGTTGGCTCAAAGATACGACATGACGCTCTTCATGGTGCTGCTGGCGGGATGGGCGGCGTTGCTGTCGCGGTTGAGCGGCCAGGATGATGTGTCGATCGGTACACCCGTTGCAAACCGGCAGCGCCCTGAGGTCGAGGGGCTGATCGGGCTGTTCGTGAATACACTGGTTCTTCGCATCGGCGTACGGCCGGACCTGTCATTGAAGGATCTGCTCTACTGCGTAAAGGAGGTGACGCTTGGTGCATACGATCACCAGGATGTTCCGTTCGAGAAGGTTGTCGAGGCCCTTCAGCCCAATCGCAGCCTCAGTCGCAGCCCATTGTTTCAGGTGATGTTCGTACTTCACAACTGGCCGAATGCGCAGCTGCGGTTGCCTGGCCTGACGGCAACCATGGAAGGCGTGGTCGATGAACCTGCCATTCTCGACTTGTGGGTGGCACTCGAGGAAAGAGGAGACGAGATCGTCGGTGGCATCAATTACGCTCTCGATCTCTTTGATCGAGAGACGATCATGCATTGGTCTGAGTGCTTCATCGAGCTGCTGGATGGCATGGCACAAGAGAAGTACGGAACAATCGGCGAACTGCCGGTACTGTCAGAAGAGCAGCAACGATTGCTGGTCGAGTCGTTCAATGCCACCGATGCCGTCTATCCACGCGAGAAGCTGATTCACGAACTCGTGGAAGAGCAAGCGGTGCGCACACCACAGGCTGCTGCCATACGGTGCAAGGAGCGGCTCCTCACTTACGCTGACATGAATGGACGTGCCAACAAGCTGGCACGTTGCCTGCGTGACCTCGGTGTCGGCCCGGGTGATCTGGTTGCGCTCTGTGTCGGTCGGGGCGTCGATATGGTGGTGGGCTTGCTGGCGATTCTGAAGACGGGTGCGGCCTACGTCCCTCTCGATCCCGATTTCCCGAAGGAGCGTATCGGCTACATGCTGGAAGACGCCGCGCCAAAGGTACTGCTCACGCAATCGAGATTGCAGGATGGCTTTCCCAACAGCAAAACTCACCTGATCTCGCTGGACAGCGATTGGGACGGGGATGTCCAGTCGACGGACAACATTCTTGATTCACATCTGCGCTTCTCGCGGCTCGCGTACGTTATCTATACCTCGGGATCCACGGGTCGGCCGAAAGGGGTCATGGTGGAGCATGTCGGCGTCGTGAACCTGCTTACATCGATGCGCCGGGCGACCGGCATCGAGGCTGGCGATCGACTGCTTGCCGTGACAACCCCGGCGTTCGACATCGCCGCATTGGAACTGTTCATGCCCCTGATCTGCGGTGCATGCGTGGTCATTGCCACGCGCGACGAGACAATGGATCCGGCAGGACTTGCGAAAGTCATCGAGGAGTCCGATATCACGCTCATGCAGGCGACGCCGGCAACATGGCGAATGCTGATCGAAAGTGGCTGGGGCGGATCGGGGTCTCTGCGAGCGCTCTGCGGCGGAGAAGCGCTTGCGTCGGTGCTTGCGAGTCAGCTCGTCGAGAAAGTTCGCGAGCTCTGGAATGTCTACGGTCCGACTGAGACCACCATCTGGTCGACGTTCTACAAGGTAGACCGGCTGGAGGACATTGAGAGTGTCTCCAGCCTGCCCATCGGCCGGCCGATTGCGAATACCCGGATTCATGTTCTGGACGAGCATCATCAGCTCGTTCCTGTCGGTGTCCGGGGCGAGATCTATATCGGCGGTTCGGGAGTGGCGCGTGGCTACTTGAACCGGCCAGAGCTGACGGCAGAACGGTTCATTCCGGATCCATTCAGTACGGACGATTCCGCTCGACTCTACAGGACGGGAGATATCGGGAAATGGCGATCTGACGGCACCATCGAGTATCTGGGACGAAACGATCAACAGATAAAACTTCGGGGTTTTCGTGTCGAGCTGGGCGAGATAGAGACCCTGTTGCAGCGTCATCCGCGTGTGCGGCAGGCGGTGGTCGTCGTACATACTGACCCGGCAGGGGATCAGAAGCTCGTAGCCTACGTGAGTCAGCGCGACGAGAACACGGCATCTGCCGATGAGCTCAGGACATATTTGTCTGCGATCCTGCCTGGCTACATGGTGCCCGGTGCGTTCGTAGTGGTTGAGCGGCTGCCCCTGACGCCGAATGGCAAAGTGGATCGTCGTGCTTTGCCGCTTCCTGATCCCGGAGCATACGCAGTTGCGAAGTACGATCCGCCACAAGGGGAGGTGGAACAGACCCTGGCAATTATCTGGCAGGAGCTGCTTGGCGTGCAGCGCGTCGGCCGACAGGACAATTTCTTCGAGCTTGGCGGCCATTCCTTGATTGGAATGAAGCTGATTGCCCGGATTGCAGAGCAACTGGCGGTGCGGCTGGTTGCGACTTCGGTGTTCCAGTACCCAACCGTGTCTCAGCTGGCGGGTGTCGTGGAGGGTTTGCGTTTGCTGGGCGATGGGCCAACGTGCTCGAGGGAGACCGCAGTGGAAGAAGGGATCATATAGCTCGACCAGCTATTTGCAGGCTGTGTAGCTGCGAGCGTAGATGGACGAAGTGGAGCGAGCACGGCAGATCGCGTGAGCACGCATTCGCACCTCGATGATGAACTCGAAGATCGCCGTCGCTGGTGCACGGTAGCCGTCCTATGCTTGGCCGTATTGATGATTGGGATCAACGCGACGATCATCAACATCGCGCTGCCGCCCATTCGGGCCGAGCTTCACTTCACCGATGCGTCGCTGGTCTGGGTGGTGAATGCGTACCTGATATTCTTCGGCGGTTTCTTGCTGCTCGGCGGCCGGCTGGGCGACGTTCTCGGGCGCCGCCGGTTGCTGCTGCTCGGAATTCTGGTATTCGCAATTGCCTCCCTCGGCTGTGGTCTGGCTACATCGGCCGTAACCCTGATTGCCGCAAGAGCGGTACAGGGGATCGGTGGCGCCATTACATCAGCGGTTGCGCTCGCTGAGATTGCGAATGTGTTCGAAGATGCCCCAAGGCGATCCAGAGCGCTGGGTGTCTACGTTTTTGTGAACGCAGCGGGTGGC
>Ga0182745_1000913_pt1 | contig 29971 bp, 26 predicted proteins | sample eDN3rd30CKraftBY_FD_128523 | JGI IMG/M metagenome (GOLD analysis project Ga0182745, IMG submission 128523) | Enriched backyard soil microbial communities from Emeryville, California, USA - eDNA 3rd pass 30_C Kraft BY (version 2) (version 2) | ecosystem: Environmental > Terrestrial > Soil >... | reverse complement strand
CTTGTTTCGCTCCCTTTTTTGGGTGGCTTTCAGATAAAAATGGAAGGAGAACATTCATTACATTTGGTTTATTTTTGTTCGTCATTTCTAACATATTAACAGCTTTTGCTCCTTCATTTTTTTGGTTGATTATTAGTCGTATATTAGCTGGTTTGTCAGTTGCTTCAATTACTCCTTTGATATACGCAATCATTGGAGATATTGCGCCCCCAAATCGAACAGGGACATGGCTATCCATTGTTGTTTCGGGACACTTAACAGCACTTTGGGCAGGAGCGCCATTTGGTACGGTATTAGAGCATTTTCTTGGTTGGCGTTCAGTATTTATTTTAATGGCGATTGTTGGAGCTATATTGGCAGTGGTAAATTATAAGACGTGGAAATATGTTGCGAAAGGCAATTCAAAAAGGAATCCATTAGTAGGCAATTTTCTAAGAATACTTGGATCTGTAAGTGTTACAACAATCTGGGCGATTTCAATGTATGCTCTATATGTTTACTTAGGTGCTGCTCTTTATTCCGAAAGTAGATTTTCATCAGTAGAAATTGCTTTGGCTATTACATTTTATGGTATTGGTGCTGTAATAGGGAGTCTAACAAGTGGTCAATTAACAACTAAGTTTGGAGAAAACAAGATTTCGAAAGTTACACTCATCCTATTGACGTTAACATTCATTTGTTTAGGCATTTTCTTTACATGGGGTAAGGGGATTTATTTCTTTTTGTTCTTATGGTCTTTAGTTGGGTATGCAGGATTTACATCTTATCAAGCAAGATTGGCAGCCGAATATCCGAACGAACGAGGGTTTGTTATGGCGTGGAATAATACTGCTCTGTATATTGGTATTACGCTTGGTTCAATGATTGGTGGTTTTGTCATTTCTGAATGGGGATACCTTTACCTTCCGTATGTTTGTGGCATTGCAGCACTTCTAAGTTTTTTCCTTAGTACACAAAAGGTCAAAGAAATCAAAAAGGAAACTGCTATTTGAAATACAGGATATGCTGCCATTTTCAAGTAGTGACGTGGTCGTAAGTTAGAACGAATTCTAAAAAGGAATTCGTTCTTTTTAGTAGAACTTATTAAAGTCGAAAGAAGAAAAACGGCAAATGAAAAATTAAAGGGAGTAATTTTATTAATGAGTAGTAATACAATCAACGAACAAGAGTTAACAAATATTTTTTCAAAAGAAAAAATTTTAGGATGTACGATTACGAAAGATGGAAATCGTATTTTTGAATACTATAAAAATAAAAAAATTGAAGATAAACAGCATAAAGTTTATTCATGCACCAAGTCGGTCCTTTCGTTATTAATTGGTATAGCATTTGATAAAGGCTATTTACATGATCTTCATGAACCTATTGATAAATATTTTCCTAAACAACTGCAAGCACAGAATGATCCGAGAAAAAGTAAGATTACACTTTATCACCTTTTGACAATGACACCGGGTCTACATTTTCCAGAATGGGAAGAATGGGGAGCAAAAGCACCAATGGTTCAAGGTGGGGATGTTGTAAAATTTGTTTTAGATAGAGAATTAATCTTTAATCCCGGAGAGAAAATGAACTATAATTCTGGATGCTCACATTTGATAACATCCATATTGCAACAGGTTACTGGAGAAACTGCATTACAATTTGCAGAGAAGCATTTATTTCAACCATTAAACATCAGTAAAGTAGAATGGTATAAAGATAACAAGGGAATTTATAAAGGTGCTGACGGGATTAGATTCAAAATAGCTGATATGGAAAAATAAGCCTACTAATGCTACAAAAAGGAAAGTGGAAGGGCAAACAAATCGTATCAGAAGAGTGGATTACACAAGCGATTTCACCACATTTTTCTACATATAAGCATATTGGTGAGTATGGTTTACACTGGTGGACTTCAAGAATTGATCCAGAATTAGAGGATGATTCGGATTCAAATCGGTTTCATTTTGCCCTCGGACATGGTGGTCAATATATGATTATAGTTCCAAAATTTAATTTGTACGTTACTTTTGTAAGTGAACTGTACGATACATCTTTACTACCACTAAGGATTTTTAGATCACAAATTCTTAGCTCTTTTACATTGAATGATGAAAAAGGGAAGATTCATAGATAATGGCTCACTTAACTCAATGTGTTTAGAATTTAAACCAGCTAATGAAGGTAAAATTTAAACGCCATATGATTTGTAAGATAACAAATCATATGGCGTTCTTCTTATATTAACTTTCATATATTAACTTTGTAAAGTTAACACACCGTCTTCCATGCGATACACTTTATCACAAAACTCAAGCATACGCTCATCATGGGTTACCATGACTGCTGCTTTATTACGCTCTTTCACTTCTTTTCGAATTTGTTTAACGACTTCAACTGCACGGTTGGAATCTAAACTTGCTGTTGGTTCGTCTGCTAAAATGACTTTAGAATCATTAACAAATGCTCGAGCTATTGCTACACGCTGACGCTCCCCACCAGATAATTCGTTTGGAAATTTATTTAATTTATTGCCTAAACCTAGTTCAGTTAATAACGATTTTGCAAACTTGATTTCTTTCGAAGTAACTTTCCCTTTCATCTTGCAAACAAGTAAAAGCTGATCTAAAACTGTCAAATAAGGAATTAAGTTTGATGTTTGTAAAATAAAGCCAACATCCGTTAAACGGAACGAAGAAAGCTCTTTTTCATTCATCTTGCTGACGTCTGTATCATCAACTAAAACTTCACCTTTTGTTGGTTGTAATAAAGCGCCTGCAATTGATAACAATGTGCTTTTTCCAGAACCAGATGGGCCAATAATTGCGATAAAATCTCCAGGGTTCGCAGTTAATGATACATTTTTTAACGCATCAAATGTGGAATCCCCTTCCTTAAATGTCTTTGTTACGTTCTTTAATACTAAGCCAGTCATTTATTCCACTCTCCCAATCGCTGTTAATGGATCGATTTTCGTCACTTGACGTGTTGAAATAATAGAACCTAAAACAGATACAATTAATAATATTGCGGCATAGACCATTACCATTTTAAAGTCTAAGTTAAATGGCATACCTTCTGGGAACACTAAAGCTGTTAAATAAGTCAGTACAATACCAGCAATAATGCTCACTAATGATAGTAAGAATACTTGTGAAATGATTGAGTTTTTGATAAAACGATTTGAAGCACCAATTGCTTTCATCACACCGAATTGTTGAGTTTTTTGTAATATGAATACATAGAAGAACACGGCTATAATAACGGCTGAGATTGCAAATAAGAAGGCAAGCATCATATAGATCGTTCCGCTTTCTTCTTTATAACCAGGCATACCCATTACAGCTTCTGACTTAGAGAATGTTTCGATTAAATCATAATTATCTTCAATTTTTTCTGCTTCGATTGAATTACCTTGTAAAGCAATCATCGTTACAGGATTTTCTAGACCGTTATCTGATCCAGGTGCTGCAAATGCATATGATTGCCATGTTTCCAAGTTTACAAAAACAGTAGGTAAATGGTTAAATGTTTCGCCTTTTGTTATACCGATAACTTTTAACTCTAATTCTGAGCTTGTTACGACAATTGTATCGCCAATTTCATAACCCTTTTTTTGTAATGATTCATCGATAATGACACCCATTTTATCATTCGAATCTAATTGATTACCTTTTACTACTTTTGGTTCGATAAATTTACCAGGTTCAATACCGATAAAAGTCACGTCATTTTTTTCTGCAGAGTCTGCAGCACCTTCTTGTTTAACAATAATTGTTGATTGTCCAAATTTTGCAGCTTCATTAACACCGTATTTTCCCTCGATATCATCTGCAATTGCTCCCGAAACTTTTGTTTTCATCATTGCAGCTTCAGAGCCTTCTTCATAAATAAAAAGATCGCCATCAATATTTTTCATAGTGGAAGCAGCTAATGAAGCTAAACCATTCCCTAATCCTGATAATATAAAAACAAGCCATGCGATTAGCATAATAATGGCGCCAATCATGATGAAACGTGTTTTTGAATGTTTCATTTCTTTTATTGCTAAGAACATTCTTATATCCTCCAATTCTATACTAGCAAAACGGACACATGACTTTATAAAGCATGTACTATTTCCGATTTACCCTCTTTATTATCCCTTTCGAAGTATAGGGGATGAATGTAAACTTTATATAAACTATCATCTATTTTTATAATGTTTGACAGAATTGAAGGAGCCCATTAAAGTGTAATTTTGAAATAATAGTGAACAAATGGTATGTTCGTTTTCTCTATTCATTAATTTGATAGTAGTTGAGAAAAATTGAAACTTGAGAAAAATAAAAGGGGTATAATGCTATTAAAAACCTCTAAATTATGAGAAAGGGTGTGACTAAAGATGCGTATATTAGTTGTGGACGATGATCGATTTATTCAAAAATTAATCGGTATACATTTAAAAAAAGAAGGTTTTACCCCTGTATTTGCAAATGACGGTCTTGAAGCACTTAACTTACTCAATGAAGAGACGTTAGATTTGGCAATTGTTGATGTGATGATGCCAAAATTAGACGGAATTGCATTAACGAAACGATTGGCGATGCATGATATTCCGGTGCTAATGCTAACGGCAAAAGCTACGCTTGAAGATAAAGAAAAAGGTTTTTTAGCTGGAGCAGATGATTATATGGTGAAACCGTTTGAGCCGAAGGAATTGCTTTTTCGCGTACGAGCCATATTGCGCCGCTTTGAGAAACTTGAACGAAGTCAGACGATGATCGGAAATATGCTAATTGATCGGCTTCATTATGAGGTGAAAGTCGGTGAACAAGTACTTCTTCTACCAATGAAGGAATTTGAACTATTAAGTATTTTGTGTAGCCGTCCAGATATCGTATTTACACGTAACCAACTAATGGAACAAGTATGGGGCTATGATTATGAAGGGGACGATTTTACTCTAACTACTCATATTAAACGCCTACGATCTCGTTTAGAAGAAGTTCAAGCCAACGTGAAAATTCAAACGGTACGTGGAATTGGTTATAAAATTGAGGCAATCGAATGAAAACATTATATAAACAATATATTGTTGTGACCTTAATCGTCATTATAGCTAGTCTAGCTATATCAATGTTATTTCTTGGTCAACTATACAATAACAAAGTTCGTGTAGATACGGATGAAAAAAATTTAGAAATTGCGCATGAAGTGGTTAGTATTGTTGAAGCATTGCCAACTGAACGGATAGATCGATATTTTCATTCAGTCGCAAAGTTAGGGTATCAAATTGTTATTGTTGACGAAAACAAAAAGCAAACCAACTACGGAACAAAGTTCGCAAAAATGGAATTGAACCGGGAAATGGAAGATATCATTGGTTCAAATGCTATTTATCACGGGATAAAAGATTATAAGCAGGATTTTTCCATAATGAACCACTACGCAAATGATGTGCAAAATACAGTCGGTGTACCAATTACAATTGACAGTAAACAATATGCACTATTTATTCGCATGGATAATGCATCGTCATTTACAGAAATGCATTATTTAATTGTTGGGTTTTTAATAATTAGTGCAATCATCATCTTCGTTGCAATGATTTTATTAGCACGTCAACTAGTTCAACCGCTTAAACAGCTACAACAAGCAACGGAACAAATTGCACAGGAAAACTATCATGTTGAATTAAAAATTAATCGTAATGATGAACTTGGAAGACTAGCCAAACAATTTCAAAAAATGGCGAAACAGTTAGCCGAAAATGATCAATTGAAAAAAGACTTTATCAATAATGTGTCCCATGATTTTCAATCACCGCTCCTGAATATTCAAGGCTATGCAAACGTATTGAAAGACGGGGAAAATACAGAAGAAGAACGTGTCCAATACTTAGAAATTATTGAGCAGGAAACAAAGCGACTATCAGCACTGACGAAGCAGTTATTGCTACTAAGTTCACTGGATCAAAAAAACTTACCAATTGTAAAAAAATCTTATTCGCTTAATCAGCAGATTAAGGAGCTAGTATTTGCTAAACGTTGGATTTTAGATGAAAAGCAAATTGAACTGATTTATGAGCTAGAGCCTATTGAAATTTATGCAGACAAGCATTTACTAGAGCAAGTTTGGGATAATTTATTATCTAACGCTATTCGTTATAGTGAAGAAAAGGGCAAGATTGTTGTGACGTGTTCTCGGAAGGACAATGAAGTTGTCGTATCGATTCGTGATCATGGCATCGGAATACCAAAGGAAGCATTGGAAAGAGTAAAGGAACGTTTTTACCGAGTTGACACTGCCCGTTCTAGCCAAAGTAGTGGGTTAGGGCTTGCGATAGTATCGGAAATTGTGGGACGCCATGAAGGGGAATTTCTAATTGATAGTGAGATAGGTAAGGGTACTACGGTGACTGTGAAATTATTCGATCGTTAGTAGAACTTGTAATTAGTATTTTAAAAGAAGAACGAATTTCCAATGGCGAAATTCGTTCTTCTTTCTTGTTCGTTATATTGAATTATTGTAATAATTAAGTAGGAACTGAAATAACTTTTTAAGCGGAAAACTTCACATTAATTATCACAAAGATCTGTTCGTTAATGAATGTTTTGTATTACCTTCTCTAGGAATTCACCCATTCGCTTAACAGTTTGTTCTGTAAAATCAAATTCGACTCCTGTTTCTTTATAAATCGCCGCGATAGATTGATTGTAATCCGCACTTGCACCTTTTTTATATAATTCAATCGCTTCCTCTGGGTTATTCTGATAATTTTCTAGTAATTGAAGAGCACCAAGCATCGACATAGAGTATTCAATTTGATAGAAAGGAACTTGGAAATAATGCAGAGTACCAATCCAGCTTGCTCCAATTACATCTTCATAACCAGTAGTATCAACAGGGTTTAACCCATATCGTTTTGAGATTTCAAAGAATTTCTCATCACGCTCTTTTGCAGTGTGGTTAGGATTTGTATAAATCCAATGTTGGAATAGGTCCCCTGCTAGTGGACCGTATAACATAGTAAATGCTCGTTTCAGTTCTTCGCGCTGAGCACTCTTAAAATCTTCTTCCTCAGGATAAAAGCGATCAAACTTATCCATTAAAAGTAATTCCATCCCATGCGAATACAATTCCGCAACTTCCGAGCGTAATTGGAAATCTTCAATAGGACCATGTTCGGCAAACTGAAGGAATCCATTTACAGCGTGACCCATTTCGTGAATTAGTGCAATGAGAGAGAAGAAGGAAGGACTAAAGTTTGCAAAAACAAAGGTATCGCCAGAAACAGGTAAAGAGGTACAGAACCCTCCTTGTCCTTTTCCTTTTCGATCTCCAAGATCTAGTAACCCATGATTTCTCATATATTCGAAACGGTCAGCAAAATATGGATCAGTTTTTCCTAGAATTTCAGAAACGCCATCCATAAGCGTAGATACATCACTATATGGAGGATTTTTCATAAGTTTAGCGGTGCTATCCCAAGGACGATACGTATCCACACCAAGTTTGGATTTGAATACTTCCGCAAGACGATTCCAAGCAGGGATAATATATTTCGCTACATTTTCATGGAAATCATAACAATCTTGGATGCTATACTCACGATTTTTTGCCACAAATATATAATCACGATAATTCTCAAATCCTGCATTTATAGCAATTTGGTGACGTATTTGAACAAGCTCATCCATGATGGCATCGATATCTGATTTTATTCGGCGGAAAGCGTCAATCTTAGCGTGATAAGCCTTTTCACGCACCGTTCTGTCAAGACTATCTAATTGGGAGTCGATAAATGGTAATGGCTTTTCTTCTCCCTCCCATTCAATTGTAAGTCCACCCATTATTTCATCGTACTTAGTAGAAAGTTCTTGTTCCTTTACAAATAAAGGTATGTTTTCTTCTCTGAACAGTTTTATTTTAGACTCACGAACACGTCGCATCAAGCCGTAGCGTTTTTCATCCAACTCGTTTAAATATGACGATTTGCTAAATTTCTCATTCAACTTTGCTTCATATTTCATTAAAAGTGGTTGAATGACTTGTTGATCGTGTAGAAAAATTGACTTGATTTCTGCATCTTCTGTATTTCGGTAGAAGTCAACTTGATGACCTATAATTGCCTCATAGATTTTAATAAATAAGTCTTTTTCATCTTTCAGCCATTTTTCGAGGTCAGAAACTGATTCAATTTGAACATCTAGTAAACTTTGAATCTGCGCTTCAATTCCTTCTACATTTTGTAAGTCAATTAATTCTTGATAATATTTTTGACTTGTATTTTGTGACATGGATAACCCTCCTCTTTCCAAAATATTTCAATTTTCTAAATAATTATATTATAGATTCCGTATGATTAGGTATAAAAAATATCAAACATATCTCCTATTCTCCCACCTTATTGCAACGAGGTGATAAAATAACGGATTTACAATAGAGGAGTTCGTTCTTATTTGTTTCATAAAGGAATAAAGATAATTTCGACGAACTAAATTATGAGGATTGTATAAAGGTTTCATATTACAAAGGAGGATTCTTTATGGAGATAAGAATAGATGACTTAACAGATATTCGCACACTTGAACTTATAAATACACATTTAGCTGGTTTGGCTGAACATTCTCCTGTGGAGAGTATGCATGCCCTAAATGTTAGTGAATTAAAGCAAAATGATATTACTTTTTATAGTGCATGGGATTACGAGGAAATCATGGGGTGTGGAGCTTTAAAAGAATTAACTCCAGAACATGGGGAAGTAAAGTCCATGAGAACGGTAGAGAAACATTTGAGGAAAGGTGTTGCTAGAGCAATTTTGCAACACATTATTAATGAAGCTAAGATGCGAGGGTACAAAAAGTTAAGTCTAGAAACAGGTTCTATGAATGCTTTCAAACCTGCTCACCGACTATATGAAAGTTTTGGTTTTAATTACTGCGGTCCCTTTGACAACTATACTGATGATCCAAATAGTTTGTTTATGACACTTAATTTATAGATTACTAGTCATTTTTAGATAGGTAGATTATTTATTCTAAGGACTGAGGCATTTTATTTATGTTTGAAAATAAATAAAGCTAAAAAATGTACTCCAAAATAAATTTTGTTATCGGTTTAGAACCTAACTATTTATAATAACCCTCCATTAGGAAATACTGTGTAAACAGAGTACAAAATGGAGGACAGAAATATGCCTGAATTACCAGAGATGGAAACATATAAAACGTTACTGGGATCATTAATAGGTGGGCAGAAAATTTCAGATGTTGAGATTGGACGGGAAAAGTCTATTAACGTTCCAGTTGAAGCGTTTACCAAACAGTTATCTAGTCAAACGATAAATAAAATTTCTAGAAGAGCAAAATATTTAATTTTTCATCTACAGGATGGTTCCTGTTTACTGTTACACCTAATGCTAGGTGGATGGATGTTCTTTGGTAAAGAAGAAAATCAACCTGATAGAACAATTCAAGTAAGACTATCCTTTGGCGAACAGCATTTATTTTTCATCGGTCTTCGATTAGGCTACCTCCATCTTTTATCTCCGAAAGAGATTGAGGAAGAGTTTATGAAACTTGGACCAGAAGTGCTTGATCCAGATTTTACATTGGATGTCTTTCACCAACTAATGCAAAAAAGAAAGGGTACTATAAAAACAACCCTTATTAACCAAGAAGTGCTCGCAGGTATAGGGAATGCATACTCAGATGAAATTCTATGGCATGCAGAGATTAGCCCACATAAAAAAATCAATGAATTAGAAGACCAACAATTAACACGTCTCTATCATTCGATTCAATTTATCCTTAATAAAGGAATCAAAGAATGCGGTTATATGGAAAATCCCTTATTTAAAGGTGATAGCAAAACAGGCGGTTACCAGTTTTATGTTTATGATCGAGAAGGGGAAGTGTGTTCTCGTTGCAATACTGCCATAATTAAAGATGAAATCTCTTCGCGAAAAACTCACTTTTGCCCCAATTGTCAACTATAAGGGAGAGGACAACTGTAGGCGAATTTTTATAAACACCAGCACTCTTTGTAGTTGCAGTATACTTTCTTTTCAGACGGGAGTTACGTGATCTCAGTTAATATATTCCTTACGAACGAATTCCAAAAAAGGGGTTCGTTCTTTTTTATTGAATTGATAGTAAGAGGGAAAAAAGCATAAGTAATTAAAAAAGCATCTTAATACCGTGTGAAAGAGGGTGATTTCATGGAAGGGTTTGTCTATAAAAAGTATGATGGTCTTGCTTTAGCAGAGTTAATAAAAAACAAAGAATTGCAGGTAAAGGAAGTTCTTGAAGAAGCTATTAAAACAATCGAAATACACAATCCATCGTTAAATGCAGTGATCAATAAATTTTATGAAAAAGCGGAAAGACATGCTGAATGCGTTAATTTATCTGGTACTTTTGCTGGTGTGCCAATGCTTTTAAAGGATATCGGACAAGAAATTGCTGGGGAGAAAATTACCCAAGGGTCAAGGGCATTTCAAAGTTACTGTGCAAAGGCTGATTCTGAGTACGTTAAGCAGGTGCGAAAGACAGGTGCAGTTTTTGTTGGTCAAACGAATGTTCCAGAGTTTGCGTTAATGGGGATTACGGAGCCTCGATTTTACGGGCCAACTCGCAACCCGTGGAACCTTGACCATACACCAGGGGGGTCAAGTGGAGGTTCTGCGGCTGCGGTCGCTAGCGGTATGGTACCTATTGCTGGGGCGAATGACGGTGGTGGCTCAATAAGGATTCCGGCTGCTTACTGCGGGCTATTTGGAATGAAACCGACTAGAGGACGAACACCTGTTGGACCGACTTATGGGAGGAACTGGCAGGGAGCCTCGGTTGATCATATTTTATCAAGGTCGGTGCGCGACAGCGCAGCAATGCTAGATGAAATCAAATTTTTCGAAAAAGCTGCTGCATTTCATGCACCTCCATTTGATGGTTCATATCTTCAAATGGTGAAAGTTCCACCGAAAAAAAATCTGAGGATTGCTTTTTCAGTCAGATCGCCACTAGGTTCTGACGTTCACGAGGATTGCAAGGAAGCAGTATATAATGCAGCAAAGCTTCTAGCTTCTATGGGATATCATATTGAGGAAGTCGATGCACCTGTGGATGGAAGAAAAATTGCAAAAAGCTATTTGACGATGTATTTCGGTGAAGTAGCCGCAGCCATTACATCTTTGGAGGAAATCTTGGGAAGAAAGGCTGTAATGAACGATGTGGAGCTGACTACATGGATTCTAGGTTTAGTCGGAAAGGCAACATCGGCAGAGGAAATAGTTCTAAGTATACGAGAATGGGATCAAGCGGCGTTTGCGATGGAGACTATTCATGAGACGTACGATTTTTATATGACACCTACCACTGCCTTTCCACCTTCCAAAATTGGTGAACTTGAACCGAAGAAATCAGAACAACTATCTATGCAGGTTGCTGGCAGGCTATCAATGGGAGGAGTGTTGAAAAAAGTTGGGATTGTAGAGCAGGTAGCAGAAAACAATTTGAAAAAAACTCCTTTTACTCAATTAGCAAATTTAACAGGTCAGCCCGCTATGACGGTTCCATTGCATTTATCGGCTGATGGTCTCCCGGTCGGGGTTCAGTTTATGGCGGCTAGGGGCAGGGAGGACTCCCTTTACTCATTAGCGGGACAATTAGAACAAAGTGAATTATGGGTGCCAGTTGAGAAAAACCCTTTGTTTTCCATATGATAACCGTCTAATCAAAAAAGTAGAATTTGAGAAGACTTCAAATTCTACTTTTTTGTTATTTATGATATCGACTTATAGGAAGAATTAACGGTGTGTTTGAGATGGGATCATTGATTACTCGGCAATCTAAATTAAATGTTTCTTTAATTAGCTCACTTGTTACAATTTCATTTGGAGGACCTTCAGCAATAAGATTCCCTTCTTTTACAGCAAACAAATAATCTGCATAACGAGCGGAAAGGTTAATATCATGAAGCACCATTACAATGGTCGTTCCGTATTTGACATTTAGATCTTTCAATAAATCTAAGATTTCCACTTGATACGTAATGTCTAAATAAGTAGTTGGCTCATCTAAAAATAAAATATCGGTTTGCTGTGCTAATGCCATCGCTATCCATACACGTTGGCGTTGTCCACCTGAAAGTTCATCTATATTGCGATCGCTAAATTCTGTAATATTCATCATATCGAGAGCTGTCGCAACAGCTTCATAATCTTTTTTCGACCAACTAGAAAACATGGATTGATGAGGAAAACGACCTCGACCAACTAAGTCAGCTACGGTAATACCTTCTGGGACGATAGGGGACTGTGGTAGCAGTCCAACCGTACGAGCTAACTTTTTAGATGGTATTTCATAAATCGATTTGTCATCTAAATACACATCGCCATCCGTTGGTTTTAATAGTCGAGCCATCGTTTTTAATAAGGTTGACTTTCCACAGCCATTTGAGCCGATAATGATGCTAATTTTATTTTCAGGAATCGATAGGCTTACATCTTTTAAAATGAGATTTTGGTCATAGCCAGAATGTAGGTTTTTAGTTTGTAATGTATGAGCCATTATATATTCCCCTTTCGATTCATTATTATTAGTAAGTAGATTAAATACGGTGCCCCGATAATTCCTGTAATAACACCTACAGGGAAGCGTGTTTCAAAAGCAAATTGCCCGATTAAATCAGCTGCGAGTACTAAAATAACACCTATTAACCCTGATGGTATGAGTGCAGAAAATCCTGCCCCAATTAGACGTCTTGCAATTGGGCCAGCTAAAAATGATATAAAGGCAATCGGCCCCGTTGTTGCAGTAGCGAGAGCGATAACTAGTACAGCACTTACTAATAAAATGATACGAACACGATTGGTTGAGACACCTAAAGATGTAGCCGCTTGTTCACCAAGTTCTAACATTTCTAGATGATTTGCAAAATAGATAAAAATCGGTGTACAGATGACTAAAAGAATCAGTAAAGGCATGATTGTTTCCATTTTTACCCCGTTTAAACTTCCACTGAGCCAGCGAAGAGCAGTTGGTAAATCATGCGTTTTTGCGATTAACATTAAATAGGAGATAAAGGCATTTAACATTGCTTGAATCCCAATTCCTATTAAGATTAATCGTCCAATAGAAAAAGAAGTTCCTCTAGATAGACCATATATAATAATAACTGTCAATAAGCCACCTAAGACTGAAGCAATTGAAATGACTGCATTACTAGCATTAAGAACGACAATGCAAAAGACGGCGGCAGCACTTGACCCTGCTGTTATACCAATTACATTTGGATTGGCTAATGGGTTTCTTAACATTGTTTGGAATACATAACCACCCACTCCAAAAGCAAATCCAGCAAGAAGTCCAGCTAACATACGTGGTAAACGTAATGTTCCAACAGCGAAGCTAGCTCCTTTAACATCGTTACCTAATAAAACCGCAATAACATCTTTTATAGGATAAATAGTATTTCCAAGCATAAGCATGGCGCAACATAATCCAAAGGCAATGATGATTAATATTACAGTCGTTGCAATGTAACGACGTTTACGTTTTGATCTTGATTGAATAATGGTTTGTAAAGTATCGTTGTTCATCATAGGCTACGCATTTTCGCTTTCATCGTAATATAAATTAAAATCGGTGCCCCAATAAAGGCTGTCAATATCCCAACCTCTACTTCTCCAGGACGAGCGATCAATCGTCCTACTACATCGGAAATCGTTAAAATAATCCCACCAGATAATGCGGAAAGGGGAATAACGAAACGTAAGTCAGGTCCAATCATTAATCGAATTAAATGAGTTGCTAAAAGACCGATAAATCCAATTGGCCCTGCAAAGGCTGTTGCTGCACCACATAGTAGTACACCTGCAAAAGCAGAAGCTAATCGAATGGTACCAGTTTTAACTCCTAATCCAGTCGCAACTTCATCTCCTAATGCCATTGCATTTAACGCTGGTGCTGTAATAATAGCAATGACTATACCGACAACTAAGAAAGGGAAAAGTAATTGAATACTATCCCATGTCCCAGCTCCCACACTTCCAACCTGCCAAAAACGGAATTGATCCATGACATTTTGCCGAGGAATCATAATTGCAGTAACAAGCGAAGATAAAATTGCACTAGTTGCAGCCCCTGCTAAGACGAGTTTTAAAGGAGTAGCCCCACTGCCGCCAAGAGAACCAATTATAAACACAAAAATAGCAGTAAGAATCGCACCTGCTATAGCTAACCATACATATTCACTTGCGGTGCTAATATTGAAAAAGGCAATTCCACTTACAACAAAAAGGGATGCCCCAGTATTAACCCCTAAAATACTTGGGTCGGCAATTGGGTTTCGCGTGACCGATTGCATTAGTGCCCCAGATACACCTAATGCTGCACCACACATAAAACTAAAAATCGTTCGAACAACACGCTGACGAACGACACTAGATTCATGGTCATTCAATTCTGGATGGAAGAGACCATCCAGAATTGTAGACCACCCAATTGAACGAGAGCCAAAAGCTATAGAAGCAATAATTGAAATAATCAATAGTATTAAAAGAATAATAGTGAGCCTTCCTAAATTTTTAGGAAAGAATGATTGCTTCTTTTGTTCAACGTTCATCTGTTTCATATTACTTAACGTTTTTAGCTACATCTGAGATTAGAGTTAAGTATTCATCAATTGTATATTGAATTGAAAGTGGATTTGGGTTACCAGCAGCTGCTAATGGTGTGTTATCTTCTATCACAACGATGTTGCCAGCAGCAATCGCAGGTACTTTTCCTAAAATTGGATCAGCTTGTAAAGCAGCCAAAGTATCTTTGTTACCATAAGTAATAAATAATTCAGTGTCGTTTAATGCATCTGCATTTTCAGCACTTACTTGAATGTAGAAGCTATCATCAGTAATTAATTTTTTAATCCCTTCAGGGTACTCCATACCCAAATCAGATAAGAATTCACCACGTGGATCTGTAGGTGTATAAATGTAGAAGCTTGATAAATCATTTGTGTCAAACATACCGAATGCTGCTTTTTTCCCTTTAATAGCAGAATATTCATTTGCCTTATCTGCAATTAACTTTTCTGTATCAGCTATTAACTTTTTACCTTCTTCTTCCATACCCATACCTTTAGCATTTAATAATACTTGGTCGCGCCAAGGTGTAACCCAAGGAGTTTCTTCATAAGGTACAACTGGAGCAATTTCACTTAATGTATCGTATTCTTCTTGAGTAATACCAGAATATGCAGCAAGAATAACATCTGGATTACTGTCAGCAATCGCCTCAAAATCTAGACCGTCAGTATCTTGGTAAACGTTTGGATTTTCTTCACCAAGCTCTTTTAATTTATCTGCAGTCCAAGGTAATAAACCAGAATCATCTTGAACTCCGTAGTTTGCAGCAGAAAAACCTACCGGTACTACTCCAAGTGCCAATGCTACATCTTGGTTTGCCCAAGATATCGTTGCAACGCGTTCAGGTTTTTCATTGATCGTTGTTTCACCAAAAGCATGTTTTATCACGATTGGATATTGTCCATCGTTATCTTTTTCAGGTGTTGCTTCTTCATTTTTTGAATTGTCATTGCCACAAGCGGCAAGTACTAAAACAATAATAGAAGTTATTAATAAGAATAATGACTTTTTCATTATATTTAGCCTCACTTTGTTTAATTTTTCTAATTGATAAAGATTCTCATTACCAATGATATGAATTTATCATACTCCAAATTCTCACTATGTCAATATTTTCTTGAGAATGTTTTTCAATTAGATTTGACTTTCATCGAATGATTCGTTAATCTGAATGAGAAGAGTTCTCAATGGGTACGAATAAAATAATAACGATAAATCAACTACGATTAAGAAATAATGGAGTGTTCAAAATGGAATTATATGATGTGACGATTATTGGTGGAGGACCTGCTGGGCTTTATAGTGCTTTTTACAGTGGCATGCGCGACATGAAAACGAAGATAATTGAATACCATCCGTATTTAGGTGGAAAGGTCAATATCTTCTTAGAAAAAGTACTATGGGATGTAGGAGGTCAACCACCTATTCAGGCTAGTCAATTTATAAATAATTTAATCGCACAAGCAATGACATTTGAACCGACCATTTGTTTAAGTCAAAAAGTGGACCGAATCGATAAAGAAGAAGAATATTTTATTATCACGACAAATACAGGTGAGCAGCACTACTCAAAATCAGTGATTATCGCAATTGGTGGAGGAATTTACGAGCCAATTAAGCTAGATCTTGAAGGAGCAGAAAAGTTTGAAATGCAAAACCTTCATTACACCATTAATGGTATCGAACGCTTTAATAATAAAGAGATATTAATTTCAGGTGGAGGAAATGCAGCAATTGATTGGGCTGTTGAACTATTACCAATTGCAAAAAGGCTTACAATTATCTACCGCAGTGACGAATTAAAAGCTCATGAATCACAAATTAAAAAATTAGTAGAGCATGGTGTCGAGTTTAAATTAAATACAGAAATGACAAAGCTCATTTCCAATGAAGATAAAACAGCTATTGAACGTGTCTTATTAAGAGAAGATGATGTAGAGTATGAAATGTCAGTGGATGAGGTATTGGTATGTCACGGATATAACCGTGAAGTTTCACTCGACTTCTGTGAAGCTATTGCCCCAGAACGAAATGAATATATGCAATTTAACAGTGAAGGTCAATGTAAAACGTCCATACCTGGCATCTATGCAGTAGGGGATATTGTCGCTTATGATGATAAGGTCTACTTATTAGTTGGGACGTTTACCGATGCAGTTTTAGCTGTTAATAGTGCGAAGCAATTCATCGAGCCAGATGCTTCAAGCTATGCTATGGTTTCTTCACACAACGATAAATTTAATGAGCGTAATCGAGCTTTATTAGCAAATAAATAAAGTGGTTGTAATTAACGATAGAAAATAATCATAAAAATTTTCAAAATTATTTATTTTACCTCGCGTAGAAATATTTTGTCAATAGTAAATTTGTATATTCTCTTTAGAAATGTTATAATAATCTTATAATTAGTTTTACTTTACTAATCGTATTCCGAATTCCGCTGTATTATTGCAATAGAATTAGGGATACGATTTTTTTTTACATTTTGTATAGGCAGATAGATGTTAAGCATAAAGGGTAGTCTAAGTTGCAATGTACTAGTAATTAATAAACAGTTCTTAATCTACGAGGAGGATTAGAATAATGAATTTAATCAATAAGAAAGTTACACATAAACGTTTTGGATTGGGTAATATTGTTAAACATAATGAATCTAGTATTGAAATACATTTTGCATCAGAAAGTAAAAAGTTTGTATTCCCTGACGTATTTGAAAACCATTTAAAACTCCATGATGAAAATATGGCAACTTCACTTGATCAAATGATCCAAAAAAAGGAACAGGAACGTAAGGAAGAAGAATGGAAAAAGGAAGAGGAGCAAAAACAGCAGCGTAAAAACCACGAACTTCGATTGGAACATGACAAATTAATGAGAAATCATAAACTCCATCCAGAATCACAAATGGTATTTTGGTGTGACTCTGAGGAGATAGACAGTTCTTTTTCACAGTGGAAAGTTTTTTCGGGTGTAATTAAAAGTGGTAATAACAAGGGAAAGCCAAATAAACCGATTCGCTTGCATCAAAATAGTGCTGTTCTTTTAACCGCAATTGACCCTAATATGCCGGAAAAGGATCGACGTATTTTAGGTGTCTATATGGTCAATGAAAATTTTATCGGTAAACTTTGTGAGGATGGTAATATTTCTGCACATTCAAAATTTAAACTGCAACTTACTGAACAGGAATCAGATCAAATGCTATTTTGGAAATATTATTTAAATGAAAAAACTCCAGATAAAATGACTTGGAATTCAGGTAAATATCGATATTTTGATAATTTATGGATGGCTCAAATTTTACTGGATATAGTATCGTTAAAAAGTGATCCAAAAGAGCGAGAGTTCGCACAGCAATTTTATAAACATTATTGCAAAATGAATCGGATCTCAGTACATGAATTAGCAAAGCCTAATGGTGCATTAATGCGTATGTAAGCAGACGAGAGCTATATGATGGTTCGCGAACAGTAGTTTCAAGATGAAAATTAAAAGCCTAGTAAGTGGTATTTTCCACTTACTAGGCCTTTTGTGTAACTATAATATACTATATGAAATGAATAATATAGAAGCTTAAGTATCTAAAAGAGTTTATAAAACCTGGAGGTATTTATGGAATTAATTGAAAAAGCCATCAATTTTGCCGCAAAGGCACATAAAAATCAAACAAGAAAAGGAACAGATATACCATACATTACACATCCGTTTGCTGTAGGAATGCTTTTGCAAAAAGCGAATTGTTCTGAAGAGGTAATAGCTGCGGGCATATTACACGACACACTAGAAGATACTGAAACATCTTTCGAGGATTTGACGGAAACATTTGGTCTTCAAGTAGCAAATCTCGTTTTAGCTGCATCTGAAAACGATAAGAGCTTACCATGGGAATTAAGAAAACAACATACCATTGAAATGCTAAAGGGTGCATCTCTAGAAGAAATACAAGTTGCTGTTGCGGATAAATTGCATAATCTAAGATCAATTAGAACTGACTTGAAAATAAACGGAGATAGTATATGGAATCGTTTTAAGCGTGGAAAACGTGATCAACATTGGTATTATGGTAGTATTGTGAAGGCATTATCACCTAGAAAAAGTGAATTTGAACTAATAAGTGAATTAGAAGCAGAAGTGATAAGAGTGTTTGGCTCAGTAGATATTTCAGAAGAAGCCTATTAAAACGTGATACGTTCAAAACGCGATTCCTTATAATATAAGGAATCGCCCTTTTATGTTGAAATAAATAATGGAGCGTTCCACTAACTTAATTAAATAATTGCTTCTATACCACTAATTAACACTTTACAAAATCAATAACTTTTCCCACAAATCACGGATTTCTGATACAATTAATATTTCTGAATTTCACAATAATGTACAAGTGTATTTGTGTTTTATAATAAGCATGAGATAAGTTTCTAATAAATATATGAATGTTGGCATTTTGCCAAAGTTTCTGATGTAAATAGAAAGGACTTGAGTTTAGATATGAAAGAAAACTTTTGGCGTGATTTACCACGACCATTTTTTGTACTTGCTCCTATGGAAGATGTAACGGATACAGTTTTTCGCCATGTAGTAAGTAAAGCAGGTAGACCTGATGTATTTTTTACAGAGTTTACAAACTCAGATAGCTATTGTCACCCAGAAGGAAATAAAAGTGTGCGCGGCCGATTGCTTTTTACAGAAGACGAACAGCCAATGGTTGCACATATTTGGGGCGATAAACCAGAATATTTCCGTCAAATGAGTATTGGCATGGCGGAGTTAGGTTTTAAAGGCATCGATATAAATATGGGGTGCCCTGTCCCAAATGTAGCATCAAGAGGAAAAGGTAGTGGCCTTATTTTACGCCCAGACGTTGCAGCAGAACTAATTGAAGCAGCAAAAGCAGGTGGACTACCTGTTAGTGTGAAAACAAGGCTCGGCTTTACGGAGATTGATGAGTGGAAAGAATGGTTAACGCACATTTTAAAACAAGATATCGCAAACCTTTCGATTCATTTACGTACTAGAAAGGAAATGAGTCAAGTAGATGCGCATTGGGAGTTAATACCTGAAATTAAGAAACTTCGTGATGAGATTGCCCCAGAAACGCTATTGACAATCAATGGGGATATTCCTGATCGCCAAACTGGTTTGCAACTTGTAGAAAAGTATGGTGTTGATGGAGTGATGATTGGTCGTGGAATTTTCAAAAACCCATTTGCTTTTGAAAAAGAACCGAAAGAGCATACCACTCAAGACTACCTTGATTTGTTAAGACTGCAACTTGATCTTCAAGACAAATACTCTGAAGAATTGCCGCGTTCTATCACAGCTCTTCATCGCTTCTTTAAAATTTATGTTAAAGGATTCCGCGGTGCAGGTGAATTAAGAAATCAATTGATGAGCACCAAGTCAACTGATGAAGTGCGTGCATTACTTGACCAATTTGTAGATATTGAATAACCATACAGGCATACATTTTGCCCCACCCTCTCTTATGTGTATCGAAGACGTTAGAGCTAATAAATACTTAAAAACGGATTCTGTCTAATGAATCCGTTTTTTTTATTTAAAATAAACAGCTTGGAAAGTTGTGACCCAAATCTGTTTTTAGAAGGATTTCCTTTATACAGTATTGAATTGTTTGATAACTAAACTATACATACCATTTTGTATTTCGTGAGGAGATTTTAGCTATGAGTATTGAACGTCGTTTGGAAGAGCTTTGTATAGAGTTACCTGAAGCAGTCGCTCCTCTTTACAGTTATGTTCCTGTAACGATTCATCGGGGAGTGGCTTATATCAGCGGGCAAGTTCCACGCATTAATGGGAAGCTACCGTATACAGGAAAAGTGGGGAGAGACGTTAAGGTAGAACAGGCTCAAGAACTTGCAGAGTATTGCGTGTTAAAAGCACTAAGCTGTTTAAAAGCAGCGATTGGTAACCTAGATAATGTAGAGCAAGTGTTAAAAGTAACGGGGTACGTGCAAACAGCACCAGACTTTTATGAACCATCAAAAGTTCTTGATGCTGCTTCCGAATTACTTGAAAAAATTTTCGGAGTAAAGGGTCGTCACGCTCGTTCAGCAATTGGGGCATCTACGCTTCCTAGTAATACACCAGTTGAGATTGATTTTATAATTGCAGTGAAATAGGGGGATAAAATAAATGATTACATTAAACGATGTGCAAGAAGCAAGGGAACGAATTCGTGATATCGCATACGTAACACCGATTCTTCAATCAGAGCAATTATCTAAAATTTGTGGTAATCAGATGTTTTTAAAATCAGAGCATTTACAAAAAACAGGTTCATTTAAAATTCGCGGAGCAAGTAACAAAGGCATTCATGCAATTGAGAATGGAGCCAAGTACTTAACTACAGCCTCGTCTGGTAACCACGGTCAAGCTGTTGCTTTTGTTGCGAACAAATACGGAGTTCCTGCAACAATTGTAGTGCCTGAAAATGTAAGCTTGTGTAAGGTTCATGCAATCGAAGCGTACAATGGGAAAGTAGAAAAGTGTGGCACAACTTCTGCAGAGAGATTACCACGAGCACAAATGATTGCTGATCAAGAGAATGGTATATACATTCCACCTTATGACGATCCGTTTATAATGGCAGGACAAGGAACGGTTGGATTAGAAATTTTAGAGCAAGTGGATAAAATTGATGCAGTTATAGTCCCTATTGGTGGTGGTGGCCTAATTTCTGGAATGCTAACTGCCATAAAAGAGACCAATCCGAAGATAAAAGTAATTGGGGTTGAACCAGAGCTTGCCAATGACACGTTTTTATCGTTACAAAATAAAAAAATTACATCAATACCAGCTACTACGACCATTGCAGATGGGTTAAGGACCAATCAACCAGGAGACTTAACTTTCCCGGTACTGATGAAATATCTTGATGATATTGTGCTTGTTAGTGAAGATGAAATTCGTCAGGCATTTAGTTTTGTTATGGAACGTATGAAACAACTAATTGAACCATCAAGTGCAACAACCATCGCAGCTGCCATGTTTAATAAACTTAATTTACAAGGTAAAAATATTGTCACAATCATATCTGGTGGAAACGTAGATATTGATCAAATTCATCAGTTAATTACCACTAATACCGTTGAGTAATGGATGCAATTCAACAAAAATTTCCAAAGTTGAATAATAAAAGAACCTCTGAGCTATTATTAGTTACATATGCTCAGAGGTTTTTTGTATTTAAAATATATATGAATGTAAATTTGGGATAGTTAAGGTAAATATAGAAGAAAACAAGAATCTTTAATAAGATTTTATTGATAAAAAAATTGAAATATGGAACTTCTTCTAACCTTACATCGTTATTATACTATTATGATTGTAATTTTCGTGTTTGAATCCATTATTTCTTATTAAGAAAGATAGAAAAATAGCAATTTCGATTCTATTCAACTTGACAGAAGTCCAAACTAGTTGTAGTATGTACTAGCTTCGAAATTTATTTAGCGATATAATATTTTACCAAAATAATATAGTGTTGTAAAACACAAATTATCAAATTTTCAATTTATTTATAAATTATATAATAATTTAATTCTAACTATAGAAAAGGTGAAGGAAATGGCAAGTATAAATATCAATAAAACTAACTACTTAGATAAGTTCTTTGGTCTATATGTATTAGCTGTTTTCATGTTATGGATCAAAACATATATAACGCAACTAACGCAGTTTAACTTAGGTGTAGAAGGAGCACTTCAACAATTCCTTTTATTTATTAATCCGTTAGGTTCTGCTATGTTATTTCTCGGTGTATCATTTCTTTTTAAAGGTAGATTAAAGTATATATCATTAGTAGTAATGTACATGTTAATGTCCATTCTTTTATATGCAAATGCAGTATACTATCGATTCTTTAGTGACTTTATTACATTACCAACCATTTTCCAAACACAAAACTTTGGTGACTTAGGTGGTAGTGTGCAATCTTTATTGCAACCATATGATATTTTGTTCTTTGTTGATCTACTATTATTAATTTACTTATGTTTGACTAAAAAAATTCAAAAAGATTTTACGAGAGTTAGCTTTAAAAAAGTCACTGCAGTGATTACCTTTGTAATTGCGATATCTGCTGTTAATTTAGGACTAGCCAACGCTGATCGTCCACAGTTATTAACTCGTGGTTTTGATAGAAACTATATTGTGAAGTATTTAGGAATGTATAACTATACGATTTACGATGCGAATGAAACGATTATGGCTTCATCACAAAGAGCTTTGGCAGATAGTGATGATATTACAGAAGTTATTAACTATACAAAATCAAACTATGCAGTTCCTAATAAAGAATATTTTGGAGCAGCAAAAGACATGAACGTTATCTACATCCATTTAGAATCGTTCCAAAACTTCTTAATCGACTATAAACTGAATGGTGAAGAAGTAACACCGTACTTAAATTCGTTAACGAAAGATCCGAATACACTGTACTTTGATAATTTCTTCCATCAAACAGCGCAAGGTAAAACGTCAGATGCTGAATTTATGCTTGAGAATTCTTTATTTGGTTTACCGCAAGGATCTGCCTATATTACAAAAGGTAACAATACGTATCAAGCAGCGCCAGCGATATTAAAAGATCATGGTTATACATCTGCTGTTTTCCATGGTAATAACGGAAGCTTCTGGAACCGCAGCACGATTTATAAATCATTTGGTTATGACAATTTCTTTGATGCAAATTATTATGATACAAGTAATGAAAAGGATATGGCTGAGTACGGTTTAATGGATAAACCATTCTTTGAACAATCAATGCCTTATTTAAAATCCTTACAACAGCCATTCTATACAAAACTTATTACAGTTGCGAACCATTATCCATATAAAATGGATCAAGAGTTAACAACAATTGGTAAAGCAGATACTGGTGACGCTAGTGTTGATGATTACTTCCAAACAGCTCGATATGCAGATGAAGCAATTGAACAATTTATAACAGAGCTAAAGGAATCTGGCTTGTATGATAATACGATGTTAGTATTTTATGGTGACCATTATGGTATTTCAGAAAATCATAATAAAGCGATGGAGAAAATCATGGGTAAAGAGATTACTCCTTTTGAAAATACTAACTTACAACGTGTGCCATTAATTATTCATGTGCCAAACATGCAAGGTGGCGTAAATCATACTTACGGCGGTCAGATGGATATTTTACCAACAGTATTACATTTACTTGGAATTGACTCACAAGATTATGTTCAATTTGGTACGGACTTATTATCAAGTGAGCATAATGACGTAGTGACTTTTAGAAATGGTGATTTTGCAAGCCCTGACGTCTATTTAATTAATGAAGAGCTATATGATGCTAAAACCGGACTACCTACAGAAGATAGCAAATTAGAAAAAATGGCGGAAGAATATAAAGAAGAAGTAGATTATAAATTACAATTGTCTGATAAAGTTGTAAATGGTGATTTACTGAGATTTTATACACCATCAGGTTTTACTACTGTAGATCCTAAACAATACAATTATAATAAAAAAGTAAATGAGCAATTTCTGAGATCTGGTGGGCAGTATGGTGGGTATTAATTTCTGATATCACATAAACTTACAAGCCACTTATATAGTTAAATTTGCTTTGAGCTTTTACCATTTTAGAACGTATTTCCTTCGAGAAGTACGTTCTTTTTTCGTGTAATACAAGTACTTAAGAAGTAAATGAAATAATGATGTAAGTTTAGGTTTAATATGTAATAATTAGTTGGTAAATATGTAGCGAAAGTGGGAATTATGATGGCAACAGGAACACACACAGTAGAACTTCCAGTAGATATAAAAGTAGTTTGGGATTATGTTAGTGACCTTGAAAAATGGGCAACAGCAGTACCAGCGTATAAGGAACACGAAATCATTAATGAAGAAGAGTCTATTTGGACTTTTGAAGGTAATGTAAAAGGGATTAAAAAAACTATACAAGCCCAAGTGAATATTACCGAGTGGAATGAACCTTCAAATATTAAGTTTGAACTGACAGGCATATCCGATAAATTTACTGGAAGTGGACATTTTACTGCTGAAGAAGTTAATGGTAAGACTATCATGACTTGTACAGTTGAAGTCAACGCTGGTGGAATATCGGGTGCAGTATTAACACCAATCATTAAATGGGCTGTTCCAAAGGTTACAACGCGTTTAACGGAATCTATTGCTCGTAAAATTCTAGTTTTCTCATAAGATAAAGTAAAAGTCTGCTGGATTTTCAGCAGACTTTTATTATTAAAAATTGATTTCTCGTAAATATTGTTTTAAATCTGTTGGTGAGATTAATTGATCTAGCTTCTTTATAGACTCTTTGTCCATAGAATCAGAGTAAAAATCTAAAACATATTCTCGATCTTTTAGAAACTTGTTTGAAAAAGCGTAATAATTTAAATTTTTATCTTGATCAGTAACTGCATGCTGTAATTTCTCATTATAGTAGGTAATTTCAATACTGAAATAATTCAATTCTTGACTCTTCAAGTGCTGAACCAATTCATAAGCTAAATCAAGTTGGTAATCCATATCATTCGATGAGTTCAGAATGACATTTGCAAATACAATGTTACTAATACCACTATGCTCCTGTACAAAAATGTCTTGATAGGTGTTAGTAATACTGTAATCAGAATAAGTGCTTTCCGGGAATGATACATTTACCATATAGGAATAACTTTCAGCAGTTCCGTAAACTTCTTTATATATGGAACCAAATTGTTCGTTAAGATCTGCCCGCCACTTAATTTCTAAGTAATCATCCCATATTGGTTCCATATCTTCAGTGACTGAGATTCTGATTGTTAGATCTGGGTTTGCTACTGGATGAGCTCTAATTTGGTACGTCCCTGTATCATCACCTAATGGCTTTGAAAATTCGTTCTCATCTATAACAAAGTCTTCTCCATATTGCTCCTCGAGAAATTTTTCAGCCACAGCATTAGCTTTATATCCGATTAGTGGAAAGTAAATATAATCAAATAAAACAAGGGAAATAATAAAAAGAAAAATAAAGAAAGGGATAGCTAATAAAAACAGTAATTTACGCAATATACTCTTCTCCTTGGAGTTTAGTTGTTTAATATGAAATAGACGTAAAAAATCAGAAAAATGTTACACTGTCAGCAATTTCAAAAAAGAAAACAACATGAAAGAAAAAAGACACTGTAAATAAGTGCCTGTCTGTAAAACTTAAAATATTATTAATGAATTAACATCATTCCCGCTATTATGAAATATCCATAAAAAGAGGCTGCTCAAGTGATGAGAAATCACTAATGATACAGCCCTCTAATGTCTTCACCTCTATTGAGGGAAAGTTAACTATTAATCTTGTGAAGAAATGCCTAGCTTATCTAGAATGAAAGCGTAGCATTGTGCAGCTTCTTTAAGATGGTTAAATCGTCCAGATGCACCAAAATGACCAGCTCCCATATTCGTCTTTAAGACAAGAATATTATCATCAGTCTTCATAGTTCTTAGTCGAGCAACCCATTTTGCAGGCTCCCAATAACCAACTCGTGGGTCGTTTAGACCAGTAGTGATATATAAATGAGGATAGTCTTTTGCTTCCACATTATCATATGGACTATATGATTTCATATAGAAATAATCTTCTGCATTACGTGGGTCGCCCCATTCTTTCCATTCTAGAGTAGTAAGAGGTATTGTGTCGTCGAGCATCGTCGTGACAACATCAACAAACGGTACTTCAGGTACAATGACTTTAAACAGCTCGCCAGCCATGTTAGCAACAGCTCCCACAAGCAATCCACCAGCACTTCCACCTCGTGCTACTAGTTTACTTGGACTCGTATAACCCTCTTCAATAAGATATCTTGCTGCAGCTATGAAATCAGTAAAAGTGTTTCGTTTCTTTTGCATCTTTCCATTCTCATACCAACTTCTACCCATTTCTGATCCGCCACGTACTTGAGCAGTGACAAATACAACCCCTTTGTCCAATAGTGGAAGTCGGTAAGCGTTAAATTGTGGATTACTATTTGCTCCGTAGGATCCATATCCATGAAGAATTAAAGGTGCCGGTCCTGAACTTAGTGATCCTTTCTTATAGACAACGGTTAACGGAATTTTAACCCCATCTTCTGCAACAGCCCACAATTGTTCTTGATGATAATCCTTTGCTTGATAACCGCCACTAACAGGAGCCACTTGCAACTGCTTTTTCTCGCCTGTTAACAAATTCAGTGCATAAGTTGTTCTTGGAGTAAGTAAAGACTCATATTGGATTAGTACTTCCGAAGCCTCGTAGCTTTGGTCGCTTAAAATTGACACTGTGTATAATGGTTCATCCCATTCAAACGGATTTAATATACCATCTTGTAGGACCCATATCTGCGTTAATCCGTTCTCACGGCCAAAGAGTAACAACGCATCTTGGAACGGATACATGCCTTGGAGATAGCGATTCCCGTTATATTCAATGACAGGTTCTCTTAATTGGAGATTGTTGATTGGGCATCGGAGTAATTGAAAGTTTAACGCACCTTCATTCGTAAGGATAAGTAGATCATCACCCCAATGCTCAACTTCATATTCGACTCCTTCTCGGCGTTCGTCTATCAGTTGCAGTTGTTCTAAAGGAGAGTCTGCACTTAGCATGCGAATTTCACTCATCGTACTAGAACTTGAATAAACAAAAATAAATTTCCCGCTTTGAGATTTAGTCACAAATAACGTAAATGTACTATCCTTTTCTTCATTAATTAATTCATCACTATCTACTTGACTACCAACACGATGTCGCCACAATCGATAAGGGCGCTGCATTTCATCAACTGTAATGTAAAAAATATAATTACCGCAATGGCTCCATTCTACACTGCTATATAAATACACATTTTGAATTCGATCAGGTAGAATTTCACCTGTTTCTAGATTCTTTATGTAAATTGTATACCGGTCTGATCCATCACGATTTTCTAAATAAGCAAGAAGATTATGAGTAGTGTTTAATCGCTGTTCTGTGACACTTAAATAATCGCCTTCAGCGGCTAATTCGTTTAAATCAAGCAGGATTTTTTCTGTTGCGCTTAATAGTTGCAAACGGTTTGCAGCCCGTTTACGAGCATAGATTGGATATTGTTTGTCTTTGTCTAAGCGAGAATAGTAAAAGAATTGTCCATGTTGTACGGGTACTTTTACTTCTGAATCGGGTACTCGATCAATCATACTTTGGTAGATTTGCTCAGCTTGACTCGCCAATGGACGCATAATTTCATCATAATATAGATTTTCTTCCTCAAGATATTGGATAACTTCTGGATTGGTACGATCCTTTAGCCAATAATAATGATCTTCGCGCACATCGCCATGCAATTCATGGAGATAAGGGATGCGTTTTGCTATAGGTGGTTTCATAAAAATCCTCCTCTCTTAATAATGTTTTAATTTCGTGGCTTTACCTATAAATCCCTTTATTTTACAACTGCAAATGATAATGAAAGGGGAAATCCCCTGTAAATAAATGAGCCTCTTAAAATACATTAAGAGTGTATAAATCTATTCACTATGATTAATAGACCTTGATACATAGTGATTTACAAATGACTAGCAGAAGGAATGATAGGTGTTTCATAGAATTATAGTAAAGATAGTTTTAGGTTATGGAGGGACAAGTTAGTAATGATGAAAGAACGAATTAGTAAATGGGTTGAAAGGTATGACGAGAATGGCTATTTACACGGTTCACTCCTAGTTGCAAAAAGTGGAAAGGTAATAGTGAGTAAAGGATTTGGAATGGCGAATTGGGAGCATATGGTCCCCAATAAACCTACAACTAAATTCCGTATTGGGTCATTAACGAAGGCGTTTACTTCTCTTGCTATATTTCAATTACATGAAAAGGGATTTTTGAATATTGATGATTGTATTGCTAAATATCTAAATGATTACCCACGGGGTGAAAACATCACAATCTATCACTGTTTAACAAATACTTCAGGAATACCTAATTACACAAGTTTCCCTGACTTTTGGTCAACTACTATGAGACTACCAATGACTTTAGAACAACTAATTGATTCGTTCAAAAATCATAAATTGGAATTTGAGCCTGGAAGTGAATTTGACTATTCTAATTCGGGGTATGCTGTACTCACGGCCATAATTGAAAAGGTTTCAGGTGTTTCCTACGCTAAGTACATAAAGGACTATATATGTATTCCATTAGGAATGGTTAATACAGGTTGTGATGATGGTGTTCAAGTAATAGCAAATTTAGCATCAGGATATTCCTATTGGAAAAATCCAATCCATGCCGCATATGCAGATCTTTCATTTCCGTTAGGGGCATATGGTCTATATTCAACAACAGAGGATTTATTCCTATGGGATCAAGCACTTAAATCATTAAGTCTCTTAAATGAAGAAAACACAAAGAAATTGTTTAAAGCATATCGTGATTCATATGCTTGTGGTTGGATGGTATCTGAAGTGTGTGAAAGAAAATGTGTACATCATTATGGGGATATAAGTGGATATTTTAGTGACTTTTTAAGATTCGTAGATGAAGACATTACAATTATTTACTTAAGCAATATGAATGTGACACCAGTAACCCATCTTACTCGAGAAATTGCTAAAATCATTTTCGGAGAGGATGTACAATTACCACCGACTGCTAAACCTATTGAAATTACGAATCAGGAAAACCTGATAGGAAAGTTTTTAACAAAAGAAGGTACGGATCAAATAGAAATCACACTTGAACAAAATGAAATGTATATAACAGTTCCAAAGATGTACGGTGTTTTGTATAAATTTAAACTTGTACCAATTTATCATAACGCATTAAAAACAACATTCTTAACAGAAATGGTTTATGAACAAGTTGAAATGAACTATTCGACTTCCGGTAAAGTTGAACAGTTATTCTACAAAGATTGTCATAACAATCAGTTTGCCGCATGGAGACACTATGAGTAGAGTTTAACGTTACTTTTAATAATTCTATTTGGTAGTTCGAATAAAAAAGAAGACCTTCCACATTATAGGGAAGGTCTCTTATAAGTTTGCTATTTTTTTATTCATTTAAATTTTGTAATTCTGTTTCAAGTTGTTTAATTTCTGCATTTAATTTTGTCATTTCTTCTGTAAGTTTTTTCTTCATATTATCATTATCAAGATTCTTCGCAAATTCATCTAACTTAGTATCCATAAGAGTTTTCTTATTATTAATTTCCTCATTGATTTGTAGTTTTCTTTTTTCACTATCTATTGCGTTTTTCTTTTTTTGAAGCTCTTCGATTTTTTGTTGATATTTTTGAATTTGTTTATTAATTGCTTCTTCTGACTGATCAGTTTGTGTATTTGGCTCAG
>Ga0182745_1000911_pt1 | contig 30030 bp, 23 predicted proteins | sample eDN3rd30CKraftBY_FD_128523 | JGI IMG/M metagenome (GOLD analysis project Ga0182745, IMG submission 128523) | Enriched backyard soil microbial communities from Emeryville, California, USA - eDNA 3rd pass 30_C Kraft BY (version 2) (version 2) | ecosystem: Environmental > Terrestrial > Soil >... | reverse complement strand
TATTGGTGTCGTGGGCGCTAACGGCAAGTACTTTTTGTCGCGCCGTAATCAGGCGGGACAGTGGGAGAGAGTTGCACCGGGAATTCTTCCAGCAAAAGGCAAGCTCATCGGACACTGCGTCGGTATCCTCTGGCGGAACCTGATGGCAAAAGAGGGCCAATAAAGGTTAAACAGGTCCCAGCCTAGAACTTTCCCTTGCGTCGACCCATTGTGACTGAGGACTTTGAAATCGGTAATGAGTCGGACCATCGTTGCAAGGTCACCAGTGGTCGGCAGAGCAATGCGGTCTACCTTTATCATGGATTGAGGAAATGCTCAACCAGGGGTGGAGCAACGATTACGGTTTGGAGAGAACAGGAACGGATTCCTGCTGGGTGACGAGGCCTTCCGAAGTTCAACCTCCAAAGCCAGGAGAGAGGAAGTGAGTTGGAGACAGCATTGGTTAGCGGATGCACTCGGCTTCTCTGGCCATTCTCCATCAGACCCAGCTTGAGGTGAGACCCGATGGAGAACGATCGACGAAGCCAGGCGAGAGATCCCGGGAGAAAGATCGGTCATTCAACAAACATTCCAACAGACTGCATTGCCTGAGACGTGGCGTATCGATGTGGCAAGCTGACTCGATAGGGCAAAGTGCCGGAGGTGGCGGCACTTTGCCATCCAATTGTCGACTGTCCGGGGTTCATTAAGAACCTCTAACAAAACTGACCCCGATCCGCTCGCGGAAAGGAAATTTTCATAGTTTGAAAGGTTTTGTTCGCGGCTCTAAGAAGCGGTTTCCGATGGAAGAACCTGACGGAATGACACTTACCTGGCCACTGTCGTCGTTGCCGCCCTCCGTTCTTTCTCTTCAGTATACGGTCCACGAAGGACGGTTCCTTGAATCGGCTGGGAATCTTTCAGCATGTTGTAGATGGGGCAGATGGATTCGACCGCTTTCTGAAGTTCTTCAATCGCTTCTTTGGTTTCCGGAGAGCCGATGTGGACGACGTAGCGAAGGTCTTTGTAGCTCGGCGGATTGTCAGTGTTTCCCAGACGAGTGCTCAATGTTCCTTCCACGTCGAGTTCCAATGTATCCAACGCAATCTGTCGTTTCGATGCTTCGATTTCGTAGATGTGGGTCAGGCAGGTGATCATCGTTCCGAGGATGTGTTCTTCCGGAACCGGACCGAGGTTGTTTCCTGCGAGATAGCGAGGATAGTCATGGATCACCTGGAAGTTGCGGGAGTCGGTACGAACATGCCGAATGCCGGTCCCTCCTTCCACTTTGATGTGGGCACGGAGCGGTGGACGCCAGTCATTGCGGTCGCGGGTTCCGGAACGGCGACGCCCTTCCGGTGGCACGGCCCCTTGAGTGGCGGCGTACTTGTCTTGCAGAAATTCCCGCAGTCCCGCGAGCGTTTTCTGTTCTCGTTGAGCAGGAGTCGGAGTGTACGTCAGTGTCCCGTGTGGAATTTCCTGTGACTGACTGACGAGATTCAGGACCGGAGAGACTCGCTCTACTGTCTCCCGCAGTTCTTCCAGTTCTTCATCCGAAGCGGGGGAGACGATGAACACGGTATAGGCGAGGTTTCGGGGATAGAACACCTGTGTCCCGGTACTCTGTGAGGGAGCCCGACCGGGGCGACTGGTGAAGATCACTTCCAGTTCGTCAAGGACAATCCCCTTCAAGGCAGCCTGAGTCAGAAAATCTCCCGCGACCGCACTTCCGAGCGCTCCGACCACACTCGGCCAGGATCCGGCCCCCAGTTCAAATTCCGCAACACCTCGATCACCGTCACTCAGAATCTGGAAGTTCCGGATGCGAAGGCGTCGGACGCCGGTGCGGCTTTCCGCGGTCACTGTTGCTGACAGGGGAAGAGGCTGTTCCAACTCTGGTTCCCCTTTCAGCTGTGTGAGTGCCGCATGGAAACGGATTTGAAAATCCCTGAGGGAATTTCCTTTCTCAAAGGGAGCAGGGGATTGCGCCCAGTCTTGTGAGGTATGAGTTGCCTGGGCCAGCAGACAGGGAGTGACCAATGTGACCATTCCGGTGGTCGCAATACAGCAAAAGAAGGTGCGTCGAAGGTTCATTGTTCGTCTGGATTTCATCAGGTTGGACCGGCGTGATCGTGCCGATGAGTTCTGAAAAATGGAGAATCCGTTGTGTGAGGGGCTGGGGCGGAACTGTTCCGCCCCAGCGAATCGGAATCGACGAAACGGCGGGGGGGTGTTTCACGTTTTCCGATTCGCGAGGCGAACAGGTTACTCCTGTCGGTTGATAGAAAACGGCGTCGTGGCATCAGGCAAATCCTGCAGGCCGAAGAGATCAGCTTTCGATCTCCGCCACCGCTCGCTTGGTCGTCAGGAACGTCGACTCCAGTTCACCGATACGACGGAGGCCAGCTTCCTTGGCGTTGTCGGTCAGATTCGCTTTGAGCGCGAGTGTTTCCAGCCAGTACTTCAGGCGTTCCAGTTTGACCACCTGAAGTTCCTGCTGGTCGCTCTCCGCAGACAGAGCCTTGATCTCGTCTTCTTTCTTCCTTAGTTCCGTATACCGTGGGTGCTCAAGGATGGTGTTGCGCACAGTTTCCCCTTCTTCGGTCAGAATTCGGGCGACTCCGGGATGCCAATGGCTCGAAATCTCCGGCCAGCGATTTTTGACGACGTTCCCAATCTCTTTCTTGATGTCGGTGACCTTCTGGCGGTGCTTGCGTAACTCGTCTTCGACCTTCTGCTTCTCGGCCCGTTTCGCTTTGATGGCATCATCCACTTCCCTGCCACGATCACTTCCGGTCAAGTCAAACCGCTGGCTGAGTCCTTCGACGACCGCCCGTTCCGTCGGGTTGGCATAGGCCAGCAGTGCGGTAATCGGGGAATTCGCCGTCAGCAGTCCTTCCTTTCCGTTAATGGTCGAGACCTGTCGGAGATAGACGTCCGTGGTGCGCACCGGAATATCGATTGTGTCTGCGGTCAGCACCGTGTAGGCATGAGCTTCCAGGAACGAGGTCTGTCCATCCTGGTCATAGTCCGGAGATGTCACCGGTTGCCCCGTCCGGGATTCGCCGCACAACGCCTCGAAGAAGTATGAGGAATACTCACGATACTCCGCCTCGTTCACTTTCGGCGTGCATCCGGCCGCGACCCGATCCGGCACGGTCGAGAAAAATCCGGCACGGGCATGACCCGCCAGACCGTTCGCGGGGTTCCCCCCTTTGAAGACGAAGTTGCCGAAGCCACCGCTATAGCACTGAACCATGACCGCGATGATCGGCACGTCCGTGGGAAGTTTGTCCAGCTTCTCCGTCCATTCCGTGACCGACAGATCGGTCCGTTTCCACAGGTGCAGAATGTTATTGGCAAATGCCTCCCGGCGTGAGCTCCGCCCTCCCGGTCCTCGTCCCGCTGGGCGCTCCCCTCCATTGTCGTTCTGTGATTTCTCTCCTTCAGGAGGAACATTCTCAACAGAGGTTTTCTCAGTGGGAGCATTTTCTACAGCGGGCTTTTCCGAAACCTTCTCTTCAGTTGGCTGATCGTCTCCGGCTCCGACCGGAGTCGGTTCCGGATCCTCCGTACGGGACCGGTCCTGGACCGAATCACGCTCGTCAATCCGCGAATCTTCACCGTCAAAATTGCGACCGTCTCCGGCCCCCCGCTGGTTGTCAGAACCGCGTCGCCCTCGGAACCCGCCTCCCGGCCCCCCTTGTCCTCCCTGTGGCGCCGATCCTCTTGCCCGGCCTCCATGACCGGTGAAGTAAACGATCAACCGATCTCCATTCGCCAGTTCGGCACTGTATTGCTTGAGAGTTTCTTCAATCGTCGTTGGTTCGGCCGTGCCATCGACAATGGGCAGCAGACTGGAACGATAATCAAACTTGGCCCCCGTGGCAGGCCCGACGATGTCCGCCAGCAGGCTCCGCAGGTCTTCCGGATCCCGTTCCCCTTCATATTGCAGATCCCGTTGTGGATCGCCGCCGTCGGAGAACAGAATCTTCTGTTGAATCTCGTTTAATCGCAATCGAGATAACACCCGTTGCAGATAGTGAACATTATTCTCCAGGGATATCTGATTGCTTCCGGCATGCGGACCGCCCCCGATCGTCAAAAGGTGATCATTGGCTCCCACCGGCAAAGCCAGACTGAAGGCCAACCAGGATAGCAGGCATACGGGCAAGCGACGGCAACTCATAAATCAACCTTTAAGATTGGTATAAAAATATTGATATCTCTGTTCAGTTCCAGAAAAGACGGATCCAATCTGGAATAGTGATTATAATATTCGTGTCTTTTTGTCCGCTATGGTTGTTCAGCACTCGCGCGTTCAAGTTCTCCTTTTGTGCTATTTTCGATTTCCGCACTTGTTTTGGCTTCTCCTGGTGAGATATCCGGGAACTCTTTCTTTAGCAATTCCTGCAGTGTATTACCTCGCGCGCTGGTTGATATGACTTTAAAATCCCGGCCAATCAGAATCATTCGGGGAATGGCGTTGATGCCATAGTAATTTGCATTAAGTGCACCCGAATTTCTCTCGCCATGTAAATCGTGAAGAATCGTCCAGGGCAACTTCCGTTTTTCCAGGAACTGCTCGAGTGACTCTTTGTTGGAGTCGACGCTGACGCCGATGATCTCGAATCCATGGTCATGGTATGTTTCATAGAGCTTTATCATGTTGGGAAACTCTGCCAGGCAAGGTCCGCACCACGTTGCCCAGAAATCAACTAACACAACCTTTCCATGATAGGAGGACCAATCGAACGTTGCACCATCAAACGTCTTCTCCCCAGTAAGCACCAATTCATTCCCGGGAAGCCTGATTCGTCGTAATATCGCTTCGGCGGAAGATCGTAACAGTTTCGCCGATGGTTCATCGGCTGATTTCAGATTGTTGATTGCGACCTCAAGCAACAAAACTGCCCGATCTTCACTGTGGTTGAAGTTGGCGGATTGGACGAGTGCAGAGATCAAATCTCTTTTCTCATTCCATGGAGCCGAATGAATCAACGATTCATTTTCTATAACGACGTTTAGAATCTCATCGGTAGATCTGCTCGCAGTTGAAATCTTCCCCTCAAGGAATTTAATTTTCACTTGCCTGAGCAGATCCGGATCGTTTGCGGCTTCGATCGATTCAAGAAATCTGTTCTTTTGCTCCAGAATTCCTTCTGCTTGAAGCGAATCCAGATTCGATAGAAGTGCCGACTTGAGGATGCTGAGTTCCCGCTGGTCTTTGGGTGTCGTGGCGATACGGTTAAATTCATTGGCGCTGTTCAATAGCCCTTGCAGAGTGTCGATCCTCTCACTCCTCGCAATCCGACGGCGTTGCAGTGAGTTGAGTTCCGTGTTGATTTTTGCAATCTGTTCAGAAACGGACCTGGGCTTTTCAGACGAATCCTCACCGGATGCAGCAGGGATGTTGTCATCCCCGATCGCAACAGGTGTCAGCCCCTTATCGCTGAATACTCCTCCGAGGACGAATGCAGGCACGAAGCACCAAATCTTTATTTGAAGAAATTTCATTTCTCGATTTCCTTTAAAGAGTTTATATAACGATTCATTTCGCCCAGTCATCAAATCCGTCTGCTCTCTCAGACGCCCTAATGAAACGCGGGACTGCGGATTTTTAATAATCTGTTGCTCAAGACCGCCATTGTGTCATTGATTGATCCTGTCGCCACGTTAACGGCGCAAGGAGTTGTCAATGACGGCAAAGAAAGGCGGGAATCTACAATTTTTGGCATATAATCCACTCCTGTCCTTACGAATAGTTGGCATCCGACCAGGGAACCTTCTCCGCATCGTGATGGCCGCATCGCCTACAACGGGACCAGTTCGTCCGAAAGAGGAAGTCCTTCCTTTGAGAATCTTGGAGGCGACTCTTGAGTTTGAGGAATTGCATCCTTTTGCCATGCCTTAAGACAGCTTCCGATCCAAAGAAGAAACACAATCGTGAATACCACGTACAGCGGTCTCACACGTGACATCAACACCTCCTCATCACCTCATCGGTTAAATAATCCCTTGATCCCTTTTGCGTGATGCTGTTGTTACGTCAAAAATTCCCTACAACAACAGCATCGCTCATACCAGCCAGAGCCTGACGAAGAATGTTTTGATCCATATTGATGTTAATTGCCCGTATTGATCCATCCGCCATTGCGAACTGAATGATCCCAAGATGGGGACCTGCAAATCGGTACAGCAGTGTTTGCCCACTGGTGTATCGATTCACCATCGTTCCGAATCCTGTGGGATGGCAGTTTGTTCCCATCCACGTGAACGCCTGTAATAAGTTGCCATCCGCACGGAGGTCTCCAATGACCTCACCGAACATCAAGGTATTCGAGGTTCCATCGGTAATGTCCCGGAACCTCGTTTTGCTGCGACGAAAGAAGATTCCCTTGTAACGATCAAGTGTTGGTGAGCCCGTTTCGCCGATCCAGCCGGCGACACCAGCGTAATTGGTTCGTCCCATGTCTCGATATAACCTGCCGCCAGTTGTCGCGGCATAAGGTGAGCCAAATCCAACGAAGGTCCCGCTTGTGGCCGTGCTGCTGGTGGCATAGGCCACCAGACCGGTATTGAGGATACCTGTGTTTTGGTAGGGGGAAGGAGAGTTGGACGGACAGATGAACAAAGAGATCTTTGCAAATGCTGCGTCTCGGGTCGTCGGCTCTGTCCCCCAGAATGTCTGGGATGCGCCTGCCGCGTCTGGATTGAGTTGATTGGGATTGATTCCATTGAAAACCGCCGCCTGGTCAATGTAGGGAAGAAGATGCGGAAGCGGGCCAGTACGGGAGCCGGTCAAATCCGTGGCACCAGTGCGGATGATGCCATTCGGGCCCGTTCCCGTCGCATTGAATCCTGGTGGAAGATGGCCGTGGGCACTCTCAAAGTTGTGGGCAGCCAGTGCAATTTGCTTGAGATTGTTCTTGCATTGAGCCCTTCTCGCTCCTTCACGGGCTTGCTGGACCGCAGGAAGAAGCAACGAAACCAGCATGGCAATGATCGCGATCACCACCAGCAGCTCAATCAAAGTGAAACCGTGCCGCTTGTTTATGTGAGTTGATTTGGAAATCTGTCCCATTTGAAACCTGTTCATAAGTGAACTCTTTTTGTTGCTGAATTTTCCCGAAATTCCTTGGTTTCCCCGCAAAGAATTTGAAATCACGACCGAGTCGACGTTATATTCATTTTGAGACTTCGATCAATCTGGGAATGAGGGGTTGGGCGAGGAAATTCCCAAACAGAATCAATGGATATGCTTCAGCCTGTAGAAATGACTCTGAAGCGATCCTGACCACAAGACGCGATGAAAATAAAGGGCCGTTCCGAATCCATTACAATCTGAGTTCAAAAATTCAGCCATGCACTACACTCGTCCAGATGTGTCGCATTTCACTTCACGGTTCCTGTCGCAATACATTGACCCTGCCATTTCGGATTGCGGCTTCAGCAATTTGGAATATCAGCTGCATCATCGGAGATCACTGGCGCTCTACCGCTGTTCCAGAGACATCGCGGTCCCGTCACAATCAAAGCCGGATTATGTTCTGCGTCTCCATTTGAATAAAACTCCTGCGCAGCATGAAGTCAACTATGGGGGAGGATGGTTACGGCGTCAGCCGGAGTCGTTTGTTCTGACCCCACCTCACATCGACTCCCAGGTTCGTGGAAATTGCCGTAATCGTTTCACCAGCCTGCTTCTGGTCTTTCCGGATCTCGAACTTCAGCAGATCGCCGGAGAAATTCTGGAAGCGGAAGGAACGCACCTGAAACGTCCTCCTTCAAAAGAATTTCATGACCCATTTATTCCCGTGTTAATGAAACAACTCTGGGGGGCTACGCACGGAGCTTCTCCGGCAGAGTCGGTGCTTGTCGAGGGAACTTTTATCTCTTTAGTAGGACGCCTGCTGTTAATGGGCGGACGGAAGCGACCCACATTTCCTAAATACGAAAGCAGTGCATCACTCATCACCGAAAAGGCTGTGAATTTTATGCAGGATCGATTGGGTGAAAAGATGACATTGGGAGACATCGCTGCCGCCGCCGGTGTGAGCCGATCCTACTTGCAACGGGTCTTTTCTCAAAGTACAGGGAAGAGCGTTCATTCATATCTCATTGAATTACGCGTTCAGCGCGCTAAAGAATTGATTATCAGTTTTGGCAAGAACATGACATTTGATGAAATAGCTTCTCGATGTGGTTTCTGGGATGGTACTCATCTGACTCGGATGTTCACTCGCCACGTCGGCACGACTCCACAGGCGTTTCGTGAACAGGTTTAGTGTTTCCAGGGCAAAAGCTTCCCATGCAAGGAAGTCGTCATCGAACACGACATTGCCGAGGAACTCGACTTTCGCACTTTTTTCGGATTGAGCTCACAGAAACGACAGGGGCTGACAGACTTGTTGCACACGCCAGGAGTCCTGATCCAGTTGAAAAACAAACATTCCATTTCGTGGATCCAGAAAGAAGACTCACGCAAAGTCGCCAAGGCGCAAAGGGTTTTGTTTCAAAGATGGACTGGAATTCCTGAGGTCCCAATTCAGGCCACCAGAAAGACAAATCTGTTCAAAGGGTTGAAAGTTTGTGGCTTTGACGTTGTTTTTAAGGGGGGATGGTTCTTCCTTCATTGCTGTTGAAGGATCCGAGTTGTTCAAGACGAGACGTTCCTGGCGCGGCCGGTTTGTCCCCGCCGCAACCAAAGGAATTCACGTTGTCCAAAATCCTCGCAGACTGAGAGAATCTGGAACGTTTGCATTACAGAGAACGGGTTGATCCTGATCTTTGCGCCTTGGCGACGTTGCGTGAGTTTTCTCTGCTTCATCACTAAAAGTGCGAAAGTCGAGCTGAGAGACCTCAAAATCATCGAAACATGACTTTAGGGACAAAATCTAAACTACTGGTCCGAAATTCGAGGTCCACTTCCGTCAGTGGCGGATTCAGACCCGACTTACAGTGTCAAAAATTAGTGAATCAGCTCAAGCATCTTAAGAAGTTTATGAAAGTTCGCTCTGAAGCAATGCGAGATATTTTACCCAGGGCGACGTCATCCGATCTGGCTGCCCAGATTCCGGTTCGATCTCGCAATGGGGAGATGATTTTACCATCTCCAATATCCTTTTTACTACTCCCTAACTTTACATCGATTGCACTCTTTTCTGTGGTTGAAGCTCTGAGAGTCGCTAACCGATATCTGTCTCAGAAGTATCAATGGTGCCTGACCTCTCTGGATGGACAGCCAGTTCCTGACAGTAATGGAATACTTGTATCCGTATTTGCTCCATACAATGAACTCTCTGGGGCGCCGCGAACCGTGATTTTGGCGGGAGGGGACAACCCGGAACAGTCCGCCAGTCGGGAGCTTGTTGCGGAGTTGAAATGGCTGTCACGAAAAGGTGTCAAGCTGGGAGGGCTCGACACCGGTCAACAGGTGCTGGCGAAAATCGGCCTGTTGAAGGGATATCGGGCCACGGTGCATTGGGAAAATGCTCCCGCTTTTCAAGAACATTATCCGACTGTCGAGTTGACCTCGAATCTGTTCGAATTTGATGGGAATCGAATGACATGCGCCGGTGGAACCGCCGGAATCGACATGATTCTTTACGCTGTCGAATGCGATCATGGGCGTGAGTACGCCGTACGCATCTCCGAACATTTTATGCATGAACGCATTCGACGCGGTTCTGAACCCCAACGAAAGAATATCTCTCATCGGTTTGGGGTGCATCATCCCAAGATTGTTCAGGCCATCAAATTGATGGAAGAACGAGTCGAAGACCCGCTGGGCATGGCGGAACTGGCAACGGAGACTGGTTTGTCATCACGACAACTTTCCCGACTGTTCAAAGATTTACTGAAGATGAGCCCTCATCAATTCTATCTGGATTTACGATTGGCCAGAGCCCGTCAAATGCTGATTCATACCGAAATGAATGTCATTGATGTGGCGCTGGCCTGTGGTTTTCAAACCCAGTCCCATTTCTCACGCGTCTATCGGGAACGATTTGGCTTTCCTCCCAGCGGAGCTCGTCATCCAGTCCGTGGCAGAACATTTCTGGTGCTGGACGTTCCTGCTTCCGAAGACCAGTCCGAGACGACCTGATTCGTTCCAGTCGTTCAGCACACAACCAGCTGGACTGGCTGCCGAAAGAGCAAAACTGAAATCGGGACGGAACTGACTGGCAATCGTTCTTGTCGCCTTACCTGCAGATGTCCCAATTCGGCATAAAAATGTCCGTATAAAGATAGATTCGACTCAAATAAGGAGATTAAACTCACCTCCGGCTTGTTGAGCAGTTTCCCTTTAATTTATTGGAAATTCGCTGAACGAAAACGATTTAACGTGTGTCTGTTTTTTTGACTGATTAAAAATTACCAATTTAGTAGTGCTTATTTCTTGTTTCGGACATGTAACTTCGGGGGGCGATGTCGGATTCAACGAGACCGGAATCCGTCTTCTCAAACCCATATCGGCAATTCATGTGAGGAAACCGAATCGTGTTCTGCTGTCTGAGAGAGAAGCCGTTCTTGATGGAATATCGCAGTTTTCTGTCGTCATCCGAGCATGCTGAGTCTTTGAACAATTGTTTTCACTGAACAAATGGAATGGCGATTTTTCAGAAATTGGAGGTATGGCTTGGGCCATACTTTGTCCGCCGGGGATTTCTGAAAGCATCGTCCTTCCAGAGTTCATTTTCACCAGTTTTGAGAAGGAGAGAATTTCATGCGTCGCATCCTGTCCCCGGCAAAGTCGGCTTTCACGCTGATTGAACTTCTTGTGGTGATTGCCATTATCGCCGTCCTGGTCGCTTTGCTGCTTCCGGCCGTTCAACAGGCTCGTGAGGCTGCCCGACGAGCACAATGTAAAAATAACCTGAAGCAAATCGGGTTGGCACTGCACAATTATCATGATGCTTATGGCACGTTTCCTTCCGCGAGTGTGCGGACAAGCTATTCGACGGCTCGTGGTTTCTTTGGAAAGACCGGCTGGGCGTGGAGTGTCATGCTGCTTCCCTATGTGGATCAGGGTTCGTTGTACGCATCACTGAACATTAACACCAATCGGTACGATGATACCGATTCAGAGATTGTTCGACTCACGCAAACCCCTATTTCAGTTTATTTATGCCCCTCCTCGCCCACACCACGACTGAACGATACGAACAAGACCGCCGCATTCCCCGCTTCCGATGTTCCAGCCGCAGCAAACTATAAATCAGTGTTCGGATTTCGTAACGAAGGAGACGGAAATGCGGCGGCCGGCGCAACATGGCCCTCAGGTTGCCCGACGAGTGGCTTTATGAGAGGGCACTGTTTCGGAGGAAACGACGGCCTGTTCGGAGCCGGCAGCTCCATTCGCTTTCGCGATATTACTGACGGCACGTCGAATACTCTGGCCGTCGGTGAAACTGCGTGGGGTGACATCGGAGACGGAGTCCACCGCCTCGCGGCGATCTGGGCGGGAATTTCCGAAAGCGCGACGGGCGCCACTGCCAATGATCGGCCGCTTCGGATGGTGATGCATTCTCTGGGAGACACAGCATCCCGACGAATCAATGGAACTTTCGGGAACTCATTTAGTTCCCATCATATTGGAGGCACTCATTTCGTTCTGGGCGACGGTTCAGTCCGGTTCATCAGTGAAAACATCAATGGACAGACCTCAACCTCTCTCGCCAGTCGTGCAGACGGCAATGTGATTGGTGAATTCTAGAGCAACTTGTGAAATGACTTACCCGTTCCCGCCACGTGGAGTATAGCGCTTTTACTGCTGAAACGCGCGCTGCGCAGGCACATGGTAGAGCCGTTTGATGCTTTCCCAACCATGATGTCAATCGCCATTCCGTTTAATGTTTACTGATATCCGCTCAAAACCCATGTTGATTATTCTCTACTCCTGGATTTCGATTCAAATCAACCAGTTCGGTCTGTCATACGCGCGTGTTTTGACAGAAAGATGTAGCACTCTGCGTAGCTGTACACACCGCATGCGAAGCGAATTCATTCCAGGAATGCTGAGGTGTCTTTTATTTTTACTGGCAGGGTTCCTTTCCGGTTGTGGAACTAGTGAGCCGTACTTCCTGGGGACAGTTTCGGGAACTGTGACGCTGGATGGACAACCGCTTAAAGGCGCAATGGTCACATTCTCACCTGCGGACGGACGCAGGGAGTCCTTCGGGATCACAAATGCCAGTGGTTACTTTCAGCTACGCTACAACTCACGCACGAAAGGTGCGGAAGTTGGAGAACATCAGGTTCGGATTTCTCCGCAAGGAGTAGAACCTAAACAGCCTCGCCCGGCGGACGGAGAAAGCACGCGAATTCCAGTTCAGTACAGCGGAAAGAATTTTCTCTCGCGCGAAGTCAAGCCGGGTTCCAATCGTATTAACTTGAATTTGAGTGGTGGACCGGATCCAGAAGTGATTGCAAGCAAATAATACATTTATGATACTATAATTTATGAAAGTGAACTGATGGTAATTCAGTCTGATTCCCCATATGAATTCTGCTTCAGGAATAGTCTGTTCCTTCTGATTACCATGCTTGCCGTAGGAGCCCCGTCATCGGCACAAGAACCGGCAGATTCCATTTATGTTAATGGAACTATAATTACACTGGATGCGGAAAGTCAGGTTGCTCAGGGGTTAGCAATAAGACAAGGTCGGATCCTTGCCGTTGGCAGTTCCGACGAAGTTCGCCAGCATGCCGATTCCAGGACCGTTATTCATGACTTGAAAAATCGGGTCATTATCCCCGGGTTCTATGCGGCACACGACCATTTCCCCGGTTCTGGGCGAGTTGGTTTATTCACAGCAGACTTGAACAGTCCTCCGATCGGTGAGATTCAAACCATCGACGACTTGATCGCGTCGATGAAACGGCAGGCCCAGAATGTGCCGAAAGGACGCTGGGTTGTGGGACGGGGTTATGACGATACGTTACTTCAAGAACAGCGTCATCCCACCCGGTTCGATCTCGACAAAATTTCCACGGAACATCCCATCTGGATTACGCACACATCTGGACATCTGGGAGTTGCGAACAGCTTGGCTCTTGAGCGGGCGAAGATTACCCGGGATTCGAAGTCTTCTGCCGGTGGACGCATTCAACTCGATCCCGAAACAGGGGGCCCCAATGGGGTGATTGAGGAATCTCTGGGTTTGGTGACACAGTTGATTCCAGCTTTGCCGGAAGCCAAAAGAGTTGAAGCCACCAGACGTGCGGTGCAGCAATACGTTCGTCAGGGGGTCACGACGGCGGTCATCGCATCGGGGTCGAAGAGTTCTGTTGAGCATCTGATTCTCTCCATTAATGAAGGCATCCTGACATTTCGCATCGTCACCATGACGTCTGGTGGCCCTGCTGTTGACGCAAGAAAAGCGATCGAAAATTTCAACTCTCCCCTGCTCAAGGCGGGAGCGATCAAGTTGATGCAGGATGGATCAATTCAGGGTTACACGGGAGCTTTGGGAACGCCTTACTATCGTCAGCGCCCTGGAGAGGATGACTATCGCGGTGAGGTTCGCCGAAATCGAGAGGCTCTTGCAAAACATGTGAGTGATCTGCATCAGGCGGGATACCAGATCGCAATTCATGGCAATGGAGACCGGGCCATTGATGACATTCTGTTCGCTTACACCGAGGCGCAAAAAAGACTCCCTCGACCAGACGCGAGGCATCGAATCGAACATGCACAAACGTCCCGGGACGATCAAATCGATGCGATGAAGTTGTTGGGTGTCACACCCTCATACTTTGTGGGCCATGTCTATTACTGGGGGGATCGACATCGGGACATTTTCCTCGGACCAGAACGGGGGAGTCGAATCAGTCCGCTGGCAGCGACGGTACAGCGATCGGTGCGGTTTACGTTGCACGACGACACTCCTGTGACGCCAGTCAATCCGCTGCAACTGATCTGGGTAGCTGCCAATCGGATCACAAGCAACGGTCAGGTTCTGGGGCCGGAGCAACGGATCAGGGTGGAGCAGGCTCTACGGGCTGTGACATCCGATGCCGCGTGGCAGAACTTCGAGGAAGAAACCAAAGGAACTCTCGAACCGGGTAAGTTGGCCGACCTCGTGATTCTCGACAGAAATCCCCTGACCATTGATCCTCGTGAAATCCGTGACATTCGAGTTCTGCAAACCATCGTCGGCGGTCAGCCGGTTTTTATTGAGGAGGAAGAATGATCAACCATGCTGGCCCGCGAGTCCTCGCGTTACTGATGGCTTTTCTGATGAGTCTCTCTGGCTGTGGAGGGGATCGTTCTGCTTCGAACGACGTACTGAGAATTGGATATCAGAAATGGGGGACGCTTTCGATTCTGAAGGAGTCAGGCGAACTGGCCAAGGCGTTTCAATCCAGAGGAGTCCGAATTGAGTGGATCGAATTTCCAGCGGGACCTCCTTTGTTAGAGGCCCTTAATGCTGGCAGCATTGATCTGGGACATGCGGGGGATTCGCCTCCGCTGTTCGCTCAGGCCGCCGGGATTCCGTTCGTCTATGTCGCCACGTCTCCTCCCAGTCCGGATGCTTCCGCGATTCTTGTTCGCCGCGATTCCAACCTGAAAGAGCCTGGCGATCTGAAAGGACGCCGAGTTGGTTTCACCAAAGGAACCAGCGCTCATACGATGGTGCTGCGGTTTCTGGAGAAGAATCATTTCACTCTTGCCGACATCACACCAGTCTATCTGCTTCCAGCGGATGGCCGTGTCGCTCTGGAAACCGGTTCCATTGATGCCTGGTCGATCTGGGATCCCTATCTCGCCTCTGCCGAACAAGGAAGCGACGTCCGAGTGTTCGCCTCAGGAAGCGGTTATGTCGAAGGCCGTGAATTTTACTTTGCCTCACGCAGAATCGCCGATTCCGCGCCGGAACGACTCACTGAATTCTTGAACGAGTTATCAAGAGTGAAAACTTGGGCGGACAATCACGCGGAAGATGTGAATCGTTTTCTGTCCCGGGAAACCGGAATCTCTCTGGAGGCCATCGCACTCGCAGAATCCCGATTGATTCGTTACGACGCCCAACCCGTCACCGACGAGTTGATCGCCTCCCAACAGTCACTGGCTGATCGCTATTTCGAATTGAAACTGCTTCCCCGTCGCATCGATGTCCGGGAGGCCGTGCTGCATTTACCATTTGAAGGGAATCCTTAAATGTCATTGAATATCTTCTGGTTCATTCCGACGCAGGGGGATGGTCGCTTCCTTGGAACCGATCAAGGGGCCAGACCGGCGAACTTCGAATACTTTTCTCAGGTTGCCCGTGCTGCGGATCATCTGGGGTATCACGGAGTGCTGCTCCCCACGGGACGCGGTTGTGACGATGCGTGGGTGACCGCCGCAGGACTGGCGGCAATCACCAGTCAACTGAAATTTCTGGTTGCCGTTCGTCCCGGATTGATGAGTCCGACACTGACCTATCGTATGGCAACAACGCTCGACCGGCATTCCCGGGGACGCCTGCTGATCAATGTCGTCGTGGGAGGAGACATCGACGAATTACATGGCGATGGCGTCTTCCTGGATCACGATCAACGTTATCAGCAGACCGATGAATTTCTTTCGATCTGGCGGGCTCTTGCGAGAGGAGAGACCGTCAACTACGAGGGACAACACCTTCGTGTTCAGGGAGCTCATCAATATTTCCCCGCCATTCAGTCTTCCATTCCACTCTACTTCGGCGGTTCTTCGCCAGCAGCCATGGCGGTTGCGGCGAAGCATCTCGACATGTATCTGACATGGGGGGAACCGCCGGAACAGGTTGCCGATAAAGTCGCCCGGATGAAGAAACTCGCTGCCGAGCAGGGACGGACACTTCGCTTCGGAATTCGTCTGCATGTCATCGTGCGAGACAGCGTTGCCGAATCGCGGCGTGAAGCCGAAAAACTGACTCAACATATCACAGCAGATGTTCGGGCGGCAGCACAGGGAGCCTTGGCGAAATACGAATCCGAAGGACAACGGCGCATGCTGGACTTACAGAAAAACAGCGCAAACGGTCTCTGGCTCAGACCTGACCTGTGGGCCGGAGTCGGAACGGTGCGAGGTGGAGCGGGAACGGCCATGGTCGGTGATGGCCCCACGATTGCAGCGTTGATGAGTGAATATGCCGACGCCGGTATCGATACGTTTATCCTGTCCGGTTACCCGCACCTGGAGGAAGCCTATCATTTCGCCGAGCATGTCTTTCCATTGCTTCCGTTGGACCGTCGAAAATCTGAGATCCGAAGTGAAGTGATTGCAAACGGTTCCGCCAGAGTTCCTGCTGGAGCGAATGGACAGTCATAATGCAAAAACGAAAACTGACACGAACACTGATTCCCTGGCTCCCTCCCATCGCTTTACTTGTCGTATGGCAAATTTCAGGTGATCTGGGATGGTATCCTCAACGCATTCTTCCAACTCCAGTCTCGGTCCTGAAGGCGGGTTACACACTGCTTACGTCTGGAGAATTGGCCCGACATCTGGCAATCAGTTTCCAACGTGCCCTGCTTGGTTTTCTGATTGGCGGGGTCCTGGGACTGACGCTTGGTGTCTGGACAGGCGCATCAAGAATTGCCGAATCGCTGATCGACAGCACCATCCAGATGTTGCGGACCATTCCTCATCTGGCGCTCATCCCGCTTGTCATTCTCTGGTTTGGCGTGGGAGAAACGGCCAAAGTGTTTCTGGTCGCGCTGGGAGTGCTGTTCCCCGTGTACTTGAATACGCATTATGGCATTCGCTCTGTTGACCCGGGGTTGATCGAAATGGGAAAAGTCTATGGACTGGGGCGTTGGCAACTTTTTCGACAGATCCTGCTACCTGGGGCGATGCCGGCAATTCTAGACGGCGTTCGTTTCGCATTGGGAGTGATGTGGCAGACGTTGATCATTGCCGAGACAATCGCAGCCACTAGCGGCATTGGCTATCTGGCGATGAACGCCCGGGAATTTCTACGAACCGATATCGTTATCCTCAGTATCGTGCTCTATGCGCTGTTGGGCAAAGGAGCAGATAGCACCGCTCGCCTTCTGGAGAAACGTTTTCTCCAATGGCATCATGCCTATGCCTCAGCCCCTCCGGTGGCATTACCTGGAGAAACGTCATGACAAATGGTGTCACGGTCGAGACCTGTCGGGTCCAACGAAACTTCGGACGTAATGTTGTTCTGCGGCAACTTGATTTTTCCATATTGAGCGGGGAATTCGTTGCGGTTGTCGGACGCAGTGGTTGCGGAAAGAGTACATTGCTTCGATTACTGGCCGGATTGGATCTCCCAGACAGTGGTGATGTGCTGATTCAAGGGGAGGCGTTAACCGGCATTTGTCCATGGGCACGAATCATGTTTCAGGATGGCCGCTTGCTTCCCTGGAAACGTGTTGGAGAAAATGTCGGACTGGGACTTCCCAATGCCGACCGAGGCCGGATTACCGATCTCCTGAACAGTGTTGGTCTGGCTCATCGCATTGACGACTGGCCGGGAGTGCTCTCCGGCGGGCAGAAGCAGAGGGTCGCCCTGGCCCGTGCTTTGGCGGCGCAGCCTCGCCTGTTACTCCTTGATGAACCATTGGGAAGCCTTGATGCACTGACCCGGGTGGATATGCAGAATCTGATTGAATCACTCTGGCGACGCTCAGGAGCCACTGCCGTCCTGATCACCCATGATGTTGAAGAAGCTGTCGCCCTGGCTGATCGTGTGGTGCTGCTGGCAGATGGTCAGGTGGCGAAGGAATGGCTGATTGATCTCCCTCGTCCGCGGCGACGTACCAATCCCGTGTTTACCAAACTGGTCCAGCGTATTGACCGCTCCGTTCGAGGACTGGACGAGCGGGCTGCAAACCATGAGTTTTCCTCTTCTATCGTCGTGCGTGAAACACTGAGAGTGGATTGATCAGATGCAGGACCCGAATTCCGTTCCACCGTTGAACGTTGCTCCCCGTCAGGCCGACCATGAGATTGATGACGTCATTTTGAACCGCTGGTGTTCTCGGGCGATGACAGGTGATTCCGTCCCGGAACTGCTCTTGTTCAAACTTTTCGAAGCAGCCCGCTGGGCACCGTCGTCGTTTAACAATCAGGGATGGCGGTTTCTCTATACGCAACGGGAGAGAAACGACTGGCCAGACTTTCTCAATCTGTTGACGGAATGGAATCGAAGTTGGTGTGAGCGTGCAGGAGCACTCATCATCGTGCTGTCGATGAAGACATTTTCACACGATGGAACACCGAATCCGACTCATTCCCTGGATACAGGGATGGCTGTGCAGAATCTATTGCTTCAGGCGACCCACTTGGGAGTCGTCGTGCATCCGTTGGCCGGATTCGATCACGAACTCGCACGAGAGACATTAAAGATTCCTGACGACGTACACATTGAGTGCATGATCGCAGTTGGAATTGCCGGGAAGCATGAATTATTACCATCCAAACTGCTTGCCCGGGAAGTCCGCTCTCGACGGAAGCCGATCTCAGAAATTGTTCGCTCCGGGAAGTACACATTCTGAAGTGTCAGGCAGCCGGAGTCTTCTCCCTTTGGAATCCATGATGACCGGAAGCGGATTCGAGATCATTTGCCGATGTCATGGAATAACAGAAGGAGAATGTATTGTCTGGGAACCGACCCAGGTGGTCTCATGAAACATTTTCAAAAAATCCTCAGAGATCTCCCGACATCCCGCCTGACATAATCTGTGATATAACGGATGAGGCTGAACACCGGGATTCACCATTTGTCGACCTTCCCTTGTTGGATTACGGCAAGAAAGAATGTAAGAAATCCGGGGAGTTGGATGACGTTGTCCTGTCAATTCTCCCCATTGAAGCGTCAACACCGGAAGCAGATCGTATCCGAATTCTCGATCTCTGAATGAAGAAAGTTGCTCCCGAGAGAGTTCGATTCGTACAGCATTGAAATAGTCGTGAAGATCTCCTGTGACATAGGAGTTTAAAACACCACAGTGAGACTCGGGCATATCCAGTCCGAATCGCTTTCGTGAACGGAAACTCATGACATAGTCATAAACCCGTCGGGCATTGAAAACAACAATTGGAGAACAATTCATGACCGCCTCCTGCGACAATGTTCTCGCTGCTGAATAGCGATTCATCAGGCTTCCATATCCGGCAATAGGAAGCGTCCTGCCGGGAGTCAGTTCGTCATCCAGAGATAACCAGGGGTACTCATATCCTGCAGCCAGGGGACTGGCTCTCAATTCATTGGAAAACGACTGAATTTCCAGAAGTCGTTTCTCAATCACAGAATGGTCTTGCCTTTTAGAATGGGAGAGGAAGGAACCCTCCATGCAATTGGGCGTATTCGGATCAAGGTTTCTGATACTGAATGCTGAGAGGTCCATCACAATAAAAATCCATTGGAACGCTTAACAAAACTGACCCCGGTCCGCTCGCGGAAAGGAAATTTTCATGATTGGAAAAGGTTTTGTTCACGGCTCTAAGTAATACGTCCGGGAGCAATACTATTCCTCAATGAACGGATCAGCATTCGGCGCGACCGATTCCGACACTTCCTGCGTCTGTGAAATCTGGTTGGAATTGGTGACATGAATGAGTACAGCCAATGCTTGTTCTGCTGCGGAAAGATGAACTGCCTGCATGGATTTGCGATCAATGCCATTCTCACGCCACACATTCAATCGTGATTTTACGATGTGCCAGGTACGGTCTTCTTCTTTCAACAGATGATCCCATGCCGCTTGTAGCCCCGTAGTTCGAATTCCGTCCCGGGACTGAAGATAAAAACGATCACGCAACGCAATGGCGGCCTCGCAAAGGGGAGCCCCTGACTTTCCCTGAAGGTCTGGAGAAATGGCAGTTGTGGCAACCCAGCACGGAATCGCAACGGAAAATTTCGGATCGCCTAATCCAATCCACATCGTCGTCAATAGAGGATCTTCATTCGGTCTGACTCCTTGAAAAACGGAAAATGAAACCGTTGTACTCCGACTGATCGTTTTTCCTGTCGGAACGAATTCTGGAAGTTCTCCAGACAGTCCGTTCATCGATCCAGCACAGGCTTCTCCATTAATCGCCAAATCGCGTGCACAATTTTTCAGCAGATACTGGGCAAGGTCATGACTCTTTAAACCCGTCTCTACAAGATCCATTGCTCTCAGGTATCGTTCTCCAGAGTAAAGATCAGCAAGGTGCTCCTTCGTTGGAGGAACCAGGAATTTTTGGCCGCTCATCGAGAAATTGGAACGAACGATGAATCCCAGCGGGGCAACATCTGGATCATTCGCGTCGAATTTTGAATGTGAGTGAACGCCCGCTTCGTACAGGACAGCCCCACCCTGGGCATCGATTACAGCGAAGTTGCCTTTTGTAGCACGTCCTGCTTGATCAGTCCGCTTCAAGAGTTCTTCGACATCATTCGCCGAAGCGCAAGTCTTCAGCGCCCTCAACATGAAGCTTCCATTGCCCAGTTGATACTTTTTGTCTTTCTCCGGAGAATTCGACGTTCCAAGGTCGTTTGAAACGGAGTTCTGGATACACAACCCCACTTCATTCAGTCCCATCCAGATTGATTGACGCATGCCTGCATTGACGAGCCCCATGCAGGCATACTGACCGTCGTTAAAATAGACGACTTCGTTCTTAGTCGTACGGAAATCACGATTCTTCCAAAGGACCGGGCGACCATCTGACGTCGCACGCCCACTGACGACAGCAATCGTACAGGCATCTGCATGCGGAGCGAGTCCATAAACGATGGCAGCGACCATTCCCCAAATGCGGAAAGATCGAAACGACAATCGGCTGAAATCCAGTACGACATCAGCCGCGACGTGTGTTAAAAGTCCAGAGATATTCCACATCAATGAAATCCCCCTTGCTGAATGCTTCCGTGGATTCTCAGCATAGATGCCTTCACTGAATGAAACGATGATCAATTGCGCATGAAATATGGACTATTTTTCAGGATGCGATGATTTGGCCTGCCTCTGTTCTGAGCGTCTCTCAGGCAATGTCGTAGGTAGGATAGGATCGAGTGCTCATTGAGTCGCTCTCACACATCGCAAGTCGTCAGACCTTCCGGCGAGCCTCAAAGTCGTCATGAATTCTGAGTAAAACTGAGATGATCTCACCGAATTCTCGGCTCAGTTGAAAATCACGACCTAATTGGTATTGTATTTTATTGAATGCTGAAGCCATGTCATTGACTGAATGTTTTGTCAGATGGGATGAATGAGGAAATCTTCCTGGAAACGACATAGAAGCGTCCACCAACTGCAGCAAGAGGCTCGAAATCAGTTTTGTCAGGGGTTCTCCAGCATTCTTACAAATACGCATGTCACATCCGCAGGCAATCAATAGAGAATTGTGTACTCGTGAATCGTCTCCCCTCGGAAGAGCGGGATGTTTTGTTTCTTCGTCAACGAGGTTGAAGTTGATCTCGCAAAATACTGATGCTGATTATCGTCGGGTCGCACTACTGATCCTGAATGCAAGCGATTGGTCACGTCAGGTTCATGACGGGATTGCCGCTTTTGCGAGAACGCGACGTTGCTGGGATTTCTGGCTTCAGCCTCGCGGAATGAAGGAACGAGCTTCAATCCCAACGGACTGGAATGGTGACGGCATCATCTGCAGATTGGCGGATGAACAACTGAAGTTGGAACTGCAAAGTCTTCGTCTTCCCACTGTCAACATTTCTTGGCACGGTGAACATTCCCCGGAATTTCCCAAAGTCATCTCTGACCTTGAAGGATGTGGCCGACTTTGTGCCGAGTATTTCCTGGAGAGAGGCTTTCATACCTTTGCGTATTTCGGACCTCAAAGTTATTACGGATATCAAGATCAGGCACGCATCACGATTCGCGATACCTTGATCGCGAAAGGGTATTCTCTTTCCGCATTTACCCCCGACGCCACCATCTCTTCTCCCGATCTGGCTGTTCATCGAAATGTCATTGGGGATTGGATTGAATCGCTGCCCAAACCGGTCGCTGTGATCTGCTGGTCAACGATCGTCGCACGAGAAGTGATCATTGCAAGCCTGAACCAAAAGTTACAGGTCCCCAATGATGTTGCCGTCCTGGCAATTGAACATGATCCGCTCCTTTCCGCACTTTCACCGATTCCGATTTCTCATGTCATGCAACGTCCGCAGGTCGTGGGATACACAGCCGCAGAAACACTAGAGTCGATGATGTCGGGACAGCCCGCCCCTGCTGAACCAATCATGATCGCTCCTGAAGGAATAATGGAATGCCTTTCCACGGACACAAGATTTGGTTCAGACGATCTGGTGAATCAGGCGATCACACACATCCGCAAAAATCTTCATCGAAATCTCAATGTTTCTGATCTCACCGTTTTTTTGAATGTTTCCCGCCGGACTCTGGAAGATCGTTTCCGTCGGGCACTCAACAAGACACCTGCTGATGAAATCCGCCTTGCTCGTTTAAACCGTTTGAAAGAGTTGCTAAGAGACCCTGAACTCACTTTGTCTGCCATTACATTCATGGCTGGTTTCTCTTATCAGGAAGTCATGATTCGTTTTTTTAAACGCGAGACCGGCCAGACACCTGGAGATTATCGACGAAATGTGATGAAACAGTCTTATCAGATTTCAACTAACCAGCAAAAGTAGCGTTGCATCATTTTGGGTTATTGGCTTCAACGACTTCTATAAAAAAGATGAAAACTCTTTACTCCAGAACAGAATCGCTTGAGGAGGAAACCGACTCTTCATCTCGCTTTGTTACCCAGAGCACTGCATGGATAATCATCTCGTTGGGTCCGCCGCTGACCTCGCAATGTGGACTGAAGCAAATCACACGTCCTTGACCATAAGCTGTTCGCGCAATGGCTGTCGTGCCAACCATGACACCTTGAGGAGCTCCCTTCTCGGCGATTTCCGATGCGTATGTAGCCAATGATTCATAGGCAGGCAGAGAATCTTTGGTGTCTGGTCCGAGAAGGGGCCCCTGCCCGTAATAAACCTCCACGTTCTCTTGTTCCTTTAACAAACTCTGTCCGCTCAATGTCAATGTCAATCGAGCCTGTCCAGTACCACGTGCCCAATGAGCCCGATCAATCACTTTAGCATTCAAGATATGTAAAGACCACGGATAATCAGAGGAGGCAAGATAGGCACCCGCACAGATCCCCATATAACCTCCACCCTGACGAACGAATTCACGGACTCTGTCTCGCCCTGACTCCTCCAGGAGATTCGCCTGTTTGCTTGCCGAGCCACCAGGCACAATCAGTAAATCAAACCCTTCCAGCACATTTTCACGGATCCCTTCCGGTGTCACCGTTTCGCATTGAAACCGGCTGCTGTCGTCAAGTAATCGTTTAAGATTCTTGGGGCCCCGGGCTGTGTCACCAGAATGGTTGTAGATAGCAACCTTGATCGGTTCAGCATGAACAACCAGACAATGTGCGAGGAAAATGACGAGTATGTATCCGCCCGCCCGGACTCCCCGACTGATGGTGCGATCAATTCCTGGGTTCAGCATTTTTGAATCTCCGCCTACAGCAATAAGAACAGGCTTCAGTTCCCACATTACAGGACTTGAAATTCTGTTCATCTAAAAATCAACATGCTGTAAACGGTCTCTCGTAACCTGCAGCGTGTCAATGATCATTCTTGCAATCGAGTAGACAGGTTAAGCGGCCATGCAGGCTGTGCGCCAGGTTGGCAGGTTTCTCCGTGGAAACCGTCCACATTTCTGCGCATTAAATCATCGTTCTCAATCCAACTTCTTGGTAACCTTCGCTCAATCGATTCTCATTGTGATTGTGCCTAGGGTAATTAATCACAACTCAATCGTCATTTCTTCCTAAAGGTCTTCCTTAGGTTGAATGCCACGATGACAAGACAGGCCTCAGAACCAAGACAATGGATAATGCGATGCCTACGACGAGAACAAACCTCCGTACTAAAAATTTCGGATTTACACTAATTGAGCTACTTGTCGTCATTGCCATTATCGCCATCCTTGTGGCGCTGCTGCTCCCGGCCGTGCAGTCCGCTCGGGAAGCCGCCCGGCGGACTCAATGCAAAAACAATCTTAAGCAACTGGCATTGGCAATTCACAATTATCACGACATCTACAATACCACGCCGCTGGCGACCCGTGCAGATCAGGTGTACACACCAACCGGCATGCAACCAGTCGCGTTCCCTTATAGACGCCCTTGGGGCGTCGGAATTCTGCCCATGATTGAACAGACGGCGCTGCACGAACAAATCGAGTCGCAATCCGTTCACGGGCTCCTGGTTCCGATCAGCACTTCATTGCCGGTATTTAAATGCCCGTCAGATCCTTCAAACAAGATCGTATTTCATTCCGGAGGAGGAACGGCTCACTGGGAATACGGGACACCCTGTCAATTTCTCCCATCAAAATCCAGAGTGTCTGACAATGGGACAGGAACGCCGCTGGCAGCGGCCGCGAACTATATTATGAATCGTACAAGTGCGGTCGCCAAACCGTTCTACACATTTGCGGAGATCACGCGTAATCAGGGGTTGTCGAACTTTCTGATCGTGTCAGAGCGAATGGTGGACTCTTCTCCGACAACCTGGATTGGAAGATTGACGGCCTATGTTGGCGAGCCTGACTATGGGGGCTGGCCTGTGACTGCAACGATCGAATCGGGGGCATGCAATGCAAGCGCTATCCAGCAAGATGCCGGTGGTCCTCAAGCAAGCGGTACTTATCATAATGATTTGACTAATTATTTTGAGTTCAATCCTCCCAACTCGAAATACCAGGCACCTAGCAGTCGACATGGGGGGGGAGTGCATGCCGCAATGGCGGATGGGGCTGTGCGGTTTATTCCTGAGAACATTAATAACGATCCTGGCGGGCCATGGAGAGCGATTCTCTGGATTCAAAATAGCGACATTTCTCCCGGATTTTAGGATTTGTTTCCGACGTACAAGATTTGATTCTAAATCCCAATAGATGTGTTCATATAGATTACCTTTTTAGAAGTAAAGCTAGCCCCCTCCCCCACACACAGTGTTCCGTCAAGTAGCAACTGGCGGTTGATCAATCGAGTTGTGCGCCGCGCTGAGAGATCAAGGAGTCGTTTCAAGTTCGGGGTGAGTGTTCGACTCTCAGATGTCCCGGCACGGATTTGGAGCCTATGACATTTCATTTGTGCAGGCTTGGATCGAAAGAGCCGCATTCCCCTGAAAGAGCAGAAATCATGAGGATCGTAAAAACGACAAAAGCACGTGGATTCACCCTGATCGAGTTATTGGTTGTCATTAGCGTCATCGCTATTCTTGTCGCACTGTTGCTCCCAGCAGTTCAGCAAGCTCGGGAAGCGTCTCGGCGTGCTGTCTGCAGGAATCATCTCAAGCAATTCGGCCTGGCTCTTCATAATTACCATGAATCTCATGGAACATTTCCTCCAGGAGTTGTTAATAATGTACCAATGGTAAGATCGACTCAAGCTGGATTCCAGGCAGTCACATATCAAACCCGTGTGAATGGAATGGCATGGTCTTATCGTCTGTTGCCATTTCTTGATCAGTCAACACTTTATCAGCACCTAAATGGATTGACATGGTCCGGAACACTTCCAACCGCCACGGCCGAAGTAGGAGCAAATGCCAAGCTGTCTGCCGTTTTCAAGTGCCCTTCAGACGCCCCCTCGGAACCTGGGAATTCTGGTCTGGGGAGTTATATCGGAACGTATGATGCCAGTGGACTTATCAAATATGTCGCAGCGGCTCCTACCTCTCAGGTGAGGTATCAACTTCTGCAAAAGAACGGCGGAATGTTCGGGGTGAATGTTGCTCGAAAACTGCGAGACGTCACCGACGGGAGTTCAAACACATTTTTTGTCGGGGAAAGAGCTTATCATAACGGTAGCACATTCGGTACCATTTACCCCCTGGCCGTCAGGACGACTAACAGTGGATCTCCCGCTTCAAGTGTTCCGGTCTTCTATGCGTTCGGAGGAGGGAACCCCAATCGCCCTTCCTATATCGAGATTGCTGCAGAAGTAAGTCGTTGCGTTAAGGCTACCCAGAATCAGGCCGATTGCAATACAACCATTCTGGATCCCTGGCGAGCCTCTGAAGGTTTTGATACGGGAACCTTTTCAACTGCTGGTTATTGGTGGGATTCATTTAACAGTGCCCACGGATCTGGAATGTCGACGATGCTGCATGTTGACGGCAGCGTGCGGCTTCTTAACCTGCGTGGAATGGATATCGAAGTCTACAACAATCTGGTCACTCGCGATGATGGGAACGTGATTGGTCAATACTAGGAGTATGTTTCATGATTATTTAAAAATTAATTCAGACACTCAGAGAGTCGTACTGGATCGTTACAAATAACGTATATTCTTTAAAATCAGAAAGAGAGCTTACAATGAATTCTCCACGTAACAAATGGACAAGACTTCGAACTCTTCTGGCGGGTGGAGCAGTGACGGCCGTCATGGCTTCACCAACGTTCATTACTGCTGCGGAACCGCAAAAAAATCCTCCTCAGCTTGCTGAAGGACAAGAGAATCCCGGCGATGCTGCTCCGGCTCCTTTGATCGAGATCGATGATGGCCACGTAAACTGGACCAATGATCTGGCCGAAGCCCAGAAAATTGCCCGTGCAGAGAACAAGGATTTGCTTCTGTTCTTCACCGGATCGGACTGGTGTGGGTTCTGCGTCAGGCTTGAAAAGGCGGTTCTAACGACACCGGAATTCACCGATCATATTTCCACCCGATATGTTCCGGTTGTATTGGATTTTCCACGTGGAAAGCAACTTCCAGAACAGATTACAGAGCAGAACGAGAAACTAAAGAATCTCCTAGCTGTTTCAGGATTTCCTGCGATTTTTACAGTCGATCCAAACGTGTTGCCCTACGGAAAAATCAATGGTTTCGGTGGCGCTGAACCGTTCTGGGAGAAGTTAAAAGGGGTCTCGCAGTTGGGAGACCGGATCCGGGAAGCGAAAGGGAACGTTGACATCGCTTCAATTAACAATCCCAAAGTTCTTGATCAAGTCGTATCGCAGGTTCCTGAGAATCTGTTGTCCTTTGGCTGGCCGGCTCAGCTGGAAAGATTCAATACCTTCAATGACTCTGAAAGTCTTTCCTTCAAAGAGAAATGGTCAGGCAAACTGGACGACCTGCAGAAGACCAGTATTGATCGGGAAGTGGTCGCCCAGGCCAGCGAAGAGTTACGTCGCCTGCAGAGAGAAAAAGCTCATCATGATACCATTTTGGCATTCTTCGATTCTGGTCTTTCTGAAGCGCAAGGACGTCCAATCCGTTTAAAATTTTATTTGAATAATAAAGCCCAGTTCCTCCAGCATATTGGCGCCTACGATCAGGCGATTGAAGTTGTCAAGGAATTAGCAGCATCTTCCTGGCCGACACAACGCGAGCGCACTTCAATCAATTCCCAGTACCGAAGGTTGCTCTTCAATGCAGGTCGCATCGACGAAGGAGTTGCGTTGATCGCGGATCTGGAAAAGAAGAAGAACCATCCGTCAGAAGAAGCACGTCAGGACAAAATTATTCTGAACAGTGCGAAAGCATTATATCGAGCAAATCAGGCAAGCGCATCGCTTGATTACCTGCAAAGAGTCTTCCACAAAATTGAACCAGACAGCTTCGATGAACTGGACGCAAGTCACCTCGCGGAAGCCGCCTGCCGGGCAACAGGAAGAGATCATGAACTCAGAGGTCAGGCGTCACTCAATCTCGGACGGGCTGCAGACAGGACTGGAAACAATGCTGCCTATCAAGTACGGGCGGCTGAAGCTGCAATCAGCTTTCGTGCCGCGAACAGGAACGATCTTGTGTTGATCGCGCTAGGACTACTTGATGATCAGGGGGAAATCGAGAACGAGAAACTGAATGATGACCAGGAAGACGTCAAGAAGACATATGTGGAGCGGCAATCCGAGCAGATTCCGAATTTTATTAAGATCGCCCAAGGATCACAAGGAGACGCATTGCTACATTTCGCGAAGACTTCCCGATCTGTTGGGCGTGGTGTCTATTTAATTGAAGCAGCCATCGCCTATCGCACAGAAGGCAGAAACACAGAGGCCGAGGCACTTGCAACGGAAGCAATCAATATTCTCGAAGAGCTGGATCCCAAGTTTCCCGATCAAGCTTCCGTTCAGCATCTGCATCATTTAGCGAAGAAGTGGACTGACAAGGAGTCTTGAATTCCCCGGTACGGGCTTCCTGATCTCTGCCACATTGGCGATTCATACGCCAATGTGGCCCAGAGATTCTTCACGATATAAAGTCTTGTCTGGATGGGAACGAACCGATTTCGAGGTGATGGGGCTCTGAGATGATCAGAAAGCATTCATCGACGAGTAGCAAATCAACTGAAATTGATTTCTGCCTCTTACTGAGTGTTCGATTCTACAAGAACTCTTGTTCCTGATTATCCGATCTCCCTGAAATTGAAGCAAGCGTCTCAATCGAGACTATAAATTCAAAGAGAGAAAGGTATAGTCGGATGTATTTTACAAATTTTTTTCTGGGTTTTACAGACCTCTTCCATCCTCAGCCTTTCAACATGGACACGGTAGGTTGATCTAAGTCTCAGCGTCGCGTGTCTCCGCCCCTTGCTCCATATCCGTGTACACCCCATCCCCCACTGCCAGGATCCAGAACGCTCGTTCCAATGACCATAAAGTCTGAACAACCGGCAATAAGTAAATGTCTGGGCGCTCCACTTTCCCCTAAATTCCCCCTCTCTCGACAGGCTCTACCTTGGGGGACTGATATCAGCACCTGTTGTGTCGCTGTGAAAACAGTTGCGTATTGGAGTTGACTTTATTTAGCTCTTTTAAAATAATCACTATTTATGTGGTGATTGTTTTCAATTCGAATTTCCGATGAATTTCTGGAAGAACGATTGGCGTCTTCCTGGGGAACTTAGATGCGAAAAGTACTTGCAAACGGATGTTGAACCAGGACGGCAGAAGAAACTGCTCTGACCGATTCCTTCCGTTGAAGACTGCGGCGAATCGGTTGATCAAAGCACTTCAATCTCTTCTCCGTTCGGACAAAAGCTGACAGGTTAGGAGCACATCCCTTCCTGTTCAGGCAGAGGAACGATCAGTTGCCAGAGATCTCGATCGATTCCAAGAAAGAGCATGAACTGGAAAATTTCCTCTCACTTCGCAATTACTCCTTTAGATCGCGATCAAAGAGGACAGGCTTTGTTGTGGAGCATCTGGCTATGACGCCAGTCCTCTCGTGTTCTCTGGTTTGTCTGGCTTTGTGCGAGGAGGGAAAAATTTGGCTTCAGAACGAAAAACTTTCCATTTTTCTGGCAGTCTCGCGATGTTAATAGCGACTTCTCTAATGGAGGTATCATCTCCGCTCAATGGGCGTGTTGTGTTTTGGGGGAACAGTGTCTGTCTTGTGGGGAGGGGGTTGTTAAGGAGAGCGATATTCAGAGATGTAATTTACAAACATTGTTATTGACGATCGTTTATGATGATATGCAACAAGATTCTCTTATTGTTTATTGTTATTAATTCTTTCATTTTCCGAATTCATTCTCTTGAATTTTCCAGTAATTTCCGTATGGTAATGAACCACGTCTGACAGAGTTCTAATTCCTGTCTGAATGAAGTGCGGAGGAACGGATGGCGGGCAGTCTGTTCGAGGTCGCGGTGGCTGAGGCGGTGCAGGGGAACCTGCTGACCTCTCGCGAACGCTTTCAATGGTTGCTGGCGACGGAGACGCTGGATCCCGTTCTTGCCCGTCGAATTCAAAACAACCTGGCGACAGTGAACGCGGCGTTGGGGCATGTGGATCAGGCGATGGCCCTCCTGGAATCGATCCCGGCATTCCAGCGGTCAGCTGTGGTCCAGCAGAATCTTTCACGCCTTCAGACCAGTAAAAATGCTGGGAATTCCCGGAAACGGCTCCCTTCCTCCGGTGCTCGCGTGCGGGTGGCGATCGTCAGTTTTCTGTTCAACTGGCCCTCGACCGGGGGCGGGATTGTTCACACGGTCGAGCTGACCAAATTCCTCCGGCAGGCGGGCTATGAGGTTCAGCTCATTCACCCCGTGCTGCCGGAGTGG